>Ga0307380_10000408_pt1 | contig 69170 bp, 69 predicted proteins | sample UN3MG_FD_202239 | JGI IMG/M metagenome (GOLD analysis project Ga0307380, IMG submission 202239) | Soil microbial communities from Risofladan, Vaasa, Finland - UN-3 | ecosystem: Environmental > Terrestrial > Soil > Coastal area > Acid sulfate soil | place: Finland: Risofladan, Vaasa | collected... | reverse complement strand
CGCAAGGCCTCGGCTACGCTTGCGCCGAAGCGCTGCGGCAAGCCGAGGTCCGTGTCGTGCTGGTTGGGCGCAACGCAGAGAAAGGTAGGGACGCAGCCAAGGCGCTTGGGCCGGAGGCGCATTTCGTGCCAGGCGATCTTGCCGATCCGGCCGACCGTGCGGCGTTATTCGCGGCCGCGAGCGAACCCGCGGGCGCGCCCTCGATCCTGGTGACCAATGCCGGCGGCTCGCCGCCCGGCCCTTTCGCGGAAAAGCTACACGACGATTGGCTGAAGGCGTTGGAGCTCAACATGCTGGCGGCGATCGACATCGCGCGCCTTGCCTTGCCGGGCATGATCGAGCGGGGGTTTGGCCGTATTGTCAACATCACCTCCTTCGTCGTGCGCGAGCCCTATCCGAACATGGCGCTCGCCAACGGGGCGCGCGTCGGGCTCACCGGCGCCATGGCAACGCTGGCCCGCGAGGTCGCCGATAAGGGCGTGACGGTCAACAACCTGCTGCCCGGCCTGATGGATACCCCGGCGTTGCAGCGTGTCTACAAGGCGCAATCGGAGCGCGATGGTATCAGCGAGGACGAGGCCAAGGCGCGTATGGCCGCCTCGGTTCCGGTCGGACGTTTGGGGGAAGCCGAGGACCTCGGCCCGCTTTGCGCGTTTCTCTGCTCGCGCCACGCCGGCTACATCACGGCGCAGAACCTGACCGTCGACGGCGGTTTGGTGCGGGGGTTGTTCTAGACTGAGAACTTGGCCGCTAGATCGGTGCGTAGGGGATCATTTTTGTGCCGTCGAAGAAGCGGCCGAGACGGAAATCCGTGAGGTCAACCCTGGCCTTTCCGGTCGTGATCAGTTCCGACATGAGCAGGCCCGCGCCGGGACCGAGCCCGAAGCCGTGGCCGGAGAAGCCGGTGGCGATGTAGTAGCCCTGCGGTCGATCGACCGCGCACAGCACCGGGATGAGGTCGGGGGTGACGTCGATCATGCCGGCCCAGCTCTCCGCCATCTGAATATCCTTGAAGCCGGCCAGTGTGGCGCGCGCCGCCTCCAGCGCCTTGGAGAGTACGGCCGCATCGGGGGTTGGATCGAGCACGCGGGTGCGCTCGAAAGGCGTGACATCGTCCGGTCCCCATCGCCTGAGCGCGCGAAGCTGCCGGAAGAATTCGCTGGTGGAGAACCTGATCCGCAGATCCTTGCGGCTCATTCTGAGCGCTCTCAGGAATGGCAGGAAGTACCGGAAGGCGTCCGGCACGATCTCAAAGGTCGAGCCGCCGTCGCCGGCGATCGTGTAGCCACCGTCCTGGCGTCGCCGGAAGGCAAACTCGCCGCACCAAGTCGCCGATTGGGTGACCAGGGGCGCCGGGTTGGTCCGCATCACCGAAGAGCACACGCGGAGCTGGGGCAGGGCGATGCCGTGATTGCGGTTAAAGAGCGAGGACCAGGCGCCCGCAGCGCAGACAACCGACCCGCATGAAATGCGGCCATGCTCGGTGACAATACCCGCGACGCGGCCGGCCTGCGTGTCGAGCGTGCGCACGGCGCAGCCGTCGATGACCCGCCCGCCGAGACGCTCGATGGCCCTTGCGATAGCGGGAACGACAGCGGATGGCTCGGCGCGGCCGTCGCTCGGCGTGTGGAGTGCGCCCAGGTATCGCTCGCCGGACGTGCCGAGCAAATCGTCGGTTTCCTTCGGCGTCAGCAGGCGTGAGTCGAGCTGGTAGGGCTTGGCGAAGCCGAGCCATTCCTCGAAGCGCGCCATCTGCGCCTCGTCGGTCGCGACATAGGTGACGCCTGCCTGCTTCCAGCCGATATCGGCCTCGAGTTCGCTCTCGAATTCGGGCCAGATCTTGAGGCTCTCGATGATCGCCGGCAGCTCGCGCGGGTCGCGGCCTTGCTTGCGCACCCAGCCCCAGTTGCGCGAGGACTGCTCACCGGCGATGCGGCCCTTTTCCAACACCACCACTGGCACGCCGGCCTTGGCGAGAAAGTAGGCGGTGGCGCAGCCGGCGATCCCGGCGCCGATGATCGCGACCTCGGTGCGCTCGGGAAGATCGGGCGGAATTTGTGTGCTGGTGCTGTTCATCGTGGAGGGGACATCGGTTTGGCGTTCGCCTCGATTTTCTCAATCGCCGTCGAAAATCGCCTCGGGCAGCAACGCCGAGACGACATAGTTTGGCACGTCGACCACATTGCTGATGCGCAGATCGACCGCAACGCTGCAGATTACATAAGCTTGCTCGCGGTTGTAGCCGCGCTCCATCAGCAGCTCGATCATGTTGAGCACGGCATTGCGGCAAGCGAGGGTCAAGTTCTCACCCTGGTTCTCTCCGTCGGCGTCGATCGGGATTCCCATGACACCGAGCAGGCGTTGTGGCATGGCAAATTTGGGATCGGCGAAATAGTCCTCGCGGGTGAAGATCGGCGCCCTGAACTTTCGCTCGGCATAAGCGCCCTTGAGCACCTTGAAACGCACCGTAACGGTTGCGCCGACTTCCACGGCTGTGACGCAGACCTCGCCGTCGCCTTGTGCGAAATGGCCATCGCCGGTCGAAAACAAGCCACCGTCTTTGAAAACCGGCAAGGTGAGCCTCACGCCCCGGGTCAACTGCTTGACGTCGAAGTTACCGCCGTTTTCGCGCGGTGGCATCGTGCGCAGGCCCGTGAGCCCGCACGCACCGCCTGGCACCGCACCCTGGGGATTGGGCGGCAGAGCCACGCCGCCGCGCTCGATCAACCGCGCTTCGCGTTCGCTCCATGCCTTCATTTCGATTTCCGAAGGCGCAACGGCGGAAATTCCCATGAAGGGCGCCCCGGGAATGCGGACCCCGGGGATCTGCGCCGATGTGGCCCAGCCGTCCTTGATCTGCCAATGCACCAGGAACGGCGTCGTCATGATGTCGCGCAGGAAACCGATGCCGGGCCGGATGACGCTGAAGCCGGTCGCTTGCGGTTCGATATCGAGAAACTCAATCTCGAGCCCGTCGCCAGGCGCGGCGCCCTTGACGTAAATGGGGCCGGTTAGCGGATGGGTAGCGCCCTGATCCACCGTCGCAAAGACGGCCTCGGTATCGCCAGGAGCGATCTGCCCGTCCACCGCATCGCGGGTTTCAATGACGACCTCTTCGCCCGCCTCGACTTCGAGAATGGGTTCGATATCGGGGTGATACCGGTTGTGGCCGACATGGGGTTCGGCGGCCAATCGTTTGCCGCGGTCGATTTCAATGCGATGCATCGTCCTCACCTCCGTCGTCATGCACGGCCCATCAGCCAACCTAACGCATTCGCAGCCTGCATCGAAGGCATGTCACCAGACACCCCCAAACGCCCCCAAATGCCAAGGTGGGCGTTGCATCGGAGCGTCTGGCCGACCAAGATCGCCGCGATGAGAGGTAGGTTCGATCCGGGGGGATAATGCTGACCGGCGACATGCTGCGACGCTCAGCGGCGCGGTTTCCGAATAAGACGGCGATCATCTGGGAGAGCGAACGGGTGAGCTATGCCGCGCTCGAAGCGCGCGCCAGCCAGCTGGCAAACGCACTGCTGGCGCTTGGCCTCAAGAAGGGCGCCAAGGTCGGCATCCTTTGCCGCAACCGGCCGGAATACGCCGTTGCCTTCTTCGGCGTGGCGCGCTCTGGCTGCGTGCTGGTCAACGTCTCGGTGCTCTATGCGCCCGAGGAACTCGCCTTCGTCCTCGACAAGGCCGATGTCGAGGTCTTGATGTTTGAGGATATATTTGCCGACAAAGTCACGGCGATCCGCGATACAGCGCCGAAGATAAACACTCTGATCGCCATTGGCGGTGCCACTGGGACCGCGGAGGGTTTCGAGCCCTTCATTGCCGCTGCGCAGGCCACGGCACCCGATGTCGATATCGACGAGCGCGATCCCTTCTGCATGACCTATACCGGCGGGACCACCGGCCGTCCCAAGGGCGTGCTGGCAAGCCACCGCGCGCGCGCTGTGACCGCGCATACGGTGATGGTGGAGGAAGCGCTCGACGAGCGCGATATCGTCGGCATCGTCACGCCGATGTTCCATGTGGCCGCGCTCAACATCATGTTCCAGCCGTCGATCCTGGCCGGCGCGACCGTGACGCTGCTCTCGCAGTGGAGCGCCGAGGGCTTCGCCGCCATGGTGCGTGCGACGGGCATGACCGCGAACTTCATGGTGCCGACCCAGGCGAATATGGTGATCCAGGACCCGGCCTTCGATCCGGCCGTTTATGCGAGCTGGCGCAAGATGAGTTTCGCCGGCGCGCCGATGCCCGATTGGGTGCAGCGCGCTTTCATGGAAAAGCTGCCGGATGTGAAGCTCACGCAGATCTATGGCCAGTCGGAAATGGGCGTGATCGCCGCGCTGCGGCACTGGCATCTGCCGGACAAGCTGGGTGCGGTGGGCCGCGCGCCCTACAATGTCGACACGGGCGTCGTCCGCCCCGACGGCACCCCGGTCGAGCCCGGCGAGATCGGCGAGGTGGTCTCGCGCGGCGATAATTTGATGCTCGAATATTACGGCGAGCCCGATCAGACCGCCGGCTTCACCAAGCTCAACGATGGCTGGGGCTGGTCGGGGGATCTGGCTACCATCGACGCGGAGGGCTTCATCACGCTCGTCGACCGCTCCAAGGAGATGATCATCTCCGGCGGCGAGAACGTCTATCCCAGCGAAATCGAACGCGTGCTCTACGAACATGACGGCGTCGGCGAATGCGCCGTCTTCGGCATCCCCGACCCCAAATGGGGCGAGGTGCCGGCGGCTTACGTCACGCTCAAATCGGGTGCGGTGGCGAGCGAAGCGGAACTGGTGGAGCATTGCGCCCAGCGGCTCGCACGGTTCAAGCGGCCGAGGTTGGTCAAGTTCGTCGACGATTTTCCGAAAACCCCCATCGGCAAGATCCAGAAGAACCTGCTGAAAAAGCCCTATTGGGAAGAAAGCGAGAAGAAGATATGAGCGATCCCTACGCGAAGTACGAGCGTCTCAAATTCGACCGCCCGGCCGAGCGCATCTTGCGCATCACCCTCGATACTCCCGGCAAGTTGAATGCCGTCGATCAGATCATGCATGACGAGCTTGGCCAGGTCTGGCGCGACATCGACCGGGACGAGGATATCTCCTGTGTGATCCTGACCGGGGCGGGCGACGCGTTTTCGGCCGGCGGCGATCTCAACATGGTCAAGGAGATGACCGAGGATTTCACCACCATGACCCGCGCCTGGAAGGAGGCGCGCGACCTCGTCTACAACGTCATCAATTGCGGCAAGCCGACGATTTCGGCGATGACGGGGCCGGCGGTCGGTGCCGGGCTGGTGGCGGGGCTACTCTGCGACATCTCGATCGTCGGCAAGAAGGCACGCATCATCGACGGGCATACCCGGCTCGGCGTCGCGGCGGGCGATCATTCGGTGATCATCTGGCCGCTGCTCTGCGGCATGGCCAAGGCGAAATACTACCTGCTGACCTGCGATCCCCTGTCGGGCGAGGAGGCGGAGCGCATCGGGCTTGTCTCGATGTGCGTCGAGGACGACGAGCTTCAGGATACCGCGCTCAAGGTGGCGCAAAAGCTGGCGAACGGCGCGCCGAACGCGATCCGCTGGACCAAATATGCGCTCAACAACTGGTTGCGCATGATGGGTCCAAACTTCGACACATCCTTGGCGCTCGAATTCATGGGCTTTGCCGGCCCCGAAGTGAAGGAGGGCATGGCCTCGCTGAGAGAAAAGCGCAAGCCGAACTTCCCGAAGGACAGTGTGATCTAGGCGCGCGGAAAAGGCGGGTGTTCAGACGTCACGAACAGCAGGCGGCATCGCCGCCGCCCGCCCGTGCCTCCTGGATCGGCGGGCAAGGGACGGTGCCGTAGGAGCAAAAGACGCAGCAGTCGCCTGCCAGCGGCTTGAGCACCACACCGCAGCCTTTGCAGTCGTAAAAGAACTGGCAGGCATCGGTCGGCATGGTCTCGGTTGCCTGATGCCCGCAGTCGGGGCAGGCGAGCGTCGACTGCAGTGAGATCGAAGGTCCCCGATCGCTCATGTCAGGCCCCGGTGCTGCCGCTTGCATTGCGGTTTCGCGCGCGCTGGATCAGCGCGTATCCGGTAATCGCCACGAACACGCACAGCGAGCCGAGCAGCACGAAATCAAGCCAGCTGCTGGTCACCCAGGCCACCAAGCCAAGAGAGCTCAGCACGACAACCAGCAAGGGTGTGAAACAGCAGACCGCAGCGAGAACGGCTCCGCCAATCCCGATGCCCAGAAGTTTGTTGTTCTTCATCGCCCGCTCAGACGATGGGCTGGCCAAGTCCGGCGGAGCGCAGCGCATCCTCGTCAATGCCGCGCCCCGAACAGCAATCGGCCAGAGTCCCGTTGATCACCACCGCCGGCAGCGAGCGGATTCCGAAGTTCTCAGCCCGCGCCGCGATGCCTGCGTCCGTCATATCGAGCACGTTGATATCGCAGGACGGGCAGGCCAGCGCCTTGACCCGCTCGACCGCCGCCTCGCAGACCGTACAGCCGGCAGAGAAGATCTCGATCTTTCGTCTATCTGCCATGATTTCACGCCTCCATTTGGTGGCAATCGATATTGTCGAACGTTATTCTGCAACCTGTAGTCACTACAGATACAAGTGAAATCGTCATGGCGACATCGCAATTTCCCGACGGCCCCTGCACCATTGGCGGCGCGTCGGCTCGTACCGGCTGCCACATCGAAACCATCCGGTACTATGAACGGATTGGCCTGCTGCCGCGGCCTTGCCGTAGCGAGGGCGGGCACCGCATTTACCAGCCCGATGATCTGAAGCGCATAGGTTTCATCGCGCGCAGCCGCTCGTTGGGTTTCGCGCTAAAGGAAATCGCCGATTTTCTGACTCTGATCGACCAGGGCGATTACACCTGTGCAGAAGTCAAGGCGCTTACCGTGGCTCAGATCGCCTCGGTTGAGCGGAAAATCACCGATCTGGAACGCATGAAGAGCGGTCTCGAAAAGCTGGCGGAAGCCTGCGATGGGGGCAAAACGCCCGACTGTCCGATCGTGGATGAGCTCTACGGCTAGGATCGGTTCCCCGGCCCGGCCGGCGTCAAGGCTTCGGCAAGCAGGAATAAGCGTCGCGCAGCGCGGCATCGAGGCCGATCGCGGCTGGCAGCCCGTTGCGCTCGGGGTCCTTCTTGGCCCAGCCGCCCAGAAGCTTGGCGGCCATGCGAACCTCGACCTTGCCCGGTGCGCAATAAACCCGCGCGGCGCGGCCGAGCCGGGTGAAGATCACCACATGGGTCTCCATCGCGCCCCTGATATAGGCGATGCAGACGAGGTGGCGGGCGATGCGGGTGAGGGTGACTTTCTTGGCATTCCCGGGCGGCGTGCCATCGACCGTTTGGGCCTTGCCGAGGTCGAAATCACAGTCCTGAAGCAGTTGGCCAACCGTGAGGTTCTCAGCGTGCGCGACCTGCGGCCCACCGAGCAATCCCACAATCAGCGCCACTAGTGCAGCGTACCGCATGGCTCTCCCATGGAATGGTCTCATCATTCAGTACATTACCATGGATGCGAACACCGGGCGTTGCGATACCGCCACAGATGGTTAATTTCTGCGGGGGATGGCCGGCAATATTGCGTGTGCACGATCCCGCCTATCTCTCTGAAAAAACGGGTAAAATCAATCTCGAGGCTGCCGGTAGTGCCGATGCCGACGCCAATGGCGTCGCCGAAAATACTGGCGACGCTCTTCGACATTCAGTGTCTCTGCGATCCGGCCGATAAGCGCATGCATGGCATTATGTGCGCTGTTTGTACTGGCGCGCAAGGCGGCGAATGCTTGGTCAAGCGCCGGCCGGTCGAGGGTGTCGGCCTTCAACTGCTGGCGGATATCGCGGCGGGCCTTGCGCACTTCACGGATGTGCGCGCGCAGATTGGGTCGCGCCTCGCGCCAGATCGTGTCGACCTTACCGCGGCTCTCGCCTTCCAGCGCGCGACGCGCAGACCAATGGGGAAACGGCCGGTCGTAGCCAGCCATACCGCCGCCGCGCTTGTGGTACAGCGCGCCGGTAACCATCATGCCGGCAAGGAATAGGTTCACGCCGAGCGAGACAATCAGCGCAATTCCGAGTCCACGCTTGGAAAGCCGGATCACTGCTCGCCCTCTTGTTCGAACACGGTGCTCATCGCAAGCTCGCCGATCTCGCTCTCAATGGGCTCGTCCGACCCTCCGAAGGGGTTCGGCAGGACGACGCCGGCCACGACGCCGAGAACCACGGCGGCAGCCAGCGCCGAAGCCGGTTTCCAGGCGGCGCCGAACGGCCACAGCGCCTGGATCCAGGATTCGCGTGGTTGTCCCGCGGCGGCAAGAATTTCCGCTTTCAGCTCGGGCGACGGCTCTATCGCACTTGCCCGCGCCAGCACTCGGTCGAGCGCACGGGCTTCGTCGTAGAGCGCGCGTGCGGCCGCATTCGCTTCGATCAGCGCCCACGCCCCCGCGCGTTCGCCCTCCGGCCAGCGACTGCGATCGGCGCCGTAGGCGTCGAGCAGCACGCTCAGCCGGTCAATATCGGTGTTCTTGTCCGCCCCCATCACGGTTCTCCCAAAAGATCGGCACGCAGTCCTTCCAGCGTGCCGCGCAAGGCCCGGCGGCCACGGGCGAGAAGGGATTCCAGCGCCTCCACGCTGACATCCATGATTTTCGCCGCCTCGATATTACTGAACTCTTGAAAATGCACGAGCGCTACCGCCAAACGTTGGCGCTCCGGCAGCCCGGCAACCGCCTTGTCGATCAGCAGTGCGACCTGCGTCTGCTGTAGCGCGTCCGACGGCCCTGGCCCGTCGGCGGCGAGTTCCATCGTGTCGATCGGATCGGACGGTTTGCGCCCGCGAATGCGGTCGATGCAGAGATTGCGCGCGACCCGGTGCAGCCAAGTTCGCACCCGCGCATCCGGGCGCCATTTGTGCGAAGCCTTCCACAGCCGCAGGAAACATTCCTGGCCGACGTCTTCGGCATCCGAACGGCTGGCCAGCATGCGATAGGCGAAAGCGACGATGGCCGGCAATTCGCGGTCGACCAGGAAACGACACGCGGCGGCGTCACCCGCCGCCACGCGCCGCATCAGTTCGGCATCGGCCGCTCGCGCTTCATTCCCCACCATTCCCGGAACTATAGCGTGAACCGGATTGTAAGCGGTCAGGGTTGCGATCTGACTGGGCACGATGCCTCCACGCATGGCTTTCCTGGGCAGGATTTACCCGGGACTAATTATCCTGGGGCCAACCGCCGCCGGGCCGCATGCCATGATGGCCGCGCCCGCCTTCATGACGACCGCTGCCGCCCCAGCCGTCCCGACCACGGTAGCCACGATGATGGTCGCCGCCGCGACCGCGCCGGCGGCGCTCGCCGCGATGGCGCCGGAAGTTGGCCATGGCCGTCTGGACTTCTTCACGCGTCACGACGCCGTCGCCATCGGCATCAAAACGGCGGAACAGACGGGTCGGCGCCTCGACGTATTCTTCCTTGGAAATGAGACCGTTGCGGTTGTCGTCGAGCCGCGCGAAGCGGAAGGCGATGCGGCGATGTCCGCGGCGCTGGGCGACGCGTGTGAGTTCTTCCTTGCTGACCGCGCCGTCGCCATCGCGGTCCATGCGCCAGAACCCCAAGCGGCCGCGCTGGCCCATACGCCCGGCCTTGCGCCCGCCCGTATGTCGGCCCATACGTCCGCTCATGCGTCCGGCCCTGCCGCCACGGCTGGCTTTGCGGTTGCGCATTTCGTCGAGGGTGATCTTGCCGTTCTTGTCGGTATCGAGCGCGGCAAAACGGGCATTCACGCGTTCGCTCATGCGCGCCTTGACGAAGGCGGCCATCTCGATGCTGTTGATCGCGCCGTTGCCGTCGGCGTCAGCCGCTTTGAATTGCGCCTCGCGATATTGCTTGAGTTCGGCGCGGGTGATCTTGCCGTCCTTGTTGAGGTCGAGCCGGTCGAAGATGCGGGTGACCCGCTGATCCTTCCGGGAGGCCGGGGTCTCGGCCGATGCCGCGACGGGCAGCGCCGCAGCGGCGATTGCCAGAACGGCCAGAGTTTTGAGCTTCATCAAGTAGTCTCCTGTGTCGTGTCGGCCCCTGTTCGGGGATCCGGTATATGTCCCATGCACTCGGAAAGGATTAACGAGCGGGCTCCTGCATTCCGTCGCACCAAGAACAATTATGGAACGATTGTTAAGAGAGCGGCGGATCGCCTATGATTAGGCTGAGCGCGGTTAGGCCATGATCCCAATGCATGCATGGCGCGTGCGATATAATGTACGCTAGAGAACCGTATCAGTTCCCCGGCGAAGGCAGATAAGGGAAGCTCCGAATGCGTCAGACAACGGGCGTGCGGCCGACCCAGCCCGGCAAGCGGGCCAAGGCGACACCGGACGCCAAGGCCAAAGGCGCCGCCGCTGGCGCACGCAAGGGCGCGCCGGGCGAGGGCCACAACGTACCCGACCGGCTGTCGCTCGATAATCAGCCGAAAATCGAAGAGAAATTCGACGGCGAATTGCGCCGCACCTCCGACCCCGATTGCGGTTTCGAGATCGAAGACGGCTTTCAGCGCTTCAACGCCTGCAACGACGCCTTCGCGCGCGCCCAGTGGGACGAGCGAGTGCGTACCGAGCGTGGGATTCAGTGGTTCAAGGGCATGTTCATGCATGGCATCGGCGTGCGCGGGGCCGAAGGCTACCAGCGAAAGGACTTTGCGATCCGCAACGCGGCCTGGGTGGGCGCAAATTTGCTGATCGAGCGTAATCTCGCCAACGACCGTCATGAGGGATTTCTCGATGACCTGACCCAGTTCGCACCGACCGCGCCGGACAAGGAGCCCGTCGAAGACCCCTCGGAAATGGCCAAGGAGCTGAAACAGGTGGCGGCGATCTTCGGCGCCGATCTTATTGGCGTAACCGCGACCGACCTGCGCTGGCACTACACCAAACGCTTCACCGGCAAGACATTGTCGGAGAAGGAGAATGTCGATTGCAGCGAGCTGCCCAACTGCGTCGTTGTCGGCACCGAGATGCCGGGCAAGGTGATCCAGACCATGCCCTCGGCGCTGGGCGGCACCGCGGCAGGATACGGCTATTCGAAGGACGGGCTGACACTGATGTCGATCGCCCAGTTCATCCGCAATATGGGCTACCGCGCGGTTGCCAGTCTGAACGACACCGCGCAATGCGTGCCCTACGCGATCCAGGCCGGGCTTGGCGAATACGGCCGGCATGGGCTGGTGATCACCAAGGAATACGGGCCGCGGCTGCGCTTCGGCAAGATCTTCACCGATATGCCGCTGGCCCATGACCGGCCGGCGCGCTTCGGGGTGAAGGAGTTCTGCGACATTTGCCAGAAATGTGCCGATGCCTGCCCGCCCAAGGCGATCCCGCACGGGCAGCCCGACGGCGCCATGCACAACCAGTCGAATTTCGTCGGCATAAAGAAATGGAATGTCGACGGCGAGAAATGCTTCCAGTTCTGGGCCAAGCAGGGCACCGAATGCGGCATCTGCATCCGCGTCTGCCCCTACAACAAGCTGCCCGAGAACGGCTTCGGCCGGCTTTACTTCAGGCTCTGGAAGCGGCTTGCTGGCTCACCGCTGCGGCGTTTCGCGCTCTGGCTCGACAACGCGCTCGGCTACGGCAAGCGGCTGCGGCCGGAATGGTGGTGGAAGAACCGGCCGGGATGGTAGTAGGGGGCTTGCCCCATCAGGCGAATTTTCAAGACAAAGAGGCGATCCGAACGATGGCACAATCCTCCAACGGCAGCTGGACGGTTTATCTCTCTGGAGAAATCCACAGCGACTGGCGCGAGCAAATCAGACGAGGCGTGGAGGCGCATGGGCTTCCTGTCGAGCTGGTCTCGCCGGTCACCGACCATGACAGCTCAGATGATTGCGGTGTCGACATCCTTGGCGACGAGACGAACCCGTTCTGGAAGGATCACAAGGGCGCCAAGGTGAACGCGATCCGCACCCGCACGCTGATCGAGAAATCGGACGTTACGGTCGTGCGCTTCGGCGACAAGTACCGCCAGTGGAACGCGGCCTTCGATGCCGGCTATGCGGCCGCGCTCGGCAAGTCGATCATCGTGCTGCACGACCCCTCGCTGACCCATGCGCTGAAGGAGGTCGATGCCGCGGCCCTCGCCGTGGCCGAGAGCCCCGATCAGGTCGTGCGCATCCTCAACTACACGATTAACGGCACACTCTAGGCGGCCATCGCGGGACCGGTTCGGGGGAGCGGCGTCATGCAGACGATGTACGATCTGGTCCGGATCCAGGCCGATCGCACGCCAGACGCGCTCGCCTTGGTCGATGACCGCAGCGATCGAAACCTCAGCTATCGCGCGCTGATCGACGAGATCGACGCTGTCGCGGCCGGGTTCGCGGCGCGAGGTGTGACGGCCGGAACTAAGGTCGCTACCTGTCTTCCAAATCTCTTCGAGCATTGCCTCGCCATACTGGCACTACAACGGCTGGCCGCGGTGCCGGCGCTAATCAATGCCCGGCTCAAGCCCGACGAGGTGGCGCGGCTGATCGAGGCGGGCGGGCTCGCCGGCGCGGTGGTCATGCCCGATCCGGCGCTCGTGGAGGCGGTCGCAGACGCCTTGCCCGAGGATGCCCCCTTGTTCGCTGTCGGAGGCGCGCCGGGCACGGCGCGGGATTTTGCCACGTGCCGCGGATCGGCGGCCGACTTGCCGCCGGTGCCGCGCCCCGACCCTGAAGATCCCTGCATCATCTTCTACACCTCCGGCACGACGGGGCTGCCCAAGGGCGTCGTCCTCGCGCACCGGACGAGCGAGCACCGCATCGTCTGGCTTTCGACCCAGGCGGGGCTACGCTATGGGCCGCACAACAGGGCGCTCGGCTTCATGCCGTTGGCCCATGCGATCGGCTTTTACGGCATGTTCCTGGTGACGCTGGCTTTCGGCGGCACCTACTACGTCATGTCCGCTTTCGATCCCACTGCCGCGGTCGATCTCATCGAACGGCGCGGCATCACCTATTTGTTCGCGGCGCCGACACTCTACTACGCGATGGTCAACGCGCCCAACTACGCGCCGGCGCGGATGGCGTCGCTGGAGCTCGTGCTCTATGGCGGGGCGATCATCGATCCCAAGCTGGTGGAGCATATGGACGGCGGATGGGAGAACGCGACGGTGCGCCATATCTACGGCACCACGGAAACCATGTGTTCAGGCCACAATCCCGATCCGGTGGGCGACACGGCGGCGCTCAGGCCGGGCTACTACACGGCGCTGCGCTATATCGCGATGGGCGGCGGCCCTGACGATTTGATCGGGCCGGGCGAGGAGGGCGAGCTTATCGTCGAGGCGACCGGCGATACGATTTTCAGCGAATACCTCAACCGGCCCGACGCGACGGCGGAAAAGCTGCGCGACGGCTGGTACTACACCGGCGACGTCATCACGGTCGACGAACGCGGCTATTTCACCCTGCGCGGCCGGGTCGACGACATGATCCGCACTGGCGGAGAAAGCGTCCATCCCGAGGAAGTCGAGGCGGTCTTGCGGACGCATGTGGCCGTTGCCGACTGCTCGGTGATCGGCCTTGACGATCCGAAATGGGGCCAGATCATCGTCGGCTGCATCGTCCGGGCGGGCGAGGCCGATGCGGCCGTGATCGATGCCCATTGCAAAGCAAGCAGCCTTGCGGGCTTCAAGCGGCCGCGCGCCTACGTCTTCGTCGAAGAAATCCCGCGCAATCCCGGCAATGGCAATGTATTGCGCCGCCTCCTTCGCGATCAGGCAGGGGCAATGCGCGAGGCGGGCGCTGGTTTCGCGGTGGTGGGTGGCTAGCAAGTCTGATATCGCCGCCCTCTTGCATGATCTTGCGATCGGCAACCGGATCCTCGCGTGCGAGGGAGTCGTCGACGCTCGGCCATGTGAGCGCGCGTCATCCCGATCATTCCGATCGCTACGTCCTTTCGGGTTCGCGAAGCCTGGGACTGGTGACCTGGGATGATTTGGCAGAATTCACGCTTGATGGCGAAGCGGCCGAGCGGACTTGGGAATACTAGGCGGCGCCGGCAGATCTCACGGAATTCTAGGCGGCGTTGGTTCGGCTCACATTCACCGTGCCGAGTGCGTTCTGCTTTACCTGGGCGCGCAGCCAGGCATGGCCGGGATCGGTCTGATGGCGCTCGTGCCAAATCTGGCCGATGGGTGCGGGCGCGATCTTGAATGGCATTTGGGCCAGAGTGAGGCCGGCCGCCGGCGCAAGCTGCTCGGCAAGGCTGCGCGGCGCGGTCTGGATGAGATCGCTGTTTGCAACGATGAAGAGCGCGGCGATGAAATCGGGTGTACGCAGAGCGATGCGCCGCTTCTCGCCGAGCGCGGTCAATGCCGCGTCGATGTCGCCCGACAGGAAGCCGTTGGCGTCGGCCGCGCAGTGCGGGTAGGCGCAGTAGTCCTTGAGCGTGAGCCCGCCTTTCAGGGCGGGATGGCCATCGCGCAGCGCACAGACATAGGGCTCTTCGTGCAGGAGCTGAACCAGATGGCCGGCCCGGGCGATCGGCGGCGGCCGGCCGATCAACAGGTCCGCATCGCCGTTTGCCAGATGGTCGAAGCTGTCGCCGTCGAGGCGCGTGATCTCAATATCGATGCCCGGCGCCTGGGTCCGGATAGCACTGATCAGATCGGGCATGAGGACGAAGCCGCAATGATCGTTGGTGGTGATGCGGAACTGGGCGCGCGACGTCTGGGGATCGAACGCTCCGGGCTCAAGCAGCGCGCGCGATTCCTGGAGCACCCGGCGGACCGGCGCGATCAGGTCTTCGGCACGCGACGTTGGAACGTAACCGTGCTGGCCGCGCACCAGAAGCTGATCGCCGAACGATTTTCGCAAGCGGCCCAGCGCGCGGCTCATCGCCGGTTGGCTAAGCCCCAGCCTCGCGGCGGCTTTGCTGACGTTTCGTTCTTCGAGGAGGGCGTCGAGCGCGACCAGCAGGTTGAGGTCGAAGCGCCGAACTTCGGGTTCCTGCATCATCACCGTTAAGTACCATTCAAGGCGCGCAGATTGCCAGCACGTATCGGCTTATGTGACGCGGAAAACGCTTATGCGAGCCCCATCCGCGCGACGATCGCCTCGCACATCGGATCGCCAGGCTCAAGAATATCGAAGAGTGGCTTGTAGTGATCGGCGTCGGGAATATCGATGCGTTCGACCGGACAGCCTGCCGCTTCGGCGACGCCGGCATAGAGCCGGGATTGGCGAACCCATTCGTTCGATTCCGCCAGTCCCACGGCGACGATCAGCGAAACCGGCGTATGCGGCGGGTGGCCAAGCGGGCTGAAGGGCGCGACATCTGCCCGGGTGAGCCCGATCTCGTGGTTGACGGCAGCCCGGATCACCGGATCGAGATCGTAGATACCGCTCACCAATGCCGCACCTTGTATGGCTTCCAGCGGTGCGGCGGCGTTTTTGTCGGCCAGCACCATGGCGGCCAGATGCGCGCCCGCGGAATGCCCGAGAAGAAAGAGCCGCTCGCCGTCGCCGCCATGCTGGCCGATATTGGCGCGGATCCAGCCGATTGCCTTGCCGGCCTGGGCGACGATCGTGCCGATGGGAACGGTCGGGCAAAGGTCGTAATTGATCAGCGCCACACAGGCGCCGGCGGCGAGGAAGGGCTCGGCGATGAAATTGTTGTCGCGCGCCGAGCCCGCGCGCCAATAGCCGCCGTGGAAATAGACCAGCACCGGTCCGCCGGGCGTGTCGCCAGGGAAGACGTCGATGGTCTCGCGCGGCCGGTCCCCGTATGCGAGACCGAGGGCGTGCGGTCGGCGCGCACGTATGGCATCGCTCAGGGCTGCCCGGCGCTCGGGGACGGCATCGGGGTTCACCGCAACAAGGCGCGGATTGAACTGGCGGTCGAATTCGGCCTGGCTGTAGGACGCGCCGCGATAGTCGATCATCGCCAATCGTCGATCGCCAGAATGTCGGGCCGGTTGTAGAGATCGCCCGCCGGACGCATCATCGCCACGCAGTTGATGATAGTTCGAAAGCCGGCGTCTTTCATCGTCGCATACGCCGTCGTTCGCGCCGAACTGGTCCCGGCGATAATCACATCGGCCCCCACTGCGGCCGCGCGGGCCTCGCACGCGTTCAAGAGCTCGGCAAAGCGCAGGGGGGCATCCACGCCGGGTGGGACGCAGGCGAACTTGACGTAGTACTGGCCCGTGCTGGCTTCCGAGCCGGGCCCGTGATGACAGATCGCAAATCCGCCGGCACCCGGTGTGCCACCGTCGGCCACAACAAACTCACCAATGCCTTCGCCGGCGACCGAGGCGATCTCCGAGCCAAGGTCAAGGCCGGAATACATCGCGTCGGTGGCCAGGCGGGCACCCTGCACGAGCTGTGTGACCGCAACAGTGTCGGTCGGTGCGATCATGGCACAACCGTTCAGCCGCGCCTCCTTGGCGGGTGGCTTCACCATGATCGAGGTGATGCGCCGCATGGCAAAACCGAACGCCTCATAGAGCCGGATATGGGTCGGGCTCTGGGCGTGGGTGATCAGCGCCATGGTCTCCACGCCGGCCGCGTCGGCGCACTGCACGAGCGCTTCCATCAGGCGCCGGGCATGGCCCTTGCCCCAGTCCTCGGGAAAGATCGTCACCGGTCCAACGATGGCGATGCTGCCCCAGCGCATCATCAACGCGATGCCGGCCAAGCGTCCATCATCCGTGATGGCAAAGCTGGCCTCCGGCCAGGCTCGCAAACGCGGGCCGATCACATCGGCGCCCGGCCGGAAGTGATCTGGCCCAGGCAGGCCAAGAAAAGCTGCGAATGCGGTACGGTCGCAGCGGGCTGCCTCGGCGATATCGTCGCCGCCGAGCTGTCGAAGTTCAATCTTGCCCGACGCCGTCATCTGCCTCCCATTCACCCGGCGGCGCGCACGGCGACGTCCATCGTGCCGATCGCCTCGAAACGACAATTGAGCACATCGCCCGGCGCGATCGGTCCCACGCCCTCGCAGGTCCCGGTCATGATGATGTCGCCCGGATGCAGCGTGTAGAACTGCGAGGCCCAGGAGATCTGGCGGCGCGTATCGAGGATCATGTGGCGGGTGTTTGAGTCCTGGCGCGGCTCGCCGCCGATGGTCAGCGTGAAGTCGAGATTGTCGGGATCGGCGATCTCATCGGCGGTGACCAGCCAGGGCCCCAGTATCGCATAGCTGTCGCAGGATTTGCGCAGGCTGCGGTCTTCGGGCCCGCGGATCGACATATCGAGCGCAATCGCATAACCGGCGACGTAATCGAGCGCCTCGGCTTCGCTCACTTCGGCGGCGGTCTTGCCGATGACGACGCCAAGTTCCAGCTCGTGATCGGTGCGGCGTTCGGGAAATCGGAGCGCGATGCCGTCGCCGGGGCCGACTAGTGCGCTGTTGGCCTTCAGAAACAAGCCCTGCTGCTCGACCTTGCCCTGGAAGCGTTCGGTGTTGATTTCGGGATCGGCCTCGGCTTCCTCGACGTGTTTCATATAGTTGGCGGGCGTGCCGATCACCTTGCTCGGATTAGCGACTGGGCTGTGGAATGAGACCTCCGCGATCGGCCGGCCGTCGGCCTTGTCCGCCGCCGCCTCAAGCTTAGGGCGCAAGACCTCCAGATTGGCGATCAACGGATCACCCGGCGGGTAGGGGTAGGTAATCTGAAGCGCGGAGAGCACGTCCGTGACGTCGTGCACGCGTTCGCCACGCACGACGCCCAGACGATTTTTGTCGAACCAGGCGATTTTCATGGGACGGAAGTATAAAGCGCGCGCCGGGCCGCGATAGTGCCCATCAACCCCAAACGTCCCTGGCGACGTCGACCAGCAGGCCGAGCTTGGCTTTCTCCACGCCGATGTCGACGGGATTGCCGGCCACTGTGCTGGCAAAGCCGCATTGCGGGCTGATCGAGAGGTTCTCCAGCGGCACGTACTTGGCCGCGTCGGCGATGCGCGCTTTCAGACGATCGGCGTCTTCCAGCGTCGCGACCTTCGAGCTCACGATGCCAAGCACAACCTTCTTGCCCTTGGGCACATGCTTCAGCGGCTCAAAGGAGCCGGCACGCTCCGTGTCGTATTCGAGGAAGAAGGCATCGACGTCGACCTCGCCGAACACCTTCTCGGCGATCTCGTCATAGCCGCCCGTGGTCAGCCAGCGGCCCTTGAAGTTGCCGCGGCACATATGCATGCCAGCAACCATGCCTTCGGGGCGGCCGCCGGCGGCATCATTCATCGCCTTGATGTAAAGATCGATCACCGCCTCGGGGTCGTAGCCGAGTTCGGTCGTGCGTTCGCGGATATTGGGATTGCCGAGCATGATCAGCGGCACCTCGTCGATCTGCACGTAACGGCAACCGAGTGCATGCAGATCGGCGATCTCCTGGGCGAAGATGGCGCAAAGGTCATCCAGGAACGCCGCGTCGCTCTGGTAGGGCGAGTTCTCCACGGTTCGGTGGAGGCCGTAGAAGTGCAGCGTCGAGGGCGAGGGCATGGTGATCTTCGGCGTCGCATGCGCCACCGATTGCAGGTATTTGAACTCCTCGGTCGATATCGGCTTTGCCTTGCGCAGCTTGCCGGTGCAGACCGCCGCCGTGAAGGGCAGCTCGTTGCCCTCGGCGTCGGAGAAGCGGAATACCGCATCGCCGACTTCTAGCCCGTCGATCGCATCGACCCAATGGCTCCAGTATGACGCCCGCCGGAACTCGCCATCGGTCACCAGTTCGAGGCCTAGATCTTCCTGCAGCGCGACCACGTCGGTGATCGCCTGGTCTTGAACGCGATGAAAATCCGCTTCGGGCATTTCGCCCTTGTGGAAGGCCCGGAATGCCTGGGTCAGCTCCTTGGGGCGGAGAAGGCTGCCGACATGCTCGGCGCGGAATGGCGGCTGGCCGCTCGCGGTCATGGATCGATCCTCATGTGTTGGGCCGTGGTCCCCGCTCGATCGGGGACGCGCAATTTATCAATAGGTCTATAGAAAAACAAGCGCGCCAATTCCCCGGACACTGCATCCATTGCGGGTTGAGGCGCCTTGCTACTCGGCGGCGGCGCGCTCGATCGCCCGTTCGGCCTCGATTATGTTGTGCAGCGCCCTGCGGGCCAGGAACAACGCCTTGTCGGCGCGAATGCTGACCAGATTGCGCGTGGGGTCGAGGTCGAGGCGGGCCTGCTGCACTTCCATGATCGCCTTGTCCTCCAGGAACGTCGGATAGCTTTCATTGTAGAGCTGTTCCGTCGCTTCGGGCTCGTCCTGGCGATAGCCATTGGCGACCGACCAGAAATAGTGAAACGAGCTCTCCGTCTCGGGCGTCGCATGGTGGAGGATCTGAAACTGGAGCCCGGGCTGATCCTGGTTCTTGCGCGCGCCCTTGCCGACGTCGATGGCACCGTTGTTCTGGATCACCGTCGAGGGCGCGACATAGGTAAATTTGTGCCAACGATCGATGTTGCCCTTGAAACCCACCGCCTTGACGTAGGTCGGCGGTGTCGGCGAGTCGATCATCCAGCGCTCGTAATGGCAGCCCGTGGCGGTCGGCTCGACCACCAACTCGGCGGCCGCATGCGCCTCGGGGTTGCCGCCGATCGTCGTACGGTGGACGAAGGCGAGATGGGTTAGATCCATCAAATTATCGATCATCATCATGTAGTTGGCGCCGATCTGGAACGTCGTCTTCTTGTGTGGCCACGTCTGGGGCTGGTCATGGAACGGGTAGTTGACGATCTTGTTGTCGTCGGCCCGGGCCGGATCGCCCATCCAGATCCAGATGCATTGCTGTTTTTCCACTACCGGGAAGCTGCGCACGATGGCGGCGGACGGCACAGTCTCCTGGCCGGGGATATGAACGCATTTGCCGGCGCCGTCGAAGACGAGCCCATGATAGCCGCATTGCAGGCCCTGTTCGACCATCCGGCCGTGGCTGAGCGGTGCGCCCCGATGGCAGCAACGATCTTCCAGCGCAGCCGCCGTGCCCTCGGTGTCGCGGAAGATGACCAGGGGCTGGTTCATGATGGTGCGCGACACGATGCCTTCGGCAAGCTCCTCCGGCCACGCCGCGATGTACCAGGCATTGCGAACGAAGGGCTCGTTGGCGCTCTGGGTCATGGATCGATCCTCGCTTGCTGCGGCTCGCTCAATAGGCGATGAAATTTATCAATAGGCCTATAGAACGACAAGCGCAGACGCTGCCCGCCAGTCACTCTGGCAGCTGCAATCGGCCCTTGATCACCTTCCGGGTGGGCGTCAGCGGCATTTCGTCGATTACGACCAGGCGTTCGGGCAGCTTGTTCTTGGCGATCTTGTGCTGCAGCAGATAGTCGGCCAAGGTCTCCAGCGTCGGCGCCTCAACGTTGGGCGCCAGCGTCACGAAGGCGCAGGCCTTCTCACCCAGCACCGGATCGGGCATCGGCACGATGGCCGATTGCGCGATCGCCGGGTGACCGTCGAGCAGGTCCTCGACATCGCGCGGGTTGAATTTGACCCCGCCGCGATTGATCACGTCCTTGATGCGGCCGGTAATCGCGACGTTGCCGGCCTCGTCCTCGACCGCCAGGTCGCCCGAACGGAACCAGCCGCCATGCGCGAAGGCGGCCTCGCTCGCCGCATCGTTCCGCAGGTAGCCGGGGAAGAGCAGGGGGCCGCGCACCTGCAGCTCGCCTTCCGCGCCAGGCTTGCAAGGCGTGCCCAGCTCGGGGTCGATGATGCGCATCTCGGTGCCGGGGCTGGGGCGGCCGGCTGAGTTGGCCGAGACCTCCAGCGCATCCGAGGGCCGGGAATAGAGCCCGCCTTGGGTTTCGGTCATCCCCCAAAGCTGGGTCACCTTGCCGTTCGGGATCCTCGCCTGGAAGGCGCGCACCAGCTCGGGCGGACAGGTGCTGCCCGACATGATGACGAGCTTCAGCGTGGTGAGGTCGGCCGTATCGAGGAGCCCGGCGTTCATGCAGGCCGCGACATGGGCTGGCGCAGTCCAGAGCCCGGTCGGCTTGCCGGCTTCAATCGCGGCAGCGAGTTCCGGCGGCGTGAAGACCGGCAGCAGCAGGCTGCACGCCCCCACTGCCATGGCGACGTGGAAACTGTAGGCGCCGTAAAGGTGGCTGAAGGGGGCGGCGGACAGGATGACGTCATCGGGCCCCAATTCGTGCTCGGGCGCGCCGAGACGGGCATTCGACAGAATATTGTGATAGCTGAGCGGCACGCCTTTGGGTGCGGCGGTCGTCCCGGAGGTGTAGAGCAGCAGGAACGGGTCGGAGGCGACGGGCGGCTCCGGCAGCTCCTCTGAAAGTTCGCTTTCGATCATGTCGCCGAGCGAAAGCGCGCCCGGCACCGGCGGGCCCAGCGCAATCACATGCTTCAGCTTGGGGCACTGATTCTGCAGGTTGCGCATGACCTGCGCGGCTTCGTAGCCCTTCGCTTCCGAGAGGCAAATCACGGCCTTTGCCAAGGAATGTCCCAGCAGCGTTTCGCATTCGGCGGCGCGGTAGGCCATGTGGATCGTCTGCATGACGCCGCCCAGCCGCGCGATCGCCAGATAGGCGATCAGGAATTCGGGCAGGTTGGGAAGCTGGACCGCGACAACGTCGCCGCGTTCGACACCTATGGCCAGGAGAGCGCCCGCCAAATTGGCGACCTTCGCGCCCAGATCGCCATAGCTGAGCGTGGTCTCCCCGGCGCGGATCGCGGGTGCATCCGGTCGCTCGGCGACATGGCGGTCGAGCCATCCGGTCAGCGTGTCAGGGCCCCACCAGCCTTCATCGACATATTTCCGCGCGAGCTCCGGCGGATAGCTCATCGCCGCGCGAAGGGCCAGCGCATCGTCGCTGAAGGTAAAATGGTTGAGATGCGGGGTAAAGCGCTCGGCGCGGAAACGCTTGCCGCCGCCAAGCTCGAGGAGCCGCACGTAATGTCCGGTATGAAAGCGCCGGCGCTCCAGTACTGTGCGGATGTAGAGCACCTGGTTCTGCGTGAGGCCGATGCGGGCGGCGATCTGACCGTCGGAAAGTCCCATTTGTTCGCGCTGGCGTTCGATCTCGTCCCAGTCGAGCTTGCGGTAGGGGTCGCCGTCGCGGATCTGGTGGTTGTGGCTCATACGAAAGATCGCATCGCCGAAGGTCCCGATCATCTCCTCGGTGACGCCAATCTGCCGGCGGTTGAGGCCACGGGTCATTGTGCGCTCACTCTGCCGGTGTCGTCTGTTTTTCGCGGGCGTCCTCGGCCGCCTCGTAACGCAGAATTGGATCGGCCAGCGGCGCCTTGGTCGCAATCGGGCAGACGCGCATACATTCAAAGCATTGCGCCAGCAAGCCGCCGGAGCCGACCGACATCTTGTACCAGAGCATCTTGTTGTCGGGATCGAAGAGCGCATCCTCGCGGTCTTGCGGATCGGCCGCGTTGATGGCGCTCATGATCGCCGAGGGCACTGTTTCGAATTGCTGGGTCATCTCCGCGCAGGCGGCCATGTCGTAGCGCATCACCGTCTGCTCACCGGTCTCCACGTCGACCTCACCATCGAGGCACTGGACGGGGCAGAATTTCATGCAGGGCGTGCGGTTGATCTGCTTGTACATGGCTACGCAGGAGGGCGCGGGGCAGGGGTTCGTCGCCATCGGCTTGTCCGGCTCAAGCTCGAGCTCGGTGAAGACGCTGGAAAAATACATATAGCCGTATTCGGGATGCAGCAGGATGTCGCCCGCCAGTGAACGCGCGCCGATGCCGGCGATCTCGGCATGGACCTTCAGGCTCTGCAACGGCACGCGCGGGCCGGCGTCGGGGTCCATGTCCGGCGGGCAGTAGATCGAGGGCACGCCGTATTTGGATTCGATCATAAAAGAAAGGCCATAAGTGATTGAATAGGCGCGGCCTTCTGTCGACCCGAAATAGCCAAGCGCCTTCGCTGGAACGCTCCAGGCACCTTGGGTCTGGCCGCCGACGCCAAGCGAAATCACCGATTTGACGCGCGGCATGATATCGGTTGGCCGGTAGCCGGGCGGGCAGATGCGCTCGATCGTCTCCAGGTCGGCGACCCCGACGGCCAATGCGCCCTTGCGCTTGCAGTACTCGAAGATCGCCGTCTTGGCCTCGGCCGGGTCGATCTCGTGCGTCTTGCGGGCCATCCAGCGTCTCCCATCGCAATAGGTCCAATGCCCCAGTGATTGGGCCGGTGTTTTTATTTTAGGTCTAAAGCGTCTGGCCCGGCAAATTCTATCGCACGATAGAAGATGGCTCGGAGATCAATCGGGCACCACGGCGGTTGCTTCAATCTCCACCATTGCGCCCGGCTGCACCAGGCCCCGGACCTCGATCACCGACATGGCCGGGAAATGCCGGCCGACGATGTCGCGATAGACCGTGCCCAACGCTTTCAACGAGGCGATGTAGACCTCCTTGTCGGTGATGAACCAGGTGAGTTTGACGAGGTGTCCCGGCCCCGCGCCCGCTTCGGCGAGCAATGCCACGATGTTTTCCAGTACCTGGCGGAACTGTTCGACGAAATCGCATGAGATTCCGTCCGCATTGTCGGGCTGCCAGCCCAGTCTGCCCGGCACGCCCACTTGGCCGGCAAGATAGATCGTGCGCCCGCGCGCGGCGATGCCGTGGGAGTAGCCGGGCAGCCGCGCCCAATCGGGTGGGTGGATGATGTCCATGCAGCTTGTCCTTTGCTTACGACTTATCCCGCGTGTCGGTCACGCGCTTGGCCTTGAACTCTGTCTTCTCGAACGTGTCGGGCGCCAGCACGTCGACATCGACACGGACTTCGATCCGCGAGGTCACGGCATTCTGCACCGCGGCAACCACCGCATCGGGGGCAGTGTGGTCGGGATGTTCGACCGTGATTGTCATGGTGTCGATGCCGTCCATGTTCGTTTGCAATAGGACCTGATACTCGTCGCCGACGCCCGCGACCGAGCGCACGCCTTCCTCGACGACCGAGGGATAGAATTTGATGCCGCGCAGGTTGATGAGGTCGTCGGCGCGGCCCTGGAAACCGCCGATCGCGCGCACATGGGTACGCCCGCAGGCGCATGTGGCATCGTCCAACGTCGTGTAGTCGCCGACCACGAAGCGCAGCTGCGATGAGCTCTCGGAGTTCATGTTGGTGCAGACGGTGATGCCGCGGCTCCCCACGGGCAGGCGCTGTTTGCGGTCGGGGTCGATGAGCTCCCAGACCTGGAAGTCCTCCATCAAGTGCGTTTGCCACGCCCCGTCGTCGCGGCGGGCATGCGAGCACGAATAGCCGCCCGAATGCGGCGAGGCCTCGGTGCAGCCGTAGAACTCGACGATTTCCGCATCCCACATATCTTCCAGGCGCTCGCGGGTCGATGCGATCCCAGCAGCCGGCTCGCCGCCGGTGAACAGACGCTTGATCGAAGTCTTGCGCGGGTCCTCGCCCATCTCCTGCATCACTCGGCCGATACGCAAAAGCTGCGAGGGCAGGGTGGCGAGCACCGTCGGCTTGTAGCGCAGGATGATGTTCGCCCGCAGCTCCGCCGTTAGGCCGCCGCCCGGAATGCACGGCACGCCCATATGGGCCAGCGCGTGCAGCACGCCCCAGGCCCAGACATGCGGGCCGAAGCCGACGACGAGGAAGACCTTCTCGCCGCGCTTTGCCCCCAGGGACCAGAGAGCGCGGGCATTCGCCCAGCGCCATTGGTCGAGATCGAAGGTGGTATAGCGGAAGATGCGCGGCATGCCGGTCGACCCCGAGGTCGGAAACAGCGTCCAGCCGCGTTTGTCCCAAAGCGCGTCGTCATGCGTCGTATAGGTCCCCCAAGGCGGGTTTGCCATCAGGTCCTCGGCCATCTCCATCTTGTCGATGACCGGCCATTGGGTGAGCTTGTCGACAGTGTTAACGTCGTCGGGGGTCAGGCCGAGCTTGTCGAAACGCCGCTCGTAGAAGGGCGAGTTCTCGTAAAGAAACGGTGTCAGCACGGCGAGTTTTTCGTCCTGGATCGCCCGCAACTCGTCGCGCGAGGCGCATTCCAGCGAAGGTGACCAATACTCTTCCGATCCAGGCTCGGCAAAATCGCGCCGATGGCTCTGGAGCATTTCCAGCCACGCCGCACGGGTGGCTTCCGCCCGGTTGGTTTTGGTCATCGTATCCTCCCCATACCTTCAGCGTTCCGGCGCGCGGTCTCGTTGATTCGCGAGATTATTGGCCGCACTGCTGGACGTCTTCATATCCGCTCGTGGTCCGAAAGCCGACCATGATTCGATCAACCGACCTGGAAAATTCTATCAATTCATCTATCGAAAACAACTCCCATCGATTAGTTTCGGCGGACGGCGAAGGACTGCCGGCCGCCATTCCAAGCCGCCGGTTCGGGGTAATACGATGTCTACCGGTCGGCAAAGCACAAATACAGACATCACCAAAGTCGACAAATACAAACGTCGCTATGGTGAGATCATCGACGCGGCGGCAGCCGTCTTCGCCGAAAAGGGCTATCACGGCTCATCGACGAAAGACATCGCCGACCGGCTCGGCATTCGCCAGGGCAGCCTCTACTACTACTTCGAATCCAAGGAATCTGCGCTCGAAGAGGTCTGCCAAAAGGGCGTGGAAGGCTTTGTGCAGCAGTTGGAGGTGATCCTCGCAAGCGAAAGCGAGCCGGGCGATATGCTGCTAGCCGCCGTGCACGGTCACCTCAAGCCTTTGGAAGACAAGCCGAATTACGTCCGCGTCTTCTTGCGCGAACGGCACGAACTGCCGCTGCCGCGCCGCCGCAAGATCGCCGCCGCCGCCGGTCATTACGAACAACTCTTGGAGACCTTGTTTGAACGGGGCGTTGCGGCCGGAGCGTTTCGCACCGATCTGGATTGCCGTCTGGCGACCCTGGGGTTGCTTGGCATGTGCAATGCCGTGAGCGACTGGCGTGACGGCGAAAAGGGCGCAACCATCTGGGAAATAGCGGAAAAATTCGGATCGCTATTGAACGACGGGGTGGCGCCGAAGGGGCGTTGAGGGCGCAGGCGGCGGTGAAATTTCACAAGCGCATGACCATGTTTCGGCGCTTCGCCCGGCAGAACTTGTGTGCTAAATACATTGCCACATAGATCGCCAAACCGCGCAAAACGGGCGATCTGGGGGAAACAAAAGCGTGGAACAGGAGGCTGTTACGATGATCAAACGTGCAATTTTGGCCGCCGCGGCGACCATGCTGATCGCAGGAAGTGCGTCGGCAGAAGAGCTGCGGATCGGCTTTATGAACTCGATGAACCACCCGCTCGGCAAAGAGCAGGTGAACGGTTTCAAGCTCCGGCTCACGGCATTGGGATGGAACAAGGACGGCGACATGCTGGGCGGCGTTCCGACAAGGGTCTTTTACTGCGACGATCAGGTAAAGCCCGATGTCGGCGTGACCTGCGCCAAGAAATTCGTGGAGCAGGACAAGGTCCAGATCGTTGCTGGTATCGTCTGGTCGAACATCCTGAACGCCGTGCGCAACCCGGTAGTGCGCAACAAGGTCATTCTAATGAGCACCAATGCGGGCTCGTCGCGCCTGGCCGGCGTTGCCTGCAGCAAGTACTTCATCTCGACCTCCTGGCAGAACGACCAGACGCCCGAGGCGATGGGCCAGTTGATGCGCGAGGAGAAGCTGAACGACGTTTACCTGATGTCGGCCAATTATCAGGCGGGCAAGGATATGATGGCGGGCTTCCGGCGCTTCTATAACGGCCGGATCAAGGGCCAGCTGCTCTACAAGCTCGGCAACCGCGACTTCCAGTCGGAGCTGACCCGCGTGCGCGCCGCCCAGCCTTCGTCGGTCTTTGTCTTCGCGCCGGGCCCGATGGGCGTTGCGTTCATGAAGCAGTGGGCCGCGTCCGGTCTCGGTAAGAAAATCAAGCTTTACACCGTTTTCACGATCGACAACTTCATGCTGCTGCCGATCGGCAAGGCGGCGATCGGGTCCTTCCACACCAACTACTGGGATCCCGATTCGAAGAACCCGGTCAATGTGAAGTTCATCGCCGACTACAAGGCGGCCTATGGGCGGTTGCCGTCGCATTTCGCGACGCAGGCCTATGATGCGCCGGCGCTGATCGCCTCGGCCGTCAAGGCCACAGGCGGCAAGGTCAACAACACCCTGGCGCTCAAAAAGGCCATGCTGAAGGCCAACTACGCGTCGGTCCGCGGCAAGTACCGTTACAATTTCAATGGCATGCCGATCCAGAGCTACTACAAGCGCGAAGTCATCGCCGGACCTGGCGGCAAGGCGATGATCCGGACGGTCGGTGTGGTGTTCACCGACCACGCCGATTCCTACGCCAAGCGGTGCAAGCGCAGCGAGCGCATGGCGCCGTAAGGTCACTTGATCCCGGAGCAGCGCGGGGACGTCCGTTTACGGGCGTCCCCGGCGTTCGGGAGATGGATACCACCAGCAATGCGACTGTGGGCGAGCGGGCGGCGACGGGGCGCGGCACGCTCGTACGGCGAACGGTGAACCGGTAATCAGGACGATGTTGGCGAAAGGTAACCGCGGCGCAACCCTCGTTGGAGGCCTGGGAGTGGTGTTGGCCGTGGCGGCAATCGTCATCGGCCGAACCTGGCTGCCGTTTCTTGGTGCGTCGGCGGTGATGATGATCGGTGGCGCGGCGCTGATGTTCCGCGATCCCGCATCGCCGAATTTTCGCATGATGACCCTGGTCGGCTGGATTGCGCTGGTGCTGGGGATCGTCCTCTTCGTCATCACCGCGCCAGGTGTCAAGGTCACCGATCCTCAACTGACGCTGTTCCTGCATACGCTGCTCAATGGTTTCCAGTTCGGGATCTTCCTGTTTCTGGTCGCCGCGGGCCTCTCGCTCGTGCTCGGCATTATGAACATGGTCAACCTGGCGCATGGCTCGCTGTTCATGTTCGGTGCCTTCTTCGCGGCGCAGACCTACGGGTATACCGGCTCGTTCTATTGGGCGGTGGCCGCTGCACTGCCCTTGACGCTCTTGCTCGGGATCCTTCTTGAGAAGATTGTCGTGCAGCACCTCTATGCGCGCGACCACATGATGCAGGTACTGGCGACCTTCGGATTGATCTTGTTCTTCAACGAGTGCGTGATCCTGGCTTTCGGCGTACAAAGCCTGCCGATCAATCGACCCGAGGCCCTGACCGGCTCGGTCAGCCTCTTCGGCGCGCCCTATCCAGCGTACAGGCTGATGATCGATTTCCTGGGGTTGGCGGTGGCGGGGGGGATATTCCTGCTGATCACCCGTACGAAGATCGGCATGCTGATCCGCGCCGGCGCCAGCAACCGGCCGATGGCCGGCGCACTCGGCGTCAACATCGCAGTGCTATTTACCCTCGTATTCGGATTGGGCGCCATGCTGGCCGGCCTTGCCGGCGTGATGGCGGGTCCGGTCGAGGACGTCTTCCCCGGCATGGGCGAGGCCAAGCTGATCCTTGCCATCGTGGTGATCGTGATCGGTGGGATCGGCTCTATCCGCGGCGCCTTCATCGCCTCGCTGATCGTGGGGTTGGTGGAGGCGAGTGGCCGCACCTTCATGACCGACGTGGTCCGCTATCTGAGCGGGCAGGCGCTGGCCTGGGAGCCTTCCGCCATCGATGAGCTTGCGCAATCGGCGGGACCGGCGCTGTCGTCGATGATCATCTACATCCTGATGGCTGCGATCCTCTTCTTCCGCCCGCAGGGTCTCTTCCCTGCCAGGTCTGGCTAGCGGAACCGGCCCATGGATCACAACACGCCTGCCACGACACCGAAGGTGACGATTTCGTTCCGCGATCCGCGTTTCGTGTTCATTGTGCTTTGCCTTGTCGCACTCCTGGCGCTGCCGCTGAGCGGCTCGGTCTATCTCACCTCGCTGACCGCCAAGATCATGATCTTCGCCATCGCGGCGGCGAGCCTCGATTTGATCATGGGCTATGGCGGCATGGTCAGCTTCGGTCATGCGGCCTTCCTGGGCATCGGCGCCTACGCCGTCGGCGTGATGTCCTTCTATGGCATCAATGATGGGTATCTTCAGTTCCTCGTCGCCATCGTCGGGTCCGCCCTTATCGGCCTCCTGATCGGCGTGCTCAGCCTGCGCACGGGCGGGCTCTATTTCATCATGATCACCTTCGCCTTCAGCCAGATGATCTACTACCTGATCATCAGCCTGGAGCCGTACGGCGGCGATGACGGCATGAATACCGAGCGCAGCGATTTTGGGCTCTTCGATCTGAACCAGAACCTGCTCGGGCCCTCGGAAGGCTCGCGCGATATGCAGTTGATCTACTATCTGACGCTGGCGGTGTTGATCCTCACCGTGCTTATCCTGCGGCGCTTCGTGAACTCTCGCTTCGGCATGGTGCTGCGCGGTGCGCAATCGAACGAGCCGCGCATGCAGTCGATCGGCTTTTCGACTTTCCGCTACCGGCTGACCGGCTTTGTCATTGCCGGCGCCATCTGCGGCGTCGGCGGCGCACTCTGGGCCAACCACCAGGAATTCGTCACGCCGGAATACATGCACTGGTTCCGCTCGGGCGAGATCATGGTGATGGTAATCGCCGGCGGCATGGGCACGATCATCGGCGCCGTCGTCGGAGCGTTCGGCATCCTCATTGTCGAAGAGTTGATCAAGCAGATCCAGATCGACACCGTCATCAATTTCGGCGTGTTCGAGCTGCCAATCAAATACAACGGCCAGGAAAGCTGGGAGTTTATTTTCGGGCCGATGCTGATCTTGCTTGTGCTGTTCGCGCGAGGCGGGCTGATCGGCCTGGCGTCTCCCGAAAGCTTGGATCGAATGAAAGCTTTCGCCGCACGGCGCCTTCGGCTCGGCGCCAAACCGGTCTCAAAGCCGGGCGGGGCCGAATAGGCCGATCCGCGCCGACTTCCAAATTCTGAACTGCTATTCCGCGGCGAGTTTTCGATGGCTCGCCGGCTTGGCCGCGCCGCGCAGCGCCTCGGCATCGGCGCGGTCGCGGGCGGCGAGCCGGAACGCCTGTTCCTTGCCGCTGTCGTACTGCACCGGCCAGCGCTGGGGTGCGTGCCCGTAGAAGGCGGCGGCCTGCAGCGTGAAATGGGGATTGGTCAGGTGCGGGCGGGCCAGGGCCACCAGATCGGCCCGGCCTGCAGCGAGGATCGTGTTGACCTGGTCCCAGGTCGTGATATTGCCCACCGCGATCGTCGGAATGCCGGCCTCGTTGCGGACCTGCTCGGCGAACGGCGTTTGGAACATGCGGCCATAAACGGGCTCGGCGTCGGGTGTTGTCTGGCCGGCCGAAACGTCCACCAGATCGCATCCATGCTTGCCAAGGGTTTGCGCAATGACCACTGCGTCCTCGCCCGTGATCCCCGCCGCGCCCACCCAATCCGTCGCGGAGATGCGCACCGACATCGGCTTTTCCTGGGGCCAGGCGGCGCGCACCGCATCGAAGACTTCGAGCGGATAGCGAAGGCGGTTTTCCAGCGCGCCGCCATGGTCGTCATCGCGCTGATTGGAGACCGGCGTGATGAAACCTGACAGCAGATATCCGTGCGCCATATGCAGCTCCAGCATATCGGCGCCGGCTTCGTTTGCCATCTTTGCCGAGGCCACGAACTGATCGCGCACCTGTTCCATATCGGCGCGGGACATTTCGCGCGGCGTGGCGCTGAACGGGTAGTGGGGCAGCGCCGAAGGTGCGATCAATTCCCAATTGCCGGCCTCAAGCGGCTGATCCATTCCCTCCCAGGCGACCCGTGTCGAGCCCTTGCGACCGGCATGGCCGAGCTGGATTGCGAGCTTGGCATCTGACTCGCGGTGAATGAATTCGGCGATATGCGCCCAGGCCGCGACGTGCTCGTCCTTGTAGAGCCCACCGCAGCCAGGCGTTATCCGGCCCTCGGCGGAAACGCAGACCATCTCCGAGAAGACCAACCCCGCGCCGCCCAGCGCCAGCGAGCCCATATGGACATGGTGGAAATCGCCCACTGTGCCGTCCACCGCCGAATACATGTCCATCGGCGAAACGACGACCCGGTTCGCCAGCACCATGCCGCGCATTTTGAACGGCGTGAACATCGGTGGCGGCGGCGGGTCGAGCGGAACCTCAAAGCCCTCCTCGCGCACGCCCTCGGCGAACCAGCGGTCGACCTTGTCGACGAAGCCCGCATCGCGCAGCCGCAGATTGTCGTATGTGACCTGCTTGGAGCGCGAGAGCATCGAGAAGGTCGCCTGCAACGGCGCCATCTTCCAATAGCGGTGCGGGTTCTCGGTCCAGATCACCGACACATCAGCAGCATGTTGGGTGATTTCGACGTCTTGGCGGCGGCCCTCCTCGAAGGTCGTGAGCGCGGCCGGGATCGTGGGCTCTTGCGTCACCGCATCGACCAGCGCGATGGCATCCTCCATGGCCAGCTTGGTGCCCGAGCCGATTGAATAATGCGCGGTGTGAAGGGCATCGCCGATCAGGACGATGTTTTCATGCGACCAGCGCTCGCAGCGGATGGTTGGAAAGACGCGCCAGATCGAACGGTTGGCGACAAGTTTGTGACCGTCCAGATAATCCGCCCACAGCGCCTCCATGTAAGCCAGGAGTTCGGGCTCGCTCAGATGCTCGACTTCGGCGGCCGCGCTCGCCCAGGTCGCCTCCGGAGCCTCGATGATCCAGGTCGCCAGATCGGCGTTGTACTGATATTCGCCCAGCACCCAGATGCCGTGCTCGTTCTCGGCAAAATTGAATGTGAAGGCCTCGCAGGGCTTGGTGCTGCCGAGCCAGACGAAACGATTGCGGCGCCATTCGACCGACGGTTTGAAATGGGTCTTATAGGTTTCGCGAATCGCCGAATTCACCCCGTCGGCGGCGACGATCAAATCTGCGTCGGGGAAGGCCGCCGGATCGGTGATTTCTGTTTCGAAATGAACCGGCACGCCGATCTGGGCGCATCGACGCTGCAATATCGCGAGCAACTCGACCCTGCCGCAGCCGCAAAATCCATGACCGCCGGACCGAACCACCGTTCCGTCATGCCAGCGGAAGTCGATGTCGTCCCAGTAGGCGAACGTATCGGTGATTTCGCCATAGCTCTCCGGATCGCGGGAGAGGAAATTGTCGAGCGTCTCGTCGGAAAAGACGACGCCGAAGCCAAACGTATCGTGGGCGCGGTTGCGCTCATAAACCTCGATGGACGCATCTGGCTGCGCCTTTTTCAGCAGGATGGCGGTATAGAGCCCGGCCGGACCGCCGCCGATGATCACGACGCGCATGAATGCTCTCCGCGTGATTGGTCGTCATGATTTAGCTAACACGTAAGATATTTACACATTACGGGTCAACACGTAAGCTTAGAGGGCTAAGGAACGATGGCTGAGTGACGACAGCCAAGTGACGATGGCCTGGTTGCGAAGACGCATTTGCGACGCTGCAATCCTGCCCGGAGCTGGGATCGCGCGCCGACCAGGCGCGAGGACGGTGTGCCAATGATGCAAACGACCAGAATAGGGAACCGGCGCGCGGCGACCACGGATGAATTGCTGTCGCTGAAAGTGTGGCTCCAGCTCATGAAATGCGCGAAATCGATCGAGTCATCGATTGGCGGCCGCCTGCGCCGGGGCTACGGACAAAGCCTTTCGCGTTTCGATGTTCTGGCGCAGCTCGACCGGCTGGGCGGCGATTGGCTGGCGATCGGCGAGCTTGCGCGCCTGATGATGGCGGCGAGCGGAAACATCACCGCGTTGCTCGACCGCATGGAGGGCGAAGCGCTGATCGAGCGCCGCGCCAGTCCCCTCGACCGGCGTAGTTTTCAGGTGCGTATGACCGCCGAGGGCCGACAGCTATTCGCGGCCATGGCGCGCGACCACACGCGCTGGGTCGACACCGCGCTTGTCGACATGTCGAATGCGGAAAAACAGCGCCTCGTCGAGCTCTTGGTTGTAGTGCGGCGGCGCTTTGAAGATGACGGCGCGGCACCTCAATGATGGGCACGGATAATAGGCGCGCCCAGGCCGCCTTGGTCCGGCGTTGGGGGAGGGGATTCCAATGACGTTGGCGTTGCCTGAATCGCGTGATGCGATTGCCAGGATTCAGAGCGAGCGCAAGGTGCTTGCCTTCGAACGCGCCAAACGGACAGCCTGGTATGCCGGCAAACTCGATCATATCGACCCGGCGAAGCTCGACGACCCCAAAGAATGGACGAAGATTCCGATCATCGACAAGGAAATTCTACGTCGTTGGAAGCACGACGAATTCATGGCGCAGATCAATATTGCCGGCCCCAAAGAGATATCCGAATACTGGCGATCGGGCGGATCGACCGGCCGGGCCGTCTTCTATCCGCGCACGTTTGACGATGTTACCTATGGGCTGCTGTCGTGGGGCCGGTCCTTTCCCTGCATTGGGATCGAGGCCGGTGACCTCTGCCACATATCCTTTCCGATCGGCATTCACCCGGCCGGCCAGATCTGGGCCCGCAGCGCCCATGACTTCGGCGTCGGCATGAGTTGGGTCGGGGCCGGCACGGCGGTGCCGTCGGCCGGCCAGCTCGAGCTCATCGCTACGCTGAAGCCAACGGTGTTGATTGCCATGCCGAGCTTTGCGATCCACCTGGCGAATCTCGCTGATGTCGAGGGCATCGATCTCACGAAAAGTTCGGTCCGCACGATCGTCACCTCGGCGGAAACGCTTTCCGAGGCCAAGCGCGAGAAGCTGACACGGATGTGGGGCGCCGAGGTCTTCGATGTCTTCGGGATGAGCGAGGCTGGGCTGATGGGCGCCGAGGGCGCGGCCCATGACGGCATCCATATCTGGACCGATCTCTTCTATATCGAGGTCGTCGATCCCGAAACCGGCCGGCAGATGCCCGAGGGCGAGATCGGGACGTTCTGCGTGACACCGCTTTGGACTGGGCACGCGACCCCATTCCTGCGCTGGAACTCCGGCGACATAGTCTCCTATCATGATCGCGGCGAGAGCCCGGGGAAGTTTGCCGAACTCTATCCGATGATCCGGCACGCCCGCCGCACCACCGGGTTTTTCAAGATCAGAGGCGTTAACGTGAACCATTCGGAGTTCGAGGACTTCATGTTCCGCAATCCCGACGTCAACGACTTTCAGGGCGTGCTGGTGACCGACCAAAGCGGAATGGAAACGTTGAAGCTCCGCATCGAGGTAAAGCGTGGTACTGATCCGAAACACGCTGCCGAAATGGTGGCGGGCGAGGTTAAATCGGTGTTCGAGGTAACGCCGGATGTCGAGGTACTTGCGGCCGGAACGCTCGCCAAAGTTTTCGAAGCGTCGATCAAGGCACCCCGCTTCGTTGATGAGCGGGAATAACGATCAGGCGGAGTTTGAATTGAACCGGGAGAATTGAAGCGATGTATGCCATGGGACCGCCGTTCCGCGCCGAGCATGTCGGAAGCCTGCTTCGGCCGCGGCGGTTGAAGAACGCCTTCGCCGATTTTCAGGCAAACAAGATCCCGCCCGCCGAGCTTGAGGAAACGATCGACGAATGCATCGCTGACGTGATCAGGCTGCAGGAAGACTGCGGTATGCGCTCGATCACCGATGGTGAATTCCGGCGCGGCTCATGGTTTCTAGGCTTTGTCGATGCCGTCGACGGACTGACCACGCGGCCCGCGCGCTTCAACTTTTCCGGCGATCACGCAGCCTGGTCATGCCCCCATGCGGAGGGAAAGCTGAGGCGCGTCGACGATATCGCCGTCGACGAGTACGAATTCGTCAAGGAGAACACCGCCCGCCTTCCCAAAGTGACCATGCCGAGCCCCAGCGCCGCGCATTTCCTGGGTGCTGCCGAGGGGGCGGGGGAGGGCGCCTATGCCGATCTCGATGCGCTGTTCGAGGATCTGGCGGTGATCTACCGCCAGGAGATCGAGGCGCTCGACAAGTCCGGCTGCGAGTTCGTGCAACTCGACGAGGTGCCGATCGCCATGCTCTGCGATCCCAAGGTGCAAGAGGCTGTGCGCGCCAGTGGCCAAGATCCCGACGCCCTTGTGAGCCGCTATATCGCCGCCATCAACGCGGCGCTTGAAGGCCGGCCCGAGGATATGATGATCGGGCTCCATTTGTGCCGCGGCAACTATAAGGGCCAATGGATGGCCGAGGGCGGATATGCGCCGGTCGCCGATCGCCTGTTCCGCGACGCAAATGTCGACGCTTTCTTCCTTGAATACGACAGCGAACGCGCCGGCGACTTCTCGCCGCTCGCCGCGATGCCCGACGACAAGATCGTCGTGCTCGGTCTCGTCAGCACCAAGACGCCCGAACTGGAGGAAGCCGACGCGCTGAAGCGCCGTATCGACGATGCCGCGAAATATGTACCGATGGATCGCCTTGCGCTTAGCCCGCAATGCGGCTTTGCGTCTTCGGTCGGCGGCAATCCCGTAACCGAGGACGACGAGCGCCGTAAGCTCACCCTCGTCGCCGACGTGGCGGCGGAGGTGTGGGGGTAGTCTCCCGGCGGAGGATCAGCCGACCGGGCACTGCCGCGCCAACATCATTTCGACCGCAGGGAGAAATCCGGTTGGAAGCCGGATCGGCATGGGCCAGGTTTCTCCTTCGCTGATGCTCACTCGAAATGACGATGGGAGCTGGCACTGCGTCAGACCTCGTCGAACACCTTCGATAACGCTTCCATCGTCAGCAGCTCGCGGGCCTCGTCGTCGAGATAATCGATGCCAATGCCATACTTGGCCCAGCGCTTCTTGAGCTTGCGCTCCAGTTTCGGCGCGATTTTGTTGAGCGGCGGATAACGATGGCCGCCGAATTCCAGCTTGGGCTCGTGTTCCCACGACCGCGTGGCGTCGATCAGCACCCGGTGCCATTTGCCGGTGCCGAATTTGGCCACGTCGCGATCGGCCGCCAGCGTGGAGGGATCGAGCACCGAGCCGAAGGTCGGCCCGACGATGGCCACATCGCCGCGCCCGGCGTTGACCCGGAATGCGATCGCCCAGTCGAGCGCGACCGGATCGCGGATGTCGATGTCTTCCTCCACGACGGTCACATTCTTGAAGAACCATTGCCCGGAGCCCGTGCCCCACAGCGCGTGGCCGATCTGCAGTGCGTGGCCGCGATAGCGCTTACGGATCTGGACCACGATATTGGTCCCGGTGGAAACGGGCGGCATCCAGACATCGCTCACGCCGGCAACGCCCGCGTCTTCCAGCATGTTCCAGGCGATTGCCGACCAGGAAAAGGCGCAGAGCGGCGAGTCCTCGCTGGGAAATCCGGGCCGCGCGCCTTCCAGCGCACCTCGCAGGATCGGATCCTTGCGGTGCGTCACGGCGGTGACCTTGAGCACCGGCTTGGGCGAGGGCTTGCCGCCGAGATAGCCCGGATAATCCGCGAACGGGCCTTCCATCTGGAAGCTGGCGGGATCGGGATCGGGATCGATCCAACCCTCAACCACAATCTCGGCCGTCGCCGGCACTTGCAAGGGCACCGTCTCGCAGTCCACGAGCTCGACCGGTTGGCCGGTGATGGCGCCGATCATGTCCCATTCGCAAATATGCTTCGGGAAAGGCGATCCGGCGCAGAACGGCAGGGCATCGTGCCAGCCATGGGCAATCGCCACCGGCATGCGGTTCTTCGCATCCTTGTACTTGCCGAAATGCGTGCCCCAGCCCTGGGTCGGGATCAGCAGCTTGCCAACCTTGCGCTTGCTCAAGACCTGGCCGCGATAGAGCCCGACATTGGCCCGATCGGTCTCCATGTCGTGGGTGATGACGCCGCAGAACGTGTCGATAAAGCGGCCGCCGTCCGAGGCGTGCCATTTCGGCGTCGGAAATTCCCAAAGATTAATATCCTTGCCCGTAAGCACGACGTCTTTCACGGGGCCACTCGATACCGTGACCGGCTCAATGGGATTGCGGTAGGTGTCCTTGAGGTGCCGAACCAGGGCTTTCTCGGTGGTTTCGGCGGGCAAACCCAGCATCAGCGCGACCTTGCGCCGCTCGCCAACGCCGCAGGTCATGAACCGGGTGCAGCGCGCGTCCTCGTAGCCCTTGATGTTCTGAAACAGCAGCGCAGGCCCGCCGAGGCTCAAATTGACCCGGGCGATGGCGCCGATCTCCTCGTCCCAGTCGACCTTGGTGGTGATCCGCTTGAGCTCGCCGACCGCTTCCAGCTGATCGAGCCAGGAGCGCAGGCTCGGCTGTCCGGCTGATGGGCCCTGTATGGCCGGGGGCGTGGGCGCGTCCGTCTGATCGCCCGCCGCGGAAGTGTGGTTCATTGCCCAGGATCCCTTGCGTTCTCGGGCGCTGAGTCTAGCAATTGGCCTGGTTACTGAACAGCGCATTGGTTGGATAAGGTTAAGATGCCCGGGGGCCGGCGAATTTGGTCGGGCCGCAGCGCGATCGGCTTTCGGGCAGCGCGCCCAGGCCCTAAACTGCACGTCAATGAATGGGGCAGGTGGGTTGACCTGAAAGAGGTGGGGACATGCAGAAGGCCGCGGCGCGGGGCCGAGCTTTTGCCGATCTCGTCTATACGGTGCTGGTGGCCGAGAAGAAATGGCCGCTCAAGGAGGTCGCCGAGCGCATGGGGATGCAGTATGCGACGCTGCATGCGCGTATCCACCAACGCGTGGTGTTCAGCCCGGAGGAGGTGGTCGCACTGATCGCCGCGGCGCCCGACATCCGCTTCATCGGTTTCTTCCTCGACAATACCCCGTTCATCGCCGTCGACCGCACGACACTGCCGGAAGGGTCGGCGGTCGAGACACTGCATCTTGGCGCCACGCGGACGGTCCTGGAGGCGGCCGACGTGTTGCGGGCCGTGGAGAAGGGTTTGGGCGACGCCGGCATCGACCACCGCGACCGTGCCAGGATCGGCAAGGAGATCGGCGAGGCCGAGCATGCCCTCGCCGCCTTGCGTCAGAGGCTGGAGGCGGACGGCAGGTAGGCTCACTTCGCCTGCGTGATGCGCCAGCGGGTGCCCTCGCGGCAGCCCACACCCGCATCGGTCAGCGTCTCACCGTCGCTCACCAATGTCTGGCGAATGCGGCGGCAATAGCGGCCGTCGGCCGATTGGAAAAAAGCCAGCACCGTCATCGTGCCGCGATTGCCCGAAGCGCGGTTGCTCCAGCGCCAGGTCGCGCCCGGCGCACGCGCGGCACCGATCGCCTCGGCGAAAACCCGGGCAACGTAACTGCAATCGGTTTCGTGATAGCGGCCCTGGAGCGCCGTCAATGATCCCGGACAATCGGCGTCGGCGCCCGGCACGGTTCCCGGCAGGAGACCAGGCCTGGTTCCGGGCGTCGTTCTGCCGCCGGGTGGCCGGGTGGCTTCCTGTCCGGGAAGCGTGGCGCCGCCATCCCCGCCACGACCGCCACCAGTGCTCGCCCCGCCGCCATCCCCGGTCGTCCCCGGCGTCTGGGTGACCGTTGTCGATCCGGCCGACTTGCCCGCATCCACGAGGTTGCCGTCGCGCGCCGCGAGATAGACGCCGCCGGCAGCGAACAACAGGATGGATAAGGTGGCGGCAAATGCAGTAGGCCGCCCACCGGCGCCCAGTGTGGTGACCGCCGTGGCCTGCTTGCGCGGTGATGTCGCGCCGTCCGGATTGCGGGTAGAGGTCTCCGCGCTTGTGACCTTGGCGACCACCGCGGCGGCGAGGCTGGGATCGGCGGAGACCGCTTCACCGGCAAAGCCCAGCATCCGGCGCCATGCCGCCACGCTCTGGGGCCGTTCGCCCGGCTTGACCGCGAGACCCTTGTCGATCGCCGCCAGCAGCGGGGCCGAATATGTCGATTGCACGGCCGTTGCGGCGGCGCGGTAAGGGTCGCCTTCCTGACGCTCGGGCGCCTCGGGCGGCTTCATGCCGGTGACCGCGCGGTACATCGTGGCGGCCATCGCGTAGATGTCGGTCCAGGGCCCTTGTTTGCCCTTCACGAAGTATTGCTCGAACGGCGCGTAGCCGGCGGTGACCACGCTGGTCAGCGTCTTGCTGCGCTCGGTCATGGCGGCGCGGGCGGCGCCGAAATCGATCAGCACCGGTGTGCCGTCGGCGCGCAGGTAGATATTCCCCGGCTTGATGTCGCGGTGCAGATAGCCTGTCTCGTGCACGGTTTCGAGCCCGTCGAGGAGCGGCGCGAAGACGGCGCGAAGCTGCGCCTCGTCGAGCGTCATCCGGCCGTGTAGAATTTCATAGAGGCTCGCCCCCTCGACATATTCCATGACGAGATAAGCCGTATTATTGGCTTCAAAGGCGCGATGCACCGGCACGATGTTGGGATGGCGGAATTTGGTGAGCGTCCGCGCCTCATCCTCAAAGCGGCTCAGACCGTATTCGAAGGTCGATTGGTCATCGGCGCTGATCGGTTCTACCGAGGCGCCGTTGTCGCCGCGCATGGCAAGCTCGCGGGGCAGGAATTCCTTGATCGCCACGTCGCGGTCAAGCCGGACTTCGCGCGCGCGGTAGGTGATCCCGAACCCGCCCGCACCCAGGATGGCCTCGATGCGATAGCCTTCGAACTGATAGCCGGCGGGCAGGGCGTTGCCGTGGGCTTTCCTCACGCGTCGTCTCCGGAAGATTGGTTCAAGCAGCTCGCATGCTAGCTCAAATTGCCGGCGCTTGGCATCACTGCTCCGTCACCTGGAAGGCACGCTGCGTCCAAAAAGCTGATCCGGAGAAGCGATGCCCGTTACGGTGTTCGAGCGACGCTGCTAGGATTGCCAGGTGCGGTGCCGATGTTGCCTGGACGGGTCTCGACAGGCTTCGAAGAGAAAGGATTGCTGGATGACACACGTAGCAAGATCCGCAATGCAGGCGGTGATGATCTTGGCGGCCATCGTTGCCGCGACGGCGGTGCAGGCGCAGGGCGGTAGGCGTGGGCCGTTTCTGGTGCGAGATGCAAGATGTCCGCCGCAAAGCTTCCCGATGGGCCAGGTTGGCTTTCGCAATGTCGGGCGCAATGACCGCGGCGAAGGGGCTGCGACATTCATTCGGATCAGGCTGTGCTCGTTTCGCCCGAACCTGCCGCTGTTACTGGTGGGCCGGCGCAGCGACTGCCCGGGGCGGATCATCAGCCGCACGCGGTTCCAGAATGTGGCCAACAGCGACTTCAATGAAGGCGCGCCCAATATGGTCAGATTGGCGCTTTGTCAAACCGGCCCGCTGCGCCGCGCCTACGAGATTTCGACCCGGGGCTGTCCGCCCGGCTTGCGCGCGCGCAGCGTCGTCCGTTTCAAGAATGTCGGTAACAACGATTTCAACGAAGGCGCACCCAATTTCGTCACCGTTGGGCTATGCGCCGGGTTTCGCTGATCGCAAAGGCGCAAACAATAGGGGCGTAATCGACAAGGCCGGCGTCCATGACGGAGCCGGCCGGAGGGGAGTTTGGAGCGGGTTCGCGGCGGCCGCGGTTGGCGGCCATCGGCGCTGGTTAGACACCTAGATAGTTGTGCTGGATGTCCTTGTTGTTGCGCAGTTCTTCAGAGCCGCCGCTCCATACCACCTGGCCCTTTTCGATAATGTAATGGCGGTCGGCGATGCGGGTCAGCACGTCGACATTCTTGTCGATCACGAGGATCGACAGCCCTTGATCCTTCAGGTGCTGCAGCACCCGCCAGATCTCGGTGCGGATGAGCGGCGCCAGACCCTCGGTCGCCTCGTCGAGGATCAGCAGTTGCGGATTGGTCATCAGCGCCCGCGCCACCGCAAGCATCTGCTGCTCGCCGCCGGAAAGCTGGTCGCCCATGTTGTTACGGCGCGCTTCTAGTGCCGGGAAGAGCTCGACGATTCGCTCGTATGTCCAAGGGTTCTTGCGACCGCTACGATTTCCCGCGGTTGCGACGAGGTTTTCGCGGACCGTCAGGTTTGGAAAAATTTGCCGCCCTTCGGGAACCAGGCCAAGTCCAGCCTTGGCGATCTTGTATGACGGGGTGCCGTGGATTGGCCGGCCATTGAACGTGATCGCACCGCCATGGGTTGGTATCAGCCCCATGATCGAACGGACCGTCGTGGTCTTGCCCATGCCGTTACGGCCGAGAAGGGTGACGAATTCGCCGTCGTTCACCTCCAGGTTCATGCCGAACAGAACCTGGCTAGCGCCATATGAGGTTTCGATGTCCCTGATCTCAAGCATCAGGCGGCCTCGTCCTCACCGAGATAGGCGGTCCGCACTTCCTTGTTGAGGCGGATTTCTTCAGGCGTTCCTGTGGCGATCGCCTTGCCGTAAACCAGTACGGTGATGCGGTCAGCCAGCCGGAACACGGCGTCCATGTCATGTTCGATCAACAGCATGGTGTATTTGCCCTTGAGGCTCACCAGGAAGCGGGTCATCTGCTCGCTGTCTTCGGCTCCCATGCCCGCCATCGGTTCATCGAGCAGAAGCAGCTTGGGGTTGGTGGCCAGAGCCATGGCAATCTCGAGTTGGCGCTGTTCACCGTGTGCGAGGTTGCCAGAGATAACATCGCTGCGTGCTTCCAGGCCGACCAGTTGCAGGGCGGCGCGCGCGGGATCCAGCAGGCGTGGATCGTTGCGCGCAGAGCGCCAAAAGCGAAAGCTGTGTCCGCTATGGGCTTGGATCGCCATCGCCACGTTGTCGATCACGCTGAAGTCGCGGAAGATGCTGGTGATCTGGAAAGATCGCGCCAGACCGAGCTTGGACCGCTTTGGCGCCGGCAAGGAGGTCACGTCGTGGCCGTCGAATATCACCTTGCCGCCATCGGGCTTCAGCATACCGGAAAGCTGGGCGACGAGCGTCGTTTTCCCGGCCCCGTTGGGGCCGATGACGGCATGGATCTCGCCGGGCACCACATCGAGCGACAGATTGTCGGTCGCAACAATGCCGCCGAAATGCTTGTTCAGCATCTGCACCGAAAGAAGTGGCTCGGCTGTCATTCCGCAGATAGCTCCTTGGCGTGTCGCTTTGTCAAAATCGCGCCGGTTTCTTGTGCCCGGCGGGCCGCGTTATACCCCATCGGACCGGGCAAACCTAGCGTCCGCGGCGCCACCGACGAGCCCAAACCCGCATCACATTCACGAGGCGAGCCGTTTGCTTCCGCGCGGCGCCGCTTCCAGGCGGGCCATATTCTCGAACAGACGCCCCAGCATGCTTTTCAGCATCCGCGCCTCGTCCTCGGTAAAACCATCGAGCGCGGTCGCCTCATAACGCAGGGCTTCCGGAATAAGCTTTTCGGTCAATGCCCGCCCGGCATCCGTCAAATGGATGGCTACGGTGCGCGCATCGCTGCCAACCGCCTGGAGAGCAGGGCGGCGGCGTTCAACCAGCCCACGGCGCTGCATCGTGCCAAGCATTCGCGATAAGGTCGAAACCTCGGCCGTGGTCATGCGGGCAAGTTCGCCCACGAACTGGCCGTCGCGGTGGTGGAGCGCCGCCAGCACCCGCCACATCGACAGGGTGAGCCCGTGCTCTACCTTCAGCGTTTCGCTGAAGCTGCCGGCGATGCGCGAGCCCGCGCGGTTGAGCAGGTAGGGAAGATAGACCGATAGATCGAACATGCCCGCTCCGTATTCAAGATTGCGACGCCCGCCGCTCAGTCGACCTCGAAGATACCCTCGACTTCGATCACCACGTTGAACGGCATTACGGCGACCCCCACCGCGGTGCGCGCGTGGCGGCCGGCATCGCCGAATACTTCGATCATGAGATCGGAGGCGCCGTTCAGCGCCGGTGTGATGTCATGGAAATCCGGCAACGCGTTTATGTAGCCGTTCAGCTTGACCACGCGCCGCACCCGGTCGAGATCCCCGTCGAGCGCGGCCTTGGCTTGGGCCAGCATGTTGAGCGCAGAAAGCCGCGCCGCCTCCTGGACCTGGACGAGGTCGAACTCCTGGCCAGCCTTGCCGATGAACCGCCGCTCGCCATTCCATTGCGGGATCATGCCGGAGATATAGAGCTGGCCGCGCGACAGCGCCGTGCCTTCTATATGCCCGACCTTGGGGGGCATCGCGCGCGGCAGCTCGATGTGCTTTTCAGCAAGCACGGCGTCGATGCGGCCCGCCATCAAAGGGCATCCATGGTGATTGCGGCGCCTATTCGGCCACGATCGGGCGATGCTGACCGTCGAAGTGCGGCGCCACCTCATCCATGAACCGGTGCATCTGCTCCTTGACCATCTCATGCGGCTTCATGCCGACATTGAAATAGAGGATGACCTCGGCGATGCCGGTTTCCTCGACCGCCTTTAGCGTGTCGGTGATTTTCTGCGGAGAGCCCAGCAGGATCGACTTGTCGGTCAGATCCTCGCCCTTCATGTTCTGCATGATGTCGACGATCTTCAGGAAGTATTGCATCGTCGGCGGCGCTTCTTCCGGCTTCTTGATGAAGGCGGGCAGGCAGCACTCGTTGAAATAGGCGATTTGGCGCGCGCGGCCGTACGCCTCTTGCTCCGGCTTTTCGCCGATGTAGATGAAGTAGCTGCACATCATGCGGCCCGGCTTGGTGCCGTATTTCTCGCAAGCCTCCTTGTAGGCCACGACCGCCTTGTCGAGACCGCCATAGGTCATGCCGGCCGCGAAGGGCGCCCAGATGATGTCGAGCCCCTTGCGTGCCGCCATGTCGAGGCTCGTCTTGGAGAAGGAGGCAACGTAGAACGGGATCGGCTTTTGCACCGGCAGCGGCGTGATCTCCATCTCGGGAATGTCGTGGAACTCGCTCTTGTGCGACCACGGCCCGCCCGTGTTCCAGGCCTTGAGGATGACGTCCATGGCATCCTCGAAATACTCCGCTGACTTCATGAAATCGGCGCCGAAGGGCGCATATTCCCGCGGGTCATAGCCGCGTCCGCAGGCAAAATCCACGCGCCCGCCCGACAGCAAATCGAGCGTCGCCCAGGTCTCGGCGACATGCACGGGATGGTGGAGCGGCAGCACCGAGACGGCGGGTGCCATGCGGATGCGTTTGGTTTCGGACACGATGCTCGCCAGCAACATGTCGGGGCGCGAGTTCACGCCCAGCGAATCGAAATGATGCTCGCCGATCCATGCCGAGTGATACCCCAGCTTGTCGGCGAGGATCGCCTGTTCGCGGATCTCGGTGATGAATTGGTTGGCCGTACGCGGGTTGTCTTTGTAGTGATTGTCGCTGAGCGTGAAATAACCGAATTCCATGGCGGTGGCCTCCCGGGGTGCGTCGATTGCGCCTTTGGCGCATGTTTATATTCGTTAAAAAATATTTGTAAATGCAAATAATAAGCGGGTCAAGACAGATCCACTACGGTCGCGATCCCGGCTTGCCAGGTCCGGGCGAACCGGCGATGGTCCCGCGCAAGTGGCGTAATGAATCTGGAGACAAGCCGTGGCGATCAAGGCCGTTTTGTGGGATTTCGGCGGGGTCCTTACCACCAGCCCGTTCGATGCCTTCAATCGTTACGAGGCCGAGCACGGTTTGCCGAAGGACTTCATCCGTTCGGTCAACGCGGCCGATCCCGACACCAATGCCTGGGCGCGGTTTGAACGCAGCGAGATCGGTCTCGGCGAATTTGACAGCGCCTTTGAAACCGAAAGCGCCGCGCGCGGTCATGCGGTCTCCGGGCGCGACGTGGTGGCGCTGCTGGCGGGCGATGTGCGTCCGGCAATGGTCGAGGCGCTGAAGCGCTGTTGTGCGCGGCTAAAATGCGCCTGTATCACAAACAATGCGCGCGTCGGGGAGGGGCCGGGCATGACGCTCGATGCGCGCAAATCGGCCGAGGTGGCGGCGATCATGACGTTGTTCCACGAGGTCATCGAATCGAGCAAGGTCGGCCGGCGCAAGCCTGACCCCGAGATCTACGAGATTGCCTGCCGGGCGCTTGCGATCGCGCCGGCCGAGGCCGTTTACCTCGACGATCTCGGCATCAACCTCAAGCCCGCCCGCGCCATGGGCATGATCACGATCAAGGTCACCGACCCCGAGATGGCGCTGAAGGAGCTGGCGGCGGCGGTGGGGTTTGCGGTGGGGTGATTGGCCGGCGGCCATGCAGGCGGCCATCTTTCGAGGCTCGCCTTCATCCTGAGGAGCCGCCGCAAGGCGGCGTCTCGAAAGGCGCTCGCACCTCAGGATGAGCATCGAAGTTCTTGAAACAATGCGCCATTGCTCATTCTGAGGCGCGCAGCCGCAAAAGCGGCGGAGCTTCGAAGGATGCCATTGGGCAAATTTCGCGCCCTTACGAAAACGCCTTGAACGTGATCAGCGTGAAGGTGTCCTTGATGCCGGGGAGTTTCTGGATCTTCTCGGCGATGAAATGACCGATATCGGCGTCGGATGCGAGCGCACATTTCATCAGCAGATCGAACTGGCCGGATATCGAATGAACCTCGGATACCTGTTCGATTTCATCAACGGCTTGGGCGGCGACATTGTACGTCTCGCCAAGCTCGCATTTCACCATGACGAAAATTGTCTGCACCCGGAACCCCCGTTCACGTCGCGATGCCGCCCGCCGCTGGATTAGATCACTTTGCGCGGCCTTGCGACAACCACCCATGAAACCGGGCGTCAGCTATCGACCCGGACCGGTTTGTTCAGAAAAGCGGGGACATGATCGCCCATGCCGGGGCCGGAGTGATCGGTGACGGGTTCGGGCTTACGCTCGCGGCGGCGTTCTTTTTCGATCCGCGCCTTGTCGTCGTTGCGTTTTCCGCCACGCTTACGGGCGGTGTCACCGTTGGCCGCGCCGGTCGGCTCGGCGATCTCGCGGGCCGGCCTTGGCTCGCGCATATGCGGCTGCGGGGGCGGGCTATCATCGGTCCGCACGGTGTCGCGCCTGCGATCACCGCTTTCATTGCCACTGGCGCCGTTGCCGCCTGCGCTTCGCTCGCGCCGCGGTGGTCCAGACCGGCCGCCGCGGCCTCGCGCCGGTGCCCCGCGACCACGTCCGCGTCGTGGGCGATCGTCGTCGGACAGCTCCTGGCGCTCGATGCCTTCGATCTCCATTGGCGGTATGTCGCGGCCGATCAGCTTGATGATCGCGCCGATGAACTTGCCGTCCTCGGGAAAGGCGATGGTGAAGGCGCGCCCGTTGCGCCCGGCCCGTCCGGTGCGGCCGATCCGGTGGACATAGTCCTCGGCATTGTAGGGAACGTCGAAGTTGAAGACGTGGGAAAGCTCGCGAACGTCCAGCCCACGCGCCGCCACGTCGCTGGCCACGAGATAGGTGATCTCGCCGTCGCGGAATCGTTGCAGGGTCTCGGTGCGGCTCGACTGGGCCATGTCGCCATGCAGCGCAGCGGCGTTGAAACCGTGCTGGGCGAGCGACTTGTAGAGGATGTCCACGTCGCGCTTGCGGTTGCAGAAGATAAGCGCGTTGTTTACGTCCTCGCTGACCAACAGCTTGCGCAAGGCTTCGCGCTTCTGCCGATCCTCCGATGGAACGACAACCAGGAAATCGTCGACCGTCTCCGCCATCGTCGCAGGCGGCGAAACTGAAATTTCCTTGGGGTTCATGAGGAAGGCGTCGGCCAAGCGGCGGATTTCCGGCGGCATGGTCGCGGAGAAGAACAAGGTCTGGCGGATCTTCGGCAGCAGCGAGACGATTTTCTCGACATCGGGAATGAAGCCCATGTCGAGCATCCGGTCGGCCTCGTCGATCACCAGGATCTTCACGTCCGACAGCAGGATCTTGCCGCGCTCGAAGAGGTCGAGCAACCGGCCCGGCGTGGCGATCAGCACGTCGACGCCGCGGTTGAGCAGGCGTTCCTGGTCGGTGAAGCTCTCGCCGCCGATCAATAGAGCCTTGGTCAGCTTGTGATTGGCGCCGTAGGTCTCGAAGTTCTTGCCGACCTGATCGGCCAACTCACGCGTCGGCTCGACGATCAGCGAGCGCGGCATCCGCGCCCTGGCCCGGCCTTCGGCCAGGATGTCGATCATCGGTAGCACGAAGCCCGCGGTCTTGCCGGTGCCCGTCTGGGCGCAGCCAAGCACGTCGCGGCCCATGAGGACCACCGGTATCGCCTGGCTTTGGATCGGAGTGGGTTCGTCGTAACCGGCATCGGCGACGGCCTTTAGAACGCCGTCGCTGAGGCCAAGGGTTTCAAATGTCATGCGGTTCCGTTCAGGATGTAAATCCCGTCAATAATGGCAAGTATCGTATGCCGTAGCGTCTGATGCCCTATAAATTGGCCGTTCCGCCCAAAAATCAACATATTTCATTGCGTGTGCGGCAGATCGGCGCGTCTCGCGCAACGGGGCCGGAACGGGCCTGTTCGTGGATATTCTCTAATAGGTCGGGTGTACGCCGGATAGCGCCGTTGGTTTCCCTCAGGTAGGGTCGCCCGATGGCGAGGCTGATTGGGGGATAGAATGCTTCTGGATGTCGAAAAATCGGTGCTGTGCGTCATCGACGTGCAAAAGCGCCTGGCGCCCGCCATGGCCGATCCCGATCGGGTAATCGCGAACAGCGCGCTCCTGATGACCGCGGCGGCTCGCCTTGATGTCCCGGTGCTGATATCCGAGCAGTATCCCAAGGGCCTCGGGCCGACGGTCGACGCTCTCACGAAGATCGCGCCCGAAGGCTCGATTTACCCCAAGATCCACTTCTCGTGCACTGACGATCCCGATTATCGCGCCCGGCTTGATGCGCTCGGCCGCACCCAGGCGGTGCTGACCGGCATGGAAGCCCATGTCTGCGTCCTTCAAACGGCGATAGGCGCACGCAATGCAGGATACCAGGTCGCCGTCGTGGCCGATGCGGTAACCTCGCGCGATCCCGCCAACAAGGCCGCGGCGCTTGATCGGATGGCTGCGAACGGGATTGAGATTGCGACGAGCGAAATGATCGTCTTCGAGTGGCTGAAGGCGGCGGGGAGCGAAGCGTTCCGCGAGCTTTCGAAGTTGATCAAATGAGTGGGGCCCGTCCGGCATCCTGCGGTTGGGTGGTCATGTGAGCACGTTGCCAACTCTCATCCTGGCGCCCGGCCTGCTGTGCGACAAGGCGTTGTGGCGCCACCAGAGTGCCCATCTTGGCGATATTGCCAACGTTATGGTGGCGGACTTCACAAGCCAGGAGACGATGGCCGACATGGCCGCCGCCGTCCTCGCCATGACGCCAGGCAAGTTCGCGCTGGCCGGGCTTTCGATGGGCGGCTATGTCGCCCAGGAGGTGATGCGCCAGGCCCCGGACCGGGTCGAACGCCTGGCGCTTCTCGATACATCCGCCCGCGCCGATACGCCCGAACAATCGTCCCGCCGCCGCGGCATGATCGAGCTCGCCGAGAAGGGCGATTTCAAGGGCGTGACCAGGCGGATCCTGTCGCTCTTTCTTGCCCAAGGGCGGCTCGACGACGAAGCCCTGGTCGAAGATGTCATGGCAATGTCGAAAAGCATCGGAAAGGACGCTTTCCTGCGCCAACAGGGTGCGATCATGGGCCGCGCCGAGGGCCGGGCGGATCTGGCCAAAATCATCGCGCCGACCCTCGTCATCTGCGGGCGGGAAGACATCCTGACGCCGCTTGCGCTCAGCGAGGAGATCGCCGCCGGCATTCCCGGCGCGGCCCTCGTCGCTATCGAGGCGTGTGGCCATCTTTCGACGATGGAACGGCCCGAGGCGGTGACAGCGCTGCTACGCTATTGGTTGCAACGGTAAGGCGGGGCCTGGATCAGCTGCCGCGCGGATAGATGAAGAACTGCCAGATATCACCCGTACGCACGTTGACGCCGGACCATTGGCGCTTCGAATATCCGCCATGGCTCAGCCGATAACAATTGCGGCCGGCATATTCGAGCCCGCTGCCCTCGAAACACAGCGCGCCGCCCTCAAGCGACCAGCGGCCGCGCACGGCACCCGTACGACGTTCTTCGCTGCCACGCGCCACCGGCCGCGTGGTCTCGTAAACACCCGTGAAGCTGCCGTCGGGTGCAAGGCGAAGGACTTCGTAGCGCTGAATGCCGCCGAACTCGACATTACGGCGAATTTCGCTGCCAGCCAGCAGGTCGCTCGGCGGCGCCGCGGCATTGGCCGTCGTGACGGCGAGACTTGTTATCGCCACGGCAAACAGGATCTTTTTCATGGTCGACTGTCTCCTAACGCGCCGTCCGGCAGAGTTCGGACGAGACGGCTCTCGCTCGCATACGCGTCTTGCATCCAAATGTGAGGCTGAGATGGGCGTGCAAATTCGCGCCGTCGAATCACGATTTAGCGACTGCGGCGAGCTGAAGGTTCCGGCCAACCACTGGGTGTTCGCCGCGGTCGCCTGTCGCCGCGGTCTTGCGCGGGCTCCACACTATTGGATGCGGCAGAATAACGTGGTGGTGCGATCTGTTCACGAGGGGTGCGAGCCTACTGAACGGACAGCCGCCCACAGACCGACATACTGGCCCAATTGACGCGGCCTTAGCGTCATTCACCTACTAGTAGAAATACTAGTAGACCAATATGGGGGGACGTCCGGCCGGATTGCGCATTCATAAGTATGCGAGGAGATTAATACATCTCTTTCTTGTAATTGGTCTGGATGTAGTCCTCGATTTCGTCGGCCGTGCCGCCGGGATTGCGCTGGTCTTTGATGATCTGCCCATAGCGCGGGAAGTCACCGCGGTCGATCTGGGCGTCGCCGTCCCAGAGCCGCGAGCGCTTGAGCGCCTTGGCGCAATGGAAGAAGACCGTGTCGATCTCGATCTTGATGCCGAGCGCGGGCGCCTGGCCCTGCACGGCCATGTCGGCCAGGAGATCGGCATCGCGCGTAAGACTGGCGCGGCCGTTGATGCGCAAGGTCTCCTCGATCCCAGGCACGAAGAAGATCGCCGCCACCGAGGGCTGCTCGAGGATGTTCTGCATCGTATCGAGTCGGCGGTTACCCCGGCGGTCGGGGATGAGGATGGTCTTCTCGTCGAGCACCTTCACGAAGCCCGGCGGGTCGCCGCGCGGGCTGACATCGGCGTTGCCGGCGGCGCTCATGCTGGAAAGACAGAGAAAGGGCGAAAGCTCGATAAAGCGCCGGCAATGCCGGTCGAGCACCGGCATTTCCTTGGTCGCCGCCAGCGCCATCGGCTGGTCGATGATTTCGCGCAGGGCAGCGCGGTCGCTCACTTGCTCGGTCATGGAGCCCCTCCCTGAATGCGTCAATACGCAAACTTAGCATGGACCGCACGTCGCGCATGTCCCGAAGGGCGATGCCTTTAGCTATACGTCGAGCTCCTCCACGAACTGCGCGCGTTCCTGTATGAAGGCGAGGCGGAGTTCTGGTTTGCGGCCCATCAGCGCCTCGACGATGCTGGCGGTGTGGCCCTTCTTGTTGCCGGCGGCTGTTTCATCGGCATCCGTTGGGATCACCACGCGCATCAGTGTGCGTTTGGACGGGTCCATGGTGGTGGACTTGAGCTGGGCCGAGGGCATTTCGCCCAGGCCTTTGAAGCGGCTGACCTCGACTTTGCCCGTGCCCTTGAACTGCTTCTTCATGATCTCGTCCTTGTGGGCGTCGTCACGGGCGTAGATCACCGTGCCGCCCTTGGCCAGGCGGTAGAGCGGCGGCATGGCGAGGTAGAGATGCCCACCCTCGATCAGCTCGCGCAGGTCCTTGTAAAAGAACGTGAGCAACAACGAGGCGATATGCGCGCCGTCGACATCGGCGTCGGTCATGATGATGACCCGCTCGTAGCGCAACCGGTCTTCCTCGTAGGCCGCGCCGGTGCCGCAGCCGAGCGCCTGGACGAGATCGCGCAGCTCCTGGTTCTGGCTCTGCTTTTCCGCCGTCGCCGAGGCGACGTTGAGGATCTTGCCCCGCAGCGGCAGGATCGCCTGGATTTCGCGCATCCGCGCCTGCTTGGCCGAGCCGCCGGCGCTGTCGCCTTCGACCAGGAATATCTCGGTGCCCTCTGCGGTCTGGCGCGAACAGTCGGCGAGCTTGCCGGGCAGGCGCAGCTTGCGCGTCGCCGATTTGCGGTCGAGTTCCTTCTGCGCCTTGCGGCGTTTGCGGTCCTCGGCCTTTTCGATCAGGCGCTCGGTCAGGCGCCGCGCTGGTGCGGGATCGGCCGATAGATAGTGGTCGAAATGATCCTTGAGCGTGTTCTCGACCAGGCGCGTAGCCGACGGCATGCCGAGGCGTTCCTTGGTCTGGCCCTGGAATTCCGGGTTGTGCACGAAGAGCGACAGCACGATGGCCGCGCCCTCGACCACATCGTCGCCGCTGATCATGCTCGCCTTCTTGTTGCCGATCAGCTCGCCGTAAGCGCGGAGCCCCTTGGTGAGCGCGGCGCGCAGCCCCTGCTCGTGGCTGCCGCCCTCGGGGGTCGGCACCGTGTTGACGTAGGAGTTGATGAAACCGTCCTCGTCGCCAGGCCAGGCGATTGCCCATTCGATGCGGCCATCGCCGTTCAGCGACACCGACCCGGCGAAGGGGTCCATCATGTACGTGGGCCGCGTGCCGATAGCCTCGTCGAGGAAATCGCGGATGCCGCCAGGAAAGCAGATCGTCTCGGATTGCGGCGTATCCTTGCTGTCGGACACCAGGCTCGCATCACAAGACCAGCGGATCTCCACGCCGCCCGAGAGATACGCCTTGGACCGCGCCATCCGGTAGACCCGGGATGGCTGGAACGTCGCCTTCGGCCCGAAAATTTCGGGATCGGGATGGAAGCGCACCGTGGTGCCGCGCCGGTTGCTGACCTTGCCCGCCTGCTTCAGCTTGCCCTTGGCCTTGCCGCGGCAATAGCTTTGTTTCCAGAGGACGCGGTCGCGCGCCACTTCAATGTCGAATTCGTCGGAGAGGGCGTTTACCACCGAAATGCCGACCCCGTGCAGGCCGCCCGAGGTGCCGTAGGCCTTGCCGCCGAACTTGCCGCCGGCATGGAGGGTCGTCACGATCACCTCCAGCGCCGACTTGGTCTTGAACTTTGGGTGGGGGTCGACCGGGATGCCGCGGCCGTTGTCGCGCACCGTAACCGCGCCATCGGCGGCAAGTTCAAGCTCGATCCAGCTCGCATGGCCCGCCACGACTTCGTCCATGGCGTTATCGAGGGCTTCGGCGACCAGATGGTGCAGCGCCCGCTCGTCGGTGCCGCCGATATACATGCCGGGTCGCCGGCGGACCGGCTCCAGGCCCTCCAGAACCTCGATATCCTTGGCCGTATAGCTTTCCTCGGCCGATTTCACCTTACGGCGTCCGGTCATCGTCTCTCCGCGTGCCGATTTTGCCTGGTTTTTCTGACTGAAAAGGTCCGGCGTCGCGTTCATACCGCACTCCAAGAGTACATATAGTTAATGGCGGGGCATCCCGCGAGACGCCGTATACAGTATTCCGCACGGTTGGTCATCACAAGATATTGTATGATTGCGCGCCACGTCACGACGCCCGATGATAGAAGCGGTGGGGAAGGGGATGACATCATGACGAACGGCACAGCCGACTATGCTCTGATCACCGGTGCGTCGAGCGGTCTTGGAGCGGAATTCGCGCGCCAGCTCGCGCAGCGCGGCTACAACTTAATCCTGGCGGCGCGGCGCAAGGACCGGCTGGAAGCGCTCAAAGACGAGATCGGGCAGACTTCAAATAACACGCTCATAGAGATCATCGTGTCCGATCTTTCAACCCCCGATGGCCCGGAGCGGCTGCATAGTGCGATCAAGCAAAAGAACCTGCCGGTCGATGTGCTGATCAACAATGCCGGGTTTGGCATTTACGGGCGCTACGAGGACACCGACTGGGCGCGTGAGAAGGAACTGCTGCAGGTCGATATCGTCGCCGTTGCGCATCTCACCAAGCTCTTTGCGAACGACATGATCACGCGCGGCGGCGGCCATATCCTGCAGGTCTCCTCGATCGGCGGATACCAGGCGACGCCGACCTACGCAATTTATGCGGCGGCGAAAGCCTTCGTGCTGCTATTCGGCGAAGCCCTCAACTTCGAGCTCAAACGAAAAAACGTCAAGGTGACCGTGCTGTCGCCCGGCGTGACGGCGACCGAGTTCCTCGATGTCGCCGGTCAGCGGCGCACGCTCTATCAGAAACTCACCATGATGCAGGCCCCGCGCGCGGTGCGCGAGGGGCTCAACGCGCTGTTCCGCGGCAAGCCGAGCGTGGTGGCGGGGCTGCTCAACGCGTTTCTCACCTGGTCGACCGGACTGATGCCGCGACGCTTGCGGGCCTTCGTCGCCTATGTCGTGATGCGGAATTAGGGAAAGAACTGCCGATGGCACGGTCGTCGACCGGCGGCGACGCTCCCGTCGAGCCCCGCGGAACGCTCATGATCCGCACGCTTGCGATGCCCTCGGACACGAACATCTCGGGCGATATATTCGGCGGCTGGCTGCTCTCGCAAATGGACATCGCCGGCGGCGAGGCCGCGGCGGTGCGGGCCAAGGGCCGCACGGTAACGGTGGCGATCGAGGCCATGACGTTCCACCTGCCGGTTTTCGTCGGTGACATCCTGGGCTGTTACACCGCCGTGGAACGCGTTGGGCGCACATCGATGGCGATCCGCGTCGAGGCGTGGGCGATCCGGCGGGGCACACGCGAACAGGCGCTGGTCACCGACGGCGTTTTCACCTATGTCGCGGTCGACAAGGACCGCAAGCCACGGCTGGTTCCAGAAGAGAAATAACAAAAGGGAGGAAGGGAGCGAAATGATCGACGCATACTGATTGTTTCGTTCAATAAATTGTCCAATTTAGCTTAATCAACTGAATTACTCGGATTCGAGGAAGTGTGAGTGCCGCGCAATGACAACGAACGATGATCGCAGGGTACAAATACCAAAGGATTTTACACTCGGTGATCTATGGGCGGCAACGCCCGCGCGTATCATTGTATATGCGGTGATTTTTTGTACTGGGATTTTTGGGTCGGGAGTTTGGGTCGGAGAAAGGGGCTGGATTACGGATAGGAAAACGAGTGAAACGACTAAAAAAAGACGAATAAGCTCCAGCGCAGAAATTCGACCGAGTTCAAGTAACAAAAATGGCTCCAAATCCACACCCGGCCAAAATACTGTTGAGCCTCAATTGGCAAGAATACGCAAAAACAATGGGGTTAAATTGATACGTGGTGTTCAAAATGGCCTAGTACTGGAGCGTATTCCAAATGGCCGCTTTGGTTATACATATGGAAGATTTATATCTGAATTTATAACTAGATCGAATCAACCGGAAATCTTCTTTGAAGACAATTTTACAATGTTTGAAATACATAAAACAGTATCAGGGAAAATAGTGCTTATCGTATACATGAATAAAACAGATTTGAATTTTTTTGAAGATTCTGGATCGCAACGTATTCACTTTGAGTGCTTTAATAAGCCCCAGAAAAATACAACATTGGTTGCTTTGGATATTCAGCGAATATCAAAATTTAGCACTCGGGATCTCCCAAACCACCAGGGCAAGATCGCCGAAATAATCATCAGGAGAACCGCTGCCACGCCGACGAAATAATTTTTGGAAATGCCGCCCGCTCTACATAGGGATGAAACATGATCGACGCATACTACTGGGGAACCACAAACGGCCACAAAATGCTGATCGCATTGAAGGAAATGCAGGTCGAGCACAAACTGATCCACGTCGATATCGCCCGCGGCGACCAGTTCGATCCAGCCTTCCTCAGGGTCGCGCCCAATAACAAAATCCCGGCCATCGTCGATCACGCCCCGCCGGGCGGCGGCGCCCCGGTCTCGCTCTTCGAATCGGGCGCGATCCTGCTCTATCTCGCCGAGAAGACCGGCAAGCTGCTGGCCAAGGAATGGCATGCGCGCTGGGAGACCACGCAATGGGTGATCTGGCAGGTCGCGGGGCTGGGGCCTTATGGCGGCCAGTGCCTGCATTTCCGCGACTTCGCCCCCGATCCGGTCCCGTATGCGATCGAGCGATACACCCGCGAGGCAAGCCGGCTCTATGCCGTGCTCGACCGTCAGCTTGCCGGCCGCGGCTTCGTTACAGGCACATTCTCAATCGCGGACGTCGCGATGTATCCGTGGGTCTTTCCCCATGCCCGCATGGCGCAAGACCTTGGCGATTATCCTGCTCTTCAGCGCTGGTACGATGCCATGTCGGCCCGCGCGTCGGTCCAGGAGGCCTATGCCTACGCGAATGCCCTGCAGCGCACGCCGCTCGACACCGACGAGGCGCGCAAGCGGCTGCTCTATCAAGATGCTGCGATGGTGCGCGCGGCAAACAGCCGTTAGACACTAGGCGCGAGCATCATGATCAGGGCCGCACCGTCGATCGAACCATCGACGGTCCGGTGCCGGTTGAAGCCAGTCGTCTCACAGGCAGCGATACCAAAATATCGGAAACCGGATTAGAAAGACGGGTCATGGGACCGCGTGAACGCCGCCGCCGACTGCGTTTTGGCTTGTCGACCCTGCTCGGCTTCGGCCGGCGCGGCTTTTTCATTCCTTACCGCTATGCCGGCGGGGTAACGCCGGCCGGCACACGGCCACGGTATACCGCTGTGTCCGCCGTACTCAGGCGCTGCGAGGGCGATTTCGGCGCCGTGCTCCACGCGATCGAAAGCTTCGGGGCCGATCTCTTCGGCATCGGCGCGAAAACCAGCGAGGCCGAAGCGCCGGTGCCGGCGCCGCGCTTTGATCAGGCCTGGTTCCCGCCGCTGGACGCGGCCGCCGCCTATGCGTTGATCCGCGAGCGCAAGCCCGCACGGATCGTCGAGATCGGCTCCGGCCACTCGACCCGCTTTCTTGCCCGGGCGGTCCATGACGGCGGATTGGCGACCACCATAACAGCCTGGGACCCGGCGCCGCGCTCAGCCATCGATGGGCTTTGCGTCGCCGGCAAGCCGGTGGAGTGGATTCGCGCCACCGTCCAGGAGGCCGGCGATGGCATTGCCAACGAGCTGTCGGCGGGCGACGTCCTGTTCATCGATACGAGCCATATCCTGATGCCGGGCTCCGATGTTGATATTCTCTTCAATCACGTCCTGCCGGTGCTGCCGGCGGGTGTGCTCGTCCACATCCACGATATCTTCCTGCCCGACGACTATCCGGCTGAATGGGATTGGCGCGGCTATAACGAGCAGCTTGCCCTGATCCCGATGCTGCTTGGCGGCGGCTGGACACCGCTTTTCGCCAGCCACTACGTTGAGACGCGGATGACCGCGCCCTTGGCGGCGACCCTGGTGGCGCGCCTGCCAAACCCCGAGGCCGCACCCAATACCAGTCTCTGGCTGTTGAAGGCGTAACGGCAGCGTCACGCGAAGACGGATCAGCCGGCGCCGCCCTTGATCCGCTCGTCCAGCAGCTTGCGGGCCAGCGCCACGCCGGAATCGGCATTGAGATCGAGCAGGCGCTGCTCTGGGCGGGCCTCCATGCGCGCCTGCTGGCCGCCAAGAAACACCAGATCTTCGTTGAACGTATGGGTGATTTTCTCGGCGATCAGCTCGGTCATCTTCGCATCGCCCAGCGCGAAATCACGCGCGAAGGCCCAGAAGTGAAAGACGCTGCCGTCATGCTCGGGGGTCAGGTAATTGATAATCCAAGTGGCGATGCCGCGGGAGGGATCGTTGCTGCCCGCCGGCACCGCGCCGGCGTCGATCGTCACATAAGCCGGGGCGTCGTAGTAGATCCGCATCCAGCGGTCGACCCTGCCCTTGAAGCCGCCCATGGCCTTGTAGAGCTCCGACGGTTCGGTATCGTTGATGACGCGCTCGACGCTGACGGTACCGTTCTCGCGTTTTGATGTGACCGGGGTGCGGGCGTTGTCGTCGGTGCCGATGGTGGATTTGTGCACGAAGGTCGTGTGCGAGAGATCGACCAGATTGTCGATCAGCAGCACGTAGTTGCAGTCGTAGCGGATGGTGCCGTGGCTGAAATCCCAAGCCTCGTCGTCGAGCCAATACCCGTTCGGGATGAGGCCCGGATCGGCAGCGGCGGGCTCACCCATCCAGATCCAGGCGAGCCGCCAGCGCTCGATCAAAGGATAGCTGCGTGCCTTTGCCCGCGGCGGGATATTCGACTGGCTCGGGATCTCACGGCAGGTGCCGGAGCCGTCGAGCAGCAAGCCGTGATAGCCGCAGCGCAGGCTGTCACCCTCGACCGTGCCCATCGACAGGGGCGCCATGCGATGCGGGCAGACATCCTCCAGCGCCGCCACGGCGCCGCTCTGTCCGCGATAGAGGACGACCTGCTCGCCAAGGATCGTGCGCGCCAGGGGCGTGGTCGTCAGCTCTGTGCCCCAGGCGGCGGCGTACCAGGCATCGTGAACAAAAGATTGCGCGCCCATTTATGTGCCCCCATCTGCCGGCCGAATCAGAACCTGCCTGCCAAATTATACCTGATGAACGCCCTTGACGGTATCGGCGCGGCAACGTGCCGGCCATGCTAAGCTTGCGGCTCGGAAGCGGACGGGTGGGCGACGCAAATATGAGCGGGAGTTTGTTCTTCGAGGACATCGAGCCGGGCGACCGGATCGCGGGTGACAGCCACCTGATCGACAAGACGCATATGCTGGCATTTGCGAACGAATGGGACCCCATGCCGATCCATGTCGACGAAGCGGCGGGCCGTGCGGCCTTCGGCAGCCTCACCGCGCCGGGCCTTTACGTCCTCGCGGTCAAGCAGCTCCTGCTCCGCACCTCGCCTCTCAACGCCGATTCGGTCATTGCCTCGTTCGGCTATGACGAGCTGCGATTCCACAAGCCCGTGCGCCCCGGCGACACGGTGACGCTCGGCATCGAATGTGTGGAGAAGCGGGCCTCGCGATCACGGCCTGAAGCCGGCATCGTCACGGTCCGGCTTGATTTGACCAATCAGCAGGACGAGGTGGTGATAAGCCATCTCGACACGGTGCTGATCCGCAAACGCACGGCAGACTAATAGCAAGTCTCAGGCTTCGCCGCGCAGGAATGCCAGGTGAAGCGCATTGAAGCGGTCCGGCTCCTCGAATTGCGGCATGTGCGAGGATGCGTCGAACACCTCGAAACGCGCGCCAGGGATCGCATCGGCATAGCGTTTGCCGTCGGCGAGGGTCGCCGTCGGGTCATCCTCGGTCCACAGCACCAGCGTACGTGCCGAAATCCGATTGAGCTCATCCTCGCGCAATAGGTTGCGCGTCCGGATTTCCATGTCCTGCAGGCAAAGGATGTGGGGCAGGGCATGTTTGTAATCGGGCTGCTGGTAGATGCGCCAGCGCGCCTCGACCAGCTCGTCGCTCACCAGGGCTTTGTCCTTGATGACGAATTCGAGGCGCTTGCGTACTGCCGCGCGCGGATCGTCATCGTTGGACCCTTCGGTTGCGCCAGCGGCCTGGGTGCCCAGCGTCCGCAGCTTGTCCATGACCGCGGTGTAAGCGGTCAGCCCGCCGCTGCTGACCAGAGACAGCGTCTCTACACGTTCCGGCATTCGCGCGGCGATGCGCGCCGATATCCAGCCTCCCAAAGAGGTGCCGACAAGGCTCGCCCGCGCCACGCCGGCGGCGTCCATGAAGGCCAGGACGTGATCGATGTAATGGGCGATCTCGTAGTCATGGTCGGGCTTGCCGGTATAGCCGTGGCCCAAGAGGTCGAGCGCCAGTACCCGGTACTCTGCCGCATGGGCCGCGACGTTCTTGGCAAAGACCTCCAAATGCCCGTTGACGCCGTGCAGAAAGATCACCGTCCGCTCGCCATCGCCCGCATCTGGACCGGCCTCCAGATAGCGCGTGGGAACCCCGCCGGCATCGCACATGGCCAAGCTGAAAGGCAGTGCCTGCAATCCGGTCCAGAATGTCATTGCCCCAGCGCCTCTCCGGGCGCGCCCGAGGTGATTGCGTCGCTATTCAGGGCGGCGCGCACCGCGGGCATGACGGCGTCGGCGAACAGCTCAACCGATGCAGCCGTGTCGGCCGCCGAGAGCCCGCCGCAGTCCGAAAAGCAGATCAACTTGTCGTAGCTGCCCATCGCCTCGTGCGACCGCAGGATCATTTCAATGATTTCCTCAGGAGAGCCGCAGAAGTCGCCCTCGCGCACCGCCAACCCTTCCGGGCCGAGCCGCGCGTAAAGGTCCTTCAAGCCACGGCTGAGGCCCCGGCGCTCGGTGAGGCTCTTGGTGAAGGCGCGGTAGTTGTCGCGGTAGGGATGCCAGAACGCGCGCGCCTGGTCACCGTCTGGCCTGACATGCACATAAGCAAGGGCAGCGACGTTCATGCCCGCCGGATCGTGCCCGGCGGCGCGGTAAGCCGTCCGATAGGCCTCGGCCAGGGGCTTTGCATCCGTAAAGCTGCCGGCGACGGTCATGCACATCAGCTTATGGCCGCGGCTGCCGGCATCCTCTGCGGTGGCAAGCGAAGTCGCGGTTGCCCGGTTGATCGGGATGGGCCGGCCGGAAAACGTGCGCGGCTGAAACCGGTTGTTGCGGATCGGCGCGCGGAAACGTCCCGCCCAATCGACCTCGTCTTCGGTCCAGATCCGCGGCAGCAGATCGAGGTTTTCCCGCGACATCTCGGCGCTCTTCGCAATATCCTGGCCGAACAGCGCGAATGTGTGCTCGGTGAAGCCGCCGCCGAAGCCGATCTCCGCCCGGCCGTTGCTCAACAGGTCGAGCGTGGCGAAGTCCTCGGCCAGCCGCACCGGGTCGTTGTTCGGCAGCAGCGAGACGGCCGAGCCGAGCCGGATACGCTCGGTGCGCACGGCGATCGCCGCCAGCAGCATCTGCGGCGAGGAGACGATGTAGTCGCTGCAATGATGCTCGCCGATCCAGTAGGCGCCGTAGCCGGCGCGTTCGGCCAGCACACCTTGTTCGACCCACATGGCGAACCGCTCCGCCTGGGTCTCGTTATACTCGCCGGTATGCGGATCGGGCAGGTGGTCGCCCAGCGTCAACAAATCGAACTGCATCGAGGTCCCCCTTACTCGGTTATGAGGGCAGGGTAGCGCCTCCGGCCGGGCAATTTCCAGTGGTCCCCCGCGGATCAATGCCCATGTCGGCATTGAAAGCGAAAGGGGCGGATTGGCGATCCGCCCCTCGCGTCTGAACCTGGTTGGCCGGCGAGCCGGCCGGATTGGCTACACGCTGTAATACATCGCGAATTCGATCGGATGCGGCGCGGTCTCGTAACGCTCGGTCTCCTCGATCTTGAGCCCGATATAGGCGTCGATCTGATCGTCGGAGAAGACATCGCCCTTCTTGAGGAAATCACGGTCCGCATCGAGCTCCTCGCAAGCCTGGCGCAGCGAGGAGCAGACCGTCGGAATGTCATGCAGCTCTTCGGGCGGCAGGTCGTAGAGATCCTTGTCCATCGGATCGCCCGGATTGATCTTGTTCTGGATCCCGTCCAGCCCCGCCATCAGCATTGCGGAGAAGGCAAGGTAGGGATTGGCCGCGGCATCGGGGAAGCGAACCTCAACACGCTTGCCGTTGGGCGAAGTAGCGAACGGAATACGGCATGAGGCCGAGCGGTTGCGCGCTGAATAGGCCAACAACACCGGCGCCTCGAACCCGGGGACCAGGCGCTTGTAGCTGTTGGTCGTGGGGTTGGTGAAGGCGTTGATTGCGCGGGCGTGCTTCATGATGCCGCCGATATAGTGCAACGCCGTTTCGGAAAGATCGGCATAGCCCGAGCCGGCGAAGGTCGGCTTGCCGCCCTTCCAGATCGACTGGTGGACATGCATGCCCGAGCCGTTGTCGTCGAAGACCGGCTTGGGCATGAAGGTTGCGGTCATGTTGTTCGATGCCGCGACCATGTGGACCACCCACTTGTAGATCTGCATAGCGTCGCCTTGGGCGACCAGCGGGCCGAACTTGATGCCGAGCTCATGCTGACTGGGCGCAACCTCGTGGTGGTGCTTTTCGGTGTCAATGCCCATGGCGCGCATCACGGTCACCATCTCCGCGCGTACATCGCTCATCGAATCGACCGGCGGCACCGGGAAGTAACCGCCCTTGATCGCCGGGCGGTGAGCCAAATTGCCGCTCGGCATTTCATTGCCGGATGCGTAAGGGCCCTCCTGCGATTCCAGCTTGTAGAATGTGTGATCCATCGTGACGTCGAAACGCACGCTGTCGAACATGAAGAATTCCGCCTCGGGACCGAAGAACGCAGTGTCGCCGATGCCCGTGGATTGCAGGTAGGCCTCGGCAAGCTTCGCCGTGGAGCGGGGATCGCGATTGTAGGGCTGGCCGGTCATCGGCTCATGGATGTCGCAAAAGAGGATCAGCGAATTTTGCTCGGCGAACGGGTCCATCACGGCCGATTGCGGATCGGGGATCAACGTCATGTCGGATTCGTTGATCGCCTTCCAGCCGGCGATCGACGAGCCGTCGAACATGATGCCGTCCTTGAACGTGTCTTCCTCGATCGTGGCGACGTCTTGCGCCGTGTGCTGCCACTTGCCGCGCGGGTCGGTGAACCGCAGGTCGACATATTTGACGTCGTTGTCCTTGATGGCCTTCATCACGTCGGCCGGATTCTTGCAATTCAGTGGCATCGCTGTCCTACCTCCTTCGCTCCAGAAGCGTTCGTTAAATCAACAAACCAAACACCGCCGCCACCGATTGGCCGCGGAGTTGAAATCGCCGGGGGAAATCGCCGTGGAAAATCAACGGGATCTGACAGTCGGCTACGCAGCTCCCCCACGCCGCGTCACCCCTCCCAAACAAAATGACCCAGTTCCGCAGTGTCAGATCGCCTCCGCGCCCTTTTCACCTGTGCGGATGCGAATCGCCTCCTCAACCGACGAGACGAATATCTTGCCGTCGCCGATGCGGCCGGTCTTCGCGGCGGTGAGGATGGCCTCGATCGCGCCGTCGACCTGGTCGTCCTCGATCACCAGTTCGATCTTCACCTTGGGCAGGAAATCGACCACGTATTCGGCGCCCCGGTAGAGTTCGGTATGACCCTTTTGCCGCCCGAACCCCTTGGCCTCGGTGACGGTGATCCCCTTGAGGCCGATTTCGTTGAGCGCGTCCTTCACTTCATCGAGCTTGAATGGCTTGATGATGGCTTCGATCTTTTTCATGTGCTTTCCGCCCGACCTCCGCGCAATGCCGCCCGATCCTCCGCTGGCCGGGCCGCGTTATCTTTCCGTTAATAAGCACAGAGCGTGCCAGACGTGTCGAGTGCCGATCACGCCGGAAATCGGCATTCATTATCCGGCCCGACCACGGCAGACGGGCTTAGATTGCATAGGCAATAGGCGTGTGCCCAATTTTTCAGCAAACGGTTATGCCTATTCGATATGCATGGCGATCAAACCACGGACTTTATCCGCGTGATCGCCTCCTGGATGTTGGCTGTCGAATTGGCATAGGAAATACGCAGATAGCCCTCGCCGAAGGCGCCGAAACTGGTGCCCGCCACCGTGGCGACGCCGACCTCCTCGAGCAGCAGGTTCTGCAGGCTGCGCGCGTCCTTGCCGGTATCGGTGATGTTGGGGAAAGCGTAAAAGGCGCCGCCGGGCTCGACGCAGCGAAACCCCCCAATCTGGTTAAGCTCGGAAACCATGATACGCCGCCGTTCGTCGAAGGCCTTGCGCATCGTTTCGACGCTGTCCTGCGGACCTTCCAGGGCCGCAATGCCGGCGTATTGGGTCGCCGCGTTGACACAGGAATGGCAGTTCACCGCAAGGCGTTCGGCCTTTTCTATCAATTCTGGCGGCCACACGCTGTAGCCCAGCCGCCATCCGGTCATGGCATAGGTTTTCGACCAACCGTCGAGCAGAATGAGGCGGTCGCGGATAGACGCGTATTCGAGCAGACTGACATGCGGGCGCCCATCATAGAGCAGACGCGAATAGATCTCGTCCGACAACACGGCCGCCTTGGGGAACTCATCAAGCCCGGCAACGAAGCGATCGAGCACCGGGCGCGGCACAACGCCGCCGGTCGGATTAGCGGGGCTGTTGAGGATGATGAGCCGCGTCCGCTCATTAACCTGCGCCAAGACCTCCTCGGCATCGAAAGCGAAGTCGCTTTCTTCGGAAAGCCGGATCGGCACCGGTTTGGCGCCGGTGAAGTTGATCATCGATTCGTAGATCGGGAAGCCGGGATTGGGGTACATGATCTCCGCCCCGGGCTCGCCGAACATAAGGCAGGCGAAGAACATGGTCACCTTGCCGCCCGGGACGATCAGCACCGTGTCGGGATCGATGGTAACGCCGCGATGCGCCTCGATATCGGCCGCGACCGCCGCGCGCAATGGCGGGATGCCGCGCGCCGGCGTATAGCCGTGATGGCCGTCCTTCAGCGCCTTGACGGCGGCATCGACGATGTGGCCGGGCGTTTTGAAGTCCGGTTGGCCGATGCCCAGATTGATGATGTGCTTGCCTTGGGCTGCCAGCGCGTTGGCGCGCGCCAGCACTTCGAAGGCAGTCTCGGTGCCAAGCCGAGACATGGCTTTCGCAAGCGTCAACCCCATCGGTAAATCCCCCCGTGTCCCCGCGCCGAGACTAGGGCGCTTGGGCGCGCAAGGTCAATCGATCGAAGCGTGGAAAATCGGCTTCTCGCGGAGAATTGCCTTGCCTGGCGATCCGCGCGCCCGCTCTTATGCCTCGACGAGCATTCCAGGCCGACGGGAGGCGACCATGAGATCGTTCGCGTGTTGTATTCTTGCGTGTTGCTTGTTGTCGGCCGCGTTCGAGGCGGCCGCTGCAACGAAATATCGGCTCGATCTTGAAGTGCCGTACAAGACGCTGATGGACACGGCCCGCGCCCATGCCGTCGTCGCCGCCTTCGACCGCGCGAGCTTCGAGCGGGCCAACGCGTCTTATCCACAAAACGAGGCCGGCACACCGGTTGCTGTGCGTACCGGCAACTACATGCTCTGGAAGATCACTCACCTCTTTGCAAGCGACCAGCGGGTCGAACGGATCGCGCTGCCGGTCTTCCGTCAGCTCTGCACCCTGAAAAAGACCCAATACGCAACCGCCGTGACGTGCCGGTTAAACGCCAGAATCGCCGTGACCCATCGAGGTCAGACAAATATCTTCAACATCGTCGTGAACCGGAATGTCGGTCGTTTTGTCGCGCTGAAACCAGGCGAGGATATGTCGGTGATTTATTCCGGCATCGCCGCCACCGTCGACGACGCGGTCAAGGGGCTGGCAGTTCAGTTGCGGCGGATGGGCGCACTGTAACCCGCGCGGGCGGTTGCCTAAGTATGCGGGGATCACTGGACCTGCCTCTAACCAACGGGGCATTGGGTCACCAGGCATCGAGGTGGGCTGCGCTGCCATGACGGCGAAAATCATTCGAAACAAATCAGGCAAAAGGGTGGGTAAAGGCGCCGACCGGCCGCGCCCGCCCATGGTGGCGTTCAGCGATGCCGGAACGTTGCTGGGCATGCTCGTACTGCTGCCGCTGGCCTGGGGCCTGCCTCGCCGCCTTTGGCCAATTGTATGCGCGCGTGTGTCGCCGGTCGTCAGTCTGTTCGAGGGAACCGGGGGCGAAGACCTGACGGCGCGTATCGCGCGCTACCTCGGCGCACGCAAACTCGTGATGCCGCTGCCGCGGATCGCCATGCGTGCCCGTGCCGGCTTCATGGAGGAGTTCCTCGGTATCCTGCGCGCGCACCGGCCCTGGCAAAGTACGCCGCGCTGCACGTTCCACGGCGGCGCGCACATCGCCGCGGCGCTCAAAGGGGGACGCGGCGCGGTGTTGTGGATCGATGAGTTCCACTTTTACAGCCTCGCCTCGAAAGTCGCGCTCGCCGAGGCCGGGTTCCTGACCGTCCATCTCAGCCACCCGACGCATGGCTTTTCCAAGACGCGGTTCGGCATGGCGGTGCTGAACCCGGTGAAGATCCGCGCGGAAAACCGCTGGCTGAAGGATCGCGTGATGATGAGTTTCGCCGGCGCGACGGGTGCCTTGCGTGCGCTGCAACGCCATCTGCGCGCGGGAGATGTGGTGTCGGTTACCGGCGGGGCCGATGCCGCAGCGCCGATCGAACTTTCCTTCCTGGACGGCATGATCCGGCTTGCGCCCGGCGCGCCGGAACTGGCGCACATGGCCAAGGCGCCGCTGCTGCCGGTTCATACGATCTACCGGGAGAACGGCACTTTCGAGGTTACCGTCGAGGCGCCCATCGAAGCGCCCCGCGATCTGGACCGCGCCGCTTTTGCCGATGCCGCGGCACGCGAATACGCGGCCAGATTGGAGCCGGTGGTGCTCAGCTATCCCCACCAGTGGCGCGGCTGGTTTCGGATGTAGCTGCGCCGGATTTCCTGCGCAGGCTGCGTCCCTCGCTCCATTGCCAGATCGCGAGCGCTGGCACCCCCACCACAATGTCGCGGATCCGCGTGGCCAGGGAAAGCACCAGCGCGATCTCCACCGGAATGCCGATCAGCGCACCGATTGCGACATAGCCGCCTTCCTGCACACCGTATCCGCCCGGCACCACAAATGCCGCCGAACGGATGGTGAGTCCCAGACTACGGAGCGCCAGCGCCTCCAGCACGCCGATGGGGTGCCCGATCAGTTGCGCGGCCAGCCAGATCTCACCGACCAAAATGACGCGGCCGACAAGGCGGATCATGCAGGATGCGGCGAGCCGGCCGCGATGGCGATAAAGCTCGCGGATCGCGCCGTCGAGCGCACGCGCCCCGCCGGCCATGCGTACCCAGGTCTCGCTGCCGGTCAGCCGCGCGCCGAAACCGGCCATGCCGCCGAACAGGCCCTTGTGCTGGACCACGATGAAGCCCGTGACCCCGAATGCGAGCGCCGCGGCGACGATGACCCCGGCATAGATTGTCGGGCCGGTCGCCTTCAGAGCCACCAGGGCGAGGATGCCGACGATCGCCCAGGCAACCAGCGTGATCGTCTGGATGGTCTTGTCGAGCACCACCGAAGCGCCCGCATCGGCGCCGCTGACGCCGCCCTTCATGACGATCCGCGCCTTGATGATCTCGCCGCCGACATCGGCCAGCGGGAGCAGCGAATTGGCGTAGATGCCGACGGTCATGGCAAAGAACGCGCGCGGAAAGCCCGGCGCGCGGCCCGCGGGAAACAGCAGGCGCCAGGCGACGGTGAAGATGGCGCATTGGGGTACGAAAAACAGCCCGAGCAGCAGCATCGCCCAGCCGCCTTGCGCGATTGTTCCGGCAATCTCGCCAAAGCCGCGCCAGGCGACGAGCCCGGTCAGAACGGCGAGCCCTGCCAACAGCGACAGCCAGGCCAGTGTCTTCAGCGACTTCATTAGCGATGGCGGAGCTGATCTGGCGGCGCTTCCGGCGGCCTCGTCCGGTACGAGGCTGCGGGGAAGAGGCCCGGGATAGCCGGAAAGCGGTGGGCGATCAACTCAACAAGACCACATCGGGATCACAGCAAGCGCACAACAAGTCTACGCGGCCGCGTTCGTGTCTGCTAAAAACGACCAGTATTGCCAACGGTGAGCAGGTCCCCGGTGAAACCGGCCAACAGCGTTCTCTCAAGTTTCGGAATGACCGTTTTCGAGGTCATGTCACGCCTTGCCAACGAGCACGGCTCGATCAATCTCGGCCAGGGCTTCCCCGAGGGCACCGGGCCGGCCGATGTCCGCGCCGTAGCGCAGGACGCGCTTGAGAACGGCTGGAACCAGTATCCGCCGATGATGGGTCTGCCTGAATTGCGCCAGGCTGTGGCGGCGCACAACAAGCGGTTCTACGGGTTGGAGATCGACTGGCAGACGGAGACGATGGTGACCTCCGGCGCCACCGAGGCGCTCGCAGCCTGTCTTCTCGGTCTCATCGAGCCAGGCGACGAAGTCGTCCTGATCGAGCCGCTATACGACAGCTATCTGCCGATGGTGCGACGCGGCGGCGGGATCCCCAAGCTGGTGCGCGTCGAGCCGCCCGACTGGACGCTGCCGCGCGAGGCGTTGGCCGAGGCCTTCTCCGACAGGACCAAGCTGATCCTGCTGAACTCGCCGATGAACCCGGCGGCCAAGGTCTTCGACCGCGACGAGCTCGCCTTCATCGCCGATCTGGTGAAAAAGCATGACGCCTACGCGGTTTGCGACGATGCCTACGAGCACATCCTGTTCGACGGCCGCGAGCATGTGCCGCTGATGACCTTGCCGGGCATGCGCGAGCGCTGCGTGCGCATCGGCTCGGCCGGCAAGACCTTCTCGGTGACCGGCTGGAAGGTTGGCTACGTCACCGGGTGTCTCGCGCTCCTCAAACCCATCAGCCGGTGCCACCAGTTCCTCGTCTTCACCACGGCGCCCAATCTGCAGGCCGCGGTCGCCTACGGGCTCGCCAAGGACGATGGCTATTTTCGCGGACTTGCCGGCGAGCTCGAGGCCAAGCGCGACCGCTTCGGCTCGGGGCTCGCCGATATCGGCTTCGAGGTGCTCGACTGCCAGGGCACCTACTTCATCACCGGCGACTTCCGCCCGCTCGGCTTCAATGGCAACGATGTCGAGTTCTGCAAGCACATCACGATCGAGGCCGGCGTGACCGGCGTGCCGGTCAGTGCCTTCTACCAGGACGACCCGCCGACGCATTTCGCGCGGTTTTCCTTCTGCAAGCCCGACGACGTGCTCGACGAGGCGGTGGCGCGCCTGAATGCGCATTTCGCCTAGATCCACCCCGCGACCAGGAGCAAGCGCGACGATGGGAAAAGCGACAGCAATCTCAAAAGCGGTGATCGGGGCGGGCGCGATCTGGCTCGCAACCTCGCCCGCCTTGGCGGAGACGACGAATGTCCCGCGCGTGCTCATCGAGCGGCTCTGCGCCGGCCGCAAGCCGTGCAAGCTCGCTGGTGTCGAACCCGCGGGAAGGATCAGCACCGGACGGCCGATCACCGTGATCGAGCTTTCGCTCGGCAAGCAACCGCGCGGGCGAACGGTCAGCAATCCCCGCTTCGGCTGCCGGCCGCATCGCCGCGAGTTCTGGATGATCAGCCCCGGCATCCCGCAACGCCTTCTCGATCTCTGTAACGACGGCTACGGGGCCGCGGGGCTGGGTGAGGATGTGGTCGATTTCGATGACAACAAGCTGACCCACGAGCAAAGCGGCGGCTCGGCCTGGCGCTGGAGCAATTCCAAATCGATCCAGCTCTGGCCGCTGCGCATGCGCGCACAAAGTCGTTGTTCCTTTCACACGGCGGCGCCTGGCTTCGCGCTCAAGCGCTGGAACTGGACCCGGTTTCGCGGGCAGGGCGCCTACGCCGTCACCAACCGGTGCCGCAAACCGGCCCCGAACGAGGAGCAGGGTGCGTGCGAGCTCGGCAAGGCCGCCGGCCGTTTCGTGCTGATCCCGAAGATCGCGACCGAGGTCGAGGGCGCGCCGCATCTGGGGACCTGCGCTGCGATGATCGATGCTTCGGGCAAGAATGGGTTCGTCACATTGGGCAAGGCAACCGGCCGCAAGGCACCCTGGGTGAAGGCGCTGCTGATCTCGGACCGCGAGCTTCTGGTCACGGTGGCCGACCGCGAGTTTGCCACCGGCGGGCCAAGCTGGGTGCATGACGATCACCTGGAGATCTGGCAGGGCCTGCCCCTGGGCACCGACAAATGCGGCGAGGCGAAGAAGGAACTCCGGCAATGGGGCCTGCGGGTCGCCGATGCTCGTATCTTTGCCGCGCACGGCCGGGCCGAGGCGCTGACCGTGCTGGCGCGCAGCCGCAAGCAGGAGAACGGGCTCACCATTGCCTCCTTCCGCCTGCGCCTGGAATTCAAGGCGGAAGGCCTCACGGTGGTCTACAGCAAGGCCAACCGTCGTCGCCAACGCCTGATGATAGCGACCAGCCGGCTGAAATACCGCGATCCAACCTCGCTCGGCGAGGCCTACCCGATCCCCAGGGGCGCGGCGCGCTGCGTCATGCAGAACGGCGTGCTCGACGTGATCCAGAGCGGCAACTTCCACGCCATCATCCAATCGGAGAAGTGAGATTGCCGCTGGCGGCCTTGCCTTTTGTCCGTCTTGCCATAGATGGAAGAGGCCGTCGCCCGGAACGCCCCGACTTTGGCGTCGTCGCCTTGACGGCGGCGAGGCACGGGGGTAAGGGGAAGGTCTTCACGATACGGCGGGTGTAGCTCAGTTGGTTAGAGCGCCTGGTTGTGGTCCAGGAGGTCGCGGGTTCAAATCCCGTCACTCGCCCCATTTTTTCAAATATTTAGGCAAATTTTTAGAAATAATCTAATCAATGAAGTTGGCTTGATGTAACAATCGCGGTAACACTCGCGAACCTCGTCGAGCCCTTCCTATCGAAAAATTGCGGTGCGGCCGTGCGGGTACCGGATGCCCCACCGGGACATCGAGCTGCAAGAGCTGATCTTTCATCTGCGCGAATATTCGCTCCGCGCACTAGAGTCCGCTGGTGAGTTGCTGGGTCGTGTTGGCGCGCGGCCGGGCCACAAAAGGTGCTCGACACGACTCAACGGGCTCCAGCGGCTTCCTGGCGAGTCTGAGGAGTCGTTGCGTGTCGAGGGCGGTTTTACGACTTGTCGCATCCGCTCCTTATGTCCGCTCTCCGGGGGAG
>Ga0307380_10000402_pt1 | contig 69529 bp, 58 predicted proteins | sample UN3MG_FD_202239 | JGI IMG/M metagenome (GOLD analysis project Ga0307380, IMG submission 202239) | Soil microbial communities from Risofladan, Vaasa, Finland - UN-3 | ecosystem: Environmental > Terrestrial > Soil > Coastal area > Acid sulfate soil | place: Finland: Risofladan, Vaasa | collected... | reverse complement strand
CTTGCTCGAAAAAAACCTAAAGACCACTATACCATTCAGTGTATACAACTGAATGATGATTTTATTGTCGTTTTTACAATAACTTAACCCCTATGGAACAGTCACGCTTAGTAAAGTCACGCTAGGGAGGGGCATAAGAAGGGATAGGTTCCAAGAAGTTTGCAAGAAGCGATAGTGCGTAGACGGGTTATTCTTGGAGGAGACGGATATGCACTATCATAAGGGCTCTTCAGCGCTCTCCAGCTGTTGATAAAAATAAGAAGCGAATTAAAGGAGGTGATCATAATCTGGGCATGGGTTCAAGGGAGCCGTTGGCAAAGTTAAAGGGATAATAAAGAAAGGAGAGAGAAGAAGATGAAAAGGGTATCTAGCATTTTGGTGTTCGCAGTTATTGGATTCTCGATAGTTTTTCTGTTCAGCAGCTTTGCGATGGCAGCGAAGCAGAAACCGATCAAGATTGTGTTTTCTAACTATATGGCGGAATCATTTTGGGCATGTGATGTTGACAAGTGGTTTTTGACTGAAGTGGAGAAAAGAACGAATGGAAAAGTAAGATTCGACAGATATTTTGGTTCAGCACTTACGAAAGGGATGGAGACTTTGCCGGCGCTAAGATCAGGTGCGGTTGATATGGTTACCTTTGCGCCAGGTTATTTCCCTGATGAGCTACCACTGGCAGGGTTGTTTAATGTTATAAGGATACCACGTACAATAGAGTCGGTGGCAAAGAATGGATACCAAATGTATTGGAAAGAACACGAAATATCCAAGGCGTTTGAGGAGGAAGCAAAAAGACAGAACTTCAAGTACATGTACCACTATTCGACTGAGTTCTTACACCTAACCAAAAAACCATTCACACATCTTTCGGATTTCAAAGGTGTAAAAATGAGGTCAGTTGGTCTATACGAGCCGAGGCATTTGGCTCGATGGGGAGCTCTAGCGGTAAACGTGTTGGTTGCGGAATGGTATGAGGCTTTGAGCAGGGGTACGATTGACGGAATAGGTATTCCCCGCAATAACATCGTTACGTATAAGTTGCACGAGGCAGCAAAAAACATAAGTTTTCGTGATGGATGTGTTTTGTGTTTGTCAACTGGAATTAACCTCGATACGTGGAAAAAGCTGCCCAAAGATGTTCGAGACGTTATGGAAGGGATGCGCGAGGAACATCTTAGATATAATGTAGAATATAACCACAAGACCTGGAACGAAAATATACGCGTACTCGAAGAGACAGGCTGCAAGTTTGCTGATGTAGATCCCAAAGAACAAGAGATCTTATGGAATGATTGGATAAGGGTGGCAATTGATTTCTGGCTACCGTTCGTGGAGAAGAAGGGTGTTGGAGCAAAAGGAGAGATGGTTCTTAATCGTTGGCTTCAACTTAACACAGCCAAGGGGCTGGAATATTGGCGGCAAGAATTCACCAAGTAACCAAGGATATCAGCCCACGCCATAGACCACTCCATCGCATTGAGTATTTGAAGAGCCCTGGGAAGACGGACGGCAAAGATATGCATCAGCTACAAAATGATTCTTGTGAGTAAGAAATGAATACAAAGCTAGCAAGTGGGCGTCATCTCAAGAAAATAATGGTAGGCACAAACGGATGAGGCTGGAGTGCCAGGCTGGATTATTCAAGCTTGATTGGCCAGACAGCGAGTTACGGTTGGGCTGATTACGAAAACCATTTGAGAGTGTATGGATAAGTTTCATTGTGCTGTGTTTTTTTCGATTTCACCGTTAGTCGTCTTTGACCTGACAAGTGATCGGAGGAAGCCAGAGAGTGAATTTGGCGATGAGGCCAGTTTTTGGGGTAGGTTTAGTGTTCTGATGGACGCTGTTAAAGGAAACTGATTCAGTAACCCTTCCAGGGCGACAGAGAATTGGTTGGTTAGATCCTCGTGTACTGGAAAATCTGCTGGATCGGAAAAGAGGACTGCGAGGAGTTAACCTAGATTTGGAAATGGGTATAGAATCAAATCGCTTTAGAGAGAATACGGAGCAGTCCTAAAACCAGGGCTAGAATAGGAGGTTTTTTGTGTCAACTCAGGTGACAGTGAATATCATTTCGGCGGATTCGCATGTTGTCGAGCCACCTGGACTTTGGATTGAGCGAGCTGATAAGAGGTATCGTGACCAAGCACCTCGTGTTTATTGGGATGATAAGAGGGAGGGGTGGTTTTTCGGCGGGCAGGGCGTTTTGCCTAGTCTTGTACCCGGTATGTTCGCTGCAGGAAAAAGGAAGGATGAGCTTGTTGAACACTACAAAGCCGGATACCAAGCTGCTCCAGCCGGAATAACTGACCCTGCAGCACGAACAAAGGAGATGGAACGTGATCATGTTGAGGTTGAAGTTCTGTACACGAGCTTGGGATTTGGTCTGTTTTGGATCGATGAGGCAGACTTTCAGGAAGATTGTTTTCGAGTTTATAACGACTGGCTTGCAGAATATGTAAGTTATGATCAAAAACGTTTCGTAGGCCTCGGCTTGATTTCGCTTTGGAATGTCAAGAACGCGGTGAAGGAGTTGCATCGTTGTCGCAAGATTGGTCTTAAGGGTGCTATGATTTGGGCATCGCCACCTGACCATGTATCCTTTAATTCTACCGGTTACGATCCTTTTTGGGCAACGGCGCAAGAACTCGAGATGCCTGTAAGCCTACACATACTCACTGGCCGAGGTGGAGAAAGCAGGGAGTTCTTTATCCAGACTCTGGATCGATGCATTTGGAGAATGATGGTCTCAAACGAGATCCAGCGTTCTCTGGCCAAAATCATTTTTTCGGGGGTATTAGAGAGGTTCCCAAACTTACAGCTTGTTGCCGCTGAAAATGACATTGGCTGGACTGCATACTTCTTATATCTTGCCGATTTAGCGTTCAATCGATATGGCAAGTCAGGGCCGACGAAGCTTTCGATCCGACCCAGCGAGTATTTCCAAAGGCAAATTTCTGCTACTTTCATAAGAGATCTAGTAGGGCTTCTGACGGTAAGAAGATTGGGCTCAGAACGGTTCCTGTGGTCGAATGATTATCCGCACCAGTCTTCAACATGGCCAGAATCTTTGGATGCAATCGCAACAGATTTCACAGATCTTTCTGAAGATGATACGAAAAACATTTTGCACGACAATTGTGCAAAGCTATATGGAATTCAGGCTTAGCAAAACAGCAGGCAGAAGCTAAGGCAGCCGCCGTGTAAATCTCGGTGGTGACATTGAATCGCAAAATTTTGTGTCTAATGCATTTTTTGGTGTTAATTGAGATGATACATTGAGAATGGCGGCAACGTTTGAAAGTGAAAGAGACTCACGAAGCTTAGATCCCAGATCACGACAAGAAGTTTCGAGTTGTCAAGGCGATAGAGGAGGGGGTTAAGATGTGGTTGAGTGGCGCAAGTTCGTGCACAAAAGTTCGGAATTATGAATTAGGATTAGATCATTAGGTCTTTCCGTTGATTCTGACTGACTAGGTGATTAGTAGAACGGACCGAAGATTTTTTTATTGACAAAAGTGTATATTAGTATACATATATACAAATAGATATAAAATGAGTACCTCTTGAACAAAATTCTCTATCCATTTCTTAAGCCTCCTAGTTTAGCAAGATCTTTCGAATTAGAACTTTTTAGAGGCAATCATTTAGGCTTAGCGATTTCTTTAGTCCACGACTTACAAAAGGGCCCTCGTAAAATAGCTCCGCGGCAATAGAAGCTAATCCTGATCTGGGAATTGCCATAGCTTGATATTCGATCTCGATAGCACAAGAGCAACCTCACCAAGGAGCCGATAATGCAGATGTATACTAATAAACTGGCAGAAAAGGTTGTAAGTCTCGGTTATGGGAGCTTATCCGATGAAGTTCTGGGCAGGGCGAAAGAAGCTATACTGGATACAATTGGAGTAGCACTGGCGGCATCAAGAAGTGATTCGGCAAATATTTTGATGGAATACATAAACGAAATCGGCGGAAGAGAAGAAGCAACAATCATAGGAATGGGAAAGAGAAGCTCTGCGCTAAATGCCGCGTTAGCGAACGGTAATATGGGGCACGTGCTTGATTATGATGATGTGTCTTGGTCCATCATAGGGCATCCTGCCGTAGTTACGGTCTTTCCTGCACTCGCCTTGGCTGAGAAATTTGGTGTATCGGGTAAGGAGGTTTTGGTTGCATTTGTTGCTGGCTACGAGACGGTAGCAAGTATTGGAAGAGGACTCATACCTGATTTTTGTGAGAAAGGATGGCATTCTACTGGAACGCTCGGAATTTTCGGAGCTACTGGAACAGCAGGCAAGATGTACGGTTTAAGTATTGAGGAGATGTCGAGAGCCTTAGGAATTGCTGGCTCATTAGCTGCAGGTGTAAAAATCAATATAGGCACAATGACGAAGCATCTTCATGCAGGAAGGGCGGCTTTCAACGGTATCACAGCGGCTTTTCTGGCTAACAAAGGCTATTCCGCTTCTGATAAGATTCTAGAAGGCAAGGATGGCTTTTGTTACGTGTATGCGCCAAGATATGATTTGGAGAAAATGGTCGAGAGTTTTGGAAATCCCTTTGATCTAGTAAGTAATGGTGCACTTTTTAAGAAGTGGCCATCTTGTTTTGAAAGCCACCCATGTATTGAGGCAATGCTAGGCCTGGCAAAAGAAAATGATATTCTGCCGGAACAAGTTGAAAGTATTGAAATTGGTGCCACGCCTTTGGTTGTGGATGTTCTTTTTTATGACAGGCCCAGAACAAGCGTCGAGGCGAAGTTCAGCGCGCATTTTTGTGCTGCTGTATCACTAATAAAAAGGAGTGCTTCTTTAGACGAGTTTGATAATGAAGTGGTAAATAACCCTAACATAAGGGACTTGATGAAAAGGGTTAAACTGTCTGCTGACCCTGAACTCAGTGTGAAGGGCTATACACTTTCTCAAGAAGAGGGGATTTCAAAAACAAGAGCAACAATAATTATGAAAAATGGTAAGCGGTTCTTTAAAGAGGTGCCTATTGCGAAAGGTGAGCCTCAGCGGAGATTATCTACGGATGAAGTCATTGAGAAGTTCAAGACATGTACCCGAGATGTGTTAAAAGATGAAGATATTGAAAAATCAATCGATTTAGTAATGAACTTGGAAAAAGCTGATAGTGTTTTTCCTCTGATGGATATCCTGAGAGGTTAGCCTCGATTGAAAAGATTCATGCAGCAGATGTTTTTCTTTGTCGAGAAAGAGCATATCCAGGGATTGTCGCGGTAAGGAAAAGAATTGATGGGTGAAAAAAGTCTATCTTCCGTTTTTGTTATCCCCAAACATCTTACTATTTCCAATGACCTTTTGAGAGATGAAGAAATGCTTGCACGCAAATACTGGTAGTGACCCGAAAATGCGCAATCTCACAGCTACATGAATTTTCGGGTGAAATCTTCTTGTCTAGGATTACCAAGATCAGCTGCGGGTTGTCGAAAAAGACGTAAGAAACTGAGTTATACCCCAAGAGCAGCCTCAAAGGCAGCGGTTCGACAGCAGCAAGGTGTTTAGAAGGGGAATGCGAATTATGCCAACTTATAGGATAGGAGCAAGGAAGAATGGAAGGGAAAAAGAAAGGCTGGTGGAACACCGAAATAATTGATGTTAAACCGAACACCATAACGATTAGCGGCTATCAGATTCAGGATCTTATGGGGCGAGTGAGCTATGGTGAGATGCTTTATCTTATGATTATGGGAAAACTGCCCCAAGAAACAGCCGGGAAACTCATCGATGCTGTTCTCGTGGCGGCCTGTGACCAAGGAGTCATTTCTCCTGCCATCACAGCTACGAGTATGGCAGCTACCTGCGGAGTAACATTCAATTGTGCCGTCGCTTCGGGGATGAATCTCTTGGGAAAAATACATGGTGGTGCCATTGAAGATGCGATGGTTGTTTTTTATGACATTGTTAAGCGCGCAGAAGATGAGGGTAAGAACATGGAGGAGGTTGTTCATGATGTGTGCATGGAATACAAAGCGGCAAAGCGATTTATGCCAGGATATGGTCACCCAGTGCATAAAGAGGACCCCCGCACAACGAGGCTTTGGGAAATGGGGGAAGTCGCGGTGAAAAAGGGGGAGATCAGCGGTAAGTACATAGCGGTATCTAAGGCGATCTATGAGGCCATGAAGGAGCTAACTGGAAAGCATCTTACCATTAACATAGATGCCTCGGGAGCAGCCATTCTCTGTGAGCTCGGGATTCCTTCCGAGACGGCTCCTGGATTCATTTGTCTCTCCCGCGGTCTGGGGCTCGTCGCTCATGCTTATGAAGAGATGAAATTTGGTAGAAGGATGAAAGCACCCATGCCCCCTGATTTGCTGAGTGAGCACATGACGTATTCTGGGCCAGAGAACAGGGAATTGTCTGCCAAGAGGAAAGATATGCCGTAGAGTTTGCTTGAACTGGAGGAAGAAAATGCCAAGACTAATGGAATATCAAGGAAAGGAGCTTTTTCAAAAGAACGGGATTGCCGTTCCAAAGGGGAGGTTGGCCCAGTCTCCTGAAGAGGCCAAACAGATTGCCAAAGAGCTGGGGGCGGCGGTCGCCATTAAGGCTCAAGTACTGATGGGAAAGAGGGGGAAGGCGGGAGCTATTAAGTTTGCAAAGACCCCGGAGGAGGCGGAGAAGCTCGCTCAAGATATTCTCGCGCTAGAAATCCAGAACGTTCCCGTGAAAAAGGTTCTCGTGGAAGAGAAGCTGGATATCAGGAAAGAAATCTATATGGGCGTGACCTCGAGTGACGCTACCCGGGCACCTGTAGCCCTATTTAGCTTAAGCGGCGGGATGGATATCGAAGAGGTAGCGAAGAGTCAACTGGAAAGGATAGCGACCTGGGACATATCGATTAGCCGCGGTTTTCATCAGTATGATGCACTCAATATGCTACGGAAGGTGAAAGAGCTTTCAAGTAGCGAAATAAATAGCTATGCTCAGATTCTTACTAGGCTCTACACGATTTACCGGCAAAACGACTGTAAGCTTGTTGAGATAAACCCCTTAGTTGTAACGGATAAGGGAATCTTCGCCGCTGACGCTCGGATAGACATAGATGATGATGCAGTTTGGCGGCATCCGGAATTGGGTATGGACCAATTTGAAGAGGCCGGTGCGAGAGAGCCAACAGCGTTAGAGATTGCTGCAGGCCAAATTGACAAAAATGATCATCGGGGAAGTGCTCATTTTGTGCAGATTGACCCCGATGCATCTCGAGCCAAAGAGCAAAAGAAGATCCCCATTGCTTACCATTGTGTGGGTGCAGGGTGCGCGATAACCCTTTTTGATGAGATATACCCTCTGGGCTACTCTCCACTGGATTTTTGCGATACATCCGGTAACCCAACTTCACTCAAACTATATGCTGCCGTGAAGATCATATTGTCGCAACCGGAGATACGAGGATACCTGTTTGTGACAGGTATGGCAGCTCAGCTTCTTGATAATACGGCACGGGGCATCATAAAAGCGTTAAAGGAGCTTTATCCCAAGACAGGGGGAAAGCCGAATATTCCCTGCGTCTTTGCCTTTCGAGGAAGATCCGATGATGTAGCGGTTCAATTGTTTAAGGATCATGGAATTAGCGATAGCCCCTGGGTAAGGATGTTGCGTCGAGATTTCAGTGAAAAGACTGCTGCTGAGGAGTTTAATAAGTTGTACAAGAAGTGGGAAAAGGAAACAGGAGGAATATGATATGGCGGAAGATACCTTAGCGTTTGAGACGACGGCAGGCGCTGTCATTCGATTTGATCTTGAGAAATGTGATAGATGCAAAACAAAGGCTTGTATTGAAGCAGACCATCTTCCTTTTTTGGGGCCGGTTTTGGAGCTCAAAGACGGAAGGCCTTCACTCATGTGGAGCCCCGAAGAAATCAAAAAGGGAAAATGCACCGATTGTGTGGCCTGCGAGTTAGCATGTCAGTTACACGGAAATGGAGGGGTTACCATAACCTATGCGACTCCAAAACTGGAGGAGTACGTTGCAGAGCTAGAAGGGAACGGGATCAAACCGGTGTATAAGAGATAGGAGTGTAATGATGGCAATTTTGGTCGATGAGAATACCGAAGTCTTAATCCAAGGAATCACCGGGAGAGAGGCAACGATTCGGGCAGGGGTCATGAAGGGATACGGGACCAAGGTAGTATGCGGAGTGACCCCCGGCCGTGGAGGAATGGAAGTAAACGGAATCCCGGTGTATAATACCGTTGAAGAAGCAAAGGAAAACCATCCGAACGTGACCGTAACTACGGTATTTGTTGCAGCTCGATTTGCAAAAGAGGCGGGTTTGGAAGCATTGGATGCTGGAGTTAAGGTGGTTATCATGGTGCCTGAACGGTTGCCCCATCAGGATATGCTTGAAATCATAGAAAAAGGCCGGGAAAAGGGGGCCACTGTCTTAGGACCTAACTGTATTGGATTGGTCAGCCCGGGGAAGGCCATCGTGGGTATGATCGGTGGGACTCCTGAGCTGGCACGAACCATTTTTACAGAAGGATATTGCGGAGTGCTTTCCAGAAGTGGGGGTAATACTACAAGCACTAGCTTCTACCTCACTCAGGCGGGTGTAGGACAGAGCACATCTATTGCCATCGGCGGTGATGCCTTCGTGGGAGCAACCTTTGCTGATCTGCTCCCGTTGTTTGAAAAGGACGAACAAACGAAAGCAGTTGCGGCATTTGGAGAGATCGGGACGACGATTGAGGAAGATGCAGCCAGACTCATTAAGGAAGGCAAGTTTACAAAACCATTTGTTATCTATCTGGGCGGGAAGTATATGCAGGAAGATACAAGGTTTGGGCATGCTGGGGCAATCATCTCCCGAGGAAAGGGAACGACTCAGGAAAAGGAGAAAGTTTTGCAAGATGCGGGAGCATATGTCGTGGACCACCTGGGCGATATCGGTGAAGCGGTAAAAAAGGCGGTTGCTGAGCATGAGGCACGGCAAAAAAGGTAGTGGAGGTAAAGGCGATGGGATCTACATTCGTTGAGAAGGTGTTGGCCATGAAATCCGGGAGAGGTAAGGTTACGCCCGGAGAATTCGTTGTAGCAAAGGTGGATAGTTCCCTGGCTAATGATGTAACGTCACCGCTCTTGATTCGGAGGTTTCAGGAGATGGGCTTGGATAAGCCGTACAAGCTTCCGGGGGGATTCGAGATTTACATAGACCACTTTGTTCCAGCAAACACCATAAGGACGGCAATAGAACACAAGAATATCCGTGAGTTCTGCAAAAAATACGACATCTATTTTTCAGAGGCTGGAAATGGGGGGCACCTGAGGTTGCCCATCGAGCGAGGGCACTGCAGGCCGGGGATGCTCTTTGTGGGTGCGGATTCACATACCACCCTTCTGGGGGCAGTCGGAGCATTTGCTGCCGGGATTGGCTCTTCAGAGCAGGCGTATGTTCTGTATAACGGGGATCTGTGGTTCAGAGTCCCGGAATCGCTCAAAATAGTCGTGGACGGTAAAATTCCCGCGTACGCCATGGGCAAGGATATTATCCTGAGAATCCTTGGCGATCTGGGTGAAACCGGAGCCCTCTACAAGGCTGTAGAATATACTGGTCAAGCCATCAGAGATCTGAGCATTGATGGAAGGATTGCAGTTTGCGGCCTGACTTTGGAGATGGGGGGAAAAATCGGCGTTGTGGAGGCCGATGAGAAGGTTGTAGAATACATGAAGGGCAGGACAGATAAGCCTTTCGAGGTAGTCAGGTCAGACGAGGATGCAAGGTATGAAGAAACCTACGAATATGACGTTTCTGAGCTGGAACCCCAGATTGCTACACCCCCAAGGATAGATATGATCAAAAAGGTTAAAGAGGTAGAGGGACTGCCGATCAACCAGACCTATATAGGCTCCTGCGTCAACGGAGGCGTGGAGGACGTGGCCATGGCAGCAAGAATCTTGAAAGGAAGAACAGTCCACCCGGGCATAAGGTGCATCGTTATCCCACAAAGCAGGGAGATCTATCAAAACGCCCTGAAAGCGGGTTACATACAGGCCCTGTATGAAGCGGGAGCACTCCTCGCCCCCTCTGGATGTGGTCCGTGTGTAGGAGGCCACATGGGGGTGATGGCCCCTGGAGAGCGGGTGGTTTCCACCGGATGCAGGAATTTCGCAGGAAGGATGGGTAGCCCAGAGGCAGAGATCTACGTTGCTTCGCCCGCAACCGCAGCGGCATCTGCCATAGAAGGCAAGATAACTGACCCAAGGAAGTACTTTTAGGAGGCGCAGATGGATATCATAAGAGGAAGAGCTGTATATAAGCTTGGCGATGATATTAATACGGATAAGATACTGGCTGGAAGATATCTAGTGCTAACAGGAGATGACGAGCTGGCTGCGCACTGCTTCGAGGGCCACATTGCGGATTGGAACGAGAAGGTAAAAGAAGGTGACATCCTAGTAGCAGGGGAAAATTTTGGATGTGGAAGCTCGCGAGAACACGCCCCCGTGGCACTAAAAGGATCTGGGATTGCAGCCGTCATAGCCGAAAGCTTCGGAAGGATTTTTTACCGCAACTCCATTGCCGTCGGGCTGCCCGTGATTATCGTTTCTGGCGTATCCGAAAAGGTGGAAGAGGGTGACGGCCTTGAGATCAATTTGGAAAAGGGAACAATGACGAATGCCCGGACCAATGAAGCGATAAGTTTCAACCCTTTTCCCGATTTCATTCAGGCGTATTTGGATGCAGGCGGCCTCTCTAATTACGTTCATCAAAAAGTCGAACATAAGGGTTGAGAGGGAGAAGAAATGAAAAGAGCTCAGATTGTTCTCACTCCAAATGAATCGAAAAGGCTTATAGCTAAGGCAACTGTTTCAACAGATGCCGTGCGGGATGCTCTCGATAACGGAATCGTTACGATCCATCCAAGTAGCACAACATATCACATGGTAGAGTTTATAACGGGGGAGAAAGCGGAGGGGATTTGGGTTATAGGGATGATCTGTCCCAGAGGAACCTGTGTGGAGGGATTGACACAACAGGCGTTTGAAAAAGACAAGTACCAGGAAATCAGCGACCCTGCGAATTTCCCCTTCTCTTGGGTTTTTAGGAAAGGAAAGCTTGAAAAGGGTTGGAAACTGGCCGAGATCCTAAATGAAATGAGCGTGGGCGATGTCTATATTAAGGGCGTGAATGCCCTCGATGCTCATGGATATCTGGGAGTGCTCATTGCGAGTCTAGCCGGCGGAACCATATCCAAAGCTGCGGCCGCGCAGAGGAGGAGAGGATTCAAGATGATTTACGTGGCCGGACTTGAGAAACTGGTACCCACCACACTCAGACACGTTGCCAAAGAGACTGGGAGGCATAAAACAGAAGTTGCCTTTGGCATCCCCTGCGGTCTATGGACAACAAAGGGTGAGTGCATCACGGAGGTTGAGGCGTTCAGAATTCTGACGGACGTTGAGGCGATTCCTTTCGCCGGGGGAGGAGTGGGAGGTGCCGAGGGTTCTGTCGTGATGGTGCTGAAAGGCGAAGACCAGAAAGTCGAGAAGGCAATACAACTATTTAAGGAGGTAAAGGGAGCACGCCTACCGAAAATCATGTTGCCAGACTGTGAAACCTGTCATTTTCCAGGGTGTAACTTTTCTGGGCAGAAGATGGAATGGTAGTGATTTTGACAGCTCGCTCGAGCCAACTATAATAACCTAGCTGGTAGAATACTCGTGCTGCCGAAATGAGTGGTGGGTGAGTATCAATTGATAGAATGTGAAGAAACGGGGGAGCAAATGGGCGACCAGGAAAGATTCCGGTGTGTCATATATCGGGGAGGGACCAGCAAGGCAGTTTTCTTTATGGAAAATGAACTCCCTTCTGGTTTGAAGGTGAGGGAAAAAATGCTCATGGCTGCATTCGGAAGCCCTGATGTACGCCAGATCGACGGGCTCGGTGGCTCGGATATTACCACTAGCAAAGTGGCAATCATCGGACCACCAAGCAGGGAGGACGCCGATGTGGATTACACCTTCGGTCAGGTCCTCATCGATCGCCCCGGGGTCTTGTTTCAGGGTAACTGTGGGAACATCTCCTCAGCGGTTGGCCCTTTTGCCATTGACGAAGGCTTGGTAAGGGCAACAGACCCTATGGTCACCGTGCGTATCTACAACACAAATACACACAAAATACTCATAGCAGAGGTTCCTGTCTTTGAAGGTAAGGCTGCTGCTGACGGTGACTTCAGCATTCCTGGGGTTCCAGGGACAGGAGCCATGATCAAAATGGATTGGGCGGACACAGCAGGTTCAGCGACCGGAAAACTGCTTCCCACCGGAAATGCCGTCGATACGTTAGATGTTGAAGATATTGGCAAAATAAAAACCTCGATTGTGGATGCTGCCAACCCAGTTGTCTTTGTTTTGGCAGAGGATATTGGAGCAACCGGCATGGAAAACCGTTTAGAAATTAATAGCAACACAGCCTTGATGCAGAAGCTAGAAAGAATTAGAGCCGCTGGGGCTGAGGCAGCTGGGATCGTAAAGAGCCGTCAAAAGGCTTTGGAAGACAGCCCGGTGATTCCTCAGATTTCCTTCATCAGGCCGCCCATAGACTACACAGATTATGTCACCGGAAGAATAATCAAAGCGGAGTATGTCAGCTTTCTGTCAAGAAACATATTTAATCAGATGGCGCTAGAGACCTATACCGGTACCGGATCGATTTGTACGGCTGCAGCTGCAATGATCGATGGGACGCTTGTCAGCCAGGTTGCTTCTCATACCACAAAAGCGACCGGCATGGTGCGGATCGGACACCCTCGGGGAGCAATGGAGATTGAGGCATGGGCGGACCATGAGGACAAAGAATGGAGACTAAAAAGAGCTATCATGAAAAGAACTGCTCGGCGACTCATGGAAGGGTATGTATATGTGAAGAAGAACATCTTTAAATGATGACGAAAAAAACATGAATGAGACTGAGAAACTGGCACAGTTTGTTTGCTTTTCCTCTTTTGATGCTTTTCCGCAGAATGTTGTTACTTCAGCTAAGAAAAGAATTTTAGATGCTGTTGGGGTTGGGGTTTTTGCTGCCAAGTCACCCTGGGGAAGGATAGTGACGGATTTTGCTGTAGAAAATGGCTGCTCTGGGAGTAGCACCCTTTTGGGGGGCTTGGGAAGAAAATGTGAATCACTTTTTGCTGCATTTGCAAACGGCACTTGTGTTCATGGATTCGAACTGGATGATGTGCATTATCCTTCTATTTCACATCCGGGATCTGTGGTAATCCCGGCCGCGATAGCTCTCGGGGAAGCCCGAGGTATCTCTGGCAAAACGCTCCTGGAAAGCGTTATTCTCGGTTATGAGGTCATGGGTCGTATAGGTGCTACAATATCAAGGCATCATATAGCGAAGGGGTTTCATCCAACGGGCACATTTGGTGTTTTTGGCGCAGCAGCCACTTGCGCGAAAATTCTTAGTCTTAATGAAGAGGAAATACAAGATGCCTTTGGGATAGCGGGATCCTTTTCATCGGGAATAATGCAGTTCTCTGCAACAGGCTCTATGGTGAAAAGGGTACACGCGGGCAATGCAGCCGAACAAGGAATGAAAGCAGCACTATTAGCGAAAAAAGGGTTTACCGGCCCGAGGGAGGTCCTAGAAGGTAAATACGGGTTTTGCAGAGTCTTTGTCGACTTTCCTGAATCTATCGAGTGGGAAAAAATGACTGCAGCTTTGGGTGAAAAGTATGTCGTTCAGGAAATAAGCGTCAAACCCTCTGCCGCGTGCGGCGTTCTCCATTCTGTAATTGACTCAATCAGGATGATCAATGAGGAGAGGAAGATTGAGGCAGATCAGATTGAGGAGATAAAGGTGTTGGGACATGAGAATTTGGTGAATGAGCATAATGTATATGAGCCGAATTCAATTCTGTCAGCCCAATATAGCCTGCCGTTCACAGTTGGTTTAGCTGTCGAGGGCAAAATAGATGACCCCTATGTCTATCTAAACGAATCGGTTTTAACTGATGAGAAAGTGCTGGAAATTGGATCGAAGGTCACAACGGAACTGGATGAAGGAATTCAAAGGGTTTACCCTGACAAATTTGGGGCCGAAGTCTCTATTAGATTCAAAGATGGTAAGATCGTGAAAAGGAAAGTTTTTGATCCGAAAGGAAGTTGCAACAACCCCTTTACAGAGAGAGAATTAGAAGAGAAATTCAGAGCAGTCACCAAAGGTTCACTTCTTGAAAGAAGCGTCAGCGTTCTTATTGACAGAATTAATTCAATTGAATCGAGTAAGAACATCAATGAGCTTTTTGAAGGAATCTCATGGTAGATTTTTGGGATCAGGAGGAGTCCTTGTGTGATCGAAGGATGGAAGAACTAGCTTGATCCTGCACAGGCCTGATGGTAGGATGTGCTAATAGCATTGTTCATGTTGACAAAATCGGGCCTGGACGTTCATTCTACGGGCGCTAGAAAGTGGCTTTAGACAAAGCGGTTTGCCAATTAGATTTGGAGATCTATAGTCTATTGAGCTTTGAAGCAGGATCTTTGACCAGATTTTGCGATTGCTAGTGAATTATGAGGTCGACAAATCGTTACGCTCCTAAGCGATAAAAACAAACTCCAAAAAAGTCAGATTTCTCATGGATGAAGACAGGATACCTGCTTATGTCCGCATAGGCAAGACCCTAAAAGGCCGTATCGAATCTAAGATATACGCTCCTGGTAGCCTTATTCCATCTGAAAAAGAGATAGAAAGAGAATTTGGGTTCAGTAATATCACTATTCGTAAGGCGCTTGACTTATTGGTTAATGAAGGGATTTTGGTTCGAAAGAGAGGGATTGGTACTCGAGTTATACATCGAGATGATAACCGGTTGGCAATAAAGATCACAGGAACATTCAGAGATTGGTTTGACTCGGCTTCAGGTAAGCATCCAAAGCTGGATGTTGAGGTTTTGGAGATTGCTGTCACGACCTGTCCTGAACCGATTAGAGAAATCCTCTCGCTGAGCAAGGATGCGATGGTCTGGAGAATGAAGAGGGTTCGTAAGTTTGGCGAGGAGCCAATTTCGTATTACATTAATTATGGACCCCCGCAACTATTTGAAAAGGTTAACGAGAATGCCTTCAAGAAGCGAAGCTTTTTCGAGGTATTTAAGAAATGCTCAGGGGTTCAGCTTTCCCAAATCGAACAGAATGTTGAAGCAATAACTGCTGATGTGGATTTGGCATCTATTTTGAGAGTACAATTTGGTGCCTCACTCTTTTTTGTTGAGAATATTTATTACTCAACATCTCTTGTTCCGATTGAGGTTACCCATGTTTATTATCGAGGAGACCGGTACATTTATAATGCTGTTATCAGGCTTGACCAAGAGGAGCGATCAAGGTTCCCAGGAGAATGATTCATAGATAGGCCGGATAGGGAATTGCATTCTTGGCTGCGGATTGAGATGTTCTTGTGAGGCTTCTGGCATTTCCTCAAAGTATTTTGAGCCGACTCCTGGCTTGAAATGACAAGACTTGGAACAGGACATCCGATTTGCTCAAATAAAGCCCACCTAGTTTCTTATTCCAGAGCCCTTTGATAGCCAACTTCAATTGTTGAGAGCTGATTTCAGGGTTCGGGATGTCAGTAATTGTGATAGATGATGAACCAGTTCCAAGTGCCCAAGTTCTCTGAATGCGGTTTTTTGATATGCTCTTCAATTAGGCAGCCAGCAGCATGCTATCTAGAAACTGAGCCAATATATCCAATTACCCCAATAGGTGCTTCCTTCTGTATGATTGGGAGCGATTGCCGGGCGAAATGGCTTAAGGAAAGTGAACCCCTTTACTCTCGTGGAGAGGTGAGGGTTTGTCTATGTTAACGAATTACTCCCGATAAGTGGCCAGAATCCATTTTGATCAGGGGGACGAATTCTTAGATTAGCCAGAAAAGGAGGTTTAGGATGGGTATTTTTGCAAAAGGGAAGGATGTACCTAAAGGTGTGGTGGACATGCAATTGGTCGGTGGAGTGCTATCGACTCAGCAGGTGGTGGGCACGAGTTGCAGCATGATGGTGGCCATGCGGAGCGCTGGCTACCATTCAAAACCACATGTACATGACTGTGAACAACTGAATTACGTCAGCAGGGGAGAGATCTGGGTCTTCGTTGAAGACGACGCGTTCGAGTTGAAGATGGGTGACTTTCTGCGAATTCCACCGAGCAAGGTCCATTGGGCCTGGAATCGAGCTGACCAAGACTGTGAGCTAATCGAATGCCATTCGCCAGGTTTAGATATTCTGCCTGAAGACCAGGCAGTGTTTCTTTTATCTGATAAAGAGGACCGCCGCTCCGTTCGACGAGTCGGTACCACCTTCCCAGAAGGGAATTTTGTCGAAGTCGAGACAAAAATCCTTAAGAAAAAAACCAATTAGAATCTGCTGATGTTAAAGGGAATGACTCTATGGCTCAACCAGCTGTCTTAAAACGCATTATCATCGGTGAAATCCGGGTCACATACATACCGGACGGTCACGCCAGACTGGATAAGTGTGCTTTGTTTCCATCCTCGACACCAGAAGGCTGGAGCCTTCATCAGGAGTGGCTGGACGGGAATGGGCGACTAGTTGCCAGTATTGGAAGCTTTCTTATTGAAACAAAGAAACTGAATATCATGGTCGATATGGGATATGGCGACCGACTGCTGGATATACCAGGCTACGGGACATTCGTGGCGGGGCGTTTGCTCGACAATTTGGCTACAGTCGGTATTCGCCCCACAGACATTGATATCGTCGTCTACACCCACCTGCATAGGGATCACATCGGGTGGACCAGTCACCTGGTGGAGAGTTCCAGAAAATTAACATTCCCTAACGCTGCCTATCTTCTATCATCCGTCGAATGGGATTTTTGGCGCGGCCCGGACGTGGAGATTGGACCGAGCCTGAAGGAAGTCCGTGAACCTCTAGAAGACCGTGCCAAGTTTGTCGTTGATGGGCAGGTAATTGCACCAGGCGTAAGTGTGATGGCGACGCCCGGCCACACTCCCGGTCACCTTGCAGTAATAGTCTCATCGGAAGGTCGTCGGGCTATTATTCTGGGAGACATCGTGCATTGCCCGGTACAGTTCCATATGACGGATTGGAACATGTTATACGACGTGGCTCCGGATCTAAGTATACGAACACGCCAGCAATTCATCAAGGATTTCAGCGATGATGATACCATTATCGCGGGCGGGCATTTTGGTAATGTGGTTTTTGGCCAACTCATTACTAAGCATGGTAAGCCTCGGTGGAGAACTTTAGAGTAACTCTCGAAAACCCCATGTGCCTCTCAGTTCGTAGCCTGATTTCCCTTTTGAGCTGGTTTAACAAAGAAATACTGTTGTTCGCCACAAGAATAAAGAATTGGCAGTTGTGTGTTGGCAGGGAATAGACCACATGATTTCGTGGCTGCCAATAAGGCCTATAAGTAGATAAATGAGAAAAGCGGGGGCCAGATTCAAAGGAGACTAGTTGCATGAGAGTCGTTGTATAGCTGGTTGAAAAAAATCATGCGTCCCTTTAAAATATCCCCATAAATCTATGGATCAGGTGAGTTTGACGATCGGAATTAAAAGCCCAAAGAGGCGATATAAGGCCCAATAGACCTTTACCTTCTTGGTAGTGGGTTGGATGGACACGTCGGAGCTTTTAGAAGAAAGCTAAATGGTGATCTTTAATTCGATGCGTGCTTTAGTCAAAGTCATCACGGTTTACTTGAAGGTAATCAGATACTTAAAGATTTCCATGAAAAGCGATACTTAAAGCGGATGTGAATCCTTGTTCTTCACTCCTTCTTCATGCTTATCATGTCCTCCATGTCATCGCCACCAGCAGTTAAATCCCTTCCGAGGCATTTACGCTCCTTCAAGACAGAGATAACCTTTATTCCCAAAAAGCTTCCTGCGTCCTCCGCCCCCTTTGATCTTAACATAGAGGCGGGAGGAGGACTCCAAAGGTTACCCTTCGAATTCTCAGCATGCAATAGTCTGCGGTGGGGATAATCCTCCGCCTGCATCAGCGTTAGATAGCAGGCCAACAGGACTTGTCCAGCCTTGTTGAATAATAGCCTAATATCGCACCATTGGGCATTAAGAATAGACATTCAATAGCATATGACCTGGTGGGTTCTCGAAGGCGCTGGTTATTCATGGAAATCACTTAAAAAAAGACAGCAGGCTTCACCATGCGTCTTATTATATGTTGTGTTTAATGTCACAATGCCATACACAGCATGGAGCAAGCGATTGGGGATGTTGAAGCGCGAAAAAATGTATCCATATCGCTTATTCATGACAGGCAAAGAAGAACAAACTATCATCATTATACTGCGGAGCTAAAGTATCAATCGGTTCTGTTTTTTCAAAGGAACACGAGGAAGAACCGGTTGAAAACACAAGCCATGTTTTCTGTATGGTTAAGACTTTGTTATGATTTGAGATGCGTTTTAGGCTATACAAGATGAGACCATTTCGGGAGTTTAAGACACTCAAGGTCTACTTCATACAAAACCGGATAGCCCTGGCTCTGGGGCTTTCGAGCCTCTTGCTGGTCGATGCCCTCCAACTGTTCATTCCTCGCATCATCAAGAAATCGGTAGACGCCCTCACCATTGGCCAGGCACATATGAGGCTGTTGGTCATTTATGCGCTGGCCATCGTGGGAATCGCCCTCACCATGGCGATTTTCAGATATGTGTGGCGTTACCTTGTATTCGGTCACGCCCGGAAGGTGGAAGAGGCGCTCAGGAACAGGATTTACAGGCATCTCCAGACCCTATCCCTTCGCTTCTACTGGCAGGTCAAGACGGGAGACCTGATGGCCCGTGCGGTGAACGATATCGATGCGGTGAGAATGGCCGCTGGCATGGGGCTGGTTGCCATGACCGACGGAGTTGTGCTGGGATTGGCGACCATCGGTTTCATGCTCTATATAGACGTAAAGCTGACCCTTATCTCTCTCATTCCAACACCCTTTATCGTGTATTTTACCCTCATCATTACCCGGAGGATTGGAAAGGGATTCAGACAGGTACAACAGGGCTTCTCCGAGGTGACGGAATCGGTCAGGGAGGCATTCGCGGGCATCAGGGTCATTAAGGCATATAACCGCCAGTCGTGGGAGTACGGAAGAGTAAGGCAAAAGGGGGAAACATATGTCAAATATAACCTGGAGTTAGCTAAAAACCTCGCGATCTTTTTTCCGCTGATGACCCTCTTTACGAATCTCGGGCTGGCGCTCGTGATCTGGATTGGGGGTAGGTTGACGATCCTCGGGAACATTACCACCGGTGACTTTGTGGCCTTTATCAGCTATCTCAACCTCCTCATGTGGCCCTTGATGGCACTCGGTTGGGTGACCAACCTGATCCAGAGAGGTTCTGCCTCCATGAGGAGGATAAATGCACTACTGGAAGAGGTTCCTGAAATCACCAATCGAACGAGCCACCCCTATACGGGGCCCATCAGGGGAAGGATTGAGCTGCGGGGTGTATCATTCTATTACCCGCAGAAGGAGGAACCTGCTCTCAGGGATATTACGCTCACCATTGGGGCAGGTCAGACCGTGGCAATCGTCGGCGGAGTGGGATCGGGCAAAAGCACGCTCCTTCACACATTACCACGGCTGGTGGAAATCGAGCAGGGATTAATGCTGATTGACGGGATTCCGGTCCATGAGATAGATCTCGCGAATCTAAGGAGATCCATTGGGTTCGTCACACAGGAGCCCCATGTATTTTCCGATACGATCTTGAACAACATACTCTTCGGGAGGCAGGGAACCAGTGAGGACTGGATCAAAACCGTTCTCGAGGTATCGCAAATGGCGAGCGAAATCGATTCGTTTCCTCAAGGGATTTACACGCTTCTGGGAGAAAGGGGGAGCACGCTCTCAGGAGGGCAAAGGCAGCGGCTCACCATAGCGCGGGCTCTTATTTCAAACCCCCCTATTCTTATCTTGGACGATGCCCTGTCTCAAGTGGACACCAGGACCGAAACCGCCATTCTGAATGGCGTGCTGGAGATGAGGCTGGGCAAGACAAATATCATCGTATCCCATAGGCTTTCGACCCTTAGGAAGGCGGATATTGTCTACGTGCTCAAGTCAGGGGACCTCGTGGAGCAAGGAGACCATCAAACACTTCTGGCTGCAGGGCAGGAATATACACGGCTCTATGAAAGACTGGAGCTGACCGAGGAGTTGGAGGACGGCAGATAATAATGCAATTTGACTATGGACATATGGAGGAAGGCCAACTGAGCAGGCCCTATAACATGAGACTGCTGAAGCGTCTCATTCCGTATTCTAGGCCCTACCGGAAACCTATCGTGCTTGCCATGATCTTAACGATCTTGATCACACTGTTCGAACTTGCCATACCCTACCTTCCCAAGGTGGCTATAGATAGGTATATACTCTCACGCTGGCACCAAGTTAAACAGCATGCTGCAGGGAGGGACCTTCAAGATGATTTCAACCGGAGATACGGGCACCTCGTTGTGCTGACGGAAAAACCGGGCCTCGGATTCATCTCGGGCGAGAACCTGAAGCAGATCGATCCCGGAGATCTCAGACGCTACCAGGAAGGGGGCCTTATCTCCAAGGGGAGTTTCTACCGGGTTTCCCTTGAGGCCGCGCGGAAGAACGGTTTATCGGGGCCTGAAGGGCTCACGAAAGCACAGGATTCGTATCGCTATGTTCCCAGTGAAGCGCTCAAGGGTTTGCCTCCTGATCAAATCGTGGTAGTGAGACACCGTGACCTTATGGGTTTGCTGCTTATTGGAGTGTTCTTGGTCTGTTTGGTCGGGGGGTCTGCTGTCTTGAGTTATTGGGAATACTATCTGCTCGAGAAATCCGGACAAAATATGATGCTGGACATACGGATGGATCTTTTTGGCCGGATTCAAGGGCAGGCGGTACGGTTTTTCGACCGCAATCCGGTCGGAAGACTGGTCACTCGAACGACCAATGATATTGAGAACTTGAACGAGATGTTCAAATCGGTTTTAATCACCGTTTTCAAGGACATCTTTCTCTTAACCGGTATCATTGTCGTCCTCGTTTACCTGAACTGGCGTTTGGCCCTTATCTCCTTTGCGCTTCTCCCCGTCGTGTTCATCACTACCTTGTTCTTTAGCACGCGGCAACGAGAGGTATTCCGGGAGATAAGAAGGCACATCGCCGCAATCAATGCGTTCTTACAGGAGAAGCTTTCTGGTATTCGGGTTATACAATTGTTTGTGCAGGAGCGTTCCCAGTTCAAGGGCTTTGAAGAACTCAACCACAGGAATTACCTTGCCAGCCTGAGGCAGATAAAGATCTTCGCCATATTTATGCCTTGTATGGAGGTGTTTTCCGCACTAGGCATCGGTCTGCTCATATGGTACGGCGGAGGCAAGGTTATCGGAGAGCAGCTCAGCCTGGGATCCCTGGTGGCCTTTATCGGTTATATCCAGGTGTTTTTCAAGCCCATACGGGATATCTCGGAGAAGTATAATGTCATGCAGTCTGGTATGGCGAGTATGGAGCGCATTTTTGGCCTCATGGATCAGAGAGAGGTGATCCAGGAGCCGAAGACGCCTAAGCTACCTAAGGGTACAGAGGGAGGCGTCCAATTCAAAAACGTCTCTTTTTCCTATGAAACAGGCTTTCCCGTTCTAAAAAACGTTTCCTTTCATATTGAGCCTGGGCAAGTTGTTGCGCTCGTTGGGCATACGGGGTCGGGGAAAACGACAACAATCAACCTGTTGGAACGGTTCTATGAATTCGAAAACGGGGCCATTCTCTTCGATGGCCTGGACATCAGGGAATGGAAGATCAGCGAGCTTCGATCCCGGATCGGTCTGGTTATGCAAGACGTCTTTATCTTTGCAGGAAGTGTGGCGGAAAACATCGCAATGGGCGATGACCGCACAGACGACAAGAGACTGGAAGAGGCTTCCAAACAGGTCAACGCTCATCGGTTCATAAGGCGGCTGCCGGGAGGTTTTGATCACGAGGTTAAAGAACGAGGGGTAACCCTCTCTGCCGGTGAACGCCAGCTCTTGGCCCTCAGCAGGGCATTGGCTTATGATCCGACCCTGTTGGTCCTGGATGAGGCAACCTCCAGTGTGGATCCGGACACAGAGCGACGCATTCAAGACTCCATTTTGAAGCTCTCAAAAAGACAAACCACCCTCATCATCGCCCACCGACCTTCCACTATCCGGACGGCGGATAAGATTCTGGTTATGCACCATGGTCGTATCGTGGAGCAAGGTACTCATGAGGAGCTGATGGATTTGAAGAATATCTACTATCGGTTGAATCTGTTGCATAAACCGGAGGCTTAGGCTGCCCGCCATGAGCTCCGGTGAGCTTGAATGAGTACTCTATCTGTTATCCATGCAAACACTCCTCAGCGATTCCGAATAGTGCCCACGGTGGCTGATGGGTTCGAAAAGGTCTCCGAAGCCCGGCCGTAGTGCAGTGGGGCAATGTGTCATGAATAATCAATGTGTCCCACTACAGTTCATGACTCCCTCAGAGAATTTGGAACAAGGAAGAAAGGTAGGTATAAAACTTGCATACAGAACTCGTGATGGGCGTACTACACATAAATGATATCAAAGAGGGGATGGTTCTTGCCGGGGATGTCACGAACAGGCATGGCACTATACTCTTAAAGGCAGGGAGTGTCCTGAGCGCAAAAGATATCCTCATTCTCAAGACCTGGGGGATAACCGAGATCGACGTTGAGGGAGTTGACAGAGACAAGGTGCAGCAAAGGGAAATGGAGTCGCTCTCGCCGGAGGTCCTGGAAAAAATAGAAGGAGAACTTGCCGAGCTATTCCCTGAGGTTGCCGACAATCCGATAATGCAGGAACTATACAGGATAACACGGAAGTTCAAGCTTAAAGATGCCCTATCGAGATAGCGGAAGATGAAACCGGACAATATTGAGAGAATCGTTGATTCCATTGACAGGCTGCCGACCTTACCTGCCATTTATATGAGGCTTTCAAATCTATTGTCCCAGTCGGATTCTACCGTGATGATGATAGGTGAGGTTATCTCCGAAGACCCCACCATAGCCGCCAAGATACTCAAGATTGTCAATTCGGCCTTCTATGGCTTTCCCAAGAAAATCGGCAACCTGCAGAGGGCTGTCGTAATCCTGGGATTGAATGAGATAAAGAGCCTGGTGCTGGCAACCTCCATGTTGAGAACCTTCACGGAACTGGGGTCTGGGCATGAATTCAACATGACGGGCTTCTGGGAACACTCCGTGGGCTGTGCTGTATCATCCAAGATCGTGGCTGAGGCTGCATACCTCAAGAACCCGGAAGACGTTTTTACCGGTGGTCTCCTCCATGACATAGGAAAACTGATCCACGCCCTGTATATGCCCCAAGAATTCACTCGTGTCATCACGGAGATCGAGCATGCGCATATATCCATGCTCGAATCAGAACAGAACATATTCGGCTTTAGTCACACCCAAACCGGAAGAATGCTCGCGGAGAAATGGTATTTCCCAGAGGAGGTCGCCCATATGATAGGAGGTCATCATATGCACGGTGAAGCGTCAACCCCGATGAAGGAGGTAGCCGCGGTGCACTTGGGCAATTCCCTTTCCATCGCCTTCGGTCTCGGCTTTGCGGGAGAGAAGGTAGTGCCTGTGATAAGTCAGAACGCATGGGAGATTCTTGGCTTACGGCTGGGTGATCTTGAATCAATCGCGGGAAGAATTCAGAGATCCTTTCACGAGGCCTCGGTAATTTTGGAGTAGTCCTTTTTACCCTCCGTTCGGTTGCAATGACTCAAGACAGTATAAGAATCGATCCAGACGAATTTGAACTCATGGCCAAGAAGCTGCACTTTCTGGACGGCTCGAACAGGGCCCTTCAGAGCGTGCAGGATAAGCTGGAAGACTTGAGCCACTTCTTTTCTGGCATGGTGTTGTCCCATGATATTGACCGCATCCTTGAAACGGGACTTGCGAAATTCAATGAGATCGTCAAAACCCTGGTCTGTTCCGTGTTCCTGCTGGAAGAAGGAGGGTTTGAGTTCTTTCACAGGATGTCGATCCCGAACACGTTTTCTTCCCTCATACAGGAGGAGGTCGACGCACACATCAATTCCGGGACATTTGGCTGGGTGATCAACAAGGGCCTCCCTACCTGCGTACCAAGCGAGCTTTTTAAGGAAGACAGGAATAAAGCCTTCAACACCATGTTAGCCCCTATTGCCAATAAGAACAGGACAATAGGCGTGGCTGTCATTGTGTTCGAGGAAGACCAGGATTTCATTCGGCAGCAGAATCTGAGACTCCTCCATATCCTGAGCAGCTTCTTTTCCCTCTCCCTGGAAAATGCATATCTTTTTAGCGACATAAAGAGCAGCTACTTCGATACTATTAGGGCGGTAACGAACTCCATAGAGGCGCGCGACCCCTATACCAGGGGTCATTCCAGTAGGGTAGGACAAATTGCACGGACCATAGCTGAAGAGCTCGACTGGAGCAAGGAGGAGCTCGATCTCATAGATTGGGGCGGTATGCTCCACGATGTGGGAAAGATTGGGATTCCCGATGGTGTTCTCAATAAACCAGGCAAACTGACGGATGAGGAATACGAAATGATAAAATCCCATCCTCTCATTGGAGCTAACATCATCAAGGAAATAACCTTCCTGGAACCCACGGTACCGTACATCCTGGAGCATCACGAAAGATTTGACGGCAATGGGTATCCCCAGGGTCTGGCAGGAGGGGAAATCTCAATCAAAGGAAGGCTCTTGGCTGTGGCGGATACATTTGACGCGATGACGAGTGACAGGCCGTACCGAAAGGGCTTTGATCCCGAGGTGGCCTTTGAAGAGATAATGAGGAATGCGAGCACCCAATTCGACCCCGAAGTTGTAAAGGCCTTTGAGCGGTCATGGTTATCGGGGAAAGATGTGTACCGAATTCCCCAGATACAGGGGTTGGATCAGGCCCTGCCTTAGAGCGTTTCTTTCAACGCAGCAGCGGAAGATCCAAGATCATCTCTCGTTTTACGAGAGCCGGCAATTTGATGGGATAAAGCGTCAAAGCGTACAGTTGATTACCGGGCTATTTCCATTTGCAGAGCCTACCCCTTGCTGCCAGTTGATATCTTATGAAATTCCTTGAGCCTATCGACAAACTCAGCCCTATCCACAAGCCCGACCACCCTTAGTCGCTCGACCTCCTTGCCCTCGCTGTTTATGAAAACCACCGTAGGAATCCCGCGGATCTGGTACCGGTCCATCAACTCGTCATGAAACGGCTGTACCCTGGTCAGGTCTGCCCGTACCGTGACAAACCTGCGGCTCAGCTTTATGATCTCAGGATCAGTAAACACCTCCCTCTCCATGATCCGACAGGGCCCGCACCAATCAGCATAGAATTCCAGGATCACCGGTCTTTTTTCCTCCGTTGCCTGTGTAATGACGGACTGATCGTAGGGAATCCATTCGATTTTACTTGCGGGACGAATGCTCATGAGGAGGTATACGATCCCGCCGCACACCATGGCGACCCCCAAGATCCTTTTTACATATGTGAAGGCCTTATACCCTCGTGCTGTCCTATCAAGCCAGCCGAGATGGATTCCCGCAGCGAGCGCTACGCCTGCCAAAAGAGCAGGTCTAAAAAGGCTGTGCGATACTACGAAGCTGATCATAAAGGCCGCCATACCCATCAAAACCCAGCCCATGAGCTTTCTGATCCATACCATCCAGTCTCCTGACTTGGGCAAACGGGCTGCGGCCCCTGAAAAAACGGCCAAGACTGAGAGAGGAAGGCCGAGGCCGATACTGAGGGTGAAGAAATAGAGGAACCCCAAAAAAGGGTCACCCACTTGCCCCACATAGACCAGTAACCCCAGTATAAAAGGCCCAAGACAGGGAGCGGCCACCACGCCGAGGGTGAGGCCCATAAAGAATGTACCGAAGAGACCAGCGTAGCTCTTAGATGCTGATCGCGTGAGCCACAACGGTAGCCTGAGTTCCCACAACCCAAAGAAACTCAAACCCATTGCAACCATTACCGCAGCTACGAGAATCAAGACAATGGGATTCTGGAGTGCAAAACCAAGCATCCCGCCTGTCAGGGCTGCTGACACTCCCAAGATGGAATTTGTTACGGCAAGGCCGACCATATACAGTATACCGTGAAGGATCGTATGACCCCTTATTCCCTCACTCTTTCCGCCGAAATAGGATATGGTTATGGGGACAAGAGGATAAATACACGGCGTAAGATTGAGGGCGAGGCCTCCCAAGAAAACTGCCAGCAAGGTCAGCCAAATGCTTGCGCCCTTTTCAGTCCCCTGGGAGTCTTCTTCGGGTCTTGAGTCCTGACTTGCCTGAACACGTTGAATATGACTTGAGTCCCTGCCCTGCCCCATGCTCGCCGTTGCACTGGCGGAATGCAACGCCCTCGAGGCACCGGGGCTCAGCCGATGGTGATCCGATCCTGCGGACTGATAAGGGCCTTGAAAAAACAGGGAAAGCTGGGTCGCTGCTGATAAGCAAGCAGGAGAGAGGGAGTAGATAGCGGCCACAGAGAGCAGCAAAAAGAGCGGCACAAGGCTCTTGCGGTTCTTTAGTCTTGCTGTCGGCATGTTACCTTACGAAATCCTTTTTTGCCCGGTATCTATAGGGAGAGGATGCTGCTCAAAAAGATGAGAAGGGCCGGCTTGATCGTGCTGAATACGGGGCCCATTGCCTCACATATCACCAATAGCCAATCTTGTGATAGTAATTCGCAACCTCTTTCAAGAGGGGGAGGATATAGGAGTGATACCGGTTTGTCAAAGAAAAGATCTGGAAAACCAGGGATGCCGGAAACACAAAAGATCGCGAGTTACAACGCGCTCAGCGTATACGGAAAAAGAGAGCATGAGATCCGTTTCCGACCATTGGGCCGGGCTAAGGCGTAGCGGCAGTGGAAAGGTTATAGACCAGAACGTGCTCTTGGGAGTGAGCCCTTAAGCCATAGGTATCCTAATGCTTTGTCCTCTGCGGCTTATAATCCTCGGCGTGGTGCCGGACTATCTCACCCTTGATCATGTAGATAACATCCTCGGCAATATTGGTGGCATGGTCCGCTATTCGCTCTAAGTGCCGTGATGCCTGGAGTAGATGTATCAGGCATTCCATCCTATCGATGTTTTTACGTATTCCATCTTGAACCTGGAGATACATGTCCCTGTTGATGGCATCTACCTCATCATCAGCCGCACCCACCTCCCATGCGAGGTTGCTGTCCATGTTCACCAGAGCATCAAGGCTCTTCTTGAGCATCGACTGGGTCTTTTCGGCCATTCCGGCGAAGTCAAAGGGAATGTCCAGCTTTCCCTGCGTCGCCAGGAAAGCCGCCCGCTCTGCGATGTTTACCGCGATGTCTCCAATCCGTTCCAGGTCGTTATTGATCTTGATAACGGCGACGATAAAGCGCAGGTCGATGGCAACCGGTTGATACAGGGCCAGGATCTTGAGGCATCCTTCTTCCACATCCACCTCGATCTGATCGATCTCGTCGTCCGCCTCGATGACCTTTTTCGCCAGTTCCCTATCCCTGGTCTCCATGGCCTTGATGGCCATTCTCACCCTTTCTTCCACGATGGCGCCAAGGGCGAGGATCTTCTTTTTCAATCGGTCGAGCTCACGTTCGAGATGCACGGTCATGCTGTCCTCCTTTACCCTTAACCAAAGCGACCGGTGATATAATCCTCGGTTTGCTGCAGTTCAGGCCGAGTGAAAAGGGTATCGGTTTTGCCCACTTCGATGAGTTTTCCCAGATAAAAGAAGGCCGTAATGTCGGATACCCTGGCAGCCTGCTGCATGTTATGGGTTACGATGATAATGGTATACGATGTTTTCAGTTGATGGATGAGTTCCTCGATCTTTTGAGTGGCGATGGGGTCAAGGGCTGATGCGGGCTCATCCATCAGCAATACCTCTGGCTCAACAGCCAAGGCGCGGGCAATACAGAGGCGCTGTTGTTGTCCTCCTGAAAGACCTAAGGCTGAGTCGTGGATCCTGTCTTTGACTTCATCCCACAGGGCGGCCAGTTTCAGGCTCTCTTCCACACGGTTGGCGATGTGAGCCCGATTCCTTACCCCAGTTACCCGAAGCCCGTATGCAACGTTTTCGAAAATAGTTTTGGGGAAGGGGTTGGGCTTTTGAAATACCATACCGACGCGACGGCGAAGACTGACCACATCGACGGCGGGGTCATAGATGTCCCGGTCTTCAAACAATACCTCACCTTTCACGCGACTATAGGGGATCAGGTCATTCATCCTGTTCAAGCAGCGCAACAGGGTGCTCTTACCACACCCCGATGGGCCGATGAGTGCGGTCACTTGATTGGCATAAAATTCTAGAGAAACGCTCTGCAAGGCACGAAAATCAGCGTAATAGAAGTCGAGGCTCTTTGTGCTCATCTTGATTGCTTCTGGCATGACACTACCGTTTATCGATTATTGCTTCAACCCCGAAACTACTCTGTTCACAGGGATATGGATGTCTTTTTTTGACACCGAAGAAGCCCATGCTGTTATGCTCGCTTATGCTGCAGATGAAGGCGGGCGTGCTGCTTTAAAGGTGAATCCCACTTCTTCAGATCTAGAAGGCTTAGGTGGGGGCAGGCGCCCGCCTGGATCATCGGGAATGAGCAGGCTCATAGCACCTGCCCAGCCCGCCCTGTTGAATAAGAGTGCTTTATCACGCTAGAGGGACTTGAAAACGCGTATTCAACAGGGTGAAGTGCAAAAAAAGATATCCATATCCCAATGCTGCCAAGTCAAGCAACATAAATGCCATTACTGTTTTAGGGAGTTAAGGCAATAATCGATATCCTTTTTGAAAAATGTTTTTCACGACCACTTATCCCATGCGCCTTCGGAGACGAGCACGATAGAGAATGGCAGCCAGATTCAATCCCAAAACGAGCGCGATTAACACAAGGGCGGTTCCGTACTGGAGATGCCGGGTTGTCTCTATGTTTGTGCCGGCGGTGGCCAACACGTAGATGTGATACGGTAGGGCCATGATCTCGTCAAAAATGGACGACGGCAGTGAAGGTGTGAAAAACACCGCTGCGGTGAACATGATCGGAGCTGTTTCACCAGCGGCACGACTGATCCCCAGAATGGCCCCGGTCAGAATCCCCGGCAAAGAGGCTGGGAGCACAACTCGATGGATAGTCTGCCATTTGGTTGCCCCCAGGCCCAGCGAAGCCTCCCGGTAGGTGTCAGGCACGGCGCGCAAGGCTTCTTTTGTTGCCCCGATAATTACGGGCAGGGTCATGGCCCCCAAGGTCAAGGCCCCGGAAAGTATGCTGACCCCAAACTGTAACCACACTACAAAGAATGCAAGGCCAAAGAGGCCGAACACGATCGATGGAACACCGGCAAGGTTATTGATTCCCAACCGAATTATTCGTATCACCCGGCCGGGTCGTGCATACTCATTAAGATAGATGGCGGAGGCTACTCCGATGGGGAGGGCAACCAGAATAGCACCCAGGCTCAAACAAAGGGTGCCGACTATGCAGGGGAGTATCCCTCCCTCCGTCATTGCCTCAAGCGGCGGCTGGGTCAAAAAGGTCCAGTTGATTGCCCGCCACCCTCTGGCCACCAGAAAATAAAGGATGATGATCAGCACTATCCCATTGATGGCCGCTGCACCCCGAAAGAGCCAGAACGCAGCGGACTGAATAAGCCTGCGCTGCCTCTCTCGGGCACGAGAAGGCACCAGGAGTCCGATCCGCTTCTCCTGGCTCCTGCCGGAGGAAGACAGGGAAGTCGAACCAGACTTCGTGTTGTGCTCTTCTGACTTATTCATAATTACTCGAAAAATGCCTTTCCTCATGTTTGCGGTATCCTCCAGGACCTTACCGGTACGCCGCAAAACGAAACGCATGACCTCAGAGCGTTGCAGCGCCAACCTGCCGGTATTTGTGGGCAATGTGGTCTGCGATTAGGTTAAACAACAGGGTAAACACAAACAGCACGATGCCTGTTGCAAATAGGGCATAGTAATGATCCCCTCTGAAAGGGGCTTCTGCCATCTCTGCTGCTATGCTGGCCGGCATGGGCCGAACCGGATCGAATAGTGAGGTGGGAATCATTGCCGCGCCACCAGCAACCATGAGTACCACCATGGTTTCACCGATAGCCCTGGACATACCTAAGATAATAGCTGTGGCGATCCCGGAAATCGATCCCGGCAGGATTACCCGGGCTATGGTCTCCCAGTGGGTTGCCCCCAAAGCCAAAGACGCCTCTTTCAGTTCTGTGGGCACACCAAAAATGGCGTCCTCGGAGACGCTGCATATCGTTGGAACGGACATAAAGGCCAACATCAATGAGGCATTAAAGAGATTCAATCCGGTGGCTGCACCCAGGCTGTTTTGAAGAAACGGGGCTACCACCACCATTCCGAAAAACCCAATCACCACAGAGGGCAATGCCGCCAAGAGCTCTACGATTGGTTTGACCACCTCACGTAGCCTCGCCGAGGCAACCTCAGCAAGATAAAGGGCAGTCAATACCCCGAGCGGAACGGAGATAAGGGATGCCACACCGGTCACCGCCATTGATGCCACAATCAGCGGAAAGATGCCGAACTCCGGCGGCTCATCAGTGGGGTACCAGTATTGTCCGAAAATGAAATCCTTAACGGAAACCTTCGTGAGAATGGGGATACCTTCCGTGAAGAGGAAGACCACGATCATCGAAAGAGTGGCAATAGAGGCCAGGGCGATACAGAAAAAAAGGATCCGTATGGCCCGTTCCCTCCTTTGACGACCCATCCCCTTTATGTGCCGATCCTTCATCGTGCTCTTTTTCCCCTCTCTTGTCCTGTTGTTCGTAACCGGCTCCGGGAATCCACCTTTTTCTTCAGCTGATCGATGCCCGAAAAAGCACCACCCGTTTTACCGGTGGTGTCCGGCTGTTATGCCCTTAGAGAAAAGCGGCACATCGCAACTGCTGGCATGGGCGCCACTCTGGGATCTCATATCAATACAGCGGCACATACCCGGCTTCCCGGACATATTTCTGTCCCTTTTGGGGGTGGACTGCGAAGTTGATGAAGTTGAGCACGTCTCCCTCCGGCCAGCCCGCAGTGAACATATAGAGGGACCTGCTGATAGGGTATGTCCCGTTCAGGGTTGTTTCCTCTGACCCCTCGATTCCATCGATGGAAAGGGCCTTTACGCCTTTGTAAATATATCCGAGACCGATGTAACCGAGTGCGTTCTTGTTATTTGCTACGGCCTGAACGATCGCCCCGTTGGAGGCCTGAAGGAGTGCTCCGGGATAGACCCTCTCTTTCTTCATCACCTTCTCGTGCCACACCTCGTAAGTGCCGGACGACGTATCCCGTGAGATGACAACGACTTTCCTATCCGGCCCGCCAACCTCACTCCAATTTTTAATTTCGCCTTTATAGATAGCCTTCAGCTGCTCTAAGGTAAGGTTAGAGACGGAATTACTGGGGTGCACGACAGGCACAATGCAGTCGTAGGCTACTGCGAATGGAACCGGATACCTTCCCTTTTCTACGGCCATCTTAATCTCCTTGTCCTTGATAAACCGGGAGCTGGTTGCAATGTCCGTTAATCCGTCGATGAGGGCCTTGATTCCATCTCCCGACCCACCGCCTGATAGGGAAATCTTTGTGCCCGGATTAACCTTCATATACACTTCGGCCAGCTTCTGGGCAACGGGCAGCACCGTAGTGGATCCCTTGATCACAATGTTTCCCGCCCAAACGGGACTTACCGTAAAACACATGATGATAGCGAGTGCTAACATGACAGGGCGTTTTGACTTCATAGGTCCTCCTCCAATTCTTACCTCATGTTGTTTAAGGATACCTTAAAACTGTTAGATTTGTGTTAGAATCGCACTAATCTCTCGTTAGCGTCCCTTCATGATCACCTCCTTTGTAGCTTCTGATTTCCCTGGCAACCTCGGTCAACCCAAGAGGAAAGATAGAGCAGATACTACTTGGTGATTGTTAGGTTTCTGTGAGGCAAGCGCTAGAACTAGGTGAAATTAAAGCCATAGGGGGGATGACCTGAAATAGGGGAAGAAAATCTCAACTATCAAGACCTTAAGGCCGGGCGCGTCAGCTCCAGGAGCGATATAGCTCCGCTGTCCCCTATCGCTCTTCCTCAGGACTGGTGCCGGTGAGGCGGTAAAAGGGAGCCCAGTAAGCGCGGCGGATACGCCTGACGGCACGCCCGACGGCACGGCTGCTGGTGTAAACTAGAGAGTAGAGGGTTGGAACGACGATCAAGGTAAGCAACGTGGCGAGGGCCAGACCGAAGATGACCGCGCTGGCCATTGTGCGCCACCACTGGCTCGACTCACTGATCCAGGCGATTTCCATCTCGTGGAAGTTGAAAGCCACGCCGGTGACCATGGGCAGCAGACCAAGGATCGTCGTTATGGCCGTCAGCAAGACCGGTCGCAAACGCGTGCACCCGGCCGCGATGATGGCTTCCCGGAAGTGCATCCCTCTCTGGTGAAGCCGGTTTGTGTAGTCGATGAGCACAATGGCATTGTTGACAACTACGCCGGCCAGGGAGATGACGCCCACCCCGGTCATGATAATGCCAAAGGGAAGTCCCATGAGGGTTAATCCCAGGAAGACGCCACCTAACGAGAGGATGACCGAGGTCATGATGATGAGTGGTTGAGAGACTGAATTAAACTGGGTTACCAGGATGAGGACGATAAGGAGGATTGCCGCCAAAAAGGCCTTAGACAGATAGGCTTGGGATTCTTGCTGGAACTCAAACTCGCCGGTGAATCGGATCTTGTAGCCCGGGGGTAGAGGGAAGTCCGCAAGGATTTTTTCTGCCTCCGCCCGAACCACCGGCCCCGGCACGTGCTTTTCCTCGACGTTCGCTTTGACCGTGACCACCCGCTCGTGGTTGATGCGGTTGACCTGACCGAGGCCGCCGGTGATCTCGAAGTTGGTAATGGTGCTCAGTGGAATAAGGCCCTCCGCTGTGGGCAGGAGGAGTTCGCGCAGGATGTCGGTTACCTTGCGGTCGGATTGGGGCAGCTGGACGGTGATGTCGTAGTCTACATTTCCTTCGCGGAACGTGGACACCTTGATGCCGTTGAAGGCGACCTTAAGGGCAAAGCCGATAATCTCGGTAGACAGGCCCAGTAAGGCCGCTTTCTGCCGGTCTACCGTGACCCTGACCGTGGGTGAGCCGGGGATATAGTCGTCTCGGATGTCCTGGACAAAGGGGATTTTCTCCAGCACGGCCCGCACCTGCTGGGCGATTTGACCCAGGATGTCAAAATTATCCCCCACGATCTCGATATTGATCGGCGCTCCGGTAGGGGGGCCTTCCTCTGCCTCGGCGACGCTGATTTCCGCGCCCGGAATGCCCTTAATTCGCCTTCGGATCTCCTCCACGGTCCGAGGTGATGGCTCGGTTCGGTCCTCTATGTCGTAAAACTGTATTCCGATGTGGTTAGGCGAGTTGTTTTCGAAGGCGGAGCTGCCACCTACGAGAGCGACCGTCCGGGAATAAATCTGCTTGACGTTTGCCATGTCGGTAAGCCCCACGACCCGGTTGCCCTGTCGCAGGGTGTGCACCTTATTCTCGTTCTTCTCGGAGAAGCACTGGGCCGGATCAGCGTCGGGCGAGGCCAAACCCCTGCCAGGGCCATTACAGAGGGCCAGTTCTACCTGCCGGGCAAGTCGGTCGGAATACTCAAGATCGGCTCCCTCGGGCATGTCCAGGTTAACGTAGATGCTGTGGGGGTCTACGCTCGGAAAAAACTCGATCGGCTTTTCGAGACCGACCCGGAAGAACCAAATCATCGCCATGGTTACCAGGATCAGGAACGCCGTCACTATAACCGGCAGGCGGTGATTGAGGGCACCGGTCAGTAGCCGTCGGTAGGCCTTGAGTAGCGGCCCGCGGACAGTGATGGGAGCCTCGCCCGCCTGCTCGATTTCCTCTGCGGTGGCCTTGATCTTGGCAAAACGGTGACCGGGTGGAAGCCGCAAGAAGATCGCCGCCAGGGCCGGGTTTATGACCATGGCCACGAACAGTGACGAGGAGAGGGTAATGATCACCGCCTTGGGCAGATAAGACATGAACTCCCCCATAATGCCGGGCCAGAATACGAGAGGAAAGAACGCGGCCACCGTGGTGAGCGTAGAGGCGATGACCGGCTGGGCTACCTCTGCGGTGGCCTTCATGGCTGCCTGAACACGTGGCACTCCCTGCTCCATATAACGGAAGATATTCTCGACAATAACAATGGCGTTGTCCACCAGCATGCCGAGGGATAGGGTCAGGGAGAAGAGGACAACCATGTTGAGGGTGATGCCCAGGGCGTGAAGGGCAATAAAGGATAGGAGCATAGAGAAGGGAATGGCTAAGCTCACCAGCACTGCGTTACGGACGCCCATGACGAAAAACAGAACGACAACCACCAGAATGAGGCCGGTGATAATGTTGTTTTCCAGGTCTGCCACCATGATACGGATGTCTTTGGCCTGGTCCATGAGCTTCGTCACCTCTGTTCCCTTATGCCAGGTAGGCATCTGCTCTTCGATGATCCGGTCCACCTGCTCGGCAATGCGCAATACATTCTCTCCGGCACGCTTCTTGACCTGGATATTAATGGCCTCACGGCCGTTTAACCGTGCCCGGCCCTCTTCATCTTTGAAACCGTCCACCACCCGCGCCACGTCCTTCAGGTAAACGGGGTCTCCCTGGTTCAGTCCGACGACGAGCCCGTAAATCTCCTCCGGGTTCTGGAATTCTCCCGGGACGCGGAGCTGGAACCGGCCATCGGCCATCCGAATTGCCCCACCGGAGACATTCTGGTTTTCATCTTCAATCACGCTCTGGAGGCTGAGGATGGAGAGGCCATAGTATGCCAGCTTGTCCGGGTAGGGCTCAATCCTGATCTCCCGTTCCAGTCCGCCTGTCACCTCGGCTTCGAGCACCCCAGGGATAGACTCGATCTGATCCTGCAGTTCCTCGGCGATTTCCTTGAGCCTGCAAAGGTCACAGCTCCCGGACAGGGAGAGGACGAGGATGGGCAGCTCGGAGATGTTAATCTCAATGACCTCGGGATCATCTTCCAGATCGGCAGGCAGATCCGGCTTGGCAAGGTCGACCTTGTCCTTTGTCTTGAAGAGCACTTCATCGATATCGGTGCCTGCAACGAACTCGATCACGATCGAGCTCATGCCTTCGGTGCTGGAGGAGGTGATTCGCTTGACCGCCTCGAGACCTTGCAGTTTCTCTTCGATGGGGATGGTGATCGACTGCTCGATGTCTTCCGGTGCCACCCCGGCATATCTGGTCATGACGAAGATATAGGGAATGGTGATATCAGGGGCCGACTCACGGGGCAAGGAGTAGTAAGCGATCAGACCGAAGATGATGATCACCAGGGCCAGCACTACCACACTCGTCCTTTTCCTCACTGCTGTATTGGACACGATCATGATTTCAGGATCTCCCGGGCGTCGCTGACGTTCTTGATAACCTTCACCGGTTGGTCGTCATCCAAGAATCGATGTCCCACAACAATGACCCGTTCCCCCGGCTTCAACCCCGAGGCAACCTGGACCTCCCAGCCCACCAATATGCCGAGCTCAACGTCTCTCCTTTTCGCGCGGCCGTTTTCCTCAACATACACGAAGCTCCTGTCGGCCTGGGTGATAACGGCATAGAGAGGAACAGGCAATGCCCGTCTGAACACAGTCTTGACCAGGTCCACCCTGACAAACATGCCCGGCAGGATTTTGCCGTCGGGGTTAGGAACCCTCAGCTCCAAATCGTAGAGGCGGGCCAACGTACGGGGCATGCGGGAGAGAAAGACCTTGGTGCCTTTAACCCTCCGTTTGTTCAGGGCCTCGATGATCACCTCGGCCTCAGTCAAGTCGAAGACCGCAGCCACATCGCTTTCGGGGACGCCCACTGTCACCTTCACCGGATCAAGCTGAAGGATGCGCGCCACCGGGTCACCTACGCCTACGAAGTCCCCGCGATTGGCCTTAGTCTCATTGAGGAGGCAGCATAATGGAGAAACGATTTGGGTGCGGCTCAAGGCAAGTTGAACCTCCCTTACCTGTGCTTCGAGGTCCTTGAGCTGGGCACTGATCGTATCGAGTTCGGCCGGGGACATTACCTTTTTCCGAACCAGCGCGCTGGTGCGTTCGTAATCAAGCTTGGCTAATTGATAATTGGCCTCAATGCGAGACAACCGCGCTTTATAGTCACGGTCGTCGAGCTGCATAAGGACTTGCCCCTCTTTTACGGCCTCCCCTTCTTGGACCAGAACCTCAACAACCTGGCCGGACACCTCGGCCTTAACCCAAACATCCTCGTAAGGTTCCACAACGGCAGGCAGATTGATCTTGTCCTCTAAGCGACGCGGTTTGAGGGTCAAGGTGATCACGGAGACAGGTTCAATGTTCTGCTTCAGTGCCGCTTTTTTGGCCTCCTCGAGCCGAGCTTTTTCATGCATGATCCGGCTTCCCAAGATCACGATGAAGATCACAATAAGCACAACAATCATCCACGGAATAATTCCCCAGATGAATCGCAAGAGGCTTGTCTTCCGTTCAGTCTTGTTCATATGCGTGTTACCCTAATGCAGATAAGTTGTAGTGCCTCAGCCGAATACGGAGAGGCCCGATGAATAAAGGCCGGAATGCTCCGGGTCATGCACTTCCCGACATAATTTGCCCAAAAAGATAAGCATGTATCCTCTCAACGCAAATACCTCTTTGTTAGGATACTGTTAGCACACTGCTGTTTCGTTATGGCTCAATGCTAGATTTGAGAATGTGACCTATTTTGCGGGAGAGGCCATTCTGGAAAGATATGGCACCAAGGGATTAAATCCGGGCAAAGAGAGAGTTGCAATGAAGCGTTAGATATAGGCGATAGCATCGATTTCTATTCGAATCCCAAACGGAAGCTTACCCGCCTCAACACACGTCCTTGCTGGAGGATCTTCAGTGAAGTACCGTTTATAGACCTCGTTAAACCGGTTATACTCCTTCATCGTGAGTAAATATGCTGTCACCTGTAATACCTTATTCAAAGAGGAACCCCCCTCCTCCAGAATAATGCGGATGTTCTCCAGCGTCACCTCCGCTTCTTCCTCGATTGTGCCAAACAACACCTGGTTTGTCTTAGGATCAACTGGTCCTTGGCCTGAAAGGTAGATAAGATCGTTGTGAATGATAGCCTGGGAATATGGTCCCCCGGTCACCGCTGCCTTATCCGTCTGAAAGGCCTTTTTTCCTCCCATTATCACCTCCATTGAAAAAGATCACATGCAAATCCTGCCCTGCCGCTCAGGTCATCGGGTTGCGGCATTCTATTTTAAAGTATACTACATTTTGGGGAGGCGAGTATAGAGAAAGGGTTTGCGGTTCCCACAGCATGTTCAAGCAAGCGTTGTCTGCCGCTCCATAGCCCTCCTGCACCGGGCCAGGATGCTGAGTATCTCAAAGGGTTCTTCGACTAACGGGAACGTCGGCACCCCTTGGGGCTCGAGGAAGCCCTTGGCTGCATCCATGTGCTTTTTCTCCCCGCTAAAGGAGACGTAAATCGGCTTCTGGGGATAGCGACGGGCAAGCTCAACGATGAAGTCGAGCGGCGGGACCCCGGTCTCGTCGGTCAGCATCAAGATGGGCACGACAGCATCGATATTCGGGTCTTCCAGAACGACCTCCATCCCCTCCCGATATGCGTATTCCACGCCGTTAACGACTGCGCTGGGCCAGATGTCAACGGGGTTCCGCATTCGGATATAGGGTGGGCTGATCTCCTGCAGGCGTTTGCGGTTTCGATCCTCAAGATCGGGAATTTGGAGATCCAGATCCCGATGGCACAGATCGGTCAAGGTAACGAGCATAGCCCCCGATGGAGCCAGCAAGCTCACCCCGTTTCCCCTGGGAAGGGGCATGGCGGACAGGGCCTTGGCAGCGAGAAACAAATGGGAATATTTATAGATTCGGGTAATCCCCGCCCTTTTCAACACGGCGTCGATGATGCGATCGTCTGAAGCCAGAGCCGCCGTGTGGGCCACGGCAGCATGGGAACCTTCCATGGTGCTCCCGCCTTTGAGAAGCATGACCGGTTTGACGCGTGTTACCTCACTGGCAACCTCCAGGAACTCCTTTGGTCTCTTGAGGCTCTCCAGGTAGATAAAGATCGCCCTGGTCTCAGGGTCTTCCCCATAGTACTCGAGCACATCTGTCTCATCCACATCTACCTTGTTGCCCAAACCTACCACACGGGCCACACCGAAATGCTCCGCTGACTTGATGTAGCGCATGGTGTGGGTGGCGAAGTTGCCGGTTTGAGCGATATAGGAGATGTGTCCTCGGGGTATCTTGCCGAGAGGGAAGAAGCTCGAGGTAAAGTGGTGCGGCGTGGAGGTATGACCGGAGGTATTCGGACCGATGACCCTCACCCCGGTGTCACGCACCGCACTTAGTAGGTCTTCTTGTAAGGCCTTTCCGTTGCTGTTTACCTCTGCGAACCCGCCGGCGGCAAGCACGATGGCCCTGATCCCCTTGGCGGCGCATTCCCTGATCGCCTGGGGATTTGCATTGGCAGGGAGAATAACAATGGCAAGATCAATCCCCTCGGGGAGTTCCTGAACAGAACCGTAGACCTTGATCCCTGCTATCTCACCCCCCTTCGGGTTGACGAGATACAGCTTACCGGAATAATCATTGGCCAGGATGTTTTGAATGACATCGTTTCCGGGTTTGTGAGGTGTTGCAGACGCGCCGATGACAGCAACGCTTGTCGGTTCGAAGAACTTGTCGAGTTTGTGAGCCAAAGTCTGCCTCCGTGTGTATTCTTGCTTATGGAAAAAACTGAAATCGCTGATTCAGGGGAGAGCCCTATTCAATCGATGTGAAGCGGACAACAGGGATTCCCTTCAGGTGAGGGAACCATAGGATAAAGCCTGCTTTGTGTCAAGAAAACAGGGACTCAAGCTGTAAGAATCCAGCCGGAAAGTCCCAATAAGACGCTCCCGGAGAAACTTCGTGCTCAACAAAAGGCATGTGAGAGAGGGGAAGGGCAGAAGACGCGTCAGGCTATGGCGATTGAGGGAAACTGCTACGGCCTTTGAAGGTGAATCGAAAAGACACTTCCTTTCCCAGGGGTACTCTCCACTGACACACGGCCGCCGTGGGCCTGGACTATGTGTTTGACGATGGCAAGTCCGAGTCCTGTGCCGCCCATGCCCCTGCTTCGTGCTTTGTCTACACGGTAGAAGCGCTCAAAGAGGCGCGGCAAGTGTTCCTTTTCGATGCCGCAACCGTGGTCGGTCACGCTGATGATGATTTCGGTGTCAATCTGCTCGGCACGAACCTCTACCGTACCGCCTTCATCGCTGTACTTGATGGCGTTGTCAAGGAAATTCACGGCGGCCTGCTCCAGAAGCGCGGGGTTCACCTCGGCCACGAGGGTTTCGTTGCAGGAAAGCTGAATCTTGATGTCTTTAGGTACTGCCATGGCCTCGCACACCTGGATGGCTGACGAGAGCAGGCCCCTTAGGGGAGCCTCTTCGAGGGTGATAGATCCCCTTTCAACATCCCGCTCGATCCTGGATAGGCTCAGGAGATCCTCTATGATGGATTCCAGCCGATCAACGTGCTTTTCGATGATTTCCAGGAACCGCTCACCCTCTTCTGCCTTTTGTACCGATCCATCTCGGAGGGTTTCCACAAAACCCTTGATCGCCGTGATCGGCGTTCTTATTTCATGGGACACATTGGCAACGAAGTCGCGGCGGATGTTTTCGAGCCGCCAGAGACGGGTTACGTCATTAAGGACCACAATCGCACCGGTACGGTTCCTCTCGGCATCCCGAAGGATCGTACCGTGTCCGTTTAAGATGCGCTCGCCATCGGAATATACAACGAGGTCCTTCTCCACCGGTTCTTCGCTGGCAAGCGTACTCGAAATAAACCGGTGTAGTGCCGGGTTCCTTATCGCCTCTTGCATACTTCTGCCCTGTGCCTCAGCCGGCTTGCACGAGAACATGTAAGCAGCGGCCAGATTCATGCTGATAATTCGTTCTTCAGTGTCCACCGCAATGACCCCTTCAACCATGCTGGAGAGCATGCCCTCCATCTCGTTTCTCTGCCGCTGGATGGTGTCTATACGCTCACGGAGCTGCGTTACCATTTGATCCATTGCGGAGGACAGCCCCTTAACCTCCTTTGAGCCATCAATCGGTGGTTTGAATGGAAGTGTGCCATCGGCAATGGATTCCGCCCATCGCCTCAGCTGTTCAATGGGATAAGTAACACGGCGTGAGATCAGCAGGCTCAGGCCTGCCGCCAGACAGGCGATAATGAGACCCCCGATAACGATTTTGTCTAGGACCTCCTTAAGGGCCACGTCTATAGCACTCGCCGGGATGGAGGTGCGGACCACCGCCAGGATCTGGCCATTTGATTTGATGGGTACGCCCACATACATCATGTTCTTTTCAAGGGTCCGGCTATACCGTATGGAAGAGCCCGCTTTGCCTCTCAGTGCCTCAATAAATTCGGGGCGATCAACGTGGGTATCCATGGAGGCCGGGTCATCCTCGGAATCAGCAATCACCTTTCCGGACGGCAGCATGATGGTGACACGAGTAAAGGCATGTTTGCAGGTTTTTTTGCACCAGAGATCCATGGCTTCTCTATTGACGGGGTCGAGATACTCCCGGATCTGTGTTTCTAAAAGACGCGCACGGGCTTCCAGATCCGAGGTGGTTTGCTCGAGATAAAAATGTCTGAGCGATCTTGACGCAAACCACGTTACCACAAGCAGGGATATGAGGATAATGAGTAGATAGGAGGGAAAGAGTTGCCAGAGCAACCGTCTATTCTTGGCCATTTGTTATTCCCTGAATCGATATCCTACTCCCCGGACCGTTTCGATATAGGTGCCGGCCGGGCCCAGTTTCTTGCGCAGTCCAACGATCTGAACATCTACTGAGCGATCGGTGACAAAATAGCGGTCGCCTCGAACTGCATCCACAATTTGTGATCGGGTGGAGACCCATCCCGGTCTTCTGGCAAGATGAGTGAGTATGCCAAATTCCGTGAAGGTCAATTGGATAGGCTTGTTATGGACGAGCACCTCATGGCGTCCGGGATGGATTTCGAGATTCCGGATTCGAAGCACCGAGGTGTCATCGGGGGATTCCCTGAACCTCCTGCGCAGAACTGCCCTCACTCTCGCCAAGAGGACTCTGGGGCTGAAGGGTTTCGTCACATAATCGTCTGCACCGAGCTCCAGGCCCGTTACGATGTCCGCCTCCTCGCCCTTGGCGGTCACCATAATGATCGGTATTTCCTTGGTGGAAGGATTACCCTTGATGGTTCGTGCGACCTCTAAACCATCCATGCCGGGCAGCATGAGATCCAGTATAATAAGGTCGGGGGGACAAGATGCCACCTGTCTGAAGGCGTCTTCACCGGTTGCCGCACACAAGACCTGGTAGCCTTCAATCGAGAGATTATACCTGAGCAGCTCCAGGATATCCTCTTCATCATCTATGACGAGGATCTTTTCTTTTGCCATGATAGGGCTCTCGCTGTACACTTGAAACAAAGGCGATGCGCAGCACTATGGGGATGGTAACACTGCCGGAGGACTGTGTAAAGGCTTTGTTGGGATTCACGTGCCTTGAACGCATTAGTCATGTGAGCGAGACAGGAGCATCCGGATGAACGAACGGAAGCGGGTTTTGTTTGTCTGCACCCATAACTCCGCCCGATCGCAGATGGCGGAGGGATTGATGCGGACACTGTATCCCGATCGTTTTGAGGCCTTCAGCGCAGGTACAGAGCCTTCAGGTGTCAACACCTATGCTATTAATGTGATGGCGGAGATAGGAATCGATATCTCGCGAAACCGCGCAAAGAGCCTGAATGAGTTCCTGAATATGGAATTCGACTACGTGGTTACCGTTTGCGACCACGCAAAGCAGGTCTGCCCATTTTTCCCCGGTGGAAAGGCGTTCATGCACAAGGGGCTCGAGGATCCCGCTGCTTTTGACGGAAATGAAGATGAGAAAACGGCCGTGTTCAGGCGTGTCAGGGACGAGATTCGAGACTGGATAACGGAGGTGTTTGGCGGGGAGAACTGACCTTGATCGAGAACCTCAGGCAGTTTAGCGAAAGACTCGTCTCGGGAAGGGTTAGACTTAATGGAATTTTCTTCACCTCATGATCGAAAATATATCATGGCGTTATCAAAAACATATCATAAAGGCCTCGTTAATCAGGCCTTGTCTCTATCACAAATCCATTGGAACTGGATTAGCATATATAGGTAAAACTGTGACTTGAAAGGCCCGCTTCTTTTGTCTCAGATTGATTTTCAGCGGGAGAGCCTCGGAACAGAAGAGAAGACTTCAGGGCCCTCCCACACCCTTCTCTATCCCCATTTTTATCGGCGGGCATTAAGAGCGGGAACTTACATTGACTTCAGATAGGATTCTATCTCCTCAATGATGCCGTCGAGGTAGCCTTCATAAAAGGGGAGGGAGGTGCGGTTCGCTGTGAGCCACTCTCTGAACTCCCGTATGCTCTCAAGGCGCTTGTTCTTTGTTGCCTCCTTGGCGGCGGCAGGCAAATCAGCCATCTTCTTTTTGATCTCTTTCCACCGCTTTCTGAAATCATCCACCTCTTTCCATCGTACCATGTTCCTTTTGCCCGAGTACAAATCGGGGAAAATCCCGGAATCCACGAGATGACCCACTCGCCTTGTGTTCTTATAACAGGCGTGCTTGAAGTCGCAGAAGGAACAGGTCATCTCATCGGCGGAGTGATGAAAGACCCCTTTTTTCAAAAGGCTCATGAGCTCATCGGCATAATCCCCTATCAGTTTGACCCCGGAGAGATTCATACCGCTTTGTTGCTCACGAGGGTAAGCGATCGGGGAGGTAAGTGTATTGTTATCGGAGAGCTGCTGTCTGTTAACAAGGTAATATCGAGCTATGGCATTGCTTCCCTCCTGCTCGGCAGTAAGGGCGAACAGGTAGCCCGGCATTTGAAAGGAGAGCCCTTTCTTGATATCACTCAGCGCCGGGGCCCTACCGGTCTTGTAGTCATAGATCACCAACAGGGTATCGGCACCGGGAATAGTATCGACCCTGTCCACATAACCTCGTATCCTGGTAGAGCCTAACGCTACCGGACGTTCTGTGCCGTATCCGAAACGGTATTCGAGCGCGGTTATGGTTTCCTCGCTGAGATTCGCCTCCTCGAAACGGATCATCTGAGCAAGCAGGCCCTCTCTCTTGGGAGCTCCATCCTCCCCCGAGGTAGCGGTTGTGTGCAGGCCGTCCATGATAGCCGCTTTTTGTGCTTCAAAAAAATCGAGCCTCTCGAGGTGGCTCAGTCGAGAAAAGTAGCCCTCTCCAATCTCCCGTGCCAGCCTGAAGGCTTTGGTAAGGCCGATCGAGGCCACGTTTTCACCCTTTGTTCTTAACTCCTCGAATAGCATCTTCAAGATAGCGTGAACATGGGAGCCGATATCCTTGAAGGATAGTTCCTCCGCCACCTCTTCCAAAGGCTCGAGTGAGAAGATCTCTCCAAACAGGTAGCGCAAGGGGCAATTCGCTAGCATATCGAGCCTGGAGGTGGAAAAGGTTTCATTGAAACAGGAGAGATAATCTGGGAAACGCCGGGCCTGATACACGAGCCCGTCGTATAGGGAAAGACCGTCAATGGTGGTTCTGGCTATCAGCGATCGCACACCTCTCATAACCGATTCATTCAGGAACTGGTTGTCGCCCAATATGAGATGGTCAAAGGCAAACGAGTTCTGACTCGGGGAGAGCGACGTCTTTTCTTCAACGGCAATGGTATTCAAGAACTCCTGCTCGTTCGTAAACCAGGGATTCTCTCCCAACGGAAAAGAGTCCTCTAATGTTTGTGTCCCGTGATAGGCGGCATCCTCCCGAACCAATGAGACCATGTCGAGCAGCACGGGCGAAGGCTGGGCATCCCTGTCGTTTATGCTCTTCGCATACGAGAGATAAAGGTCTCTCCGGTAATTGCAAAGGAGGTGGCTGAAAAGGTTTCGTGACAGGTCGGTCAGGTTTATCTTTTTGAGGGGGCCGAGAGAACTCTCGGGCATGATAAAATCATCCGCCTCTCCGAGGGGGAATTCATCAGCACTCAGACCACCGGCGAACACATAATCGAATGAGCATCCCATTGTATCCGCCCATTCGGAGATAGCAACAACCCCTTTGAAGTAGTCCTCAGTGATCCTGGTGCGACTCAGGAGCGTGTTAAACCCTCGTTTAAATCGCTCCAATAGGGGTGCATCTTTGCTGAAGGGCAGATATGATTCCGCCTTTTCCAGATCGCGGGCAGTCCTCACCAGGAGGTCCTTTACTGTATTGAAGGCCCTCATATCCCTTCTGATGATTCTCTCCCTGGCTTCGAGGTCAGCGCCACGTTCCTCTTTGAGTAAGGAGAGTACGTTCTTTTGAACCCCGAACATATCGAGCAAATAGAAAAGGGCTTGGACCGCCTCCCTTGGGCTCTTCTTTACCTGCAAGTCCCTGAAGGGCTCGATGTTCTTCTTCAGTCCAAATAACTCGCGGACAAAGGCATAGTAATCGTCAAGAATACCCTTCTGCCCTTTTCCTTCCCGCGAGTTTTCATAAAGGAAGGAGAAGTAGTCCCTTGCCCGAGGCACGTACTCTGCGAGGGGCTCACCACCTCTAATGCCGCACTGCCGGGCCACCTTGTCTACAGAGGCAATATCCAGCCGATCCCGCACCTTGTCCGCTGATCGTGACTCAAGGAGGGCACCAAGGCCATCCTTCCCCTCTCCGGCGAAGAATGCCCCCTCCTCGTACAAAACCGTAAGCCATTCGACCTGCTCGCGTTCGTTCTGATCCACCGGGATCGGGTCAACCAGGCCGGAGGTGAAAAACGCGTGCAGGTCTTCCGTTCTGTAGTCGTTGACGGGAATGTCGATGAGCAACTGAAAGATCCTTGACAGTGGTGATGTAGAAAGACACAACCCCCGTGTTATATTGAAGGGGATACCGTATTCCGGAAATATCTCATGGATGAGGGACGTGTACTCGCCAAGATCCGGGAAGACAACCCGTATCTCGCTGAGATCCTGTGTCTTCTCCTGGTATGCAATCCTCTTTATTTCCCCCGCAATTCCCTTGATCTCATCCAACCTCGAGTGAAACGATCTGATCTTCAGCCCGTTTTCCTTGCTATCATCATATTTCCCCGACTGATAGAGGCCTTCCGAGAAGGGATTTCTAAATCCCGCGGATGGCGCCCTTTTTACAGCGGTGGGGAATCCGGCCTTTTCCACCCTGTCCATGAGGGGAACAAGCGAAACGGAGATCCGGTACGCCTCATAATCCCCGACAATGTGGGCCTCTCCGTGACCGGCGGCTTTACGGAATGCCGCAATCGGGTCATCTGCCCGCGGGTCGAAATCAAGGAGCCACAGAACCTCTTCCACATCTCGAAACAGGCAAAAGAGGATTTCCTCTTCAGCCTTGGTGATGGTTATAAAGCCATCAAAAAGGATGACCTTTATGCCATGTAATAGGCTTGGCGCGTTACCGCTTGAAAGGAACGATCGTACGCTGCCCAGTATATCGTCCTCATCGTAGACACGGTTGGTTCTCTTAAACTCCTCATAATCGCCAAAAAGCAACGCCAGATCGGAATCGAGGGCATATCTCTGTTCCCCAGCCCCTGCCCTCACATCATCCCATTGGCCTATCTTGTGAGAAAGACGATCTACAAATCGATCTTCGAAATTGTTGCCGACCAAAAGGGAAAAAAACTCCAGGATTTGGCAGTATATTCCCGGTAGGCTCTCGTTTTCCAGCGGGGGACCAAACAGGGACGAAAAATACTGCAGACCGTCAGGCATCCGATTCCTGCTATGGAGGATCACCCTGATCGCCAGCTCTTTCATGGTGTCATCCATGAAAGCGTAGTCCCCGAACGAACGAAACAGGATGTCATCATAGAATATCCTGTTAACGATTGAGGTCAGGGTATCGACCGGCCTGTGCAGCCAGCCAGGCCCCTGGTTTTCGAGTTGTCGTATCGCGCTGTGGGAGGGCACTATCCGAAGGGATTGCTCCAAGGTAATCCCTTTACGGGATATCTCTTCATCTGAGAGACCTCTCCTCTTGTCGATTGTCTGTCCAATAAGGTAGGTGATCTGAGCCATAAGACGGGTGAATCCAGCCGGAATAACACGGGTGTTGCGTCAAACTGCCCATACCGATCGGATTGGGCATGCACCCAAGAAAATGTTCAAAATCATTTTGACAGATTTATCAAAATGATACAAGATAGTAAAGTCAGAACCTATGGAGTTGCTCTGGCCCATTCAGTGTGAAGTGTTTCTGCGAACCAACTGCATACCTGTTGACTGTATTTCTATACGAGAAACGGGACAGAGATCTGAAAATACCTATCTCTTATGGTACCCGGCACCGGAAAAGACACATGGCTCAAAAAAACCAAAACCCGCGAACGGGTCACACGTTCTTCTCTTTGCACAACCACGACTTTTCAGGCGCGTAGGATGGTCAGGCTTTTCAGGCAATTTGAACAAGGCTTCGAGCTCCATCCACGTTCTTTGGCTCTCCCGCCCCGCCGTAAAGGGCGAGAATCTCTTGCAGGTGGGGCAATCAAGGCAGCCTTCATTTCCGCCATGCTGGCATGTCTTATGTGTACGCCTGGCCCTGGGGTGGCAGGTTCGGAAACAGGTACAGCCCAGCTCGATCGTGAGGCCGGGCCTAATCATAACAGGAAGGGGAATGGGAATATGGGTACACCAAAATGGCTCTCTGAAGATGAAGGCAAGTATCTCCTGGACTTGGCCAGAAAGACCATAGGAAACAGATTATCCAACAGCGAACCACCCCACATCGACCCGGAAACCGTGCCGCAGAAATTCCAGGAAAGACTCGGTACCTTTGTTACGGTTACCATAGACGGCAACCTGAGGGGATGCATCGGGCATATCATACCCCGAGAGACGCTGATTGAAGGCATCAGGGAAAATGCCATCAATGCGGCATTCCGGGACCCCAGATTTCCCCCGCTCACTCAAGAGGAATTCGACCAAATCGAGCTTGAAATCAGCGTTCTCACCCTCCCCGAGGAGCTCACGTACACAGATGCCAAAGACCTCTTGAATAAATTACGACCCGGGGTAGACGGGGTCATTATCAAGAAAGGATACCATGAGGCGACATTCTTGCCCCAGGTTTGGGACCAACTTCCGGACAAAAAGGAGTTTCTGACGCACCTCTGTTTGAAGGCAGGGCTTTCCCCCCACAGCTGGAAGACGGAAAAACTCGTGGTTTCCACCTACCAGGTCCAGGCCTTTGAGGAAGAGAAGGCCAAGCAGTAACAGTGCCGTGGCATTTTCAGGCTTTCATGCTCACCATAAGACCCGAACTCATAATGGTCCCGGAGATCTCTTTGCAGGGCCCCGTCCGTAATGGGTATTATTAATCTGCTCATAGCATCCGTCTTTGCAACCGGGATTTCCTCCATAGCCGTTCAAATCATTACCGTCAGGGAATTCCTCACCCAGTTCTCAGGCAATGAGATCACCATCTCCCTTGTACTTTTCTGCTGGCTCATGATAGGCGGGCTTGGCTCTCTCGTATCCAAGTTCTTCCCAAGGCGGTCGGCGAGCCTCTATTCTGTCATCGCCCTGTTAACAGCCATTTTCCCTTTGATTCAGATCACCGCCATCAGGGTTTTCAGGGATATCGTCTTCATCCACGGCGAATCCCCGGGTTTTTACCCTATGTTTCTATTCGTTCTGACCCTGAGCGCACCATATGCCTTTCTGATTGGGTTTATTCTCCCCTACTCGCTGGCTGTCATGAGGGAGCGGGAAGGGAAATTCACAGCAGGAGAGTTGTATGTCACTGACAACATGGGGGACATAGCAGGCGGAGCTCTCTGCAGCTTTGTCTTGATATACTATCTGAGCCCTTTCAAGATCGTAGCCCTGAGCTCATTTCTCTTGATCGGCATTTCCCTTTTCCTTCTTCTTCGTTTGCGAAGGTATGTCACTTCAACGGTAGCCTTTGTATTGGTCGTCCTGTTTTTTGCCCTTGCCCTTTCAAAGGGCTTCGAGTGGTCAACCCTTTCTCACCAGTATGGGCCGAACATGGAGAGCTACCGCGAGTCCCCGTATGGGAGAATAGTCCTGACAAGGGAGAGAGGGGAATATACCCTTTGGGAATCCGGAAACCCTGTGTTTTCCGCCTTTAACGTTGTGCCAGCGGAAGAGAAGATCCATTACCCCTTGTGCCAGCTTGAAAGGGTTGAAGATGTCCTGCTCATATCCGGGGGTATGGGCGAGACCTTTCAGGAGATTATGAAACATGGGCCGCGCCATGTTGACTACGTTGAGTTAGATCCAATGCTCATACGCGTTGCAGCCCAATCCGGGCTCTTGAGCTCTCAAAAAGAGATCACCCTCATACCTGCCGACGGCAGGAAATATATTACGCATACCAAAAAACGCTATTCGGCTATCATCGTGGACCTGCCGGAGCCCGATACCTTTCAGGTGAATCGGTTTTACACGAGGGAGTTCTTTGAGAGCGCCAAGAAGAGACTGGTGGAAGGGGGAGTTCTTTCCTTCTCTCTGATTGCCAACCCCAATTACCTGTCAGATGTGAGGGTAAAGAAGCTCTCCTCTATTTTCAACACGGTTCACCAGTGCTTTCGTAACGTTCTCCTCATTCCCGGCGAAGAGATCTATTTCCTGGCACGTGATGGAGAACTCACGGCTGACATCCCAGCTAAGCTGAAGGAAAAACGTATTGCAACGACTTACATCGAGGGCTTCTTCTACGGTAATGTTACACCGGAAAGGATACGATTCATCAATGAATCCGTTGATTCGGCTGAAGCTATTAACACCGACTTTCGGCCACGGATCATGAACATCATGTTCGAGGAGTGGTTCAAGAAGTATGGGACCTCACCGCACTGGTTTATGGCAGGGCTCCTGGGCGTTCTCATCCTTTACCTCATCTTCATCAAGAGAGAGGAATATGTGCTTTTCTCAACCGGCTTTGCCGCCATGGGCGTGGAGATGTTGGTCTTGTTTTCCTTTCAGGTAATTTACGGCTATGTCTATCTTAAGGTGGGTGCTATAATTACTGCGTTTCTGCTCGGCCTTTTGCCCGGCGCAATCCTCGGCAACAGGCTGAAGAAACGGGGCAAGGGCATGCTCATACGAGCGGAGACCGGAATGATCGTCTTGCTCCTGGCGTATCTGACCTGGGCAATGTTCTTCCAGTCTGCGATGCCCGAGTTTGTTTTTTTGCTGTACGGTTTCGCCTTTTCCCTGCTCTGCGGGTTACAGTTCCCCGTGGCCGCGGAAATGATAGGTAAGGAGCGGAGCCCTGCGGCCGGCCTATTTGCCGCCGACCTTGTAGGGGCCGGGGCCGGCACCCTTGCAATCGGGACTTTGCTGATCCCTCTCTTTGGCATTCAGGCAGCCGTTATTGCACTGATCTTGATAAAGGTCATAAGCACCGCGGTCATCTCGCGGGCCTAGGGATGTGTGCATGTTAATTGCTGATTGTTCCGCGTTCAGAGTTGCGGGTTTTCGATCTCACGCGTGCCTGTCCCGCACTGCGGGGCTCTTCTTGGACATTGCGTTCGCCCGAGCGTTCAGGTTCCCTCGGTTACATGTGGTGGTAACGGTATAGACGACACTGTAAACCCTGCGCGAAGCGCTGTGGTCCTCTGTCCCGTTAAATGCGAAGCTTATTTAACTGGGGCGAGAGATAAATGAGACCCTTTTAGGGTCAACATCAAGCCAGCCCTTCAAGGGCTGTTCGTTAACACCAAAGGACAACGGACAATCGACAACGGACATTATTTAACATGAAAAGATCCATAACCCGTAAGCAATTCTTGAAAGAAATGGGCCTTTTGTCCCTTTTCATAGCCACGGAAGGGCACTGTTTCTGGCCCGGCGGCAAGAAAGAGCAGGAAAAGGATGATATTCGAGGCCACGTATTCAAAAACGACGCCCCAAAGGAACTCTGGAAGTGGTCGATCGAGGGATTTCATTACACATCCAACGGAACAGACGTGCAATGTACTGTGTGCCCAAACAGGTGCTACCTCAGGCCCGGGGACAGGAGCGTGTGCAGATCAAAGGTTAATATAGGGGGGAAGCTATACTCCCTTGCTTATGGCAACCCCTGCGTTATTAATATTGATCCCATTGAGAAAAAGCCCCTCAATCATTTCTACCCGGCCACGTGGGTATTCTCCATAGCCGCAGCCGGGTGTAACTTCAGATGTCTCAACTGTCAGAACTGGGAGATCTCCCAGAGAAAGCCCGAGGAGGTCCATCACTACGAGCTCTTCCCGGCGGATGTCGTCAAGGTCACCCGGGGAAAAAACGTACCCTCCATAGCCTACACCTATTCGGAGGCCACCACCTATTATGAGTACATGTACGATACGGCCCGGCTCGCGAGAAAGGCCGGCTTAAAAAATGTTTATGTGTCCAACGGATATATCAACAAGAAACCCCTCGAGGAGCTTGCGTGCTACCTGGATGCCGCCAGAATAGACCTCAAATCATTTGACGATGATACCTATCGAAGGCTTAATGGCGGAAGCCTTCAGCCGGTACTTAATACACTTAAGCTTCTTCACGAAAAAGGAATCTGGCTCGAAATCATCACACTTGTTGTTCCCGAGTATGTTGATAAGCCCGACATGATCAAGCGAATGTGCAGCTGGATCTTGAAAGAGGTAGGGCCGGATTATCCCCTGCACTTTTCCCGTTTTGTACCCCAGTATAAACTAAACAGGCTGCCGGCTACCCCCGTCAAAACACTGGAACTCCTCCGGGAGATCGCCATTAAGGAGGGCATTCATTATGTCTATCTTGGGAACGTGCCCGGGCATGAGGGATGCCACACTTACTGCCACAACTGCCACAAGGTCCTGATCAAGCGACTGGGGTATAAGATTGACGCATTCAACATACAAGGGGGCAGGTGCAAGTTCTGCAACACAACCATACCGGGGAGGTGGGAGTAGGTGTGGGCAGGAAAATAGATTGATTCAAATATCGGATCATCTTGTTTTCTTACCCAATTTTCAAATCCGAATATCGAATCCCGAAACCCCTGGCCCAGACCTGGCTCGCAAGGAATGTGGGCCGAAACTTCAGATGCGGAATGCTGCAACGATCCCGCGCTATTACCCAACAATGTCGCGCCAGGGCAGGCCGAAACAATCTCGAATGACCAAAAACAAAACTCAAGACCGTGTGATCCGGAAGATCGCACTTTCGCTTTCGAAAAGAGCGTATGGGCTTTTGTAAAGAAATTACCCAGATCAGCAGCGAACATAGAAGATGGAAGACAACTCATACGCGCATTGGGTTCCGTTGGAGCCATGCAGTAAAAGAGCAACTGATGTTTCTGGTTTGAACATTCATTATTCCATTATTCCATTTTTCCATTATTCCAATTCCAGCTAAGCTCACGGTAAGCATATGAAAGTCACCATCCTCGGTTCCGGCACCAGCGTTCCCCTCGCCGACAGGGCGTCTCCATCCGTGGCGATCTTCATAGATAGTCGGTTCATCCTGATGGATATCGGTCCGGGGACGGTCAGGCAGCTGGCAGTTGCAGGCCTCAACTACCAGGATATCGACTATATCCTCATCAGCCATTTTCATCCCGATCACACGGCCGATCTGATCCATTTCTTCTTCGCAGCCCGGTATCCACCGGTACTCGAAGAGAGAAAGCCGTTCACCATCATAGCGCCAAAGGGATTTGACCAGTTCCTGGAGCTGTTGAAAAAACCGTACGGAAGGTGGCTTGACCTGCCCGAGCGCCTTTTGAGCACCGAGGAGCTGAAAACGGGCCAGAAGGATTCGAGGGAATTCGACGGATTCAAGTTATCCTCCGCCCCGGTAAACCACACCCCTCAAAGCCTGGGCTTCAGGATAGAGGATAATTCCAGGAAAAGCATCGCTTATTCGGGAGACACCGGGTACTGTGAGGGAATTGTATATCTGGCGAGGGATGCGGATCTGTTGATCCTGGAGTGTTCCTTCCCCGATCAGGAAGCGATCGCAGGGCACCTGACCCCGTCTGAGGCAGGGGATATCGCCACACGGGCAGGTGCAAAGAAGCTACTTCTAACCCACTTCTATCCGGAAATCCTTACGACCGACATCGAAGCCCAGTGCCGGAAGACCTACCAGGGAGACCTCATGCTGGCGACCGATTTGATGTCATTATCCGTTTAATAGATCTGCAATGCCCATGATTTAGGCTGAGAATCATTGTAGAGAAATCCGGTATTGGCTCATCAAAAGAGAGGTGCTCCTTCGCGAGTCTAAAGGCAAGGTACTCAACGTCTGCTACAGTGATGATTCTCACTATTCCTTGCCCAATCGCTTAAGTACCTCTCCATATTCCCGCACTGTTCTGTAAACAGCGGCATCTATCCGATTCTTTCCTCTTTCCGTCACCTTCTTGCCGAGGATGTCTGCTATAGTCTGGTCTGTAATGGCGTAGGTCTTGCCTATCTTTATGGCGGGAATCTGCCCTTTCTTGACCCGATTGTATATTGCAATGCGGCTGACTCCGAGAAGCCGAGCCAGTTCGGGTATAGTGATGTATTTCTCTTTGGTCATAGCTCTCACGGGCGATGATAATGTTAACTTAGCTCGCGTAAGTTAACCCCTGAGTAAAGTTTCGCTTTATTCCCTACCCAAAAGCGGAGATTTCCCTACGTTGTACTGAAAAGATCAAGAAAGGCTTGAGAAATTCTGATATGATTTAAAGAGCGAAGGATAATGCGCTTAGCTGAAGAAGATAATGCTTACTTTTTTGATTTTCTTTCTACCTCTAACTTCTTCAACTCCTTTCGCATAATCTTTCCGGTAGCAGTCATGGGAAGTTCTTTGACAAACTCAATCTCCCGGGGGTATTCGTGAGCCGCCAGCCGAACCTTTACAAAGTTCTTGATATCCTCTTCGACATCCGGACTAGGGGCTACTTCCGGCTTGAGCACGATGAATGCCTTTACGACCTCTGTGCGAACCTCATCCGGGCTTCCCACAGCGGCCACCATACTCACTGAAGGGTGTTTCATGAGGCAGTCCTCAATTTCAGCTGGCCCTATACGATAACCTCCGCTGGTGATAACATCGTCCTTTCTGCCAACAAACCAGAAGTATCCATTCTCATCTCTTTTGGCCAAATCACCGGTTAGCATCCAATTGCCCACATACTTTTCAGCAGTTGCCTCGGGGTTTTTCCAGTATTCCAGGAACATGACGGGATCGGGTCTCTCGACAGCGACCTCTCCCACGGTACCGGGAGACACCGGTGTTCCTGATTCGTCCACCACCTCCACCTTGTGGCCTGGGACTGTCCTGCCCATTGAGCCTGGTATATTTTCCATCACTTCTGAACAACTTCCCACCACGAGGTTACATTCCGTCTGCCCATAAAACTCATTTATCGTTAACTTCATCACCTTTCTGCCCCAGTCCAGGAGCTCCTCGCCCAGGGTTTCTCCACCGCTCCCGATGGAGCGCATGCGGTAGTCATAGCGGGAATCCGGATCTTTGACCTGGCGCATCATTTTCAGCGCCGTTGGGGGCATAAAGGCATTTCGGATTCCGTATTTTGCCAGAAGATGAAATGCCTCTTCCGGGTCAAATTTTTTGAACCGGTGCGCAACGACGGGGATACCATGGTGCCAACTGGGGAAGAGTACATCGATAAGGCCTCCGATCCATGCCCAGTCAGCCGGGGTCCAGAAAAGGTCATCGTCCCTGGGGAAAAAATTATGGGGAAACTCGACACCTGGGAGATGTCCCAAGACGACTCGATGCGCATGAAGGGCCCCCTTAGGTGGGCCGGTAGTACCTGATGTATAAATGATCAGGGCCGGATCATTGGCCCTGGTATTAACAGGTGTAAAATCAGTTGCTCCCTTTTCGATCAACGCCCAGAAATCCAGTACACCCTCTTGTTTTTCAGCATTAATACAGGCAACTACCTTGAGGTTGGAAAGTTTTTCCCATATCTCCAAGATCTTATGGAGATTTGCCTCATCAGTGACAATTCCCTTAGCTTCGCTATTTGATAATCGATACTCTAATGCATCGGTGCCAAAAAGGGTAAAAAGAGGGATGGCGATTGCCCCAATTTTATATACGGCAATGTGGGTGATCGCTGTCTCGGGACACTGTGGCAAGAGGATTCCTACTCGATCTCCCCGCTGTATTCCCTGAGCCTGCAAACCATTGGCCAGTTTGTTCGACAGCCTCTTCAGGTCCCAGAATGTATAGTGCTCTACCTGCCCCTTTTCGGTCTCGTAGATTAAGGCCAGGCGGTATCGTTGATTCGCCCACTTATCACAGATGTCAACGCCGATATTGTAAAATTCGGGAATTTCCCAACGGAAGGTGTTATAGACTTCATCGTAAGAGTTACCAGACAATAGCATGGCAGCCTCTCTTTCCTATATCCTTATTTCACCATCAGCGAGGGGAGCCACAAGATTGTTTGTGGGAATATTACGACAATGACAAGTCCCACCTCCATGAGTATCCAGAATGGTATAGCTCCCAAATAAATGTCTTCTATTGATACTTCTGGGGGCGCTACTCCTTTAATATAGAACAAGGCATATCCAAAAGGCGGTGTTAAAAAAGAATCCTGCAACATGACGGCAACTGCAATGACAAACCAGAGCTTATCGAATCCCAGATTTTCTGCAATTGGCAGGAAAATCGGAAAGGTGATCATTACAATCCCAATCCAGTCTATAAACATCCCCAGAATAAAGCATATGATCATCATGATGATAAAGATGCTCCACCTACCAAGCCCGAGACCGAGGATGTACCCCTCCACCACATCTCCACCGCCGAAGCCCAGAAAAACTGCGGTAAAACAGCTGGCACCCACAAGGATAATAATCACCATAGATGTGGTCCTTGCTGTTTGGAGTACCGCAGAGTAAAGACCACGCAACGTGAACTTGCCATAGGACAGAGTCAACATGAAGGCGAGGAAAGCGCCGACACCTGAAGCCTCAGTAGGTGTAGCTATCCCCGTAAAGATGGAACCCAAAACGCCTAAGATGAGGATCATCGGAGGAACCAGTGATTTTAGGGTCATGAGGCTTAGCTGTTTTCCAGAAACTGCTGCCCTTTCTTCTGGCCTGAGAGCAGGACCAGCGTGGGGGTTGAGATAACATCTAATGGCAATGTAAGTGATATAGAGGCCCGAGAGGATCAGGCCCGGGATAATGGCTCCAGCAAAAAGCTTTCCAACGGATAAAGTTGCCTGATTGCCCATGACGATCAGCATAATGCTCGGCGGAATAAGAATTCCGAGGGTTCCGCCTGCGCAGATACATCCGGCACTAAGTCTTTTGTCATATCCATATTTCAACATCACTGGCAGGCTTAAAAGTCCCATCGTAACAACCGATGCCCCAATGATACCCGTGCACGCACCAAAAAGGGTCGAAACAACAACAACGGCTATAGCAATGCCTCCCCTTATAGGACCAAAGAGGTGTCTCATGGCATCGAAAAGACCTTCGGACACACCTGATTGGTCCAATATTTGGGCCATAAATATAAAGAGGGGAATCGCAATAAGGATATAATTATCCATAATGCCATAAATCCTGTTCATAAATATGCCGTAACACCCAGGACCCCATCCTATGAGTCCAAAAATGCCGGCAAGACCCCCCAAAACAAAGGCAAGTGGATGACCCAGGAGCAGGCCTATGAGTAGCCCCAAAAACATAAGCAAAGCCAACAATTCAGGGCTCAGATCTATCATAACTCTCTCTCCTTAATGACTATATGTAACTGCCGAACGAAAATGGCGAACCCCTGGATCAGTAGCAAAAACGCGACTACCGGAATAACAGTTTTGATTGGGTAGAGTGGGGGGGCAAAGACACTCCAACTTGTTTCGTGCATAGCCCACGATTTAGCTGCATATTTGGTCCCTTGATACAACCATATCAAGAGAAAAGGGAAAAAGAATATGGCATAGGTAACGACATCGCAAATAGCCTCTGTTTTTTTGCTCATTTTTCCGTAGAGAATATCGATTGCCACATGGGATTTATGTAACAGTGCGTATGCAGAAACAATCATGAAATGAAATGCATATAGCTGTATGGTAAGCTCGAAATTCCATATAGTTGGACGGCCACAAAATCTCCTCAAAATGACTTCAAGGATAACCAATATGGTAAGAATAACAATGACCCAACTGAATATCCTTCCTGTCCATTCGCTGATATTGTCTATGATATGCAAGAATTTTTTCAAATTCTTTTCCTCCACAAATAATGGGGACACTTATTTCTTATTGTCTCGAAAAGATCTTCCATAAGCCCAAAGATTTAAACTGAAAAATCCCCGGTATAATATAAGACAAGCCTCCCCTGAAAAATTACTTTTCCGGGAGGCTTGTTCGCCACTAACTTACTTTATGCAGGCCTTCATCGCATCAAGATCAGGAAGCACAGGATTGCGCCCATACGTAAAAGGGGTTGCAATGTCACGCCATTGGGAGATATCTTTTAGAAATTTAAACTGGGAATAGGCGACCTTGGCAAATAGGGGATTTTCCTTGCACGATTCAAGAGTATGTTTGTTGGCTATCTCTTGAAGTTTAGCTAAATCTTTATCACTCAATCGCGTAATTTTTATCCCTTTGTCAAGAAAGTTTTTCGTCCCTTCAATAGAACCATATTCGAAAAAGCTGAAAGACCAGGCATAATTAGCCATAGCAGCAGTTTTAAGGGCCGCTTTCAGATGATCTGGAAGTTTATCCCATGCCTTTTTGTTGATCATAACCCCAAGTAGAGACGCTGGCTGATGCCAGCCAGGGGAGGCCCAATATTCGGTAACCTCCTGAAAACCCATGCCCCAGTCAATGCTTGGGCTGCAGAACTCACCTGCGTCAATCACACCTTTTTCCAGTGCCTGATAGATTTCACCACCGGCCAGCATGGTTTGGGCAGCACCGATATCTTTTAGAATCTTTCCTTGTGTCCGTCCTGACATTCGTATCTTAAGGCCTTTATAGTCGGCGATAGAGTTAATCGGTTTGTGGCCACGGACTCCAGATTCCATGGGGGTACAACAATGCGGCAAGTAGACCATGCCGAATTTGCCATAAGCCTCTTGGTAGAGATCAAATCCGCCCCCTTCATAAATCCAGACCATGTAGTCAATGGGTGTCAAGCCGAAAGGGTAAGAACCAAGAAGATCGAAAACAGTATCCTTGCCAGCCCAATAATTCGGCCAATCGCCTCCAGCCTCGATAGTCCCTTCCGAAACAGCCCCAAAAAGTTCAAAGGGAGTAACCAGCGATCCTCCTTCAAAGAATTTCAAATTCAGCTCACCTCGTGCAAGCTCATTTACGACCTTGGCAAAGTGCCTATCGGCTTCAATTAATTGGATTGCCGGGGTCCAGGTAGTGGTATATTTCCATCTTATGGTCTGGCCTTCCACAAGAGTAGGATTGAAAGCCCCAAAAATGAAGAAACAAGTAAAGACCATTAACAAGCTCAATAGAACAGTTCTCTTTTTCATTTTGACTTCCTCCTCTTTTTTAGAAAAAAAATTGAGATTAATCATTCTACTGATAGAATCTCTATCCCCTTTGCTCACCTCCTTTCTTCTCTTGCTGTTCTCCTCCTTAGTTCCTTCATTTCTAATTATTCAAAATCTCTTAAAAATACAGCATATTATAAAAAATGTTTGAATCTTATTAACAGATTTGCTTAATTTACTGAACTATGCATCTTATTTCTGGATGAGCTTCAAAAGCTTGATGAGCGTTTCATCTCTCCACTGAGTCACCTCCTTGAGGCTCTTCCCCCTCAACTCCTCCTTGACCCCTTCAACTAATATGCTCTTTGCCTCCGGAGGCAAGGAAGTCCATGTGTCCATGCTCTTCCACCACTGCTCAAAGGCGGGGCCGAGATGATCGATAAAGCGTTCGATCCCCCCTTCCCCACCGCCCAGATGGTAGATCAAGTGCTGCCCCATAAAGGCCCACCTTATGCCAGGCCCGGCAAAAAGTGCCTTATCTACGTCCTCAACGCTGGCAATGCCCTTCAAAACAATGTCAGTTGCTTCCCGCCATAAGGCCGCAGCCAGCCTATTGGCGATGTGCCCAGGGGCTTCCTTTTTCAGGACCACAGGTATCTTTCCCAAGTCTTCAAAAAAGCTCCTCATTATAGAAATGGTATGATAATCGGTAGATTCTCCCGGGACCAGCTCCACAAGTGGAATCAGATGCGGTGGGTTAAAGGGATGGGCAATGAGGCAACGTCCTGGATGTTGCGTTACTTTCTGGATCTCAGTCATTAGCAACCCCGAGGAGCTGCTTGCCAGGATGACATCTTGAGCAGTCTCGGCATCCATAACCTTGAATACCTGATGTTTAATATCATAATTCTCTGCAGCGGATTCCTGAACGAGTTGGACATCTCTGACGGCCTCAGTCAAATCGTTTACAACTCTCGTATCTGAAATTGCTTTCTTCCAGGCATTTTCCGGCAGCAACCCCTGCACTCGGAGATCCTCAAGATAATTCTTTGCCATGCCGAGCCCTTTTTGGCAAAGGGATGGGTCAATGTCATACATCTTGACCATAAAGCCCTTGCTTGCATAAAAGGCAGCCCAGCTAGAACCGATTACTCCAGTCCCGACAACTCCGACCGATTGAAACTTCGTGTCCAAGATTTGTTTCAGCTATAAAAAAAGGAGGCAATTTGAGATGAATATACAGTTTTTTATCCAGTAAAATTAAGATACAGATTTACCCTGAGATGTCAAGAAATAATTCATTATCTTCAGAAAATGCGTTTGTAAGGCTCAATGCGGACAGTGGGATTCCTACAAGACGAAATCGAGATGAGCTGTTTTTGAAACCCGAACTGGTAATGACATGATTTCTGAAATCAAAGCTCTGAAGGCACCAGGGCTCTATCATTCTACAAGATAAGCTTTTGATTTTTTAGCTTCTTGTTGGGTATGCGTATTTCTTTTCAGGCAACGAACTGGGAAGCCTGCTGTGCGTGCTTGCTACCGCTGATCCAGCTTCGGGTACCGGGATTTCATCTCTCCCTTGTGGAATCCCCCAAAGGGGTCCCCCGCAAGCGGGCGTCATCAGCCGCACCTTTCTGGGCAGCGTGGCCGAAAGGGTCTTGCGAAGGGTCAGAAAGCCGGTTTTTATTATCCCCCTACCAAAAGAAAAAATGGACATCACATTCCACTATGTATAGAGCCTTCAGTTTAAGGGCTCTGATATCCTTTCTGGACCCCTCGCGGATCGAATTCTGGACGCCAGCGGCGTCTATTCTCCAGGCCTTGCTTCAGGGCATATGCCCTGTCATTTTTCTCATCACCGGCAAGGCAAATCACCTTTCACCGCTTAATGCCACCTCCTGTTGTCTGACCATTTTCAACCATGGAGCAGCCGTCAGCAGCTACGGTCCGAAGTTCGCCTAATAGGTCAGCACCATCCCGCCATCAAAAAGAAGGTCTCCACCGATGAGGTATTTGGAAAACCTGGAGAAGCCAAAGATGAAAAGATTGGCTACCTCAATGGGGGACATCATCTCCTTCACGCGGGATTTGCCCATCATCACATCACGGACTACCTCGTCAGGGGTAATGCCACGCTGCTCTGCTTGTGCAGGGATCTGGTTAAGGGCCAGGGGTGTTTTAATAAACCCGGTACTTACGCTGAAGGAACGAATTTTGCCCTCGCCTTCTGCGGATATGGACTGGCTCAGGGCCCTTAAACCGAACTTGGTGATGTTATAGACCGGTTTGTTCAGCGTACAGATGTGTGCGTGCACAGATGCCATGTTTCCAATAACGCCCGCTCCATCGCTGCTTTTCTTCATGTAGGGAATGGTGAGCTTGGAGAGAAAGAAGGGGGCCCGGAGCATGATTCGCTGCATGAGGTCGTATTTCTCCATGGGAAAATTGTCAACGGGGTCTATGTGCTGAATCCCCGCGATGTTCGCGAGGTATTTAATGGTGCCAAGCTTGGCCGCTTCCTCCACCGCATGCTCAATTTCATCATCTTTTGTGAGATCGGTTTTGATAAAGATCATCTGGCCTCCCATCTCACGTGCCATTTTCTGGGTCTTCTTTCCCTCCTCTTCGTTGATATCCAACCCCACGGTCATGAGGTTGTTCACAGCCGCTGCAATTGCTGTTGCCCTGCCAATACCGGTGCCGGAACCGCTCACAATACACACGTTATCGGGATTAAAGCCCTCATCTTTCAGTATCAGTATATCCTCATAGGTAATCTCGGGTTCCTTTATTTCCATCGTTTCACTCCCTTCTTCCTTGTCCACTATTGACTGCATGAACATCTTACGTATTCGTCACGGGTTGATACTATATCGCCCGTAAGCGCGAGAATCACCTGCTGCACAGTCTCAGCTATGCTATAACTTTTTCAAATTAAGCAAATATTGGACCAACAATTGAGCTTTCTGACCAAAATCCTGGTATATGCCCAGCAGCCCTAAGAACTGGCGGTGATCTTGTTTTCAGAGCATTGATGAGCATTCACGGCATTTTCCCCTCGACAGAGCCGTGCAATATATAACGTTGGTTTTGAAACAACTTACCAAAAGGTCTAAAACAGCAAAACAGTTATGTTCATAAGTTGCTTTGGAACCTGCGTCCCCTCCTACGATATCGTCAAGCAAAATTCGGAATCTCAACTGGAAAACATGTTTTTTCAGGTATAAACCGTTAGTCCTGATCGCAGTTCTTTCTGCACATGAAACAAAGATTTGGGATTTGGCAATTCCGTGAAAGAATTTAGTTCTAGCAAATCATCCAATCGTGGGTATATTATTAGATAATACCTAAAACGCCTTGTGCCTGGCGGCAGATGAATAGACATCCGGGAAGGAAGCGACAAACCAACGGTTCATCACAAGGGCGCCTTTAGTGGGTTTATATTGCGGCTGAATCGTAATACTGAGGGATTCCAAGGGATTGCTGCCGTTCAACCGGATTTTTACTGACATGGGACTTTTCGTATTGTGAATCATAAGCCTGCATTACTGTTCAAAAATGAATTTTTAATTGCCATGTTTTTGTGGCTTACTCCCTGAAATTTCAGTGGCTATACAGTGTTTCAAAAAACAGATTGTTACTTGTGGCGGCGTATCTACGCGAAAACGAATTATTTACCACCCATTCGCTCCGCTCATTCGAGCCACAAACACAGAGGGAACTTTTCTTTTTTCCAATCGGGAGACGGCGATTGGGAAAAAACCTCAGGCCTTGCAACCATAAGGTTGAAATTTCTGCAGCTCTACTGCTGAGAGTTTATGATTTGCCGGTATCTCCCGGCAAATCATAATTATTATCTCTCTGTGCTCTCCGTGTCCTGGCGAAGCGGGTGGTGAAAAATCTGTTTTGGGACAAGAGCGATACGCCTGAAAATCTTTAACACAAACAGGAGAAAAAAATGGAACCGATCCCTGAATTCAAATTTACTGTTGACGAGCAATACGAAAATGAGAAGGGTATTTTTACCGTCGTCTCCATCCACAAACAAGATATGGTGATACGTTGGAAAAATGGCGAAAAGATCACGACCAATATCGATCTTCAGGGCCGAATTCAGGAACGCAAACAACGGGAAAAAATCATCAGAGAGGCAAAAGACAATGATACAAAAAGTCGGCCCCGTAAGGGATCTAAAACCCCTAGGTGAGGCCAGGTTTTTAAGGGCTTCAACTCGCCTTCGCCACAGATGCCCCGCGCGCCCGTCCTCCGTAGCAGTGCTACTGCGGAGGGTGGAGAAGCGCGGGGAGCTTCATTTTGTTGAAGAGGGCATACCGATGAAAGGAGTTCTTGGGTCTTTTCTGATAGAAGCCTGCAAGTACACCTCTGTTATGAAACATATTTTTTTATGACTTCATCAACGTTCACGACTACAAGCCCGCTTGTCCCTATCTTCCCCCGCCGCGCCCGCCTCTGCCGCCGCCATATCCGCCTTTATTAAAGCCACCAGCTCCTCTTCCACCACCATATCCACCTCGATCCCCTCGACTTTCAGTTCGAGGCCGGGCCACATTGACGTTAAGTGCCCTACCTTTCAGTTCCTTGCCGTTCAGGCCCTCGATTGCAGCCTGTCCCTCAACATTAGAGGGCATCTCCACGAATCCAAATCCTTTTGATCGACCACTATATTTATCGATTATGATGCTGACGGATTCAACCTGGCCTGATTGTTCAAAGGCCTGCCTTAAGTCCTCTTCGGTGACCTCGTACGACAAATTTCCTACATAGATCTTCATTCAAATCTCCTTTGTAAATAAATGTTAAAGTTCAATGCCTAACCCAACCATTGTCAGTCCATCAAGGGAAACGACAATGTTGACGATATGGGTAAAGAGTACACCTCGTCATGTGTTTTCTATCAAGAGGTTCTTTTCGGTTGCTTCTCAAGCTTCCTTTTTACCTCTTGGTCCTGCTTGGTTGTCTTCTGTTTCCGCCCCTTGTCCTTATCCTTCTTGCCTTTGTCTCCCATTGTGTTTCTCCTTTTCAGGTTGTCCCCGATCCAGTCCGACTAAAAGGGCAATTTTTGACTTCCTAAAAGGTCATCTGACTTAATGTTGCAAAAATCCGTCGGCAAGGCTGTTTCGCTCGGGTATTGCCTATGAATTTCATGTTTTCTCGTTTTTTTTGAATCTCAAGTAGGGTCGACCTACGCTGTGGCCCAAAAAACCTGAATTGTTTTGCGTTTGAAGTGAAAAGTATAAGGGAGAACAGGAGTCCAAAACAAATAAAGAGATTGGAATAGTCTCTATCCCTCCAAATTTTAGTCACTAAATCTTACTGTCCTTGTATCAAGCCTGAAAGTACCTTTTTTTGATTCCGACGCATCCCGGATCGGACTTTGGGCAGGCACCTTAATCAAGTCCATTCAATTGCTTACAGATGCTCTAGACTCCAGTTTTTGAACAAGCAATGATTTTTTACTAGATCATCTTGCTCAATCAGGCAAGGAAAAAAATGTTATTCACCTAAGTATAACGCCTAGATTTACAAAATCAATCAAAATTATATAAATATAAAACGGGACGTTGGCTCTGAAACAACTTACGAAAAGGTTCAAACCAGCAAAACAGTTATGTTGATAAGTTGCTTTAGAACCTCCCCTCCTACTACGGGCAGGTGTAAAAAAGCTTCTTCTACCCCACTTCTATCCGGAAATCCTGACGACCGACATCGAAGCCCAGTGCCTGAAGACCTACCAGGGTGTTCTCGCGCTGGCCAGTGACCTGCCGTCATTATCGGTTGGGTGAGTTACCTGTGGTCTACCAGTCCTCTTGCCTACCTCGTCACCAGGCTAATCCGCTCCCCACCCTTAAGCGAGACACCTGCGATACTCAAATCGTATCAAAGATTTCGGTAGACGTGTTAGATATACCGGATATTCAAACTCGGGATCCTGACTATTTGAAACCGAAATAGACAGAATAGTCGTAGATGAACAACTGCGCATTTCTTGTATTCAACAGATTTACTCCGATGAAAGGTTATAAGCTGAAATGAACTGTCTCAACCTGAGTGATAGTGATTGGATGCAATGAAGATCTGAGAATCATCTCATAGCATTTTAAAGACGTTGGGAATTGCAGATCCATAGCACTAAAACAAGACCAGCAATAGCTAGCAGTAGCGGGGTGGCTGTTAGAAAAGACGTGAGCCATTTCCAGATCATTCCAGTTTGCAATATTCTAGTTTATTTCCAATTTCGCATTTCGAACTCCGAATTTTCTTGCGGCGATGGCGCAAGGTCATTCCCTCTTGCAGATTCCGAAAGAATGTAGTAAAAATAACGCGATCTTAAACTAAAATCGTTTTCACCTTCAAAGCTCAAGCGGAACTCCGATTCTATTCTCATTCATCACGCAGAGTTCAAAGCACTACTCTCACTCTCGCTCACTTGATGGCCCGCTCTCGACTACAACTGATTTTCTGCGCATATTCGTTAGCGCGTATAGTTTTCTCGTGCTCTTGGATTAGGGTAAACGGCTCACGAACCCCAACGAGGAGGAGATAAAATGGCTATGCGAGGACGAAAGGAAGAAACAGAAGTTTCCCGAACAAATGAAACGGGGATCCGGAAGGTAGCGACGCAAATTGCGGGAATGGACGAGGTTTTGAATGGAGGCTTACCAGCGGGACAAACAACGCTCATCAGCGGCGGACCCGGGACTGGTAAGAGCGTCTTGGGCCTGGAGTTCTTGTATCGCGGGGCAGCGGCAGGCGAGCCGGGCATCTTCGTCACCTTTGAGGAGCGGGCATCTGACGTACGCCAAAACGCATTGACCCTCGGTTGGAACCTGACACCCTTAGAGCAGGCAGGCAAGCTCTTCCTGATGGAGGCTCACGTAGATCCACAAGCAGTGCTCTCCGGTGACTTCAACTTGAAAGGCCTGATCGCCATCATCAACGGAAAAACCACGGCCATGAGAGCCAGCCGGATCGTGATAGACGCGCTCGACGTGCTCCTGCGCCTCTTCGATGATCCGGCGCGCGAACGGAATGAACTCTATGTCCTGCACGATTGGCTGATTGACCACGACATGACCACAGTGCTCACCGTGAAAACGTCGAAAAATGGGGAGAGCTCAGGCCGCTATGAATTTCTCGACTTCATGGCTAATTGCGTTATCTCCCTCGACCAACCCGTCACCGAGCAGATCGCGACCCGTCGGCTGCGGGTGCTCAAATATCGCGGCTCCGGCTTTGGCCGCAATGAATACCCCTTTTGCATCACGGATGAGGGCATCAACATTATTCCGATCTCGTTCGCCGGGCTGCAGCATAAAGCGCTTGGCCCAAAGGTATCCAGCGGCCATCCCCAACTTGATGCTCTTCTGGACGGGGGGTACCGACGCGGCTCCTGCACCCTGATGTCCGGCACAACCGGGACCGGCAAGACCTCGGTGGCCAGCACATTTGTACGGTCTGCCTGCGAGCGTGGTGAAAAAGTGCTCTATATCGATTTTGAGGAGTCACAAGAGGCGATGGTGTCCGGCATGCTGAGCCCGGGAATTGACCTCCGTCCGGCGGTGCAGGCCGGCACACTACGGTTTCTCACAGCCATGCCCGAAGCAATGGGCGTTGAGGAACATCTAAGCCGCGTATTCAAAGCCATAAAGGCATTTCAACCAGACCACGTGATAGTTGACGCCATCTCGTCTTGTGAGCGCATGGGCACCAGGATGGCCGCTTTTGGTTATCTGACGCGTGTCGTGAATACATGCAAAGAGCGAGGAATCCCCCTTATTTTAATCAACCAGACCGCGGGGTTCCGGGAAGAAAATGAGATCAGCGGCATCGGTATCTCCTCCATGGTGGATACGATCATCTTCCTACGTTACATCGAGATCGGCGGCGAGATCAACCGCATGGTGCTTGTCATGAAATCGCGGGGTTCGAAGCACTCCAACCAGTACCGCGAATTCCTCATCACAGACCATGGCATTGAAATCCCTGAGGTGTATGTCGGCGAGGGCGGTGTGCTGACCGGCGCGGCACGCCAAGAGCAGGAGGCCAGACAAGAGGCGCAGCATCGCCGAAGATTCCAGGAAATCGAGCAGAAGGAGCATGAGGTCATCCAAAGGCGAGCGGCACTGCAAGCGCAGACGGCAACCCTGAAGGCCGAACTTCAAGCCGCCGAAGCCCAGCTGCAAGCGTTCCGGCTGGACGAAAAAGTATGGCAGAATGGCCGCACGAAGCGGGGGGAAATGCGGGGCGAGGATGCTGCCAGCACCCGGCTCTCAACGCATCCGCCGCGGCCTAAGCGGAGGGGTGCCCGTCGCCCGGGAGGTGCAAGATGAAGCGGTATGGACAGAAAGGGAGGGCAGAAGCCGCGGAAACCCGAGGGAAACCGTGTATCTTTCGACTGTTTGTAGCGGGGGATGAACAAAACTCGAGACAGGCGAGGGAGAACCTGAAACGGCTCTGCGAGAAGCACCTGAATAGGCGCTACGAGATCGAAATCGTGGACGTACTGGAGGATTTCAAGAGCGCACTGGAAAATAATGTGTTGTTGACCCCGGCCCTGATGGTTTTATCTCACCTGACGCAGGTCACGATCTTTGGTACCCTGAGCGATACCCACAAGGTCCTCTCCGCGCTGCAACTCACCTGAGGAGCATCATGAGCATCAGAAAACCGACCTACAAGGAGCTGGAAGAGCGCCTGGCCAAGGCCGAGGCGGCTATTGCAGCCTTGCGGAGCGAGGAAGTGGACGCCGTGGTCGGCCAGCAGCATGTTCTTCTCCTGCGCCTGAAAGAGGTCGAGCAAGCGCTACGACAGAGTGAGGAATTTAGTTCGGGCTTGCTGACAAATGCTCCCAACCCTATCCTGGTTATCAATCCTGATACTTCAATACGATATGTGAATCCGGCGATGGAAAAGCTGACCGGTTTCTCCAAAGCAGAGCTTGTCGGCACCAAGGCTCCATATCCCTGGTGGGCGGACGAAACACTGGACGAAATCCATGAGGATTTTGAGGAAGCCGTGCTTAAAGGAAAAGGGGCACACAAACTTGAGGAACTTTTCCACACCAAAGCTGGGGACCGGTTTCAGGTTGAAATAACCTCGACATTTGTAAAAAGCAATGGAGAGTCCAAATATTACTTAGAGAACTGGGTTGATATCACCGAGCGTAAGCGGATAGAGGCGAGGCTATTGTGGGAGGCATCAGTCAACGAAGCAATCGCCGACCTATCAAGTGCACTGATTTTACCCAAATCGATTGAAGACATTGCCTACGACGTGCTCGAACATGCCAAGCGTCTTACAAGCAGCGAGTTTGGATACGTCTCTCATATCGACCCGCAAGCTGGCTACCATATCGCTTCTACCCTGACGAGAGATATCTGGGATATTTGCCGAGTTGAAAACAAGGATATTATCTTTGAGAAGTTCACAGGGCTGTGGGGGTGGGTGCTCGATAATAGGAAACCCCTTATGACCAATGACCCGTCCAACGATCCACGGTCATGTGGGACCCCCGAAGGCCATGTGCCAATTCGTCGTTTCCTTTCTGTTCCAGCGCTTGTTGACGGAACATTGGCCGGCCAGATTGCGCTCGCTAACTCGGATCATGATTACACCGAGAGAGATCTCGCGGTGGTCGAACGTTTGGCAGCCCTTTATGCCATTGCTCTCCAACGCAAGCGAGGCGAGGAGGAGCTTCAAAAGGCTCGCGACGAGCTGGAACAGCGGGTTCAGGAGCGCACTGCGGAACTCGCTGAGGCAAATAGGCGATTGGAGCTGGAAATTGAGGAACATAAACGGGCTGAGGAGACCCTGCGGAAGAGTGAAAAAAGATTTCGCGACTTAGTGGAGAATTCTCTCACCTGTATCTCAATCGTCCAAGACGATCATATAGTGTATCAAAACCCCGAGCATCAAAAGCTTCTCGGCGTTCTAACCGACTCGCCTATACCACTACTGGATCTTGAAACCGTACATCCCAATGATGCTGATAAGGTGAAGGAGAGCTATCAAAAGATACTCTCCGGAGAAGCGCTAACCGCTGACATAGATTTCAGGTTTTACCCGCCTGGAAAGAAAAACGTCAGAGCTGACTTGAAGTGGGTCTACTGCCGGACAAGTCTGATAGAATACCGGGGAAAGTCGGCGATATTGGTTACTTTGATGGATGTTACCAGGGCCAAAGAGCTGGAGCGTCTTTTGAATATTCAGGATAAGATGAGCTCCCTGGGGCATGTGGCAGCTGGTATTGCCCACGAAATAAGAAATCCTCTTTCAGGTATCAACATATATTTGAGTACGCTGGAAAAGATTTATGAAAACGCGGACTCTTCGAAAAAGACAAAGGATGTTCTCGGCAAGCTCCAGTCGGCTTCGAATCAGATCGAATCTGTTATCAGAAGAGTAGTGGACTTTTCGAAACCGGGTGAACCTCGGTTCACTATGACCGACATAAACCAACCTATCAAAGAGGCCATTGACCTCGCGTCAGTCACGTTGCGGAAAAGCGGCATAGCGATTGAAAAGGCCCTCGCCGAAGATCTGCCCCCGTGCCGTGCAGATCCCCGCTTGATCGAACAGGTGATACTAAACCTCATTACCAATGCCGCCGAAGCCATGGAAGGTATGCAAAAAGCCAAGAAGATTGAGATAACCTCATCCATCGAACATGTGCGTGTTCTGGTAACAGTCTCCGACTCTGGTCCTGGCGTGCCGTTGAATCTTAGAGAAGAAATATTTGACCCCTTTTGTACCACTAAAAATGGCAGCACAGGGCTCGGTCTGAGCCTCAGCCATAGGATTATTACAGACCACGGTGGTTCCTTACGCGTCGGTGCCAGCGTATTGGGAGGAGCAGAATTCATTATTGAACTTCCGGTAGAAGAAGGGACCAAGTAGGAGATGAAATGGTCGGAATGGGCTCAAGCCTCGGTTTGACTCTTGCTTGTGACTTCGGATCCTAGATATTCGCTCCTGACATTTTCCTGGAGCATGGCCACCGCCTAATGGAGACGGGGGTGGGCGTTTCATCAGCACTTTTTGGCCTAGGTTCCGTATGGCAAACCAGAAAATGAATAAAGAAGGCAAGCTCATCAAAGCCCTGCTTCTCTATCAATACCAGATGCTGTGGTTGTAGCTTTTTCACTCATATTGAAGGATACTGAATAGAAAGAATTCCACAACTCTCTTAGTTTACTATTACCGTACGTAACATGCACAAGCTGGGTCCAACATATCTAACTGAAGTAGACAACTTCCCCTGATGCCCGTTTCTGCCATATTTCAATCGCCAATCCTCAGTGAAGGTTACAACTCGGAAGCACAAGTTTTTTCGGCTCTCTGCTTTTCGAGAAGCATAGCAGAAGCTGAAGGTTTTGAATGGAAAAGGCCATATTCAATATATTGTATGCCGCTTCATTTCTCTGAATCGAAAGCCTGTCCGTTTCTGAGCTGTGATATCAGGAGAGTATAGGAAAAATAGGTGATCCTGACATCGATAGCAGATAACAAATCCTCACACCCGATAATGCCTACCACAAGATGTGGGGGTTGGTGAATTCGGTTACGCCATTAACCAATTTGGACACTTCAAGCGATTTCGCAAAGACTTTCCACCTGGGTGATTCTGTCTAATTGCGATACAAATATTGCATAATCCGGATTACCCAGTAGCACCCTATTTCATCTTGAATTAGGTATTTTCAACAGAGATTTTTTCGCCCGGTTCGATTCGATATTGAGCTTTCAACTACGATATGCAATCTTAGTAATACAGGAAGTTCAGCTTTTGCCAAGAAATCTAAAC
>Ga0307380_10000399_pt1 | contig 69925 bp, 53 predicted proteins | sample UN3MG_FD_202239 | JGI IMG/M metagenome (GOLD analysis project Ga0307380, IMG submission 202239) | Soil microbial communities from Risofladan, Vaasa, Finland - UN-3 | ecosystem: Environmental > Terrestrial > Soil > Coastal area > Acid sulfate soil | place: Finland: Risofladan, Vaasa | collected... | reverse complement strand
AGACCGGACGATAGGCCTCCGGCCACAGCATCGGCTGGTCTTGATGCCGTCGGATATTCTTGGTTCGGGGGCGCTGACGGGAACGCCCGGATCGTGTAGAATGCTTCACTTGAAAGGCCTCCTTGCCCGGCGAGTACTGTTGTGCAACAAACTACAGTATACCGCCGCTTGAAGGCCTTTTCCTGTGCGAAACGCGATCGGAGATCGCTTATTCTGGGGCTAGCAGGCGTTGCGGGTCGAGTTCGACAACCCCATCAAGCTGGAGTTCCACGGCGCGACCGTTACCTCTCATGCGGGATTGGTTGCGTATCGCGAACACGATGAAGCGCTGAGGTCGACGGCGATGGCCGACGACATGTTCCGTGATCCTCGCCGGGTGGCACCCTCAAGCGAAGCTGGACGTCGTCCGGCGGAGCTTGCGGGTACGTCCAGCAATAAACAGATGAACGCTCGTGTGACTACCCACCCTCGCCGGTCGACCGTGCCACCCATCCTTACAGTGAGGGTGGCACCTATCGGCTACCACCTCAGCGGTGCCTGCCAGGCCTCGCGAAGATCGTCGATCGGTATGTCGGTCAACATACGCCCGCGGCGACGCACGCGACCGGCCGCCAGTTGCAGACGGTCGTACCACTGAAGACGTCGCGTTCGGCTCACCCGCCCCAGCAACACGCGCGTGACGCCCGCCTGATCGAAAACACTTCCCACGGCGTCCGCGTTGTCGGGCGACACCTCCAGCACGTAGCCGCACACGACCGGCGTGAGCGGATCGCCCAGCCCCAGCGACTCGTCGAGCCAGCACTGGGCCCCCATCATGCCGCCCATCGACATCTCGGCCACCGCTAGAGCGGCGCCGCCCTCGTTGCAGTCGTGCGCCGACACGACCAGCCGGTCGCCGATGCAGCGCGCCACCGCGCGGTGAACGGCTGCGGTCTGGGCCAGCTTCACCTTGTCCCAGCAGTCCTTCAGCACGCCGGCCAGCACCAGCAGGTTGCCCGCCTGCTTGAGGTCGCTGGTGACGCACTTGCTCACGTCCCAGACCAAGGCGCCGGCCGTCACCAGCAGCGTCGGCGGAATGGTGATCCGCCCGCCCGGCGCGTCCAAACCCAATCGCTCGGCGTCAGCCGGGTCGAGGCGAAACTCGTTGTGCAGCGAGTCCTTGCCGCTGACGAAGGGTGTGCCGTAGGCCTTGGCCGCGTCGTAGCACGCCTGCGACGCCCGCACGAACCCACCCAGCTTGTCCGCATCGCGGCAGTCGCCCCAGCAGAAGTTGTCCAGAATCGCCGTCCGCTGCGGATCGCCACCCACGCACACCACGTTGCGTATGGCTTCATCGATCGACGCGGCCGCCATCCAGTACGGATCGACCTGGCCCAACTCGGGACAGATTCCGCAGCCGATCGCCAGACCCCGCTCGCCATCGAGCCGCGGGCGAATCACAGCCGCGTCGGAAGGCCCGTCCTGAGTCGCGCCGACCAACGGCTTGACCGCGCTGCCGCCCTGCACCTCGTGGTCGTACTGGCGGATCACCCACTCCTTGCTGGCCACGTTCGGGTCGGCCAGGCATCGCATCAGCCGTTCGGTGAGCCCGCCGGGCTCAGCTGCCCAGTTTCGACCGGCCCGCACGACCTGCCCCCCGCCGGTCCAGCTCGCCTGGCGCGGCGCTCGCGGCAGGCCCTCGTGGACGAACTTCATATCCAGCTCGCCGACCGTTGTCCCCTCGTACCGAAGCAGCAAACGCCCTTCATTGCCGTAGTGCCCCATGACGGTCGCCTCGACGTCCTCGCTGGTCAGCAGGGCAAGCAACGTATCTACGCGATCGGGTGGCACGGACAGAACCATCCGCTCCTGCGCTTCGGAGATCCAGATCTCGTCATAGCGCAGGCCCGCGTACTTCAGCGGCACCTTCTCCAGATCCACCACCGCGCCCAACTCGGTGCCCATCTCGCCCACGGCGCTGCTCAAGCCGCCCGCGCCGCAGTCGGTGATAGCTGTGTATAGCGGGCCGTCCTGGTGATCTCGCGCGGCCAGCAAAGTGTCGAGAAACGTCTTCTCGGTGATCGCGTCGCCGATCTGGACGGCGTGGGAAAACTCGTCGGCGTGGGCGTCGGTCAGCTCGGCCGAGCTGAACGTCGCGCCGTGAATGCCGTCGCGCCCCGTGCGGCCGCCGACCACTACGATGAGATCGCCCTCACGTGGCTGCTTGCGCGCGAAGCGCTTGGGGATCAGGCCGATGCAACCGCAGAACACCAGCGGGTTGCCCAGGTATCGCGGGTGAAAACAGATCGCCCCGTTGACCGTCGGGATGCCCATACGGTTGCCGTAATCGCGAACGCCCGAGACCACCCCCTTCATCAGCCGGCGCGGATGCAGCACGCCGCACGGCAACTCATCGAGCTTCATCTGCGGCGGGGCAAAGCAGAACACGTCGGTGTTGGCGATTGGCTTGGCCCCCAGACCGCAGCCGACAATATCGCGGATGACCCCGCCGATCCCGGTGGCCGCCCCACCATACGGCTCGATGGCTGACGGGTGGTTGTGCGTCTCGACTTTCAGGGCCACGCCGTGCTCGTCGTCGAACTCGATGATGCCGGCGTTGTCGTCAAACACGACGATGCACCAGTCGGCCCGGCCCTCGGCGATCAGTTCGCGCGTCGCGCGGGCCACCGTGTCGGCCAGCAGGTTGCCGTAGTGCAGCTCGACCGGGCCATCGCCATCGCCGCCGGGCATGGGATCGCCGCGGTAGACTACCTCGCTCCTGAACGTCTTGTGGACGCAGTGCTCGCTCCAGGTCTGAGCGAGCATCTCCAGTTCGACGTCGGTCGGATCGCGATCGAGCCGGCGATAGTAGTCCTGGATGGCCCGCATCTCGTCGACCGACAGGAACAGGTCGGCCCGCGCCGAAAGGTCGGCCAGGCCCGTCTCGTCCAACGGCCGCATCGGGACGTGCTTGACCTCCAGCCGGTAGCTCGGCGGCTCGGGCGGCGGAACCAGCGGGCGGCGCTCGAAGAAGACCTCCTCGATGCATTCGTTCGCCAGCACGCGCGTGGCGATCAAATCGAGTGTTTCGCGGCCCGGATCGGGCTCGAACACATACCGCCGGGCAGTCCGCACGTCATCGACCGGCAAGCCCATCTGCCGAATCGCCTGCCGCGTCGAGTTGGCCACCGGGTCCATCACGCCGGGCTTGAGGTGCACTTCCACCTGGGCCCCATCTCGCGCCGCCTCGCCAGCCTGGTCGTCGACCCCCGCCAGCACGTACCGCTCGGTGACCGGGTCGGCCAATAGCTCTGCCGCGATACGATTGGCTTCGCTCTGATCGATCTTGCCCGTCAGCAGGAATATGCGCGAGGTGCGAACCCGCTTGATCTCGCTGAGCCCCAAGTCTCTTAAGTCGCCCAGAATGCTGGCTGCCTGCACGTCCAGACGCGGCGCGATCGCCTCAACTTCAATTCGCCAAAGGTCCATCGCGCTCCACCTACACCTTGTTGCTCTTGGTTGCGATTCGTCTCTGCCTGGCGCGCTCGGCCACTCGTCATGCGGGTCGCCTCAAGCGCCGTTCCGAAGCGCCGGCGCCTGCCGTCAGGTCGGCTGGTCGAGCAATCTCCTGGCTATCCATACGTCGCGCCGGCGCTTGGCATCGCTCAGCAACGCCACAAGCCTTGCTTGATCGCCCTTGGCCAGCGCCTGTTTGGCCTGCTGCAACAGCTTGATCAGTTCGTCCACGGCCGAGACTAGAGGCTGGCGATTAAACTCGAAGATGTCGCGCCACAGGCCCGGGTCGCCCGAGGCGATACGCGTGGTGTCCATCAGTCCCGTGCCGGCAAGATCCAACCCGCCCGACTTGGCGCCGGCCAGGAAAACACACGCCGCCGCCAAGTGCGTCACGTGGCTGATGCGGGCAACCAGTTGGTCGTGCTCGCGAGGGCCCATGCGGGCCACGCGGCATCCCAGATCGCGCCAAAACCTTTCCACCAAACGAGTTGCCGTAGGTTTCGTACGGCCCGTCGGCGTGACCACACACGGCGCGCCGGCGAACAAATCGGCACGCGAGAATTCCACCCCGGTCTTCTCCGAGCCGGCCATCGGATGGGCCCCGACGAAACTAACCTCCTTCGGCAGGAGACGTTCGGCCAAGCGGACCGGTACGACCTTGGCGCTGCCGACGTCGGTAACCACACAGCCGGGCGACAGGTGTGGGGCCATCGCGGCGAACATCGCCTCGAACCGGCCGAGCGGGGTGGCCAGCACCACCAGCTCAACATCGCGTAGGCCCCGGGCGAAGCTCAGCGTGGTCTGATCGACAGCGTCGAATCGCCTGGCCCGCTCGAGCGAGCTGCGCCGTCGTCCTATGCCGATTCGCATACAGCCGCTGCCCGCCGCCCGCAGGGTGAGTCCCACCGAGCCGCCGAGCAAGCCCACCCCAACGATGGCAATCCGTTTTAAGTCCTTTATTGATATAATGTTACACACTCGAAAACCAGGATTGGGTCGGTGCAGCAATGTATCGGTATCGGCGGGCGAAATCAACTTTTTTCTTGCCGCGGGCGGTGGCGGTGCTAACCTATTCTGAATATTTGATGGGCTGGACGCGGGCGGCGTGGCCGCGTGGTGCGTGAGGCCGGCCCCTTCTTCTTAGGGTTATCAAGGGATTGAGCATGGCCGATCCAGTGGCAAAGAGTTCGGGTTCAACAGGTGGGCCGAACAATCTTGAGTTCGAGAGACCTCTTACGCGGATCGAAGTCCAGATACGCGAGTTGGAGGCCAGTCAGGCCCGCACGGGCCGCGACTACTCCGACCAGATCCGTAAGATGCGGGCGGAACTGCTGACCACGGTGCGCAAGACCTACGCCAAGCTGACCGCGTGGGAGACCGTGATGGTGGCCCGCCATCCGCAACGGCCTCTAACCACCGACTATATCCAGATGATCGTCAAGGACTTCTGCGAGTTGCACGGCGACCGGGCGTTTAGGGACGACAAGGCGATCGTCACGGGGTTCGGTCGCATCGCCGGGCAGAAGGTCATGCTGGTGGGACACCGCAAGGGAAAGGACACCAAGGAGAAGATCGAGTGCTGCTTCGGCTGTGCCCATCCGGAGGGGTACCGCAAAGCCTTGCGGGCGATGAAGTTGGCGGCCAAGTTCGGGCTGCCGGTGGTCTCGTTGATCGATACGCCGGGGGCATATCCCGGCATCGGGGCGGAAGAGCGGGGGCAGGCCCAGATCATCGCCAAGAACCTGATGGAGATGTCGCTGCTGCGGACGCCGATCGTCATCCTGATCATCGGCGAGGGCGGCAGCGGCGGCGCGTTGGGCATCGGCGTGGGCGACCGGGTGGCGGTGATGGAGCACGCCTACTACTCGGTGATCTCGCCGGAGGGCTGCGCGGCGATTCTGTGGAAGTCGGGCGAGTACGCCCAGCAGGCGGCGGAACTGCTGAAGATGACGTCCAAGGAGCTCAAGAGGCTGGACCTGATCGACGAGGTGATCCGCGAGCCGCTGGGCGGGGCCCACCGCAATCCGCAGCAGGCGGCGGCCAACGTGGAGCGGTACCTCTCGCAGACGTTGCGGAGCATGAAGCGGACGAAGATCGATACGCTCCTGGAGCGGCGATACAAGCGCCTTCGCGAGTTAGGGTCGTTCTTCGAGTCGAGTTCGAGCAAGTCGAACGGCCGTTCGAAGAAGGCTAACGGCCAGGCCCTGGCCGCCAGCGGCTCAGCCGCTCGCAGCTAGCCCAGAGCACGGAACCGGTAGAGGGGGCGTTTCCTGAGGACATCCGGCAAGTCAGCGCGGCGTGAGGCGTCGCTGTGCCCGTAAGGGCTTGGCGGTTCGACATCCGCCACCGAAGCCGCGAGCCACTGGCGTAACCTACTTTGAAGGGGGCGGGCCGGCTGGGGCGTACGTTTCGTAAGCGCTGGTCTTCTGCCGTCAGGCGGGCCAGCGGACTCCCAACTCATCCAGGAGGTCTTGTCGCGGGACAAGGCGATCCAACACGGGCTCGTAGCCGCGTTTGTGAAGTTCCTCTGTGAGTTGGCCGGTTTGGGCGAGGCGCCGACGCAGGGCTGCCTGATCGGCCTTGGTGCGAGAGTCGACGGCCTGTGGATCGCAGATCTGCCGGAGCCAGGATCGGGCGCGCCGGATCGCCTGTATCACTTCCGGATCCTCGGGCCTTTCAACCGCCAAGTCATGCAGTTCCTGCGGGTCCTCGGCCAGACAGAACACAACGGACCTTTCGTTGACACACTCGATGACTTTCCAATGCCCGTCGCTGACGGCGAAACAGGACGCCGGCCAGCCGTTGGCATGGACTTCGCACAGGATGAAACGCCCTGCGGGCCGGGGGTTTTCGCCGACGATGGATGGAAGAAGCGACTGGCCTCGCACGGACCTCAACGTCGCAACGTCCATCGCTTCACATATCGTGGGGAAGATGTCGTGGTGATGAGCCGGGATGCCGTCGGTCCGCCCCGCGCGACCATGGGGATGGCGCACGATCAAAGGCACGCGTGCCGAACCTTCCCAAAGGTTCATAAGGCTCCAGCAGCCATGGGCATGGACGTTGGCGCCGTGGTCGGTCGTATAGATCACCATCGTATCGTCGGTCAGGCCAAGCTCCTGGAGGGCATCCAGAAGACGTCCGACGTGTCCGTCGAGGATGTGGCAAAAGGCATGGAAGCCCACGTGAGCTCGACGAATATCGTCCGGCTGGACGTAGTCGCCGCACTCGAGGCGCCGGAACGCGCGGAAATACGGGTGCAAGGTCTGAGGGTCCTGGAAGTACTTCTCGGGCAGTTCGTCAAGCCGGATGAGTGGGTCGAAGCGATCCCACTCTTGTGGAGGAGGCGCCCAGGGGGGATGCACCTTGAGGAGGTTGACGTTCAGCACCCATGGCCGATCGATCGGCCGGTCTTCGCGGAGCCAGCGAAGGCTCCGATTCAGTGTGTCGGTATCCAGCGTGGTTTCGGGATAATTCTCGCGGCGACGGGCGCCGCGAATCCACTGGAGATTCTGGAAGCGTGGGATGATCTCATGCTCGCGGTATAGCGAGTGGATATCGAGGCTGGTGCGGTGGCGTGGCAGGATTTCCTCGCTGATGCCATGATCGCAATCCGGCTGAAAGTCCAGCTTGCCGACCGTCGCGATGTGAACGCCCTGATCGCGCAAGTGTCTTGCCCAGCCACCTCGACCGTTCCAGGGCGTGGCGTTGCACCAGACGCCGGTCTCGTGTGGGTACAAGCCGCTGAACAGAGCGCCTCGGGCCGGCACGCAAAGCGGGCTGGCACAGTAGGTATACTCGAAACGCGTTCCCTCGGCCGCGAGGCGATCAATATTCGGGGTATGCGAAATACGGTTGCCGTAGCAGCCGAGGAACTCCGGGTTGTGATGCTCCGAGACAATCAGCAGGACGTTCATCCGACATTACCCGTATAGCCGCTTACGAGCCTGATGCTGGCCCGTCAAGACGTTAGCCTATCGGGGATTTTCGGGATGGTCTAGCCAGACTGCGCTGTCGGGCTGGCCAGCCCAGGGCATCGTCCCGCTGGGCGGCGGGGCCGACGTGGGTGCATCGTTCGACTACTCGATGGTGAAGACCCATATGGGCGATCGCGCGCCGTCCAAGCCGTGAGCGGCGTGTGGTCTTGGCCGGCTGATCGGGCATGAGTGGTAGCCGGTGTGCTGGGGCAAACGCACGAAGCGCCGGCCGTGTGCGTGATAAGCTAGGAAGACTATAGCAATTGAATGGCCGGAGAGGCGATTTGAACCAACCTGTGGGAAGCGTTTACGAGCGTTCCGGCCGGCCAGTTCCGTGCTTTGGTTGTCGGTGCAGCGATGATCGTGTTGACTGCGCCGGCCTCCGCCTGGACGAGATAGTCGGCAGATCATAGTCATCGCCGGTTGACAGTTCCGCGCTATCCAGCCGATAATGTATGAGTGGTCGCTCCTCAGCCGCGCGGAAGGATTGACACCCGCGCGAGCAATATGTCTCCGACATTAGAGGTACAGCGCCGGGCTTGCATGGAGGCCCGTGGTCCGGTATAAATACGGTGTTGAGACTCGGGGAAGGTAGCCCCGTCTTTGGTGGCTTTGTCATTTCTGAAAGGAGCGGTGTGACATGTGTGCAAAGTATGCAGGGTGGCTTGTGTGTGTGGGTCTGTTGGCCTGCGTCCCGCTGAGCGCCGGCGCGGCGGAGTGCGAGTTTACGACGATCGCCGACAGCACGGGTGAGTTCAGCAACTTTTCTTGGTGTCCCAGCATCAATGGCCAGGGGCAGGCCGTCTTTCTAACGTTCTTCGATGCGGACAGCCACCTGGAGGTCCTGGTCGGAGACGAGACCGGCCTCAGTATGGTGGGCAGCTCGGCATTGATGCCGCCTCCGGGTGAAGATCCGAATCGCTACGCGTGGGTAGTCGAAAGCTACCACTTCGGTTTGAACGATGCCGGGGCCGTGGTAGCGTTAATTAACAGAGGAGCGTTGTACGGGGGGGTCGGCATCTACAAGGTCGACGACTCTGCCTTTACGACTATCGCAAATATCGTCGGTGCGTTCGGCAGCGTCGGCACGTACGTGCTGCCCGACGTGAACGCATCGGGCGTGGTATCTTTTGGAGGACAGCCGGATTCGGGTTCAGGACTGGGATCGAAGGGCATCTTCACGAGTTCGGACGATGTGTCCTACACCACCGTCGCCAACATTGACGGCGATTTCTACGACTTCCTGGGCAACAACGGCAGAACGGCGGTCAATGACCTGGGCATGGCGGCGTTCAGGTTCACCTACGACGTAGCGGGCGGCGGCATCGCCAAGGGAGACGGCAGCGGGGCGGCCACCGTGGTGGTCGATACCTTCGGACCGTACGTTGGTTTCTCCTGGCCGTCGATCAACAATGCGGGCGCGATATCCTTTATCGCCCAGCGGGATGTAGGCGGTTCGGCGATCGTGGTCGATAGCGGTGGAAGTGAGACGGTCGTCGCGGATACGACCGGGCCGTATTTCGGTTTTCTTGACCAGGTAGCCCCGATCAACAACGCTGGCGACGTTGTGTTCCTGGCCTCCTTGGACGCCGGCGGAACCGGTCTGTTCACGGTCACGGGGCCCGATTCGGTTGAGAACTGCATCATCAAGACGGGTGATGCCCTGGCAGGGTCCACGGTTGTGGACCTCCGTCTGGGCACCGACAGTATCAATGACAGCGGCCAGGTGGTTTTCAAAGCCAAGTTGGCAAGCGGGACCTACGGCATCTACCGGGCCGATCCTCTCGGCGACGCGGATGGTGACGGCGTGGACGACGAGGTCGACAATTGCCCGGCCGTGGCCAATCCCGACCAGTTGGATACCGACAACGACGGGTTGGGCGATGCGTGCGACGACGATGACGACGCGGACGGGCTGAGCGACGCGGACGAGGCGCTGTTCGGTACCGACCCGGTCGATCCTGACTCGGACGACGACGGGATGCTCGACGGCGCGGAAGTCCTGGCCGCCGACGGCACGGGATGCCCCGACCCGCTGAATGCGGATTCGGACGGCGACAGCCTCTCCGACGGTGCAGAGATCACGCTGGACACCAACCCGTGCAACGTTGACACGGACGGCGACAGCGTGTGGGACAACGACGATCCGCTTCCGAATGAGCCGGGTGTCACGACGGGTTGGCTGGAAGACCAGACCCGGGAAGAGCAGCAGGACATCCTCGATGTGACACTGGTCGTGTTCGATGCCCCGAACAACAACGCTGCCAAGGGACGCCGCAACTCGCTGGCGAACCGGGCGGCCGCGGCGGCCAATGCCATCGCCGACGGCAACATCCAGCAGGCAATCGATATACTGACAAGCCTGCTGGAGAAGGTGGACGGTGTGACACCTCCGCCGGACTGGCTGGTCGACTCGGCAGAAAAGACCGAGATGGCGAACGACGTGAGCCAGTTGATCTCGCTACTGCAATTGGAGCTGTAGTCCTACACATCGAGTGACAACACGCGGGCTCAGGCGCCGTGCCCGGCAAGCGGACACGCGCCTGAGCCCTTCATTTTAGGTGACCAAGTGCTGCCCCGATCGGCCTGCTGGTTGTCGTGCCGGCGTTGACAGGGTCGCACTTGGCGGGCGAGCATATCGGGCGCCCATGCGAGTCCTGGCGCTGGAACCATACTACGGAGGAAGTCACCGCGCGTTCGTCGACGGATGGTCGGCGTGCAGCCGACACAACTGGACGGTGCTGACTCTTCCGCCGCACAAGTGGAAGTGGCGGATGCGGCACGGTGCGATCACGCTGGCCGACCGAGTGAATCAACGTGCCGCGGCCGGCGGGACGTGGGACGCGCTGTTCTGCTCGGACATGCTGAACCTGGCGGAGTTTATGGGCCTGGCCCACGAGCGTGTGGGGCGCCTGCCGTCAGTAGCCTACTTCCATGAGAACCAGCTTACCTATCCCGTACGGCACGAGGACGAGCGCGACTATCACTTCGTGCTGACCAACCTGACCACGATGCTGGCGGCCACGAGCGTGTGGTTCAACTCGGCGTTCCATCGCGACTCGTTTGTGGACGCACTGCCGGGATTCCTGCGGCGGATGCCCGACCACCAGCCGTTTGACGCGATCGATCGGATCCTCGCCAAGTCGCTCGTCCAGCCGCAGGGCATCAACGAGCTGCCGCCTCGCGGGTCCCGCAAGCCCGGCCCCATGCGCATTCTCTGGGCCGCAAGGTGGGAGTTCGACAAAAACCCCGAGACGTTCTTCGAGGCGATCAAGATGCTCGAGGCGCGAGGCGTGGCGTTCCGCATCAGTGTGATCGGGGAGCAATTTCGCGAGTCGCCCGAGGTGTTCGCGTGGGCCGAGCGGCACTATGCCGACCGGATCGACCGCTGGGGCTATCAGGCCGACCGCAAAGCGTACGAGGCCGCCCTGCGTGAGGCCGACGTGATGGTCTCGACCGCGAATCACGAGTTCTTTGGGGTGAGCGTGGTTGAGGCGATTGCGGCTGGGGCGTATCCGCTGCTGCCGAGGCGCCTGGCGTATCCGGAGATCCTCGGCGGCGAGGAGGCGGCCCGGGAAGACGGTTTCTTCTATGACGGCAGCGCCGAGCAACTTGCCGCCATGCTGGCCGGGCTAGCCCAGAGGTCGACACGCGGCGATCTGTGGCAAGGCCAGGCGGATCGGGCCCTGCGGGCGGTGAGGCGATTCCTTTGGCCATCGCTGGCGCCGAGCCTGGACGACGCGATGGAGGCGGTGGCAGCAACCGCGGCCCGCAGGTGATCGCGGTTGGGCGCGGGCGATCGCGGCGTAGTGAGTGGTTGCCGGGGACGACGGACGCGAACAGGATGACACGGGTGAATCAAAGGCGAACGACGATGGAGAATGGCCTATGAAAGCGCTACATCGAAGCTTGGCGACGGCGGTATGGGTGGGCGTGGTCCTTGCGGGCTGCTCGGCGTTGGAGGAGCCGGGCACGACAGACACCACGAGCAAGCCATCGGATCAATCCATCGGGCAGTCGGCCGCGCCAGCAGCCAAGCGGATTGTGCAGGCGCCGGCGAAACGGGGAGGCGTCGCCGAGGTCGAAGTGCATCGGCCGAAGCACTTTCCGCACCGCATCTGGGCGGCGTGCGACTTCGAGGCCCGCACGACCGACTACGGGTGGTTCGGCACGGCCGAGACGCAGAACATCCCCCAGTACCCCGGCAACGTAACCGCGCTGCGCAGCCGCGAGTCGCAGAAGTATTCGTCACGTTATGTGGGAATCAACCCGGTGCCCGGACCGCGCATGGGCGAGGTCAACAAGGTGTACTTCCGCTACTACGTGGAAGGCACGACCGACGCCCAGGTGCAGCACTTCAACCTGTCGGAGAACGACAACCACCACATCAGGGTGTCGGGGTTGACGGAGGGTGGGTGGTCACAGGCGACGCCGAACTTCACCGCCGACTCGAAGCGCAACGACGGCAGTCCCGGCGCGATGAAGAAGGGCGACCGGATGGACGACCTGAAGATCTATTTGGGCCGGTTCGGCGACGGCAAGGAGTATGACATCATCATCGACGACGTGATTTTCTTCGCCGAGGCCCCGTCACACCCGCCGGACTTCGAACCGTTTCCCAACCGGGTGATCTTCCTGGCTGCCTTCGACACGGGCGAGAAGGACAAGTACTGGCCTGGTTCGCTCGAGATCGTCGACCGGCGCCTGCCGGCTGACTCCTACTGGCGGGTCGCGCGGGCGGTGCCACACGAGAATCCACCTGCCAAGTGGATTCGGCTCCAGATCCAGCCACCCAAGCCAGTGGGCGAGATGACCAAGCTGCGTTTCCGTTACCACGTGACCGGCGCGTCGGCGATGACGGTGCAGATCTTCGATATGACCGATATGGACAATCGACACATCCGTCTGAGCGACCTGCCACAGGGCGTGTGGCAGACGGCGAACCTGAACTTCACCCGCGATGCGAAGCGCAACGACGGAAGCGACACGCCGTTTGCCGCAGGCCACGTGGTGGACGACATTTTCTTTTTCGTCAGCCCCGATGGCGATCAGGACGTCGATCTGCTGATCGACGAGGTGGTGCTGTATGATGCGGGATGCGGTGAGATAGGGGGAGGAGGGACGGCCTAATCCGCCTCTTTTACCCCTATCGAGTTTGCAGGACCGTGCTGCCCCGACGTTCGTGTGGGAAAAAACACTGTTCGAGAACCCGCCGCGGCGGGGCACACGGCGCGCGCCAGGAGTTGCGCGCCCTGCGAGTTTGCAGGACCGTGGCACACGGTACGAAACCGGGCACTCAGGACGCGCTAGTTGTCTTCGAAGGTCAGGAAGGGGCGCATGCGGTCGACGGTTTTCGGGCCGATGCCGCGGACGGCGTCGAGGTCGTCGGGAGTAAGAAATACCGGCTGCGTGGCGGCTGAGGCGGTCTGTTGCTCGTGGCGATAGGCGACGATCCTCTTGGCCAGCGCCGGGCCGATCCGCGGAAGTTGGGTCAGCTCGGCCCAGGTGGCGGTGTTGGGATTGATCTTCTGCTCGATCTGCGCGGCCGCGCCGGGGATCACCCCGATGGGCTCGGCAAGGTACACCGGCCTGAGCCATCCGAGCACGAGCACATAGGCGAGGATCAGGGCGAGAATGCCGTAGCAGACCCAATAGACCGGCTTGGGCCAGGCGTGGCCCCAACCTTGTGCGGGCGCTTCGTTCATGGGCTCTTGGGGCCGGCGCGGCGCTGCTGCTGATCGATGACGGTGGAGCCAGCACTCTCGGCTCGCACGGAGGTCAGTTCGTGGAAGGCCGGCTTGGGCGTCAGGTCTTTGTGGAGGAGCCCACCATGGGGCAGGTAATGCGGTCCGGCGTCGGTCAAGTCGCGCCAGGTTATGGTATCGACGAACGGCTTGGACAATGCGATGTTGAGGAAATCTCGCAGCCAGAGCGATTGGGTCTGCTCGTTCCACGGGCGATGCCACTCGCCGCCGTCGGCAACGGAGATCTGCCCGGCCCAGGCGTCGGCTTCATCGGGGGTAACGGCTGAGGGCACCTGCACGGCGGTGAGGTGCAGCGGCTTGCCGAGGTTGGCAAAGCGGTCGAGCATGGCGGAGATCTGGAGCATGTCGCGGACGTACATGCCCTCGCGGGCGAGGCCGAAGTAGAACTGCAAGCCAATGGCGTCGAAGTTGATGCCGCTCTGCGAGCACATGTCGGCGTACAGGATGGGCGGGATCGTTCGCTGGTTACGCGCGAAGTACTCACCCCAGGGGGCGATCAGGTCGATGATAGCCGTTGCCCGCGGGGCCGATTGCTTGGCGGCCGTTGCCACCACTCGCGTCAGCTCCATCAACTGCTCGAAGTTGAAGTTGAAGCTGTTCTCGGCGTGGATGCCGCTGATGACGTCCCATGCCTGGACGAACTTGCCGTAGCGCTCGAACACACGTTTGGCGTGCTCGTAGACAAGTTGCCTGACGGTGTCGAAGTCATGTTCCCAAATGTAAATCCAATCGGGCAGGTTCTGCTCATTAAACGCGACCAGCGGCGAGGCTTTGATCGGCACGCGCTGGCGCGTGAGCAGTTCGACCCACTCGTCGACCGCTTCCCATTCCGGCTGTTGCTCCTTGGGCTCGATCTGCCGCCAGGGGATGGGAACGGTCACGAAATCGAACGATTCGAGCAGGCGCCGGGCGTAGGCCTCTCGCCGATCCAGCAGGTTGGCGAAGCAGCCGAACACACGCCGCCCCAACTGGCCGGTCTGCCGGCGGCGCGTCAGAAAGATGTCGGCATGAAAGAGCGTCAACTGCTCACCCACGTGCATGGCCAGGGCGAGCGACTGGTCGGCGCACGCGGCGATTTTGACGGGATCGTCCTCCTGGAGAGCCTTGATCATCAGGTCGCGGGCTCGGTCGACTTCCTGGCTGAGCGGCTCGGCGCCGGCGTAATCGAACAGACCCCAGTCCTCGCGCTTCTGGAGGATGCGCATCAGCCGCCCGCGTGCCAGCTCGAGGTGCAGGTTGTAGGGCTTGGCTCGCTCGGGCAGGCGTGCCGTCTCGAGCATGACCCGTCCGAAGCCCTGCACCGGCCAGAGCAGAGCCAACGCCGCCGGTCCCTGGGCGCGCTTGGTACACTGGATCTGGCCCTTGTCGAATTCGATGTCCGCGCGAACGGGCACCTGGTCGCTGCCGATCAGGTAGGCGGCTTCCAGGTCGACGCTTTTGGCGGACTTGCCCTGTTGGTAAACCTCGAATCGAAGCATAGGCTTGCTGTGTGTCCCTTTTTCTGGCGTTGGGGCGCGCGTGGCGCGGTCAGTCCTTCCACACCTCGGGATTGACCAGGTTGAGCGGCCTGCGCCCGGTCAACGCCGCCGTGATGTTCTCGGCAGCCATGATAGCCATCTTTTCCCGCGTCTGCGAGGTGGCGCTGCCGATGTGCGGCACGCACACCACGTTGTCCAGCTCGACCAGGCCCGGTGCGGGCTGGGGCTCGTCCTCGTAGACGTCCAGCGCGGCCGTGGCGATTCGCCCCTCGCGCAACACCCAAACCAGGGCGGCCTCATCGATGACCGGGCCGCGTGATGTGTTGACCAGGCAGGCCGTGGGCTTCATCCGGCGAAGCAGCGACTCGTCGACGAGGTGCCGATTGGCCGGCGTCAGGTTCACGTGCATGCTTACGTAGTCGCTCTGTTCGAAGAGCGAATGCAGATCGACGCGGCGGGCGCCGAGTTGGGTTTCCAGTTGCTGATTGCGGATCGCGTCGCAGTAGAGCACCTTCATGCCGAATCCACTGCTGCGAAGGGCCACCGCGGTGCCGATTCGCCCGGCCCCGAGGATACCCAATGTCTGACCGGCGAGTTGCCCGCCCAGAAACTGCATGGGACCCCAGCCGGTCCATCGTCCGCTGCGGAAGAATCGATCGGCCTCGACGATGCGTCGGGCGGCTGCCAGCAGCAGGGCCCACGTCAGCTCGGCGGTGGCGTCGGTCAGCACGCCCGGGGTGTTGGTGATCATCACGCCTTTGCGGGTGGCCTCGGCGAGGTCGATGTTGTCGTAACCGACGGCCAGATTGGCGAAAACCCTGCATTGCGTGCCCGCGGTGTCGAGCACGGCCTCATCAATCTGATCGGTGAGCATGCAGAGGACGGCGTGGCGCCCGGCCACCTGTTCGAGCAGCTCCTGGTGCGATAAATCTCGATCATGCGGATTGACCTCGACGCCTTGGCAGTGGCGGCGCAGCAGCTCGAGCCCCGGTTGAGGGATCAGGCGCGTCACGAGGACATTATACGATCCGGCCATCATCGCTCCAGATAACCCGCGCCCGGGTCGAGCGCAAGAGGGGCATGATTATAATGGCCGCGAGCCGCACGGCAACGAGAAGCGTGGCGACAGGCGGCGGCGGCTCGGTTGACACCGTGTCAGGGCCACCGGTAGCATGCCCGCCTACCTTTACGACGGAGCCGGACCCATGAATGACAACGTCCTCTGCGAGACTGATATTGCAGGCTTTGACTATCGGCGAGGCAAGGTGCGCGACGTGTACGACCTGGGGGACAAGCTGCTGCTGGTGGCGACGGATCGGATCAGCGCGTTCGACGTGGTCATGCCCAATGGCATCACAAACAAGGGCATTATCCTGACGCAAATCTCCAAGTTCTGGTTCGACTGGCTTGCCGGCCGCGTGAGGCACCACCTGCTGGAGGTAATCGACTCGAAGGCGCCGCCCGGGATGGAGCAGTATCTGGGGCAGCTTCGGGGCCGGGCGATGCTCTGCGTCAAGACGGAGGTCGTGCCGATCGAGTGCGTGGTCCGGGGCTATCTGGCGGGCTCGGGCTGGGCGGACTACCAGCAGACCGGTGCGATCTGCGGGATCAAGCTGCCGAAGGGGATGAAGCAGTGCCAGCGGTTGCCCGAGCCGATCTTCACGCCGGCCACGAAGGCCGAGACCGGGCACGACGAGAACATCAGCTTCGAGCGGGCGTGTGAGATTGTCGGGCGCGAGGCTATGGAGCAGGTCCGGCGGCGGAGCATCGAGATCTATCAGGCCGCGGCCGACTATGCAGCCGAGCGCGGGATCATCATCGCCGACACCAAGTTCGAGTGGGGTCGGCTGGGTGGAGAGCACATCCTCATTGACGAGATCATGACTCCCGACTCGTCGCGTTTCTGGCCGGCGGATCAATACGAGGTGGGGCGCGATCAGCAGAGCTTCGACAAGCAATACGTGCGGAACTGGTTGCAGACGTTGTGCGACCGTGGCCAGTGGGACAAGACCCCGCCCGGACCGATGCTGCCGCCTGACATCGTAGCCAACACGACCAAAAAGTACGTCGAGGCGTATGAGCGTCTGACGGGGCAGACGTTCCGTCCGCTCGGCGTCTGACGGGCGCAACGATCAAGCCTGCGCATACCAAGCGGACTGTCTTATGGTGCGAGGCGATGGTGATGGGCGCCGACAGCCGAGCTGCCAGGCCATCTACACGTCGTCAAGCAGGTGACCGAGCTTCTGCTTTTTGGTCTGTAGGTAGCGCTGGTTGACCGGGTTCGGTGGGATCTGGATGGGCAACTGCTCGACGACCTCCACGCCGTAGACCTCCAGGCGGCTGATCTTCTTGGGATTGTTGGTCAGCACGCGGAGGCGCCTCAGTCCCAGGTCGCGCAGGATCTGGGCGCCGATGCCATAGTCTCGTCTGTCGACCGGCAGGCCGAGCTTCTGGTTGGCCTCGACGGTATCCAACCCGCCGTCCTGCAAAGCATAGGCGTGAAGTTTCTTGGCCAGGCCGATGCCGCGTCCCTCCTGGCGGAGATAGACGATCGCCCCCTTACCCGTGTCGGCGATGAGTCGCATGGCTGTCTGGAGCTGATCGCCGCACTCGCAGCGAAGCGAGCCGAAGATATCCCCCGTCAGACACTCCGAATGCACGCGGACGAGCACGGGCTCGTCGTGTTGAATCGGTTTGTCGTTTGCGTCACGCTCGCCCACGCCGCCGCAGCACAGCGCGAGGTGCGGCTCGCGATCGACCAGCGATTGGTAAGCGATGAGTGTGAACTCGCCGTAGCGCGTCGGCATCGTGATGGTTTCGATGCGCTCCACCAGCGTCTCACTGCGCAGGCGGTGCTCGACCAGATCGGCCACGGTACACATTTGCAGGTTGTGCTGGCGGCAGAACTTCACCAGGTCGGGCACGCGGGCCATGGTGCCGTCTTCGTTCATAATCTCGATGAGTACAGCGGCAGGCTTGAGCCCCGCGAGTCGCGCTAAGTCCACGGAACCTTCGGTCTGTCCGGCCCGCACCAGCACGCCGCCTTCCATCGCCTGAAGCGGGCTGATGTGACCGGGGCGGACCAGGTCGGTGGGTTGGGCGTCATCGGCTGTGGCGGCTTGGATGGTTGCGGCGCGGTCGGCGGCGGAGACGCCCGTCGTCACGCCGAACCGCGGATGGGCATCGACGGTGACCATGAAGGCCGTCCCCAGCGGGGCGGTGTTGTCGGCCGTTTGCGGGTGAAGGTTGAGTTGCCGGCAGCGCTGCTGGGCCAGCGGCATGCACAGCACGCCCCGACCGTACTTCAGCATGAAGTTGATGATGGCGGGCGTGACCTTCTCAGCCGCACAGACCAGATCGCCCTCGTTCTCGCGCGACTCATCATCGACCAGGACGATAAGCCTGCCGGCCCGCAGATCGTCCAGGGCCTGGGCAATGGGGCAAAAAACGTTTCCGTCATTCACGCCTTTTCACCTCGCTGTGGGCCGTTCTCGGCCGCCGCAACGAATCGCATGCCCACGACGCAATACTCGGCCGCCGAGATCGCCGCCAGCGCCGTCACCAGCCACCACAGCAGGTCGGGGACGTATCGCAGCGGCCCGGGCAGGTTCGGCCAGAGCAGTATCGACACCACCATGGAGAACTGCAAGACGGTGCAGATTTTACCCGACGGCCGGGGCTGTAAACACATGCGCCCGGTGGCCAGGTAGATCAGCACGAATCCCAGGACGACTACAACCTCCTTGCCGACGACGGCCACCACGACCCAGTTGGGCACAATTTTGCCGGGCACCGAAGCGCTGTCGGTCGCCAGCGTGACGACCGCACAAAGGATCAGGAGCTTGTCGGCTACCGGGTCGAGGAACTTGCCCAACGCTGTATGGGCATTGAGTCGCCGAGCCAGAAACCCGTCCAGCGCGTCGGAGACGGCCATCACGGCGAACACCGCCAGCCCGACCCAGCGAGCCGCCCACCATTGCTGCACGTTCAGCAGGCATACCAGGAACGGGCCAATCAGCAGTATTCTGACCAGGGTGACCCAGGTCGGCCACGATACGCGAGTCATGCGAGCACCAGCCCGGCGAGCCCCTGACAATCCGGCAGATTATACCACGCGACCCGGGTCGGGGCCAACGCGCGACCCGTACTCGAGTTGTTCGCAAATGGCCGCGGCGTCGGGGAGCTGACCATCCAATCGTGGGACGGGCGGCGGAGACTTGGAACTGGACCGCGCGCACGCGCAGAGCTTAGAATCGGCGAGATAGCATCGCGCATGTGGCGGGTGGGAGGACGCACGTCGGTGACTCGACGGTTCGTCAGTCCGATTGGCTTGCTGGCTGTCAAGAAGCAACTGCGTGTTGCGGGGCTGATGTCCGGCACGTCGGCCGACGGGGTGGATGTGGCGATCGTCGATATCGCCGGTCGCGCGGTCGACGTGCTGGCGTTCGACACCTTCGGCTACACGCCGGCGCTGCGACGCAGGCTGTTCGAGCTGTTCGACTCGGGGCGAACTACAACCGTCGATCTGGCGAGGCTGAACGTGGCGGTGGGCGAGGCGTTTGCGTCGGCGCTGATCGAACTGGCTGGGCGCAGCGGGATCGACATGCGCTCGGTCGACCTGATCGGTTCGCACGGCCAGACGGTTTGCCACGATCCAGTGGGCGGCCGAATCGGCCGGTGCAAGGCCCGTTCGACGCTACAGATCGGCGAGCCATGCGTCATTGCCGAGCGGACGGGTATTACGACGGTGGCCGATTTTCGCCCGCGAGATGTCGCGGCTGGCGGCCAGGGCGCGCCGCTGGTGCCATATGCCGACTATGTGCTGTTGGCCGATCGCCGGCTGAATCGTGCGATTCAGAACATCGGCGGCATCGCCAATGTGACGTTTCTGCCTGCCGGCGGCGGTATGGGCTCTGTGATCGCCTTTGACACCGGTCCGGGCAACATGGTCATCGACCAGGTGGTTGGCCGCATGAGCCGCGGACGCCGGCGCTATGACGCCGACGGCAGGATGGCTGCGGCTGGGAAGGTTGACGACAAACTGCTCGCAGAACTGATGGCCCACCCGTTCCTACGCAGAGGGCCGCCCAAATCAGCCGGTCGCGAGCAGTTCGGGGCGGGGTTTGTAGAGCGCATGTGCAGTCGGGCCCAACGGCGAGCGATGGCGGGGGCCGACGTGGTGGCTACCGCTACGGCGTTTACGGCATGCAGCATCGCCGACGCATACCGGCGATTCCTGCCGGTGCGGATCGATCAGGTGATCTTGTGCGGCGGTGGAGCGCGGAACAGGACGTTGGTCGAGATGTTGCGACGCCGGCTCGATCCGGTCGAGGTCATGCTGACGGACGACTTTGGCATCAGCGCCGACGCCAAAGAGGCCGTTTCGTTCGCCATTCTGGCGCGGGAGACCATTTGCGGCGTGCCAGCCAACGTTCCATCGGCGACCGGTGCCGACGGGCCGGTGATTCTGGGCAAGATTATCCCGGGGAAGGTAGCGGCGGCTAGACGATGAAAGATCGATCGCGACTCACCACTGAGAAACGCAACGCCCGAACGCGCAACGTCGACCGGCGTTCGACGCTGGAGATCGTCGACGTGATCAACGCGGAGGACCGGCGCGTGGCGCCGGCCGTGGCCAGACAGCGGAGGCAGATTGCCGCCGCCGTCGAGCTGATCGTCGAGTCGCTTGGCGAGGGCGGACGGCTGTTCTATGTGGGCGCGGGCACAAGCGGGCGACTTGGCGTATTGGACGCCTCGGAATGCCCGCCCACGTTTGGCGTGCCACCCTCGATGGTGCAGGGGATCATCGCAGGTGGGCGGCGGGCGCTGGTGCGTTCAGCCGAGGGGGCCGAGGACCGGCCCGCTGACGGTGCGGCGGCGTTGCGAAAGCGGCACGTCAAGCCAATCGATGCGGTGGTCGGCATCGCGGCGTGTGGGGTCACACCGTTCGTCCGCGGCGCGATCGCCCACGCACGCAAGATCGGCGCGCGGACGGTTTTTCTTACTTGTGCGCCGGAGGGTACGGAAGGCGTCAAAGCCGACGTGATCATCAATCCCGTCGTCGGGCCGGAGGTGGTGACCGGCTCGACGCGGATGAAGGCCGGTACCGCCACCAAGCTGGTGCTCAACACGCTCACCACTGCGGCGATGATCAAGTTGGGCAAGGTGTACGGCAATCTGATGGTCGATCTGAACGCCACCAACGCCAAGCTGCGCGACCGCGCCGAACGCATCGTCATGGCCGTGACCGAGCTGTCGCGTCCGCAGGCCCGCAGGCTGCTGACTCGCGCTCGGTGGCGGAGCAAGACGGCTATCCTGATGCACCTTGCGGGGCTGGACTTCGACGGGGCCCGGCGGCGTCTGAAGCGATCGAACGACTCGCTGCGCAGGGCTTTGGCCGACGATTAGCGATATGGACGTTCTACGCCCGGTCGACTGGGTCATCATTGCCGCCTATCTGCTCTTTGCATTGGTGGTGGGTGTTGCGCTGGCGCGGCGAGCGGGGCGGAGCACCAGCGAATTCTTCATCTCCGGGCGGAACCTGCCGTGGTGGCTGGCAGGCACGTCGATGGTGGCCACCTCGTTCGCATCCGATACGCCGTTGGTAGTCACCGGCTGGGTCCGACACGGTGGGGTGAGCGAGAACTGGCTATGGTGGTCGTTCGCCGTCGGTCACATGCTCACCGTGTTCCTGCTGGCGCGGCTATGGCGCCGGGCCGAGGTCGTCACCGACGTGGAGCTGACCGAGCTTCGTTACTCGGGCCGACCGGCGGCGGTATTGCGGGCGTTTCGCGCAGCCTACCTGGCGCTTCCGATTAATTGCATCGCCATGGCCTGGGTCATGGTGGCGATGGTCAAGCTGCTGGGCGTGCTGTTCGGCGTGCATCCGGTGGCGGCGGTGGTGGTCTGTGTCGTGCTGGCGACAACATACTCGGTCCTGTCGGGGTTCTGGGGAGTGGTGGTGACCGACCTGGTGCAGTTTGTCATTGCGATGGCCGGCTCGGTCGGTTTGTGTGTGCTCGTGGTCCGCAGCCTGGGTGGAGTAGCGGCGATCAGCGAGCAGGCGGAGGCAGTCAGTCCCCTGGGCAATCGGCTGTTGGATTTCTTCCCTGATGCCGGCATGTCGGGCGCAGGCGGCGGGCAGGACTTCTGGTCCGGGCCGGCGTTTGCGTTCCTGATGTTTGTGGCCGTGCAGTGGTGGGCCAACAAGAACGCCGACGGCGGTGGGGTGATGGTCCAGCGGATGTCGTCGGCCAAGAACGAGCAGCACTCGCTGCTGGCCATGCTGTGGTTCAGTGTGGCGCATTACGCTGTGCGTCCCTGGCCGTGGATCCTGGTGGCGGTGGCATCGGTCGCGGTGTTTCCCGATCTGCCCGACGGGGAGGCGGCCTATCCTGCGATGATCAAGAAGTTCCTTCCGCCGGGCCTGATGGGCCTGATGCTTACCTCGTTTCTGGCGGCGTTCATGTCGACGATCGACACGCACTCGAACCTGTCGGCCTCGTACATCGTCAACGATGTGTATGCGCGGTTCATCCGGCCGAAAAGCAGCCAGCGCCATTTTGTGTGGGTTTCGCGGGCGGCGTCGGTAGGTTTCATGCTGGTCAGCTCGGTGATCGCCTTGCGAGCCGATTCGATATCGGCGTTGTTCAAGTTTATGCTGGCGTTCAGTTCGGGCGTGGGGAGTGTCTACATCCTGCGGTGGTTCTGGTGGCGCATCAACGCGTGGTCTGAGATTTCGGCGATGGTGGTATCGTCGGTGATCGCCAGCGCGTTGTACGTCAAAGGCGGCCTGGGCTACGCGCCGGTGCTGGCCATCACCGTGGCCGGGTCGACGGCCATTTGGCTGGTGGTGACATTCGCGACGGCGCCCGTCTCGCGTGACCGACTGGTAGCGTTCTACCGGAAGGTGCGGCCCTACGGTGCGTGGGGCCCCGTGGCGCGGGAGGCGGGTGTTGCGCCCGTGCTCGGTCTTGGCCGGCAGTTAGTCAATTGGCTGGCCGGCACGGTGATGGTGCTGGGCCTGACCCTGTCGGTCGGCAAGTTTTTGCTGGGGGCGCCATGGTCGGGCGCCCTGTATCTGGTGGCCGCGGTCGTCGGATTCGTGATCATCCGACCGAGTATCGCGGGAGGGCAGCCGCGTGGTGCCCGGCGCAGCCAGCCGAGAGCAGGAATGTCCACATAGTGGGTAGGGACGTGTCGCAGGCTGTGTTCGGCCTGACGGCCCGCCATGTCGACCGAGCAGGTCGACAGGCCAACGAACAGCGGGCGAGACCTTCGCCAAGCCAGAGAGTGTCTTTACGCGGGGTGCCCGCCGAGTAAGAATGCACGCGACGAAGGAGCAGGGCATGCCCGAAGAGTGGTATTTCGACGCGGAGGTGTGGCGGCGGCACCTGGTCGACGAGGTGCTGCAACACTGGCTTGCGCGGGCCGTCGATCGAGAGCACGGCGGATACGTCTGCGAGTTCGACCGCGAGTGGGATCTGGTCGGTCCGGGTTTCAAGACGCTGGTCTCGCAGTCGCGTCTGATCTACAACTTCTGTGTGGGGTTCCGTCGCACCGGACGCGCCGAGTTCCGCGAAGCGGCCGAACACGGCGTGACATTCCTGGTGGAACATTTTGCCGATCGCGCCGACGGCGGCTGGATGTGGCAGTGCCGGCGCGACGGCTCGATCGACGACGCCGCGAAGGTCACCTACGGCCACGCATTCGTGATCTTCGCCCTGGCGGAATACGCATGCACCTTCGGTCGGTCGGATGCGGCCGACACGGCCTGCCAGACGGTTGAGGACTTGCAGCAGCACATGCAGGACGGTGCGGTGTGGGGTTTCTGGACACGGTCGACGCGCGACTGGCGTCCGGAGACGGAGCGCCGCAGCCAGAATCCGCACATGCACTTGCTCGAGGCTTTGCTGAGTTTGTATCGGGCTACGGAGGATACTCATATTCTGGGTCTGGCCGAGGGCATCTGCCGCTTCGCCCGCGACCGCTTCGTTCATCCTGAGTGTGGCTGTTTGGAGGAACTGTTTGCCACCGACTGGTCGCGTCTGCCGGACAACCAGGCTGCTCCCATCGAGGTGGGGCATCAGTTTGAGTGGGCGTGGTTGCTGAGTCGGGCGGCCGATCTGGGGGCCGATCCGTGCTTTCGCGAGCTTGCCCGGCGGTTGCTGGCCTGGGGCGTGGAATGCGGATGGGACAGCCAGCGGGGCGGCGTGTTTAACCAGTGCGATCGACACGGGCGGCCGTTGCAGACCGACAAGACCTACTGGGTTCAGAGCGAGGCCCTACGGGCGATGCTCTACGCGTCACGTCGCGGCGAGCAACTTGACCCTCGCGTGTTGAAGACGACGGCGGACTTCGTGTGGCAACATTGCGTCGATCACCAACATGGAGGGTGGTTCGGCACGGTGGATCGACGGGGCTCGCCTGTCAATGCCGACAAGGGCAGCCTGTGGAAGCTGGACTACCACGTTGTCAGTCTCTGCGACGAGGCCATCAGGCTGGTGGAAGACGAGGCAGGATAGCCGCCACGACCCGGCACAACCGTTTACCATGGCCGCCATCACCGACGAGGCAATCTGTCTGCGACGGCTGGATTACAGCGAGACTTCGCAGGTGCTGGTCGTTCTCACACGGCATCACGGCAAGCAGCGGCTCATTGCCAAGGGGATCAAGCGTGCAAGCAAGGGCCAGACCCCGGTCGGTGTCGATCTGCTGGAGTGCGGGCAGGCGACGTTCGTGCCCCGGTCGGCTGGTAGCGAGGCCCTGGTCCCGCTGACCGAGTGGAAGCAGCAGGACCACTTCGGCGGGATGCGGATCGAGCTGTCGCGAATATACGCGGCTCAGTACGCGGCCGAGATCACGAACCTTCTGACCGAGGAAGGCGATCCGCACCCGGCGGTGTTCGACGCGCTGATCGAACTGTTGGGGCATCTGTCCGGCGAGGCCGCGGCGCCTGTGCAGGCTTTGGTGCGGTTTCAGGTGCACCTGCTGCGTGAGGCGGGCCTCGTGCCGCAGCTCGACCGTTGCGTGTCGTGTGGTTGCCCCGTTTCCGGGCGCCACGGCGTCTTCGTCAGTGCCTGGGAGGGAGGCGTGCTGTGCGGCGATTGCGAAGGCCCTTGTGTCGAGAAGTTCCGCACCAATCCGGCGGCGTTGCAGGCTGTAATGTTGCCTCTGGAGGCCCCCGGCGCCGCTGCGGGTCAGGCGTTTGACTTGCTGGACTACTACATTACCGAAGCGACGGGGCGGCGGCCCAGGCTCTCGGAGCTTTTCCGGCGAGCATCCACCTCGGCGCGGTCCCATTGAATGCGTTGTCGGTGCCGGCCGCGCCCTGTATAATGCCGGCCGTTTCGTGTGATGGGCATGTCGAGTCGATCGGGTCCGATGGATTGGACGTTTCGATGAAACGAATGCAAAGCGCTGCGGCAGCAATGATTGTCCTGGGCGTCTGGGCGATTCCGACCATGTCGGCCGAGGTCAATCCCGCCAGGTACCCCGAGCGGCTGACGTTCGATCCGCAGACGGGTGAATGGGTGCAGGTGGCTTCGCCGGTGCCGGGCACCGAGGACGGCGATCTGGAGCTCGCGCGGGCCATGCTGGCCCGGGGCAAAGCCGAGAAGGCAAGCAAGCAGCTCAAGAAGTGGCTGGAAATGTATCCCGACTCGCCCCGCTACCCGGAGGGCCTGTTCTATCTGGCCGATGCCGATTTCCAGCGAGGCAACTATTACAAGGCGTACGAGCGTTACGAGGAATTGATGGATTCGTACGCCGGCAGCGATCTGGTGGAGCGGGCCCTGCGGCGCGAGATGGCCATCGCAGCCAAGTTCCTGGCCGGCACGCGACGCAAAGTACTGGGGGTCCGGATGCTGCCGGCCGCCGAGGAGGGGCTGGACATCCTGGACAACATCGCGGTGCATCGCGCCGCCGGCACGTCGCTGGCGGCCGAGGCCCTCGAGATGCGGGCCGACTATTTCTATCAGCAGGGCGAGTTCGCCGACGCCGAGCGCGAGTACGCCCGTCTGGCGAGGGAATTCCCCAGCGGCGCCGAGGCGCCTGTGGCGATGCTTCGCAGCGCCCAGTCGGCGATGGCGTCATTCGCGGGTGTGGAGTTTGACGACGCGCCCCTCATCGAGGCCGAGATACGGTTTCAGGAGGTCCTGAGGCGTTTTCCGAAGCTGGCCGAGCAGGAGCAGGTGCCGCAGATACTCGAACAGATACGAGACACGCGGGCGGAGAAGGAGTATCGCGTCGCCCGATGGTATGAGAAGACCAATCGCTACCGCGCCGCCGGGTTCTACTATCAGAGCGTGGCGCGGTACTGGCCGGACACGCACTGGGCGGGCCTGGCTCAGGAGGCGGGCGCCAGGCTGCCGGTCGAAGAAGAGGCGCCGACCGAAGGTTCCGGCGAGATCCCGCAGGCCCCGACGATTCCGCTGGGCCTACCTGTGCAATGAGGAGCCGACCAACGATGACGACGCGCCGGCATCAAGCTGCTGCCGCCACACTGACCGCCGCCTGTTGGGCAGCGGTCGCGATCTGTGGGTGCAATTACACGACGGCCAGGCCGTTTCCCGCCAACGTCCGCACCGTGTATGTGGAGATGTTCCGGTCCAAGGAGTTCCGTCGCAACCTCGAGTTCCAGTTGACTGAAGCGATTCAGAAGCGAATTCTCATGGACACCGACTATAAACTGGCTGACAAGAACCGAGCCGACACCATGCTGACCGGTCAAGTCCTCGAGGTTCGCCAGGCCACGCTGGGCACGGACTTTAGAAGCGATCTGCCACGCGAAACCCAGGCTACGTTCATCGTCAGCTTTCGGTGGAAGGACCTGCGGACCGGCAAGACGCTGGTCGATCGCCCGCGCTTTACCCAGACGGTGGATTACATTCGTCCTGTGGGGGAGGACTTCTTCGACGCCAGCCAGGAGGCTCTCGACGATCTGGCCGAGCGAATCGTCGAACAGATGCAGTCGGACTGGTGATGGACTCCTCTCGCCAGGCCGATATGATTCAGTGATAGACCACCAGGGAGTGTACCTATATGGCCGAGTCGGACTCTGGCAACAACCGCCCGTCGCCCCCGCAGGGACCGATGCGCCTGTCCCGCGGCGTGCTGGGGTGGATCGTTTTTATCGGATGCGCGCTGCTCCTGGTGATGTTGCTGACCAGCAACATGCAGAAGCGGCGCCAGTTGACGTTCAACGAGTTCCTGACCTACGTCAAGAACGACCAGCTTGAGTCGGTGCAGATCAAGGAGGATCTGATCGTCGGCATGCTGAAACCTGAGGCCCGAGAGGGTCAACCCCCGGACGCCCAGTTAAGCTTCGAGGTCCGAAGTTTTCCGCAGTTGATCCCCACGGTCGTGGAAGAGTTGCGGAAGACCGACGCCGAGTTCAAGGTGCAGGCGGGGGGGAATCTATTCGTTCAATTGCTGGTATCGCTGCTGCCGTGGGTGCTTATCTTTGCGTTCATTTGGTTCTTCATCTTCCGTCAGATTCGCAGCGCCTCGACCGGGGCGGGGATGTTGGGTCATTTCGGCAGAAGCCGCCACCGGATCAGCAGCAAAGAGCACACCAACGTCACCTTCGCTGACGTGGCGGGCATCGACGAAGCCAAGGAGGAGGTTACCGAGCTGGTGGAGTTCCTCAAGAACCCCAAGAAGTTCCACCGGCTTGGGGGGCGCATTCCGCGCGGCGTGCTGCTGGTCGGCGAGCCGGGCTGCGGCAAGACGCTGCTGGCCAAGGCGATCGCCGGTCAGGCCGACGTGCCCTTCTTCAGCATCAGCGGCTCGGACTTCGTTGAAATGTTCGTCGGCGTCGGGGCCAGCCGGGTGCGCGACCTGTTCAAGCAGGCGAAGGAGCATTCGCCCTGCATTATCTTCCTCGATGAGATCGACGCCGTCGGGCGGCGACGCGGTGCGGGGTTCAACGGCGGCGGGCACGACGAGCGCGAACAGACCCTAAACGCCATCCTGGTGGAGATGGACGGGTTCGACAGCTCCGACCAGGTGATCGTCATCGCGGCGACCAACCGGGCGGACGTGCTCGACCCAGCCTTGATTCGTCCCGGACGTTTTGACCGACAGGTGGTCGTGTCCCTTCCGGACATCAAGGGGCGCCTGGAGATCCTCAAGATCTACGCGGCGAAGGTCAAGCTCGGTCCCGACGCGGACCTCGAGCGGCTGGCGCGCGGGACGCCGCTGTTCAGCGGCGCCGACCTGGCCGCGATCATCAATGAAGCGGCCCTGCTGGCCACGCTGGCCAACAAGCAGTACGTCGAGCAGGAGGACCTGGAGGAAGGCCGCGACAAGATCCGCTGGGGCCGTGCCCGCAAGAGCCGCGCGATCGACGAACAGGAGAAGGTGCTGACGGCCTATCACGAAGCCGGTCACACGCTGCTACAGTGCCTCGTGCCCGGTGCAGACCCGCTGCACAAGGTCAGCATCATCCCGCGCGGGCAGGCGCTCGGGGCGACCTTCAACCTACCCGAAAAGGATCGGTACACGCTGGCGCGGAAACAAGCGATGGCCCAGTTAACGATCCTTCTGGGCGGTCGAATCGCCGAGAAGACGTTCTGTGAGGATGTCACCAGCGGCGCCGCCAACGATATCAAGGTGGCCACCAGCCTCGCTCGCACCATGGTCTGCGACTGGGGTATGAACGAGAAGCTCGGCCCGATTCGCTACTCGACCGACGACGGTCGGCCCTGGTTCGCCGAGGCGGGCGCAAAGGAGTACTCCGACCACACCGCCGAGACGATCGATGAGGAAATTCGCCATACCATCGATGAGGCGCAAAACACAGCCACCGAGCTGATCGAGAAGCATCGTGACACGGTGGAAGCCATCGCCCAGGCCCTTCTGAAGTACGAGACGCTCGACAGTGAGGACGTCAAGCGCATCATCGATGGCCAGCCGCTCGACAAACCCACGGTTAGCGACCTGCTGGCCGCCGAGCAGGCCCGCAAGCCTGAGGCGTCCGCCAAGCCGAAGGCCCGACCGGCCGCCAAACCCGACCCGGACATGCCCGGCGGCGCCCTGCCCCAGCCGGGGGTCAATTAGATCATCGACTGACCGGATTTCTCCTGTCTTGCCGTATTCATAGCGACGCAGGCTGACATGTCAGCTATGGCTGGGTCGCCGTTGTGCCGGAATCCGAGACAACGATGGGCTTGCCCGCGGGGAGTAGGCGCAGAATTCCTGTCGGCTCTACCGGCCTGCCTGATCACCTTCCTCTCGCGGCCGAGGTTCAGATCGGTCCGCCTTTTGTCGAGAGCCACGCCAGCCACGAATCGGCACGACCTCGGTACGCTTGCCAGGATGTTTCGCCCCCACTATTATCTGCCCGCCGAGCCTGGTCTTCTTTTCGCTTGCGGGGTGGTCTGTGGCCAGAGGCGAATCGCTGATCCGACAGTGGAAGCTGCTGTCGGTCCTTCAGAGCAATCGTGTCGGTGTCTGCCTGGACGACCTGGCCGACATCGTCGGCTACAACCGCCGGACCGTGCAGCGCGACCTCCGCGTCCTCAAGGAGGCGGGCTTTCCCCTCCAGCACGAGGCGGACGAAGCGGGCAAGCGTTTCTGGCGGCTGCCGCCCGGGTTGATCGAGCGGCAGGCCATCATTCTCAGCTTCCCCGAGGCGGTCTCGCTATATCTGGCCCGACAACTGCTGGCGCCCCTGGCCGGCACACTGCTGGCGGAGGGGCTGGATTCACTGATCCAGAAGATCCGCTCGACGCTGCCGCAGCAGGCGCTGAGGCATTTCGAGCACATGCACGAACTGATCGCCGTCCGCGCCGCCGGTCAACCCGACTATCGCAGGCACGCCGACCAGTTGCGCGTCCTCAGCGAGGCCGTGGTGTCAAGCCGTGTCGTTCAGATCGCCTATCGCGGCGCGTGGCGGGCCGAGCAGTACAGCACGTTGATCCATCCGTACGGGATCGTGTTCTACGGCGGCGAGCTTTACGTGCCCGCCTATTCCGTCCGCGCCGGGGCGATTCGGCTGTTCAAACTGTCACGAATCAGTCGGGCAGAGCCTAGTGCCGAGCGATTCAGTCGCCCGGGCGATCTGCTACTGGAGGACCTCTTCGCCGGCAGCTTCGGTATCGTTCGGCCGACCGGCGGCAGGGAGATCGACATCACGTGCCGCTTCGACGGGCCGGTGGCCGTGCTGGTGGCCGAGCGGCAGTGGCATCGATCGCAGCGGATTCAGAGCCGGCGCGACGGCTCACTTCTGGTGCGCTACTGCCTCGGCGAGACCAGCGAGTTCAAGCGGTGGATCAAGGGGCTCGGGCCGGGTGCGGCGGTGCTCAAGCCCGACTGGCTGCGAGGCGAGATCCGCGCCGAATTACTCGAGGCGGCGCGGGATCACCACGAGGTGTAGGCGCGGGCGGGTTCGGCAGAGGGCGATGGAGCGGGCCTGAAGCCGTCGGCCCAGGTGGATGCCGCTCTCATTCTTTCTTTTCTTTTCTCCAGCCAAAGTCAACCGATTGGGGGTAGCGTGGCCGCCGGGCCCTACACCTAGCGGGCACGACCGAACCTGTCGCGTCGGCTGGTGCGGCGGTGTGACCCACCCTGTCGCAGCGCCGTGGCATACTGTGGACAGTCGCCCAGCGAGGTCCAAGACGGCGGGGGCGATGGGGGGCGCTCCCGCCTCAACTTACAAGGCTGCGGACGCGTCGCGGCAGCGGCTTGGCTGGCAGGCGGAGGCCATCGTTCAAAACTCGCCGTCCTCGCGTCGCTTCGCCTCGATATCAAACTGGATGTAGGCCATCGACAGCCGGAGCGTGTCCAGCGCATCGGTGATGGCACCAAGCTTGGCCTGAAGTGCCTCCCTGTCCGGAGCCGCTTCCTGCGAGCCGGAGCCGCGCTGCGTAACGGCTTGCTTGATCTCGTCGTGCCGCTGCTGGGTTTCGCGCGCCAGGGATTCGAGCCTGTCTTTCGCCCCGCCGGGAGGTAACCACTCGATGGCCTTGTGCAGTCTGGCAAGTTGTTCGTTGAACTGTTCGTCGATCATGGCTCAGGCAGCGGAAAGATATTGTGGTTTACGCTAGGCCTGCCCGGCGAAGCAGCCCACGGCTCACTTGCTGGAATGTACGATCCAACCGCAAGCGCCGCAAGGTCCGTAATGATCCTTGCTGGCTTTGCGGCGTTCCGATGCTGTACAGGGCCGCACGTTCGTCCCGCACACAGGGCGAAGCTTACCGGACGCAAAGGCCGTCTCACACGGCAGGTGAAAGGCCGACAAACGAAACCGGCGACGAGCCTGTTCGACTCGCCGCCACGTTCTTCCCCGCGGGTTGGCGCCTGGAAAGTCGTACCTCGCGTCGGGTGTGGGCGGTGTATGGATCAGGCCGCCAGCACGCTCTCTTCCAGCGCGGCTCGGAGTTTGGCCAGAGCCTTCTTCTGGATCTGTCTAACGCGCTCCTTGGTCACGCCGATGACGCGGCCGACTTCTTCCAGGGTCATGGGCTCGGGTCTCTGATCCTCGGGTGTATCAAGGGCGAAGCGTGCCCGGATCACCGTTTCCTCCACCTTGGTGAAGTTGACCGAGTTTCTGGCGATGATGGCCCGCAATTCGTCGACGCAATCGATCTCGGTGTTCTCCCGCCGCGTTTCGAGATAGTCGCTTTTCTGCATGGCTGGATCGAACTCGGTGGGAAAACGTCCGCGGTAGCGCGATGTACGCATGGCGACGCGGCTGAAGCTTTTGAGGATGGCGCGGCAGCCGTACGTACTGAACTTGAACCCTCGCGAGCAGTCAAACTTGTCGACGGCCCGCAGCAGGGCCATGTTGCCCTCACTGATCAACTCCGCCGGATCCACGCCGGTGAGGCGCGATCGCTTTGCCATCGCCAGCACCAAAGCCATATTCGCCTGCACGATCTCGGCTCGACAATGCAGCGCAAGCCGCTGCCAGGCAATGAGTTCGCGGACCTGGGTGAAGGAGAGTCTCTGCCCGCGTCGCGCCCATAGAATGCGGAACACCCTCGACCGTGCGTAGTTGAAGCGCAGAAACGCCCTCTGCTCCTGTTCGGTCGTGAAGGTGATTGGGCCGTCCGTGGCGCGATCACGAGCGATGGGCGGCGGCGTGACGAACCGGATGGGGGCGACCGCTATCAGGTCGAGTTTGCCGTCGAAGAACAGTTCTTCGACGCCGCGCCGTCGAAACGACGAATGGGTGATGTAGCCGACCGGATCTCGCGCGGCGCTGGTCAGCAGTTCGCGATCGGCGGTAGAAAATCGTCCCAGGATGGACGGCGGTGGAAGCTTGACGCTTGGCGTCATCTGTCGTGCCACTTTTGGCATGCTGACCTCCTTGCCTCCTTGGGCGAAAGCGGTCGCAGATGTTCGGCACCCCCGTGCTCCGCCAGGCTGCGGCGAGCGTTTGCGCCGACGGTCGGTGCACCGGCCGCCTCGTTTCGAGACAGCCAAAGTTCCTGTGGCCCATGGACGGCCGGGCACCGATTGTCGCGGACATCCGTGGTCCGCCCGGCGTGGGATCGGCTCTCGCGGCCCCCCGCCGGATCGCCCGAACGCGGGAGGGGTCCTCCGGTTCGCTTAAGGATTACCGTCGTCGCACAGACACCCGACGGTTGTCTTGTGAATACACGATAAACCCCTTATGGGCCATAGGGCTTTTGCTTAGGCATAGTGGCCATCTGCGACAGCAGATCTGTAAACCGCCTGTAAACAAGCAGTTCGATTACGCATCCAGGTATCGCAAAGGGTTGAGGTGTACAGAAAAAAATATGCAGTTGACCGCCGGACGTTTGCGGCCAATTGCTGGGTTTCACGCTAGTTGGGTCGGCCGAAGGGCGGGTCGTACAGGCCCCAGACACCTGGACGGCTCGAATGGGCATGGCCGACGAGCGGAGCTTCAGGTCGGCGGTTGCTCGCCCGTCCCCGACGAACCCGACGGTTGCTGAACGAACTGAAGCATACGAACCAACTCCACCAGCGAGTCGATCTGGAGTTTCATCATGATGTGTGAGCGGTGGACGTCCACGGTCTTTCTGCTAAGGCCGAGTTGGTACGCCACCTGCTTGACGGGCGTGCCGGTCGCCAGCAACTCCATGACCTCGCGCTCTCGTGGGGTCAGCAGCGCCAAGCGCGACTGGACTTCGGCCTGCTGGGCCTGTCGTCGCCGGATCTGCCCGTCCCACTCGATGGCCTGCCGGATGCGATCGAGCAGGGCTTCGCCCTTGAAGGGTTTCTCGATGAAATCGACGGCGCCGCCTTTCATTGCCTGTACGGCCTTGGGCACGTCGCCGTGGCCGCTGATAATAATGACTGGGATTCTCATCCCTTTCTGCTGGAGCATCTTTTGCAGTTCCAGGCCGTTCACCCCCGGCATGCGGACGTCGAGAACGAGGCACCCGGGCCTCGACGGGTCGCAATGGCTCAGGTACTCCTCTGCGGTGGCATAGTCCTCCACCGCCATGCTCGCCGAAGCGATCAGCCGCCGCAGAGAGTGGCGCACGGCTTCGTCGTCGTCCACGATGAACACTGTCGGGTCAGTCGGCATGTTTCTGCTCTCCCTGGGCAGCCGGCAGCGTAAAACGGAAGGTCATGCCGTGGTCCGGATTGCCTGAGGCCCACAGGCGGCCACCGTGGGCCTCCACGATGGTTCGGCTGATGGCCAGACCCATGCCCATTCCCTCAGGCTTGGTGGTAAAGAACGGTTCGAACAAGCGGTCCGCCTGATGATCCGCGGAGAGTCCCGTTCCGCTGTCGCGAACGGCCACCTCGACACAGCCGTCGTCCACGGCAGCGGTGCGGATCGACAGCTTACGCTCCTTTTTCCGCCGGTGTTTCATGGCCTCCAACGCGTTTCGCACCAGGTTCAGAATGACCTGCTCGATCTGGATGGCGTCGGCGACGACCGGGTGGGTCGCACCGTCCAGCTCCAATCGCAGCACGACCCCGTACTCACGGGTCTCGACTTCGGCCAGATCGGCCGCCTCCCGGACCAGGTCAGCGATGTCGACGCGTGTTCGCTGCGTATCCTCCTTGCGAATAAAGCTGCGGACGCGCCGCACGATCTGGCCCGCTCGTTCAGCCTGGGCGGCGATCTGCGTGACGTCCTCCCGGAGCTCTTCGGCATCTAAGCGGCCGGATCTTATGGCCTGGAGCCAAGCCTGGGCGTAGTTGGCGATGGCGGCCAGCGGCTGGTTGATCTCGTGTGCCAAACTCGATGTCATCTCACCTATGGTACTGAGCCGTGACACGTGGGCCAGATCCGCCTGCCTCTGCCGCAGTTGCCCCTGGGCTTGCTCGCGCTCGGTTACGTTGACCAGACACAGCAAGACCCCCTCCACCTGCCCGGAAGCCGGCTTGACCGGATGAAGCGTCCAGTCCCAGTAGGTCACGCCGCGTTCAGGATGTCCGGCGTACTCAAACGGCTTGGCATAGAAGGACCGGGGCTGTCCGCTCGCCACCACCTCGCGAAAAATGACTTCGTTTTCCGGATGCGGATAGATATCGAAGTGGTTCTTGCCTACGAAGAACTCAGGCGTCCGGTCATCACTTTCCGCATAGGCACGGTTGACGCGAAGGAAATTGAAATCCGCATCCATGAAGGCAACTAAAATGTGCGTGGTATCGAATACCCTTTCCAACAGCTCGTTGGTCTGTCGTAACGCCTGCTCGGCCTCTTTAAGCTCCGTAACGACACGGTTGCTCGCACGGGTGCCCAGGAAGCGGCCCTGCCGGTCGAAAACCGGGCGGCATACGTGACTGATCCACCGGATCTGACCGTCCTTGGTCACGATACGAAACACCTTGGGCTCATGCCGCTTCTCATGCCCGGTGGCATGACAGTGCCCCTGCCACACATGGCGGTCCTCGGGAAGGACCACCTCATCGAGCAAGCCGGGCGACGCGTGGAACTCATCCGGGCTGTACCCCGTCACGTCCTGGCAGGCGGGCGATACGTAGCGCATGTCGCCTTCAGGACCGCGCCAGTAGATCCAGTCCGAGGCAAACTCCGAGACTGTGCGGTATCGATCTTCACTTCTTCGCAGCGTCTCCTCGCTTGTTTTGCGCTGCGTGATATCCGTGATCATCCCGAGGGCGCCCTCGTAGCGGCCGTCATCGTCGAAGATCGCGTGGGTCGAAACGATCGCCCAGAGGTCCGTTCCGTCCTTTCGCCGGAACCTGAAGTCGTGCTGTTCTCTGACTCCCTGTCGGCGCTCCTGAAGCTTGGCTCGCGCAATAGCTCTACCTTCTTCGTCCATAAAGTCGAGCAGCGGCGCGCCGATCATTTCAGCCTTGGTGTAGCCAAGCATCTCAGCCATTCTGCCGTTGACGAAGCGGGTCCGATCCTGCGCGTCGAGGATCCATATGCCCTCCAAAGCCGTCTCGACGATATGACGGTACTGCCGCTCGCTCTCGCGAAGGCGCGCCACCTGCTCTCGCAAGGCTTCAAGCTCGGCGTTCAGTGGGTCCTTGCCCATGGCCGTGTTCAGCCCTCTGTGGTTGTCAGGCCGGTGCGAGATTCGGTCGAACCTCCAGGATGCGGCTCCCCTAAAGCGACAGGCCCCCTCTGGTGGAGAGGTGCACCGCGCTATGGGGCGCCCTTCTGATCACCAGCGCCGGATGAGCAGTGCGCGACGCAGCAAACATCGGGTTGCTCCCCGGCTTCGCCAGCCAGCCCGCATGTCGGGCGTATTGCGTAACGAGTATAAACGCGCTCGCCCTGGCCATGCAACAGATAAACTTCTTCCGAAATGTGCACGCCGCCGCCCCCTGGGGCACATCGGGGGTCACGGGCGTGCGTCGTGCCGACCCGCCTGGCGACCGAGCAGGCCAGGATGCCGGCGCCGAGAGTCGGCGGTTCGGAGGCACGAATCTGCGGGCGAGCCGTCTCGGCAGCACAAACCATATGACCATACAGCCACCTAGGACGCTGGCCGCACCAAAGTCCACCAAGCACTCGCATACCGGGCCACGCATCAAAGGCGTGTAGACATGCCCCGTTGCATCCTTCATTTGCCCGTGGCCTTACCGATCCATGGACGGGAAGTTGTGGACCCGTAGTCCGGCGTGACGTTCGGGGCGGAGCATGTAGCATAGTAGCCGGCACCGGCCAGGTGTGGGCCGCGGTGATGTGCTCATCATCTGTGGTTTAGCTGTGGGCAAAAAAAAAGGGGTTGCGGTGGCAGGGGGGTGGCGGGGGTCGACAAAAAAAGCTGGCCGCCTAAAGCGACCAGCTAACCCGTGCCACTACGGGCCGTTCGCGCGCGCTGCGAACATGCTTCTATCGTCGTTCTGCAAATTATAGCTGTGGTTGAAAAGCCAGGTGTATTAGGATTTCTATGTAGACTCGTCAGTTCGTCGAGCGATTGTGGGTCGATTGGTGCGGCCTCGCCCCTGACCCGGAATCGGCGCGGGCGAACACCGGCGGCGGTGCGGCAGGGATCGACGATCGACCGACCCGCCGATCCGTGGTAACGCATGGTTGTGAGGAGCCCCAGGTGAACATCGTACTCATTGTTTCAGATACGTTGCGCAGGGACCGAATCGGCGCGTACGGCTGCAAATGGATGCACACACCCAATATGGACCGTCTGGCGGGGCAGAGCCACGTCTTCCAGGACGCCTACGTCGCATCCTTCCCGACCGTGCCCAATCGCAAGGATCTGATGACCGGCAGATATTGCTTTACGTACGATACGTGGTCCCCGCTGGGTCGTGACGAGGTGATCCTGGCCCAATGCCTTCGAGACGGCGGCTGCGTCACCCAGATGGTCAACGACACCCCGCACATCAGCCAGAACGCGTTCCACTTCGATCGGGGATTCGATGGCTGGATCTGGGTTCGCGGTCAGGAGAACGACCGCCTGCGAACCGACCCGGCCGAGGTGATGTATCCGTGCGACCCGAGCAAGTTGCGTGGCGGGGCGACCGGGTCGGCGCGCCAGCACCTGCGCAACGCGGCCACGTGGCGACACGAGCAGGATCACCACTGCGCACGCACGTTCCGGGAGGCGGCCGACTGGCTCGAGCGGAACCGTCGGCTGAAGAACTTCTTCCTCTACGTCGATACGTTCGACCCGCACGAGCCGTGGGACCCGCCTCGGCATTACGTCGACTTATACGACCCTGGCTACGAGGGCGATCAGGTCACCTACCCGCGCTATGACTTCGCCAGCTACCTCAGCAAGGCCGAACTCAAGCATGCCCACGCGTTGTACTGCGGCGAGGTGACCCTGGTGGATCGCTGGCTGGGACATCTGCTGCGGCGGATCGAGGAGCTGGGGCTCACCGACGACACAGCGGTGATCCTCACCACCGATCACGGGTTCTACCACGGCGAGCACGGTCTGATCGGCAAGGCGGTCATCCGCGAGAAGCCCAGGCAAGTGGTTCTCTACACGCCTCTGTGGGAAGAGGTAGCGAGGGTGCCGCTGATGATCCGGCTGCCGAAGGCTCGGGGCGGCAAGCGAGTACGGGGGTATGCCCAAATGACCGATCTGATGCCCACGATTCTGGAGCTGGCGGGCCTGGACGTGCCGTCGACGTGTCAGGGCGTGTCGCTGGTTCCGTTGCTGCGTAGCGAGCGGAAGAGCCCGCGTCGCGCCGCCATCAGCTCGGCGTGCTTCGTGGCGGGGGGCGATCAGGTCATCTCGACGATTACCATGGGGCGCTGGTCTTTGGTGTATGCGTCGCCGGCTGGCGGCCAGGGCCACAGCACAGCCGAGATCGACATGATCCAGCGGCGGGCCGAGATCTTTAGTGAGGTGTACCGCGGCCCGATGCTCTACGACCTGAAGGAAGATCCGAAGCAGAAGCGCAACGTCTTCCGCAAGCAGGTGCCCGTCGCCCGGCGGCTACACGCCGAGTACGTCCGTCAACTCGAGCAGTTGGGCACCGACGAGTCGTACGTCGAATCGCGTCGCACGTTGTTGTGAGGGCCTCGGTGCGGTACGCGCCAACCCGGCCCATTGTGGTGTCTGTCGCCGACGTTGCTCAGCGAACCGTCAGGCTCTGCTCGGCACGCACACCTGTGGCCACGTCGCGCACCCGTAGGGTATATTGGCCCTCCGGGTCGCTGGCGGCGAAGGGGAACTCCCAGACGGCCTGCCCCTTGGGTGCAACCAGCGTGCGGGTCAGGACGGGCATCGGCTTGCCGTCGGGCCCGACGACCTCGACGCGAAAGGCGTGCGTGCTCCCGATCCGCGGGCCGTTGAGCTTGAGTGTGGCCTTCACCAAGTCGCCGCGCTGCGCGTCGAGGGGTGTCGACACCGAGATCTTCTCTATCGGCTCGGGGAGGATTGCCAGGACCGTCGGCTCATAGGCAGCCAGGTCGACCGTGACCGACTCGACCTTGCCGAGGTACTTACCGGCCCGCTGATCGTAGACGGCATGACGAGCGCCAAGGGCGACGGTAAGTTTGATCGGGCCTTCCAGCGCCTTCTGGTCCTGATACTCCGGTGGCCCCAGCTCGGACACGCGAAGCTGGTAGTTGCGGTGCAGTCCCAGGATGCGCAGGTCGCCGCAGCGGAACGGATGGATCTCGACAGCGTGCGGGCGCCCAGCTTCCGCCGCCGCCACCGCGTACTGCAGCTGGACGCCGGCCTGCCGCAGCAGCGCGCCGATCACGTCCTTCAGCGGTTGACCTTCACGGGGCTTGAGTCGCCAGCGGTGATAGTCGGTGATGACGGCGTTGAGATAGATGGTTCGTCCCTTGCCGTGCTGTTTGACGATCATCGCCGGCGTGCCGGCCGAGTCCTGGTACCAGGCGACCGCGTCGGCGGTGGGTGTGACGCTCGTTTCGGCGGCACGAAGCTCAGGCAACGAATCAGGCAGCGGTAAATCAGCCTTCTTGGCGGCAGGCGTGGCCGTCAGACCCGGCGAGCCCGGGGTGAATTGGGTGTCCTTACGCTCGATGCCGAACAGGTCGTCGAGCTGTCCGCCCGCCAGCATCTTGCAGTGCTTGTCCATCAGGGCGGTGCGGCAGTCGGCGATCACCGTCCCGCCACGCTGTACGAATCGCCGGATCGCGTCGCACTCGGGCTTGGACATGGCGATCGACTGCGGCAGGATGAGCACCTTGGCGTCGCTCTTGTCGAAGTCGCCGCTTTCGAGCTGGGCATAGGCCACGAAGTAGAACTGATTCAGATTGTCTTCGACGAGCTTCGCGCACGACTCGCGCAGTCGAAGGAAGTCGCATCGCAGTCGCTCGGCCGCACTGCCGCGCCGCAGCCAGTTCTTGCCTTCGGGCATCGCCTCGTACATCCAATGAGCTGTCACCGAAGGGTGCGAGTAGTGAATGGCCACAGGGTCGTTGACGCGCTCCATATGGGCGAGCTGCCTGGCCAGCCCTGCGGTCAGCTCCTTGTAGGTCGGAGCGATGCCGGCGCCCATCTCGGTGGGTTTGCCGTCGGCGTCGAGGTATCTATTCTCTTCATCGTAAATTATGATGCCCAGATCACCCTGCAGGAACTGATACCACAGCCGCCACACCTCCATATCGCCGAAGCCGAAGGCGGTGGTGACGGCCGGCTTGTCGGGCGCGAAGGAGCACCAGATTTCGCGGTTGTTGCCGATGTTGTAGGGCTCGATCGCGGTCATGACCTTTGAGAGCAGCCAGTAGTCGTATCCCCCGAACGCCGAGGGCATCTGGCAGCCCACCAGCCCGACGCGGGCGTGGGGGTCGACCTGCTCGACGGCCTTGGTGCCGGCCAGGAGGGTGTCGGCAAACACCTCGTTCATGAAGAACCGGTGGTCGGCCCAGGGCGAAAAGTTGTCGCCGCCGCGGGCCATCATCTCGTCGGTGGTTAAGGGCACGACGTCCTTCATGCTGGCGAAGTTGGTACCCCACTGCTCGTTGATGGCGGCAAGCGATCCGTACTGCTCGATGAGCCATTTGCGCATGGCCGACAGCGTCCGTGGGTCGAAGCAGAAGTCCCACGCGGCAACCAGATCGCCCACGCCGCCCTCATCGGTGTGGGCGTAGAAGAACGGCCGATACCGCATCTGCATCTTGACGGCTGTCCGCAGTCGGTCGACCGCCTCGCCCAGTGCCTTTTGGTCGCTCAGGCACGGCTCACGATAGAGGGGCTTCTTGTTGGTGCGGTCCTTGACGTACTCGGCCTTGGCCAGCTTGAGCATCTTGTTCTTCGGGCTGTAGGCGGGCGTGTGGTAGGCGGCGTAGAACGCGGTGGCGATCTGGTCGCAATAGAAACGATAGTCGTAGCTATACCAGATCTTCCCACCGTCGGGTCGTTGTGTGCCGCCGCTGGAGATCTTGCCGGCGGTGATCCCTACGTCGCGCAGGGCCGCCTGCTGGTTCGGCTTGTAGGCGTTGTACATGATTATCTGATAGTCGTCCCACACCGTCGACTCGGGGGTAACGATGAACTCGGCCTTGTCGGTGCGGACGGTCTGGTCGTCTGTGGTGAGCGTGGCCTCGACGAAGTTTTGCAGGGCGACCGCACGACCAAGCGGCAGCGAGAGCGGCACGGTGTCGCCGTCGACTTCCACCATGTCGGTCTGCTCGGTGACGGTGCGGCCATGGCTGTCGGTCCACCTTAGCGCGAGCGTACCTTGGCCCGCCAGCGGCTTGTCCAGCTTCAGCGTCGCGTGCAAAACGTCGCTGCGGGTCACGATGGTGTCGGGGATTTGCAGCTCGGCTGCGATGCCCGCAGAGGCACACAGCAACACCAGTAATGAGCAGATCAAGTTCGTCATGATTCCAATTCCCTTTCGCGGTTCGTGTCTTCAAACATCGGCAGCGAACGCATCGGACTCACCGTCGCTCGCCACGTCTGCTGGCTCGGCCGCCGTCAGTAGAGCGGCGCGCCGCGCTCGGGCTCGACACATGGCCACGCTGCGCGTGACCATGCCACCCGGTTTTGTGGGATAGCGGCGCCTCCCGTCCATGGCGGGCATCCTACCGCGGCTGGTGGTATCGCACCAGCGACATAGAGTCCATTGCTCGTTGCCTCGCCGAATCGCAATCGTTGCGAACTCGGGTTCGACCTGCCGTACAGCGACACCGACAGGGCGGGCCCCGTGCCGTTCGAGCCCGACTTCGCCCGGCCAATCCAGTTGGCATCAAGCCAGCGCGTGCAATTGACTGCTGGTGTGCGGGCGTCAGGGATTCATCTGCTGGTAGCGTGTCGCCAGCCGGAGACGTATGAAACCACGGCTGACACGTACGGCCAGCCGGTGTCGCTGGAGATGGGTCGAGTCGTCGTCCATTTCGCCGATGGCGAGCGAATCGAAGAGGTGCTTCGTTACGGCGTGCACGTGGCGGGGTTGTGGGATCATCCTCTGTTTGGCGGGCCGTGGTGCTATCGCGCCGAGCCGGGCTACCGCAGCGCAAGATCGATCCTGTACGCCACGCAAGTGAGTTGGTCGCGTCGCCGCCAGGTGCGACGCGTCGAGCTGCACGGCACGCGCGAGCCGCTCGACAACGCTCTGCTACTGTTCGGCGTGACGCTGCTGACTTGACGGGGCCTGGCGTGCCGGCCGCGGGCGCTATCACCGAAGTGCCGACGTGGGTAGAATAAAATAGAAGGACGGATCGGCGTCCGGTGACCGCGTGGTCGTTTTGGCTGGCATTGGGGGCTCATCGATGAAGAAGACCCGACGGTGGGCAATCTGCCTCGCCTCGTGCACCGTGGCGCTGGGGGCGATGTGGGCTGCGGGGCGTTCGGCCGCTTTGCCGGCTGACGCGCCATCGGGGACGCAGCGACAGACGTTTGACGTGCTGGACATTCGCTTCGGCGTCGTCGATCCGCCGGTCATCGCCCAACGCGACATCTCGATTCGGACGGCCACCTCCAACCAGCGCCTGGAGCCCAAACCGCTCGAGTGCAGCGGCATGGCGTGGATCGGCGACGCGTTTCTGGTGACCAGCGATCGGCATGGACACGCGTTGTTCACCGTGCCGTTCAATGTCGAGACTTGTCAGATCGGCGAGCCGCAAGTCCGCCCGGTGATTGGCAATGAGGAAAAGATTCTCGACGACGCCGAGTCCGTCACCGTCCGGCCCGCCCTTGACGGAGGATACGTCGTCTACGTTTCCTGCTCGCTGAGCAACGACCGCAGCGAGCTGCCCCTGCCCAAACGCAGACACATGCTGCGCTGCCACATCGGGCCCGACGGAAACCCCACCCGCCCCCAGGCGGTGGTGATGGAAGGGGGGCATTTAAGGCAGCGTCTCCAGCAGGAATTCGACACGCTGGGCGTGCAGCCGTATCGCGCCTTCTACGGCGAGTTTCCCGGCCCGAACAAGAACACCTATCGCTGGGGCAATGTGGAGGGCATCACCTTCACGCCCAACGCAGACACGTTGTTGTGCGGCATGCGCAACCCGATGCCCGCCGACTGCGCGATGCTGTTCGCCATCGCCAACGTCGACCGCGCGTTCGACGCCGAGGACCCCAGCCTGCTGGAGGTAACCGACCTGTTCGTCCTCGATCTGGGCGAACGGGGCATCGCCGATATCTGCTGGGACCCCGTGACGCAGGGCTATCTGATCGTCGCGGGCCGCAGCGCCGGACCCAAGCTCGACAAGGACCAGCCCTATCCGCCCAACTGGCTCGACAGCGCGCTGTTCTGGTGGAGCGGACGCAAGAGCGACGCACCCGTCCTGTTCGCCAAGGCCCCCGATATGAAAATCGAGGCCATCTGCCGGCTGGGCGACACCGGCTTTATCGCCATCGGTTCCGATGAAGGAGACGTAAGCGAGGGCCGCGAACAGCGGCAGAGCGTGTTGACGATCCTGTACTTCACCGGCTTGGTCGAGGCGAGGGCATCGACGGATGGATGATTCGCAGACCAGACTGGTGGGCCTGGAGGACGACGCCAAGTTCGAGGCCAGCGTCATCGCCGACCCCACGTCGGTCGAACTCGAGCCCGTAGACCAGGAGCAGACGACCCCCGAGGCACCCGCCGCCGACCGCCCAGCCGCTGCCGAGCCCGACGAGCAGCCCGCCTGGGTGGGCAAGGTTCTGGGTCATTTCAAGCTCTTGCGGACCATCGGCGAAGGGGCCATGGGCCGGGTGATCCAGGCTGAGGACATTCACCTGGGACGCATCGTCGCGCTAAAGGTGCTGCGCAAGCAGATCCGCGGCATGCCCGAGGTCGAGCGCGTCAAGCAGTTCCTGCGCGAGGCGCGAGCGGCGACGCGGATCGACCATCCGAACATCGTGCCCATCTACGAGATCAACAGCTACGGCGGCTGGTGGGTGATCGCTATGGAGATGCTCGAAGGCGGTACGCTCCAGAGCATCGTCAGGGCGATCGGTCCGCTGCCGCCGGTGCGGGCGTGCCCGATCGTGGCCGACGGCGCCACGGGCCTGGCCGCCGCCCACCAGGCGGGCGTGATCCATCGTGATATCAAGCCCGCCAACCTCATGCTCACGCGGACCGGGCGGTGCAAGCTGACCGACTTCGGCCTGGTGCGGCTCGACGACCCGAACGACCCGTTCGACTTCACCAATCGGCTGCTGGTGGGCACGCCGCAGTACATGGCCCCCGAGGTCATCCTGCGTCGCACGCTCACGCCGGCGGCCGACGTGTACGGGCTGGGCGGCACGCTCTACTTCGCGCTGACCGGTTCGGTGCCGTTTCCCGGCAAGGACAGTCAGGAGATCTTCCGAAGGCACGTCAAGGATCCGCCGCCCGACCCGCGCGAGAAGTGTCCCGACTGCCCCGACACACTGCGAAAGCTCGTACAGCGGGCGATGGCCAAGGATCCCACCGAGCGCCCGTCGTCGGCCGACATGGCCGTTGCGCTGCGGGCTGAGAGCATCGGCACCGCGGTCGAGCCGGCCCATCCGCTGGCGTCGGGGTCGGGCTCGTGGGTGGCCATGCCCAGCCCGACGCCCTCGCACGCCACCGACGCCCGGTGGGACGCGGGGAGCTGGCCTGCCGAGTCGTCGCCTGCGGGGCGAGCGAGAGGCGGGTCGGTGGCCGCACCGGCGGCGCCCTCTCGGCCGGTGTGGCAGTCGCTGTTGGGCGCCGGTAGTGCGGTGGCGTTGGTCTTGATCCTGATCGTTCTGATCGGGCGGCTCGGGCTGCTTCAGCACGTGCACTCGCCGAGGGACGGGGCTGAAGGTGTGTGGAAGCCGCCGGCCGTTGCGCTCGACGCCGATCAACTGCGTGCCGACTTAGCGGGTCGCTTTCCCGCCACGCCGGAAACCTACGGGTTGCTGCCGGCTCATACCCTTCCATTGTCAACGCTCGCCGCCGACAAGCCGCCGCCGTTCAGTTGGGTTGGCAAGGTCGACGCAGAAGGTGTGCAATTCGTTGCCAACACGAAGGGCCGGCATTACTTCCACATCGATGATCCGCTGGCTGTCCTGATCACTCGCGATAGCTTCGTCGGCTATCAGACAGCCGCTCAGGCCGAAGCCGACGGCAAGCTGCCGCTGCCGTAATCGCAGGTGGTGGGTGGCCCAGGTCCTTCGTTGGACCTGGGGGACACGATGATTTGTCGCGGTTGCTTGTGGTGCGGGTGCCCCAGCCTTTGCGTCCGCAAAGGTGGGGGAATGGCCCACCGCCCCTGGATCCATCCCTGGCAGTTCGAATAACGCCCTTGCCAAACCCTGTCCGAAACGCCATAATTGCGACGTTGGCAATAGCCCCGGTATCCAGTCTGGGAATGAGCGCGTGTGGAACGTGGAGAACTGCCCACAGGTCCAACAGTGCCGTCTATGGGCGCTTACAGAAGACGGTGCGAACTTACGCCAGGAGGCTTGAGTTGTGATGGAAGAGCCCGATGATCTCGAGCAACCCGAGGACCCGCTTCTTAAGGAGTTTTGCCGGCACGTGGTTGGTCTCTGTTGCCTCGACGCGAAATGCGATCCCGAAGCCAATGGCGATAGCATAGCTGAATTCGATCCGAAGGCGTTTGCTATTTCTACATTTGTGCTTTCTGTACGCGGAATGTGGTTTCTCATTACTGCTGGCCACGTCTTCCACGAATTAGACACGCGCTTGGCAGCTGGACGCCGAATTGTCAGGTCGCAGTTGGTGGATGGCTTCGGGTCCAAGAAGCAATTGCCCTCGATCCCCTTCACTTTAAGTGAGACCCCATGGTCGTACATCTATCATGACGGACTGGACTACGGAGTCATTCCCCTTCGTCAGGGCTTTGTCTCTCTCCTCAGGGCTGGCGGTGTTCGCGCTTTGGGTGAGAACGCCTGGCGCGACATCCCGGATTCGGCAGACGCCTATTTCTTGTTGGGGTTCCCCCGGGATGCCCGCGAGATATCGGTGACCTTCGATGGAGACGTGGGCAACGTGAATGTCGCTCTCGGCACACCATTGCTGCCGCTCAGAGCCATTGACGACCCCCCGACGGTATTAAAATCCACTGCGAAACGCTTCTACGCAAAAGTTCCTATAACCACGGGCAACGTTGGTGGCAGGGAAATCACGCTGCACGACATAGGCGGAATGAGTGGTGGCCCGGTTTTCGCGGTGAAAAGAACTGGTGACAGCAAAGACCCGTATTGGGTGATTGCGGTTCAAAGCGGTTGGTCGAGGAAAGACCGTGTGCTTGCCGCGTGCCCCATTCAGCCACTTGCTGAGGCGATCACAACAGGGATGGATGCTCAGGAAGCTAACGCACAAAACCGCGACCCTGGAGTCGATCAGAGTGAGCGTGACGGATCGTAGCCGGTCGGCACGGATTGTCGCGCGCCTACGTTTAGCTCACTCCGCCGCCACGCCCTCCCGGAACGTGTCTTCCGAGACCTCCCTGACCTCGGACGATTGGAGCGTGACGTTCGCCTTCGTCTCGGCATCGGTGAAGGCCACGGCGCCGCTGTCCTTGTTGGTGACGGCCTGGGTGTAATAGACCTTGCCGCTGTTGGTGTCGGTCACCTTGTAGTAGCTCACGCAGCCCGCCGTCAGCAGGGCGACCAGACCCAGTAGAATCGTCGACATAAAAGTTCTACCGCCGCGTTTGGATAGCATCATTTTGGTGTTCCCTTTGATCTGGTGTCCGCAGTCCGCCCCGTGTGTCCAGAAACGCTCGGCCGGCGGCCGGCCACGCAGCTCGGGATCCCGACCACAGCCTCGTCGCCGAGTATTCTACCGCGGGTGCTGTGGCCCACAAGCGGTAACAGGGAATCCTGAAAAAGGGGCAGTTGCACGCCCCATGAAACTGAAATCGACCGCGGCAGATCATCGTGTGCCCCGGGTCAAGAACCGCGCCACCCATCTCATGCATTTCCGACGGGTGGGTCGTTGGTGTGGAAAATCACCGCTCAAGAGCGGTGGCACACGGCGCAATCGACCACGGCCAATCATCGTGTCCCCCAGGTCCAGAGAAGGACCTGGGCCACCCCCGCGGACGCTCGCGCGACTTGGCACGCGTGCCATGGGCGGCAAAATCACTTACAATCATCGACCTCATGGCCCAAGGAGATATCCAGATGGCGCAGTTCCTCTTGCACCACCGAGTCAGGGACTACCAGCATTTCAAGGCAGTGTTCGATGCCCATGCTTCCATACGCAAGCTGGCGGGCTGCAAGGGGGGGCGCCTGTTCCGCAGTACCCAGGACCCGAACGACGTGGTGATCCTCTTTGAGTGGGAGGATAACGCCAAAGCGCGTACGTTTGCCGCATCCCAGGATCTGCGTCAGGCCATGGAGCGGGCCGGCTTGGCGGGAAGGCCGGAGATGCATTACCTCGACGAGATCGAAGCATTCCCCGCGTGAGCGAACCACCAGGTCGTCTCCCGTGTGCCACTGCTCTTGAGCAGTGATGCAGCGAGGTGCTTGAAGCAGCTTTTGTGCAGGACGGGTTGAGCGTCCGGTGGGCCGAGCAGGCACCGATCGAGAGCGGTGGCACACGTGGCTGAGTGTTCACAGCGCAGCGCAAGAGCCGTTCCGCACGTCTGTGTGAAACGGCTCTTTCGACACGGTCTCCCAACCGTCCCTGGGCGCCTAGCGTCGTCGGCGTATGACCTTCACCGTTCGCAGGACCCGGCGCGCCACCTGAACGCGGCGCTGGTACGACTGGGTGCTGGCCTTGACTGTCCCACCGCCGCGCGTCTGCCCGGTGGCGAACGCCGAAGCCGAACCGCTTCGCGGTGCGGCGTACACACTGCCTCCCGCCATCGCCGAGCGGCTCGACCCGCCGCGGGAGAGGACCCCGCCGTAACTGCCGCTCACCTGACCGTTGGTGTTGATGGCAAGGTTGAACGTGCCCGCGTAGGCCGGGCCTCGCCGCGAAGCCACGCCGTGACTGAGAGACACACTCAGACCGTCCTCGTCGAAGCCGACGGCCAGACCCCGCGCCAGCGTGACGTTGCCCGTCTCGGTGCGGGTCCGTGCCAGTCCGACCACACCTTCGTATTCGGCGGTGGCCATCGCCGAGCCGTTTCCGCTCCGTCCGTTGGTCACTGACGCTTGCGTCGCCGCCTCCGAGCCGAAAACCGTTGTCATACCGAGTGGGCCCATCAAGAGCGTGATCGTGGTTGTCATCAAGCGTTTCATTTTGTGTCTCCTTACTCTGTGCATATCCATGCGTTGTTTTGAGTGTTCGTTGCCAATTTGCACTGCGATCATTGGATCGCAGCCATCGTCAGCGTCGCACCTCGACCGCCGCCACGCGCGACCGGCCGGACGCACGCAACGTGGAGCGACTGACCGCCCGGGCATCCACTTGGCTGTGGCGCTTCTGGCCGCTTATGCTGACACCAATGCCGTCAGCCACAGCCGTCGCGCGATAGCGGGCGTCGCTGGTTGTCATGACGCGGCTGGTCGCCACGCCGCCGTAGGTGTCCGACAGCGAGTCGCTGACGCTTGTCGCACGTCCGCCGAACAGTCCATTGCTGGAGGTCTTGCTGTCACTGACGGCCAGGCCCCAACGACTCAGCGCGGTCGAGTAGCTCCGACTGTGGGCCGTCCCGCCAAACGCGCCGCGGGCGACGGCTTCGCTATTGCTGATGGCCACCCCGCCGATGGCGCCGGCCACACTCTCGCTGGTAGCGACGGCACGTCCGCCGCGTTGGCCGCGGGCGTCGGCACGCGACGTGCTGACAGCCAACCCGCGATCGGCGATGGCTACTGCATCGCTGGCCGCATAGCCTCGCCGATTTCCGATGGCCGTCGAGTCGGCGACCGCTCGGCCGCCGTTGGTGGCTCCGGCGTAGGCGGTGGCGTCGGCGTTTCCGACGGCCTGCGCCGTTGCGCTGCTCGATCCACCGTTGGTCGCGACAGACACCGCCGTAGCCGAAGCTGCCTGCACCGTGGGTACGCCGCAAAGTAAAACGATCGTCGTCATGACAGTGAGGTGTTTCATCGCTCGACCTCCTTTACCGGTTGTCCCGTCTGCCGGCCCCGGGCGACCCACTGTCGCCACGATTGGCCGGTTCACACGCCCGCATAGACGAGCGGGGCGGGAAGTTATTTTCCGAAACGAAACTATTTTCCTAAGTTTATTAAATGCGGGCCTTCTGCTACGCTGCACGCACCGGTGAGGGCTGCTGGTGTCGGCAGCGTAGGCGGCTTATCCTGGCCCCGAGCGGTTGGCTGACCCACCTAGGACGCTGATGGGTGTTGCGGGGCTGGCTCTTGGGGACTTCGAATAGGATGGACAGCTCCAGCGTCTACGAAGATGAGGCTGCGCTGGTCGAGCGGGCGCGTGAGGGCGACGAGAACGCCTGGCGCGTGCTGTTTGAGCGCCATCGGGACGTGGCTTACCGCGTCGCGTGGCGTCTGGTCGGCCGGCAGGAGGACGCGCTGGATGTGGTGCAGGACAGTTTCATTCGGGCGTTTCAGGGACTGCGAGACTTTGCCGGGGCCTCGTCGTTCCGCACGTGGCTGCTGCGGATCGTCTCGCGCCGGGCGGTGGACGTGCGACGGAGTCGTCGGCGCCGGGCATCGGTATCGCTGGACGCCGGCTCGGAAGACGCTGCACGGGATCTGCCGGACGGCGACCCAGCCGCTGACCCGACGTCGCGCGCCGAGCGTGCCGACCTGGCTGGACGGTTGGCTCGGACCCTGGATGAGCTACCGGCAGAGCAGCGACAGGCGTTCGTGCTGCACGCCGACGGCGGGATGCGTTACGCCGACATTGCCGAGGTGCAGCAGGTGGCCATTGGGACGGTGATGAGTCGAATTTACTACGCGCGCCACCGACTTCGCGAGATGCTGGCCGATCTGGCTGAGAGCGACGGAGCCGGCGTGCGGAAGGATGTGCAGCGATGACGTCCTGTGAGAAGTACGCACCTTACTTGGCGGCGATCGCCGACGGCGAGTGGGACGTGGTTCCATCGTCGCTGCCGGCGGAGATGCGCGCGCATCTTGAAAGCTGTGCTGCGTGTGCCCGCCAGGTGGACAGGCTGGCTGCGGTCAAGCGTGTGTACGTTTCGGAAGGGCCGCCGCCGGTTGATGCCGCCCGATGGGGGCAGGTATGGGCCAACATCGACCAGCAGACGCGGCCGGAGGCGATTCCGCACCCGGTGCTGCGGGCGAGGAATGCGTGGCGTAGGTGGGCGGCGGTGTCGGCGGTGGGTGTGGCGGCGGCCATCCTGCTGACCGTGTGGATGGCGCCGTTCGGTGAGCGTCAGGCGGGACCCGTGGCCGAAGCTCCGGTGGTGCTGGCCACGGCTGCCGACACCGAGATTGAGCAGATGGAAGCGTTCGACGAAGACGGAACCCCCATGGTCATTACGGCCGGGCAAGACGGCGTTTTGGTGGTGTGGGTCGCCGGTTCACAGGCGGAGAAGGGCTGATGAATAGAGGCAGCTACATGACGACGTTGGGCGGCGCTGTGGTCTTGCGTTTTGGGGTGCTGGTGGCGCTGGTGGGCATGGCGTCGGGCAGCGCTGTGGCTCGGGCGGCTGAAAGCAAGGAAACGAACGCTGTCGAGCTGGAGGTGCTTACGATCGTCGCCAGCAATGACGACGAACGCATAGACCCCAAGCTCAAGCAACTTGCCAAGCAGTTGAAGCCCACCTTCAGGTTCTCGAGCTACCGGTTGGCCGGTCGGCAGGCCAGGAGCGTCCAACTGGGCCGCACGTGGAAGGCCAAGCTTGTCGCTCCGTATGTGCTCGAAGCGACACCGACCGCGGTCAAGGATGATAAAGTCTCTTTGACCCTGAAGGCTGTCCGCGGCACCGGCAAGGAACAAAAGTTGCTTCTACAACTCAAGATTCAGTTGCGCACGGGCAAGTACCAGCTCTGCGGGGGATGGCCTGCTTCGGGAGGCACACTGATCGTAGCGATCCAAGCGCGAACGAAGAAGCCGCCAAGTGCGGCCACCGGTCAGCCAGCCACCAAACGCGACGCCCAATCGCCACGGAAGCGGGGCGAGCCAACGCCCCGCGCCAGCGCCGGTCGCGGCAAGACGACCCGGTGACCCGCCCAATCACACCGCCCGATACTGCGATCCGGCGGCGGCGTGGGTGGGGCGACTCATGTCACATTCCTGCCATCATTTCGTGTAATCGGCTGGCGCTGCTGCGGCCGGGCCGAGGGGCAAGTTTTCCGGCAAGTTGACAACCGTCGGGATTCACGGTCTGGTAACCGCTCGGCGTCCCCGGTCTGGCTTCCTTGCAGGAGAACGGGGCGGCAGGCGTTGTTAGCCTTGACCGGGCTGTGAAGGCCTCAAGATCGGTCCGGTCGCTGTGGAGGATGGCAGTTCTATGAGCTTTCTGTGCGGGCGTTGGGAGTGGCTTGGCAGGGCGTTGGCGGAGGTCTGCCTTGTGGTGTTGTGCCAGAGATCGGGCCTGGGCCAGGAGGTCGCCGAACCGCAACAGGTGTCGCTGAGCGCGTCCGGCGCGTCGGTTGCCGTAGATGGCCGCACGGGGCAGGTCGTGTCGCTCCGCGTCGGGCCTGCCCAGAAGGAGACGGCCGTCCCTCACCCGGCGGGCAGCGACAAGCCATACGGGTTTGTGGAAGTCGTGGACCTTCTGGGCAAACGCACCTACGGACCACTGCATGCCTCTGGGCAAATCAGTGACTGGCACGTGGGCACGTCCGACGGTCGAAAAGAGCTGAGCTTCACTCAGCAGTACGAAGGGGTGCCGTTTCGCATCCGGCAGCGCTTCGCCGAAACAGCGGCGGGCATTCGGTGGGAAGTCAGCCTTTCATTGCTCGACGGTCAGCAGCAGGATCGCTCCGTCCAGGTGTGCTGGATGCTGCCGCTGCCGTTCGGCTGGCAGTTCTGGGGCCCGAACGATCTCGTTGGACACAAGACCGACGGCGTAACGCCGTATCGGTACGTCTACGGCCACACGGATCACAACGCCTACGGGACGGTGATTCCCCTGGTCGGCATTTGGGGCAGCGACAACGGATTGGCTGTGTTCTCCCCGCCGGACGTGCGCAAGACTCAGATCATGTTCGATGTTTACACCCAGAACATCTGCGATCCGGCAAACGGCGTCATACGCCGGGTCGAGGATCTCCAGATGCTTCGCGTGGCGCACCACCTGGTGGGATTGCGGCCGGGGCGAGAGTTGCGGCTCGCCATCGTCTTGGCCGGGCGCAAGGCTGGGTGGCGGTCGGTGCTGGGCCACTACGTGGGCACGTACCCGGAGCTGTTCGAGCCGGTTCCCGCGGCGCGGAAGTGGGAGGGGCTGTACGGCATCACGACCCCACCGCGTCTGTTTAGCGACCGGCCGGGCCGCATACGATCATTCACGCGGCTCAAAGAATCGCGCGCGACGTGCCTGGAGATCCACGGGCATTTTCCCGAGTACGGTGTGTACGTGACACCGGAGGCGTTAAAGGATCCGGCGCTGCAATGGGTCTGCCAACCCCATCGTGCCGATCCGGTGTCGTTGGGGGGCAACCGCGATTTGATCCAAAAGTTGCTCGAGGTCGGTATCGGCCCGTTCATGTATTTCTACAACGTGCATGCCAACCCGGAGACGATCGAACGCCGGTTCGCGTCTGATCTGATGCGCGGCGAGGATGGCGAGCCGTTGGTCCAGTTCCACGGCGAGCCGGCCCTGCACGCCCAGCCGGACAGTCCGTTCGGCAAGCATCTGATCGAGCAGATGAAGCTCCTGCTGGAGGCCTATTCCGAGGCGCCGGGAATCTTTGTGGACAACTTCTCCATCCAGAAGCTCGACTGTGCGCACGACGACGGCGTGTCGATGGTGCACAACAAGCGTGCCTACGATCTAAACCGCAACCATCAGGTGTTAGGTCCGATCTGCTTCGACCTGGCCCACCGGGCGGGAAAGGCTATTCTCGTGAACAAGCTGGCGACTATCGAGAGTGGTGCCGGCACCGACATGGTCCTGTTGGAGGGCGTGAATCCGGCCGGGTTGCGAATGACTGCGATAGCGTGCGTCAACCGGGCGTTCTTCCCTCTCAACTGGGTCTCTTGGCGCGAACCCGAGAAGGTCGAGGGCTGTTTGCAGCAGTTGCTGGTCTGGGGCGGGCTGCCAGGCGGCGAGCTGATGCGCGATCAGGAGACTCTGGCAGCCTACCGGCCTCTGACCGACGCCTTGATCGGCAAGCGATGGGTGTTTGATGACGACCCGGTATCGCTGCCGGACGGGCTCGATGGCCAGATCTTCCGTATCGATCCGCATGCGCCGGGTGGCGGCGACGTCGTCGTGACGGCCGTCAACACAAGTCGGTCGCGGCATGACCAAGTGTTCACAAAGGGCCTAGCCGTCACCGTGCGTCTGCCCGAGGCCAACGAGCTTAACCGGATCACGTGGCTGGGGGTGGAGAAGTCGGGCGAGGAGCCCATTGCCTGTGAATTCGAGCGAGACGGTACGCAGATCACGGTGCAACTTCCGCCCGTCGGTGCGGCTGGGGTGCTGCGTCTGAGACGACAGGCGGAAGGCGAGGCGATGCCCGTCGGTGGCCCGCATGAATCGCCGACGACCGGGAGGTCTGATTGACTTGGGATCCCGCCATCGGCCCATGCGGCCGCGGCGCAGTCACGATTGTGGAGTCCGCTCGCAGGAGCGTGGTACCAAACCATGATTTCGTGAGCCTTCATTCATGATGCGGCACGAGTTGACGGCAAGCAGCGAGTCAACTTCCTTGAGCAGGCGGCCGTGCTTGAAGGCTGACACTTGTGGAGGATTGTGAGGCCAGCCATGAGCGCAGTACGGATCGGATTCGTCGGGGTTGGATCGATGGGGCAGATGGCCCATCTGCGGAACTACGTCAACATCGACGGGTGTCAGGTGGTCGCCCTGGCCGAGCTCAGGCCCAAGACCGCCCGCGCCGTCGCTGACCGATACGGCATCGCTCGCGTGTATCGCAACCATCGTGAGATGCTGGCGGCTGAACCACTGGACGGTGTGGTCGCCTCGCAGCCGTTTACGGCTCACGCCAGTCTGCTGCCGGATCTGTACGGGCACGTCAAGCACGTCTTCACCGAGAAGCCGCTGGCGGTATCGGTGGCGGCGGGCGAGAGCCTGGCGCGAGCGGCGGCGGAGGCCGGCTGCGTTCATATGGTCGGGTACAACAAGCGATCCGACCCGGCCACCGAGCACGCCAGGGCGGTCATCGATGAGTGGACCTGCACCGGTCGGATGGGATCGCTGCGGTACGTGCGAATCACCATGCCGCCCGGGGACTGGATCGCCGGCGGGTTCGTTGGACTCATAAAGAAGGACGACACAGCACCTGAGCTGCCTGTCGAGCCCAAGCCGGCGGATATGAGCGACGAGGCCTACAAGGCGTACGTCAGCTTCGTCAATTACTACATTCATCAGGTCAATCTGATGCGGCACCTGCTGGGCGAGCCCTACAAGGTGGCGCACGTCGACAAGGCGGGCATCCTGCTGGTGGTGCAGAGCCGATCGGGGGTCAGCGGCGTCATCGAAATGGCGCCCTATCAGACCACTGTGAAGTGGCACGAATCGGCGCTGATTGCGTTCGATCGTGGATACATTTTTCTTCGCCTGCCCGCGCCTTTGGCGATGAACCGATGCGGCACGGTGGAAGTCTACAGCGATCCGGGAGATGGTGTGACGCCCGAGCATCGTCAGCCCGTGATGCCGCCGATCCACGCCATGCGCCGCCAGGCGGAGAACTTCGTCAAGGTCTGCCGAGGCGAGATGGACCCGCCCTGCGACGCCGCAGAGGCTGTGGAGGACCTGCGGGTTGCTCGCGATTACATCCAAATGCACTACGAAGGGGTGTGATGTCATGTCCAGAAAGATCGCAATGATCGGTGCCGGCAGCCGTGTCTTCTGCAAGACGCTCATGAGCGACATCATGGCCACGCCGGCTCTGGCGGATAGCGAGTTCGCCCTGATGAGCCCAACCGAGGGCAAGCTGCGGCGAATGGAGGCCTTTGCCCGGCGCATGATCCGCGACAACGGCCTGGCGGCGCAAGCGTGGGCCACCACGAACCGCCGAGAGGCTATCCAGGACGCCGACTTCGTCGTCGTGATGATCCAGGTGGGAGGGCTCGAGGCCTTCGGGATCGATTACGAGGTGCCGCTCGAGTACGGGGTCGATCAGTGCATCGCCGATTCGCTCGGGCCGGGCGGCGTGTTTCGCGGGCTTCGGACGATTCCTGTGCTGGTCGATATCGCCCGGGACATGGAAGAACTCGCCAGGCCCGGCGCCGTCATGCTTCAGTATGCCAACCCGATGGCGGGCAACTGCCTGGCGTTGGGTCAGGCCACCGACGCGACATTCGTGGGCCTTTGCCACGGCGTTCAGACGACGCTCGATCTTATCGCCCGCTACTGCGACGTGCCCAAGGAGGAGATTTCCTACACCTGCGGCGGCATCAACCATATGGACTGGTTCCTGTCGCTGCGGCACAAAGATCGCGACCTCTATCCCAGACTCCGCGAGGTGTTCGAGAAGCCCGAGTATTACAAGAACGAGAAGGTCCGCGGCGAGGTGTTCAGGCACTTCGGCTACTTCATGACCGAAAGCACGGGCCATCTGAGCGAATATGTCCCCTGGTTCCGCCAAAGCCGCAAAGCGCTCGATCTGTACTGCGACGAACCCGGTTTCGGTGGCGAGAGCGGCGCCTACTACAGGTATTGCCGGGCCGTGGAGCAGAAGTACGCCGAGCATGACCCGTTGGAGTACGAGACGACCAGGATCGAAAGTCGAAGCGTCGAGTACTGCTCCTATATCATCGAGGCGCTGGTCACCGGCCGGCCGTTCCGCTTCATGGGTAACGTGCGAAACGACGGGTACATCACCAACCTGCCCGATGGTTGCTGTGTCGAGGTGCCGACCTTTGCCGACGACACCGGTTTACACCCCACTGTCATCGGCGACCTGCCGCCGCAGTGCGCCGCGGCGTGCGTGAGCAACGTCAGCGTGCAGGTCCTCGGCGGGCAAGCCGCGCTGCTTGCCGATCCCGAGGCGATCGTCCACGCGGTGGCGATGGACCCGCTCACTTCGGCTGTCTGCACGTTGAAGGACGTTCGTGACATGTGTGCCGAAATGCTCGAAGCCCAGAGGCAGTGGCTGCCGCAGTTCGAGGGGCGCTCTATCCGGAAGACTCCGACGATCAGCATTCCGCCTGGCTGCAAGCCCGTCGACGTCCCGCTGGATCCCGCGTTGGCCATCAGCAAGCGATTTGCTACGCTGATCGAACAAGCGACCGACTGACAGGAGATCGTAAATGCCGCCTGTACGTTTTCAGAAGATCCTCATTGCCGACGAACGGTACGAATCGGCCGGCGTGTTCGACGTCGACAACGACGGCGTGCTGGACATCGTCAGCGGCGGGTACTGGTATCGCGGCCCGCACTTCGACCGCAAGTGCAGGATCGGCGAGCTGGCGCCCATCGGCGAATACTTCGACGATTTCTCCACCATTCCCATCGACGTCAACGGCAACGGCTACCTGGATTTCGTGACCGGGGGCTGGTGGGGCAACACCATTCGATGGCGCGAAAACCCCAAGGGCGATCCGGCCGCCGAATGGGCTGAGCACGTCATCGCCGAGGTGGGCAACGTCGAGACGACCCGCGCGTGGGACGTCGACGGCGACGGCCAACTGGAGATCGTGCCGAATACGCCGAACGGTCCGCAGCGTTTTTTCAAGCTCATCACCGACGAGCACGGCAAAGGGACCGGACGGTTCAAGGAATATGTCGTTTATGATGCGCCGAGCGGACATGGCTTCGGCTTCGGCGATATCAACGGAAACGGGCGCGGCGACATCGTTCTGGCCAAGGGCTGGCTCGAGGCGCCGGAGGATCCCTTGCGTGGTACGTGGCGATACCACCAGGAGTTCGATCTGGGATCGGCAAGCTGTCCGGTCCTGGTGGTGGACGTGAACGGCGACGGGCGCAACGACCTGATCGTCGGGCAGTCGCACGCGTACGGGCTCGACTGGTGGGAGCAGCGAGCGGTCGGCGGCAAGCGCTCCTGGGTCAAACATCCGATCGATCCGTTCAACAGCCAATACCACGATTTGTGGTGGGCCGACATTGACGGCGACGGCCAATGTGAGCTTGTTACCGGCAAGCGCTATCGCGCCCACTGCGGTCACGATCCGGGGGCCGACGACTACGTCGGCATCTACTACTTCAAATGGACAGGCGAGGGGTTCAGCAAGCAAGTGATCGATTTCGGTCCGGCCCGCGTCGGGACGGGTGTGGGCATCTGTTTCCAGGTGATCGACATTGACGGCGACGGCAGATTGGATATTGTCGCGCCGGGCAAGGACGGGTTGTACCTGCTGAAGAACCTGGGCCCCGCCGGCGGCATGCAGAGGTGAGACCCCGCGACCGGGCCGCCCCGCAAGAGCAGTATCCCCCGAGGAAAGACTTGATGCGTGAGTACGCGATAGCTTTAACAGATAGTGGTCGGCACGCGCGGCGCCGGACGGTGGACCAACGAGCGCTGCAGGACGCCCGAAACCGGGTTGTCGGGCGGCGCGGTCGAATCCTGTGCACTGCGGCTGTCGCGTTACTGTGTGTCTGTTCGGACATCCTGGCGCAACGTCCGCCGGATGCCCGTCGCGTGGCTGGAGGCAGAGGCGGCCACCATCGAACACTACCAAAGGAGGCGGAAGCTGTGCCCGAGTCGTTTGTATTTCCTTCCTGGGTCGAGGACAAGATCGACGTGGCCACCGTTGCGGCTATGGCGGCCAAGGCGCCTCCGCTGCCCGCGCCGACGGGCGCGGTTGTCCGCGTCGGTACGGCCGAGCAGTTGACGGTTGCTCTGGCGGACGCACAGCCGGGCACGACGGTTCTTCTGGCCGACGGGGTCTATCCGGTGGCCGAGCGGATCTGGATCAGGCAGGACGGCATCTGCCTGCGCGGCGAAAGCGGCGACCGCGAGAAGGTGATCTTTGACGGCAGCGGCGGCGGGCCTCACGACGACATGATTGTCCTGCGCGGCGCGAAAGACGTGCTTATTGCCGATCTGACCGTCCGCAACTGTATGCACTACGGCATCCTGTTCTACGGCGACAGCGACGTGCAGCGTCTCCGCATCCATAACGTAAAGTTCCACAACATCTGGACGCGCGGCGTCAAAGGCACGCACCCGGCCCGCATCGGCGACCACGGGAGGAATCTGCATCCGCCCGAGACGATGGAGAAGATCCGACCCAGCAGCGGATCGATCCGTTACTGCCTGTTCGTCAATGATACGATCAAGACGTTCGCCGACGACGGCTTCCGCGGCGACTACGTCAGCGGCATGGACATGATGGGCCTGAGAGACTGGGTTATCGCCGATAATGTCTTTGTGGGCATACGCGGCAAGAACGGAAGGGGGCGCGGGGCGATCTTCGTGTGGGTCGGCAGCGAGCACGTCGTGTCAGAGCGGAACGTCTTCGTCAACTGCGATCGATCGATCTGCTACGGCAATCCGTCGGGCGAGCCACTGCACATGATTCGCGGCGTGGTGCGGAACAACGTCATCGTCAACGGCCGCTACTCGGCCATCGAGATCATCAGCACGCGCGATACGCTGGTCTACAACAACAGCGTGTGGGCCACGGACATGAGGCACGATACCGTGTGCTTCTCGCGCGAGGACGACGGCGCCCGGTTCTACAACAACCTGGTGCACGGCTGGGTGCACTGCCCCGATACGCTCGACCACGGCAACAACATCATCGGTGACCTTACCGGGTATTTCGTGGACCCGGAAAACGCCGACCTCCGGCTGACACCCAAGGCCGGCCGTGCAGTGGGCAAGGCCCTGCCGCTTGCCGAGGTCGCCGAGGACTTTCGAGGCAAAAAACGCCCGGACAAGCCGACCATCGGCGCGCTGGAGCCCTGACGCCTCTCGGAAGCGCGGCCTTGCACGGGACCTGTCCCCGTTCCGTATCCAGCTAGTTCCGCTGATCCCTGCGTAGACGTCGCTTGCGGAACACAAGCACGCATCCCAGCACCAGCATGACTGCGACGACGGCGACGAGGAACAACCGTAGCGGCGATATCTGGGATATAGTTGACCTGTCCTCTGCGGCGATCGGACGTCGGTCGACCTCGTCTGCTTCCGGTGTGTTGGCAGCGGTTGCTTCGTCGGCGTTCTCGGTTTGCCCTTTCTGTTTTTTCATCCTCCTGACAGACTCTACAGCGTCTTGCAGCGCTTCCTGCGTGGCGTCGTCGTCCAGGCCAAATCGATAATCAATCCCGGCAATGCGGTCGTTCATCCGAGCCCCGATGGGGACGATGGAAGTTCCATCGAACAGGCTGTCGTCGACCCCGGCGTTGATGGCCATCTGCTCGGCCTCGTACGTCTCGGTCAGGTAGGCACGATACTGGCCGTCGGCACCTTCACGAAGGCACTCCATTGTGACCTTTTGAGGCAGCCATAATCCGTTACCCATGTCCTGAAATTCGCTGCCCTTGTAGCGCACGATGATCGCCACGCCGTCGACCTCCGTCTTGTGCTCGAGCATCGAAGGAGCGAAGTTGCGCTCGACATCGAGATAGTAGACGTTGAGCGGCGGCACCATGCCCTGGGTTACGACGAGCATCTCCCTCCCATCGAGCGTGGTTGTCTCGGGTTCTACGTACACCAACTCCGGCAGTCGCTCTATCAGGCCCGCAAAGTCCAGATATGAGAGCATGGTGGTCCCGGCCTGCTTGTCACCGAGCATGGCACCTACAGGCAGCCAATGATCGTCGTCGCGATAGTACCAATTCAGTGAGGAAGGCTTATGCCTGTTTGCCGCGTTGACTCGACGGTTGTAGCTGACCTCCACCTCGCCGTCGAAAGCCCGCGCCAGGGTCGGCGCGTCGTCGCCTTGACCGTGGCTCGACGTGCCATAGGCCACAGTGCGAAACAGCTTTGCGCCTGACTGTGCGAAGTGAATCCGCTGATGCAGCGTCTTCGGATCGGTGTCCGGACTGATGCTGTATACACCTTCGCAGAGCGCAGCGTCGAGAGTGCGATTCTTGGTGTAGCGGAACTGACAATTATCAATCGTTTGCCGCTTCGCTTTGAAGATTGCGGCCAGTTCGAGCGGCTGGACCATTCCCGGTGGTCGAGCGTTGGCGTACGCTCGCAGGACGGATCTCAGCAGACGGTCGGCATCCGGGTCGTGAAAGATCCTGTCCTGGTGCTTGGCAACGACTTCGTTGAATTCGGCCGGGGTCATAATTCGGTTGTTTCGTCGTTCGAACTCGCGCAGCCCTGCCTCCACCGCCGCCACCACGGGTGATGAAGACGTCCCCGAGTCACCCCGCCCCTGAGGATTTGTCAGAATCAGCATCACACAGGCAAACATTCCCACCAGTTGCGCCTTGCGCCTTCGATTCATCCCGCTCTGTCGCATCGGTCTTCTCCCGTTTCGGACCGGATTCGGTTACTTTGGACCCTCTGGGACACACGCCACCGCGTAACGAAGCCGTTCGGCTTGGCGCACGCCACGACGCTTCACAAGTATCGCTACGTCCTGCGAGCCCAATGCCATCACCTGGATCCTCCCCGGCGCGCCCGCTTGGCGGGCGTTACCTATTGCTGTCGCTCGTGGCGGCCGGGCGGGGCACGAAGGCGATCCACGGAATGCAGGCGATCACCTGCTGCGATTGGGCGCTCCTGATCTGCAGTGTGCCCCGGACCAAGCCGGGCTTCTGGATCTTTTTCGCGTCAAAGGTGCACGCCAGCACGTACTCTCCCTCCTGCTGCTTCACTCGGCCGGAATCTTGCACGACGGTCACGGCCGACGACTCCGCACCCGCTACGATCGGCCCGCTGGCCAGGTCCTGCATTTTCAGGGCGCACCTGCGAGTAACCGTTCCGCCTGGACGTACCGTGCCGAAGTTGATCCGGCTGGGGTCGCAGACGTACCGGCCGAGAACAAACGCCAACATGGGCAGCCTGACCATCTTTTTCCAGTCCTTCTCGGTGCCCAGAATCATGATTCTGGCCTCAGCGCTGATCGATCCCGGGGTCAGTTGGCGCGCGTCACACGTCACCCGCAACGGCACGCGGCGAATGCTGGTAGGACTGTCTGGATTCTGGACGTGCGCTGGGCCCGTTTCAGGTTCCGCCAACGTGAGCGAGAAAACCTCGCCGCCGATGATGCTCCATTCGACCGTGAACTTGCCGAGCCCATAGCAACTTACAACAACCGTTTCGTCATAAGTTTCACCGCCTTGCACCTCCCCGAACGCCACGTGTGACGGGTCGAGTGCAGCACCTCTCACGAAGGCCCGCGCCTCCAACACAATCTGTTCGCGCTTCGGGTCGTCCGTCACTATCAGCAGGCGTGACGTGACCGGCCCACGTTTCCCGCGACCGGATAGGGCCATCTTGACCACCCCACGTTCCGTTGGCTGCAGAACGGGTGGGTAATCGACGGCTCTGATACAGGCTGCGCAGGAAGGTCTGGCTGACAGAATCCGCACTGCCCTGTCCCCTTGGTTCCAGATGCGAAACTCATGAATGGCTTCGACTTGGTCATCGATCACGCCGAAATCATGTGTACGTTCGTGGATCGTCAGTCCGGTGCCCAGTACCGGAGTCTGCCAAGAGAAGACAATGGCAACCACAGCGCCAATTGGGGTGTGGCGCTTGCCAAAAGAGACGCCTTTAGTGAACATCGCAGATCCCTTGCCTTCGAGTACGTGTCGCACCGCAATGCGACCGTCGGATAGCTATCGATTCGCTTGACCGGGTCCTTACGGCAGCGCTTCGCGAGGCACCGAGGTCAGCTCCCCCGGACCTCCCGCCGGCGCCGAAGACTTACAACCCGCCACAGCCCTAAAGCCACCGCAGCCAGCAACAGAACTGCGGCCGCTGTATTCCTGATCGCCTCGAGCGCTCCCTTATGATCATAGCATATTTCGGAGGCCGCCTGCAAGAGACCGCCGGGCCCGTCGGCGACCGGCAGCACGATTGCCTGGCCGTCCCATCTGTCCGTCAGTGAATCGAGTGACCAGGCCATGTTGTAATTCGGATAGTCGATGACGTGTACATGACCGCCCGCATAGTTCACGGCAACGACGCAGTGGTCGATCCCACTTGAGCCCTCTCTGCGTACCGGAAGGATGAGCACGTGCGACTGTTTCTGCAGGCACGTTCTTAACTGGCGGGGCGTGACCAGGCGAAGATGTGATGCGATGTCTATCGCGCGCAGACCCTGGTAAAGCTCCGCCAGCGAGTGTTTCTTACGTTCCTTGCCGCCCAGAAGCTCGGTGATTTCTCGGAGGGAGCAGTCCCGGCCTAGCCAAAGTGTTACGACGTAGATGGCCGCCGGTCCGCACGCCGTTGCGTCTCTGAGACGATGCTCGAAGGAGGAGCGCCCAGCGCACCGGGCCGCGCTGGAGACGCATGCAATTAGAATGGCTGCCGCTAACACCGCAACTCGCTTATTCATCGCTTCGCGATTTTGCCGGACGATGGGCATCGTAGCAACCTCTGTCGTGGCGACCCCCGATCCTTTGCTGATTCCTTCTGGACTCACCTTCACGAGCACCTGTAGGCAGGCGCGGGGCGGGTCGTGCGTGTCACCCACGCCCGCCCTCCGCCTAATAGAAGTCGAGGTGCGCGCGAACACTGTCTACCTTACCGGGCGGACGCCTCCGCCCGCAATCACGGCTTGAGCACGAGAAATGTGCCCGGGCAGTCTACGTTGCCGTCCGGAGCGCTCCGTTCGCAATCGCTGCCAGCACAACAGTAGCTGCCGCACTTTGAGCAGCTGCACTTGTACTTGTTTCGCTGCCCAACTGCGTCCTTGCACGCCTTCGATTCGGACTTTAGGGTCCCGTGTGGTGCCGCGATGTCCTCATCAATGCTGTCGCACTCTTCGTATTCCGTCGAGTTGATGCAAGTTGTGTAGTTCATAAGCCACGAGGAGGGGCAGGGAATTGCATCCTCGTCGCACTCAGGCTGGTCTCCTATGTCCTTCCAGCAGCCTACCTCGATACTGCTGGCCTGCTCGGAGCTTATGGCAGGCCAGCCACTGCCAATGGCGACAGCACCGCTGGAGACAACGAAGGCAACTCCACAGATACCCAAACCCACAAGTAGCTTCTTCATTTCGGTGCTCCTTTCTTTCTGTCTGCGACACCTCAACCGTTATTGCGCGGCCTCTTTTCGGCGCGCCTGCCTATCACTGTTCGAAACATTGCAGATCTCCGACGGCGCGGCGCCAAAGCCGCAGACCGTACAGCGCGTCGGCTAACACCCCCCACACATAGCGATTCTCCTCGTCAGCCCACTGCTCAGGCTCGACGAATTCGACGATCGGCTGTTCCTCCAATCGCGCGCAGAGATACTCCACCGCGTTGAGGACCCAGCCATCCCGCATGTGTTCCGAGGGTAGCGCAACGCTTAGCCACTGCAGCATCCTGCCCGTCTGCCCCAGACGAGCCATCGGCCCGGTCAGATACGACTCGGTCGGTTTCACCCAGTCCTCTGCCCATCCGCCGGATTGCGTCTGGGTCCGTTTGGCCGTCGCGATGTGCTCTTCGAGAATAGCCTGGCTACGTCGCGCGACACCAGGGTCGTCCTCCAGTTCCGGTCTGTCCGTCGCCAATGCGAGGGCCATCAGGAACTGCGTTTTTGTGGCGGGGGTGTGCGTCTGTTCCTGATTGACCAGTAGCCGGACCACCTTGATGTAGGAGAATGGCTCACCGTACTTGTTGGTCCAGCGCTGACTGGGGAGCAAATATCGCGCAAAGGCTGACGCCGTCCATTCGAGTCGGCGCCGCCCCTCGCAAACATCGAGCATTGAGTTTTCCAGCAGATCGCTCAGCTTGTAAGAACGCCCACCCACGCGCATGGCTTGGTCAAGAGGGACATTGCTCTCAGCCAGCGCCCATAAGAACGAATCGCGGTGCTCCTCAAACCACAGGCGCTGGTCCTGAGCCCTGGCCGGAAACGGCTTACCTCGGCGCAGGCGGAAGCCCGCATTGCGTGCCGATGGATCAGAGGACGAGTTGCGCAGTAGGTATTGTCTGGCATCCAAAGCCGGCAAACCGGCGTCTTCGATAATGGCGCCGCCTCCACTGGCAAGAAAGCCGCAGAAGCACACCCACGGCGGGGACTGAGTAGGCAAACGTACTCGCAGGATCGCTCCCGCGGCCGACCGCGACCTAGCAATCAGCGATTCTACAGATGAGCCATCCCGGGCGCCTGGCCCATTCAGAGCTTTCGGTTGGACAGGTCCAGCTTCAAGCATAAACGCTGCCTCCAACAAGACGCGCCTTGCCGGGGCCTTGCCTGACCATGCTTTCTCCACCCGCGCGCGGTTCATTAACACCACAACGGGACTGGTGATGCCCCATGTGCGGGTGTCGTCCAGCCGTCCCGTGATGTATGCCCCGCTGCTGAGGTTCGCGCTGGCACCATATGGGGGTATCTGGACCATTGCCACGTTGATGGTCGTGCTCAAGGCGGACAATTCATCGCTCATTTCTGTGTAATCCGGAATGATTCTCTGGCAATCAGGACAATCGTGGTGGTACAAGAGGACAACCCAACGTCCCGTGGAAATCGATTCCTGGATATCCATGTGTCGAAGCAATGGAAACGACTTGCCGACCCAAGTTGTTGGCTCGGAAAGGCCCACGTCGAGCCCGACATCGCCCCTCGCAGTCGCTGGCAAGGACGGCGGGGCGGCCGGGACTTGCCCTGCCGAAAGGCAGGCAAGCAGACCCAACACCGACAGCACGACCGGCAAAGGCCGTGCCCGTCCCGGGTCGGTCCTGTGCTGCGGGCCGTCCAGCATGAGAGCATACTGGGCTGTCTGGCTCTGAGGTGCCTCATCCATTTCGTCCTCTCGAACCCCATTGCGTTCGCCGTCGCCGATGGCAAGCAGCCCTTTCACGGATCCGTAACGGGTAAGCGCAAGCCCACCCTCGGTCCCGAAGAACTGCACGCCAAGCCCATCTCCAGGGTCGCCGCTCTCCACATTCATCTGCCGTCCCCGCGGAACCGCCCTGTTCGGCGCTAAGTGCCTGCTCAACATCCCTCGCAGCGACGCCACCAACGTCCCACACTGATGGCGCTGGCTGCCTGCGAAGACCCGCAGCCGTCCGCTCGGTCCCCGCTGCAGTCGCGCTGTCCTACCCTTAATGACACTCAGGCCCATTTTGTAACAAACTTTTTCTAGTTTTTTTCAAATTCTCCGACTCTCTGCATCGGAGCGGCCGTAGCCAGCGCAAACCGCTCTCGCCCGCCGCGAGACCCCGGCTGAGGGTCGGACCAAGACGACACGCCGAGTCCAACGTGGCGCCCGCCGGTAAGCTGCGTCGCCGCAAGGCTTTAGAGATGTCGGCGGGTTCGCAACATAGGGCCCTGGGCGCCTGGTTGGGTCTGGCCCGTGTAGGGCCACAGCCTAACGCTCCACATCCTGAGCAGGGAACATAGAACAGGAGTTCGGCAGGCCGGAACACTACTCCTGCAATTGGCTAAGCTATCGGCACGACGAAATCTCGCCTCCCCAACACCGCGTTGACAGCCTCCTTAGCACCTGTAAGCTGGTGTGGAAACGTCAGTTATGGCCATTTGCTAGGCCGAAAGCGAGATGTCTATGACTGCCGCACGTGCGAAAGTTGGTTCAAAGGATCGAAAGCTCTACCTCGACCGCGCCCTCAAGGCGGCCGACTGGTTCGTCAACTCGCAGATTCGCGAGAAGTGGCCCTGGCAGGCCGACCACGGCCGCTATCTCTACTACTACTTCATGCCCGAAAAGAAGCGTGTGCCCGGTCTGAACTGGACGCACGGCCGAGCGCTGTTCGTGCTCACCGAGGCCTACCGCATCACCGGTGACAAGCGCTACCTCGAATCGATGGAGCTGGCGACGCGATACATGCGGGCCCTTCAGCCGCTCGATCCGTATTACCAGGTGTCGTACGGGGTGATCCGCGAGGAGATCCCGCAGGCCCCGCGCGGCGGCATTCTCGACGGCGCCCAGGCGGCATCGGGCTTTCTGATGCTCCACCGAGTGACTCACAACGCAGACTACCTCCGCCGAGGCCGGGCCTTCTGCGATTTCCTGCTGCGGACTTGGCGGCCCGACCACGGGCTGGCCTCGAGCGTCGACTTCTTCCCCGAGAAAGTGAACTACATTGAGCACAACACACACTGCATCCACCAAGCCGCAGCGATTCCGCTTTGGCACCTGTACAACATCACCGGCGAGGGACAATTCCTGGCGCCCATGATCGATGCAGCCGACCGGATCCTGTCGTGCCAGCGCCCCGACGGCGGGCTCCACTACATCCGCGACATCTCCAAGGTGGCCGACCCGCCGTTCAACCATCACTGGGGTCTGGGCGAGGGCGACGATCGGCATTTGCTGCGCAACGACGACGGTGTGGTGGTGGTGGTTCTGGCGGCGTACAAGACGACGGGCGATGCAAAGTATCTCGACGCCATGGCCCGCTACGCCGACTGGACCGTCGCCAACGAGCCGCACGAGCGCCCGTTCAACGCCTTCGGCGTGCAGGCCAACAATGTGCTCGATATCGGCCGGCTTACCGGCAAGGACTACACGCCGTGGGTGCTCGAGCATTTAGAGAAGCACTGTCTGCGGATGCAGGTAAGCGGCACGGGCGATCCGATCGCCGACGGCGGCTTCTGCGGCGAGGACGAGGAAGGCGACGCCGGCATCTTCGGCGGCAAAGCCACTGACTACGTACCCACCCGCAACACGTGTTACATGGCCGGGCTGCTGTTTCGCCTGTCGGGTGAGGGAACGGGCGCGGGCTTCAGTGTGTTCGGGATGGAGCCATAGCCTCACACCTGCTGCCACACCGCGACGGGTGGAAGGGCGGACGGGTGACGGGTGGCCCGCCCTTTCCGGGTGGCCCAGGTCCTTCTTCGGACCTGGGGGACACGATGATGGCTCGGGTGCTGTGTGCCACTGTCTGCGAAGCTGACAGTGTCGGGACCGACGGCGTGGGTGCTCCATCTCGCCGCGGCGAGCGTGTAGGGCGGGTTCCACCCGCCTTTTTGCATCCGGTAGAATTTGGCTTCCTTGGCGCGACTCCCATCCTTTGCGCCACCCCCCCCGTTACGGTAGACCCACTCTTGACCTACCGTGGCGACAAGTTGTACCATTACGACAAGTTGGGGTGCCTGACGTGAGTGGAAAGCGCCCTCAACTCGAACGTCTTCTCGGGTGGCATGGTCACGCAAAGCGTGGCCATGTTTACGTCACGTCGCGGTGATCGGTGACGCCGCGCAGATCGGACGGGTGGCCCGCCCTTTCAAGGGCACGGAACACGATGAACACTCATGGAGTGGTATTCCTACACCACGGTTAATAGTGAGCCCCGACTTGGGGCTTGTCGATCTATTCGGGGAAACCCTCAGCGCAACACGCAAAATCAGGACTTACGTTCAACGCTATTGTCGTAGGTCCTTTGTTTTCGAATCAGGCGCGATTAAACCGACACGCCCCTGGCCGGGACGCGCCCTACGTGATTACTGACGGCGCCGCGTGCGCCTGTATCCGGCGAAACGACTCAGCAATAGTAAGCCGACCGCCAGACCCAAGGGCGCCACCGGACCGCTCGCACCGCAGCAGCCCTGCGCCGCCGGCGGACAGCCGTCGGGCGAGCCGTCGCCGTCGGAGTCGATTGCGCAGCCGTCCGCGTCGATGTTCGTCGCGCAGCTCGGCGTGTCCGGACACTCGTCGCAGCCGTCGACCACGCCGTCTGCATCTGAATCGCTCGGGCAGCCGTCCGCGTCGACCGTCGCGCAGCTCGGCGTATCGGGACACAGATCGACGTCATTGAGCACCCCGTCGCCGTCGTCGTCCTGGCGCTCGTAGGCGCCCATGTCTACCGCGCCGTGGGAGATCCGCGGGTTGCCGTCCAGATCGGTGGTCAGCCCGGGCGGCACGGCCGCGTTGTCGCCCGCATCGATGCAGGGCGAGCTGCCGGCCAGCCGCAGGTTGTCGTCGTGCGTACCGAACGTGTTGTCGGGCCCATCGGCGTCGATAAAGAGCGGGTCGGCGTCCAGGCAGCCGATCCCGAACCACGGCCGGCCCGTGCCGCCCTGCACGTCGCTGTAGGTGACCGTCGGCACGCTATTGGGGTCATTGTAGATCTCTTCTGGCGTGTCCCCCCACAGGATGCAATTGGTCACCGTGGGGCTGCTGTGATAGTTGTACATCCCGCCGCCGCCGTCCTCGTCCGCCTCGTTCCCGCTGAACGTACACTGGGTCACCGTCGGACTGCCGCCCACGTTGCACATCCCGCCGCCGACCGGCGCTTGGTTCCCGCTGAATGTGCACTGGGTCACCGTCGGGCTACTTCCTTCGTTGTACATCCCCCCGCCGACCAAGCCGTCGTTCCCGCTCAACGCGCAGTCGGTCACCGTGGGGCTGCTGTTGCCCCGATTGCACATCCCGCCACCGAAGTGGGTTGCACTGTTACGACTGAACGTGCACTGGGTCACCGTGGGGCTGCCTCCAAAGTTGGACATCCCGCCGCCGTAGTAGGACGAGGCCGTGTTGCCGCTGAACGTGCAGTGGATCACCGTAGGGCTGCTGTAGTGGTTGCCCATCGCGCCGCCGCACCAGGCCCCGTCGTTCGCGCTGAACGTGCAATCGGTCACCGTCGGGCTGCTTCCTTCGTTGTACATCCCGCCGCCGTAGCCCGCGTCGTTGCCGCTGAACGTGCAGTTGGTAACCGTGGGGCTGCTGCTGTATCCGTTGAACATCCCGCCGCCGACCGGCGCTTCGTTCCCGCTGAATGTGCACTGGGTCACCGTGGGACTGCTTTCAAGGTTGCACATCCCGCCGCCGTAGTAGTCGGGCGTCGGCACACGGCCGCTGTCGTTGGCGTCACCGCGCAGCGTGCACAGATCGAACACAAACGGCACCACGTCGCCCCAGGCCGGCGCTGAACGGACGTGATACCACGTCTGGTCGGTCAGCACCGGACCACTCTCGGTGGGCTTGAGCGTTGCACCCGTCGCATCGCCCGTGTCGTTGGGATCGACCGAACAGCTGAATGATGAACTCACGTCGTTATTGGGATCGGCCAGGTCGGCGATCACCAGCGCATCGCCGACCGACGGCAGCGCGATCGCGTGGTCAAATACACACACGATGATGCTGCTCTGCGTCTTGGGCACCGTACCGTCAGCCGGCGGCTCGGTGGATACCAGGTCCGCTAGCGGCTGGTGCGCCGGCGTGCCGTAAACCAGGTAACACGCCCCCGCCTCGGGCTTGTTCGTCGGCTGCGTGGCGTATGGACTGCCGATCAGGAAGTCGTCGAATCCGTCGGCGTCGACATCGCCGGCGCGAGCGACCGGGCCGATACGCAACCTAACGTTCGGATCGGGGTCGGTCGGCCCGACGTACGACTTGCCGGGCAGGCCGTTGGGAAAGTCTCCCGTGCAGATGTGGCGCAGGTCATACGTGTCGGTCGGGTTAGCTGGATCGGTGAACCACGAACCGCCGTAGATCAAGTAAACCTTGCCGCACTCCGATCGCTCCGGGTTGCCATCGCCGTCCTCGTCGTAGTCGTGGCCCGGGGCTGAAACCAGGATGTCGGCGTACCCGTCGGCGTTGGCGTCGCCGATGCCCGCCACAAAGTAGCCCAACTCGTCGCCCGGCTGCTCACCGTTGAACTTGACCGCCCGCAGATCCCATTCGTCCAGCACGCCGTCCGGATCGCCCAGCGGTCCGTTGGTGTCGGTGTTGAGCTGATCGAGGGTGAACGAGCCGTCGATCGGATGGTACCGATCGTGCCCGAAAACGACGGCGACCATACCCGCATCGGTCCGACCGAGTGGGTCGCGCCCGGGCACGCCGATCAGCCAATCGGCAATCCCGTCACCATTGAAGTCCACGATACCCGGCGCGGATAGGTCCGGCTTGTAGTAGGCCACACGGGCCTGAGCGGTCCCGGTCCGATCGCCGGCGACGGTACCCTCCAACTCGATGCCTGGCAGGTGCTGCTGTGGCGTGGGGTCGTCGATCTGGCCGGCGTCGTGCCAGCCGAAGGGCCGTCGCCCGTACGCAATGTAGGCGATCCCCGCGCGTTCCAAGCCGCCCGGATGAGCCCCCGGTGCCCCGCACGCCAGGTCGTCCAGCCCGTCCATGTTAAAGTCGCTTATCGTCCCCCCCGTAGCGGGATCGAAAGCAGCCAGGCCGGTCGTGCCGGCCGTCGCCGGACCGACCACCCCCAAGCTATCGTCGTCAAGAATCTCGGTCACGCCGCCCAATTGCCCGCCTTCCACCCGGCGGTCGGTTGTCCGAAGCGGGTCCAGCGCTCTCGGCGACCCGTCATTCGCCGTGTCGCCGAACAGATAGTCCGTGATCGGGTAGACGGGCGTCCGCGGGTTCCATGTGACGTCATCGTCGCAGCCAAGCGTAGCCGTGATCTCGTTCGGGGCAGGCCCCCCCGTCGTGGCCCGCAGGTTGGGCCACGATGGTTGCGGGTTGTCGGCCTCCGGATCCGCGTCCGGGTGGTACCACACTCGGTCGTAGGCCCCGGTTGGCTGCCACAACCTGCTGCCGATCACCGCGATGCCCCCGGACTCCACGTCGTTAGAGCGGTACTGGCGATTAGGAATCATGTACCAGACGTCGTTCGTAGACGAACCCGCGTCCCTGTCTAGATAGACCCGGTCCCGCGCTGATCCGGTGGCCAGGTACGTCCCCTGGTTGGTTCCGCTCCCGTGATGGATGATGACCTTGTCGCCCGCCTGAACGTTCGACAGCCCGATCGGGTCGTTTGGGTCGAGCTCGCCGCCTGCCAATAGAACCGGGTTATTGGGGTCCCGGTTGTCCACGTTCGCCGTATAGCCCTGATGGAGCAACGGGGGATTCGTTATGCTGTAACCCCAGGTGTTCCGGTGCGGCATCCTGGGCGCGCCGATCAACAGGTCGGCCCGGTCGTCGCCGT
>Ga0307380_10000398_pt1 | contig 69936 bp, 68 predicted proteins | sample UN3MG_FD_202239 | JGI IMG/M metagenome (GOLD analysis project Ga0307380, IMG submission 202239) | Soil microbial communities from Risofladan, Vaasa, Finland - UN-3 | ecosystem: Environmental > Terrestrial > Soil > Coastal area > Acid sulfate soil | place: Finland: Risofladan, Vaasa | collected... | reverse complement strand
GCACAAAAGGGCGCGTGCTGGTCATCACCCGCCGCGACGGGGGACCGCTCGCCTGGATCCAGGGTGTCCGCACCGCGCCTGATGCGCGAAACGCTTGGCCTTGGGATGCCGGGGTGACGATCCTGCAATGGAAGTTGCCGGCGTCGGAAAAAAGCGTGATTGCGCAATTGCGGCAGGATAGCGGCTGGTCGAGCCGGTCAAAGACCGTCGCGCTCCATCGTTTCGAGACGGCGACGCTCACGCCGCCCGGCTGCCATCATGGCGGCATCGTCGCGGATTTCGGTGCCACGGTTGCCAGCAGGATCGCTTGCGGGGTTGTGCCGGCCCAACGTCCGGTCCGGCGGCCGGCCAAATCCCGGCGCCGGCGAAAGCGCTAAGCCGCTGCAGGTTGAACGCCGCTGGTCGACCGGCGGGCGATGATCCCGGCCAGCCACCAGATCGGCGGCAGCGCGATCAGCGAGACATAGCCGTCGATCGCGTAATGCCATGCCAAATGCACGGAGCCGATCATGATCAAACCGGCAAAGACCGTATAGGCGATGCCGGCCCATCGGTTTATCCGCCAGCCCAGCAAGGCGAACAGGACCGAGGTTCCGACGTGGAGGCTCGGCATCGCCGAGATGCCCGAGCCGAGATCGATGCCGCCGGCCTGGTAGGTCGCCCAGAGCCGTTCCTGGACGTCCAGCGCCCAGACCGGATAAACCTCCTGTACGCCATATAGATACGTCATGAGCGGTGCGAACGGATCGGCGCGCCCGGTCACCGCGCCGAAATAGACCGGGCCGGCGGAGGAAAACACCGTCGCCAGAACTGTCCCCAGTACCACCCAGGTCAGCAGGAACGCGATCAGGAATTGCATCCGCAAACGCGCGCGCTTGCTGCTCAACGCCTGCCAGATGAAGGTGAAGGAGAGGACGAAGAACCAGAGATTGTAGGTGAAGCTGAGCGCGCTGGTGACAAGGGGCTCGCCAAGCACGGGCTGCAAGAGCCGCCAGGGATGCTCGCCCAGATGCAGCCAGCGATCCAACTCCACGAAGGCGGGATCCCAGCTGAACGGGTTGAGCCGCGGGATCAGGCGCTTGAACGATCCGAAGGTGGAAAAGAACAGCGGCGCCAGGACGCAAGCTGCCAGGAACCCCGCGATCCGCTGCCGGGTTAGAATGCGGGTTCTCAGATCCCGGCCGATGGCAACGAAAAGCGAGTCCTTTGGGCGCACGACCGCCGCGGTCCAGACCGTGTGACCAAGCACGAAGACGAACGAGAACACGAAGATCAGCAGGACGAACGGCCCGGCATAGAAGCGGATATTCACAAGCTCGCTTATCCCGGTGATGACCCCGGTGGCGAGCCCGGCGATCGCGTAGACCAGGATAATCGCCATATAGAGGCGGTGCTCGCGGGCCGCCTCACGGCAAGCGAGGCCGAATTCGATCGCGGCCCGGCGTGCGCGCCCGGACGGCCGGTCGATACTGGTGGTAAGGGCGCTCATCGGTGATCGCATTCGGCTCGGAAATGGCTGGCGATGCTGGCGTAAGAGTGTGCCAGCGCGGCCTTAACGCCGGTTTAAATGACCGGCAGTGGCCCCGATCGATTTTGGGCGCCTGCCCGATTTTCGGGAACCCGCTCAAGGCGCCTATTTGGACAGACGCAGCTCCGAGAGATGATTGGCGATTTCGGTGAACACGGTGGTCAGCGAGCTCGGGTCGGGCGCGTAGTGGTAGTACGGCGAGGCCGGCTCGGTCGCCACCTGCTTCAGCAGGTTTTGCAAGGTCGCGCTGCCATCGGCAAACTGGATCACATAGATGATCACGCCTGTGGCCTTGATATTGGCGGCCAATGCCAGCAGCCGCGCATCCATCTGGGCTTTTGGCGTGCCAGTGCCCCAGATCGCCTTGTAGGCATCGCCGTACCAGGCCCAGTTCTGCCCATCGGTGAGCAACACGATGGCCTGCACGCGCGGGCCGTCGGGGGTGAGTTCGGCCTCTTCGAAGGGCGGTCCCGGTGTGAGCACACGCCAGGCCCAGGCCAGCCCCTGCGGAATGTTGGTGTATCCGCCCGCGCTGAGCGCGTTGATCGCATTGGTGATCGTCGTCTTGCTCTGGTTGAGCGGCGTAATGCCGACGTTCGGGCACGCGGTGCACTCCGTTCCGCCGCCGGACGAACATTTCAGGCCGCCGGGCTGCGGCTCACCTTCATTGCCGATCGGCTCCCAGGCGATCCAGTCGCCCTGCGGCGTGGTAAGCGTGCCTTCGATGATGTCAGCGTCGTTGGTCGGGTCGCCGTCGTTGAGGAAACGGGCATAGACGCAGCCCTTCCAGTCGGTTAGCGGCCAACTGAGAAGGGGTACCGGCGAGTTGTTCGGAATATAGATCTTGGTCTGATTGAGGCCGGTCACCGGGTTCTTGAACGACGGTACGATTGGATCAGAGGTCAATACGGAGAAGAACGTCTGGCCCTGGATCCAGACCTTCACCTTACTGGTCCACGGAACCAGCCCCATCTTCAGCAGCGGCTTGGATTCCGCCGTGCCGTAGAGAATGCCCACCAGGACGTTCGCGGATAGTTTCGTGGCATCAAGCCGGGTCAGGCCGCCGCCGGCGGAGTTATTCATCGAACCGGACATATCCATCGCCAGCACGATGTCGAGATACTGCGTTTTGCGCGTGACCTCGGTGGTCGCCGACACGTTCATGTCCTTGAAGCCGAGCACCCGCATGAACGTGGTCGGCACGGTGGCGACGGCCGTAACCACCAGCTTGTCGTTCACCGAATCATACGTGTAGGTGGGGCCCGTGGTCGTCGATCCGAGAAACCCTGCCGGATAGTTCGCATTGAAGAACATCAGGATGTCTTGCTGAAGCAACGTGGTGTCGGTCGCGTTCTGGGCGCCGGCGAGGCCGGCGGCATCCAGCGCCTGGCTGAGCCGCGCTTTGACCAGATATCCGCGCGCGGCATCGGTACCCAGACCGATGAAGCCCACCATCGGAACGATAGCCGCCGCCACGAACACGATACTGGCGCCGCCGGTATCGCGAAGCAGCGAACGGAAGAAGTTGGTCCAACGAGACATGAACATGTGCGCCACCCAAACCGTTACAGATATACGGAACAGGTTGTGAATTGAGGTGCATTGTCAGAATCGATGATAAATAAATAGTTAAAGAAGTGCAGGTCGAATTGTGAATAGTGTTCTCTATACATATAGATATATAAAAAGAATAGTATTTTGTATTTTAGTAAAATCAGATCTTCTTCTGAAGAACAGAAAATTTTGTCATATATTATTGTTATAAATCTCTATTATTATTTATTTTAAAATGAAATGTACGTTGTATAATGTTGATGCAATTAAAGTCTACAAATTATCTAAATATGTTTATAATAAAATATAAGTAAACAATTTTATTTAAAATTTAGATACTTGTACATCTATAGACATCAACTAGTTTTATGTGGTGTCTTCAGGTGTTTCTTTTAATAGTTTCTTAAGCTATCCACTGGATTATGCCGGACTGTAGGCTTCAGAGCAGGAGGTGTAAGCCATGTTGAAGACTTTTCGCAGCTTTATTGCCGACGAGTCCGGCGCGACCGCCATCGAGTATGGCCTGATTGCCGCGTTGGTTTCGGTGGCGGGTATCGTCGCCCTTGAGGCGATGGGCACGTCGCTCCGCTCGATGTTCGAGACGGTGTCCAGCAAGCTGGACGGAGCGGTTTCCGGAGCGAACTAACACAAGACTCAAACAGGCGGGCGCGCGGCGCCGAGCGATTCTCGGCGCCGCGGCTTACCCGCTTAGGTGAGTACGACTGTAGGGACGGCTGTCCGGCCTTTCATAGCATTCCGGCCGGACTGCATTGATGGCCGGACAGCCGTACCCGCTTTAGACGACCAACAGAAGGCTGGAGCCGCGCGTAATCTTGGTATCCAGCCCCAACCGCATCGAACGTCGGGGCAAGACAAAACAATGGTGTCGAGCACGCTCATACATGGGGTCGTGATCGCGGTACTTGCGGTGCTTTTGATTGCCGCAGCCATGGACGATCTGCGCGAGTACCGTATCCCCAACCACCTGGTTGTCGGGATCGCGGTACTCTATCCCGCCCATGTCCTGACATCGCCCCAGCCGGTTCCCTGGATGACCGCGTTGTTGTTTGCCGGCATCGTCTTCGCGGTCGGTGTCGCATTCTTCGCGGGCAAGATGATGGGCGGCGGGGACGTGAAGCTGATGGGGGCCGTGGCCTTATGGGCCGCGCCTCAATACCTGATGACGCTTTTCATTATCACGCTTGCGGGCGCGCTGCTGATGGCACTTGCCTCTGCCGTGCGCGCCTCCGCAGCCCAAGCGCGTGAAGCACAAAACTATTCGCTCGGGGCCACGGTCGCCAATCTGCGCCATGTCCCGATCCTCAAGATGCAAATCCCTTATGGCGTCGGAATCGCCGCGGGCGGGCTCTATATCGCCGCGCAGCTTCTGACCGGCCAGGGATAATCAGGGACGGAGCAGCGCCATGCAGCCACGCGCCATCATCCTCATCGTAGCCGCGCTCGCCATGGTTGGCGGCACGATCTTCTTCGCCCGCAGCTGGCTCGACTCCGAGCGCCAGGCGATTGAGGCATCGCGGAAAAAGCCCGAGAAGGTCGAGCCCAAGAATTTCGTGCTGGTTGCCAAGGTGAACTTGCCCGCGGGCACGTTCCTGAAGAAAAACCATATGACATGGCAGGCTTGGCCCTCCGACAGTCTCCACGGCAGCTATCTGCGCCGTCGTGGTTTCAAGCAGAACTCGATGTTCGGTGTAGTGGTGCGCAAGCACATCGCGGCCGGCCAGCCGATCACTTCGGGCAGCATTGTCAAGCCCGGCCAGCGCGGGTTTATGGCCGCGGTCCTCAATCCGGGCATGCGCGCGGTGTCGCTAAGCACCAACTCGGTGGCCAGCGTCGCCGGCTTCGCGTTTCCGGGCGACCGGGTCGACATCCTGCTGACCCACCGTATCGGTGGACGCCAGGGCCGCCTGGTCAGCGAAACGATGATGACCGGCGTGCGCATTCTTGCGATCGACCAGAAAGTCACGGACGGCAACCAGAAAGCCCAAGTCGGCAAGACCGTCACCGTAGAGGTGACCCCGCGGCAGGCCGAGGTCATTGCGGTTGCCGCCAATCTCGGCAAGCTGTCGCTGGCGCTCCGCAGCCTCAAGCAAACAGAGGGCGGCAAGGAGCGGATCCTGGCCTCCGGCGTCGTGCTCGATCTGGACTCCCTTGATCGGCGCCCGCCGCAACGCGGCACGACCTACACGTCGGATGCCGGGACCAGCATGCTGCTGCGCCGCAAGGTGTCGGACAAGATCACGATCACGATAGTGCGCGGCGCCAAGCGCTCGTCGGTCTCTTTCCCGAAAGGTCCGAGATGACCAATAACACCACCCGCATCGCCAAACCGCATCGCTATGCCGGCCGCTCCTGGCGGCTTGCTGGCGCATTGGCCATCGCCCTCGCCTCGTTCACCGGCCTCCCTGCCGGCGCGTCGGCGCAGAACGCGACCATCATCCGTGGCGGCGGCGCAATGTCGGTCGAGTTGAAGAAGGGCCGGCTGCTCAGGCTGAAGCAGCAGATCGCGACTATCTTCGTGGCCGATCCCTCGATCGCGGATATTCAGGTCAAATCGCCGACGCTGATTTACATATTCGGCAAGCGCTCTGGCGAAACCACGCTGTTCGCCGTCGACAAGGACGACCGCGTGGTGCTCAACATGACCATCCGGGTTAGCCATAATTTGAGCAATCTCAAACGCGCGCTGCGCCGCATGATGCCGGGCCACGGTGTCCAGGCGCGGACGGTTGGCGACTCAATCGTGCTCAGCGGCACGGTGTTCACGGCCCGCGAAGCGGAAGATGCGCGTAGTCTGGCGGCGCAGTTCGTCGCCAAGCCCCAGAATGTCATTAACCGTTTGCGCGTCACTGGTTCTACCCAGGTCAACCTGCGGGTCCGTATTGTCGAAGTCTCACGCAGTGTGGTGCGCAACCTCGGCATCAACTGGGACACCATCTCGTTGTTGGGAGGCTCGATCACGGCCGGCATTGCCACCGGCGGGGCGACCTTCGTCGGCAACGCCTTCACCGCCGGCGCCGACATCCTGACCCGGCGCAATGGAAGCAACTCCGGCGTGTTCGCCTATCGTGGCCAGCGCAACACCATCAACGGCGTGCTCGACGCGCTGCAGACCCAGGGTCTCGTCAAGACGTTGGCCGAGCCGAATCTCACCGCTATCTCGGGTGAGACAGCGAGCTTCCTGGCGGGCGGTGAGTTCCCGGTGCCGGTTCCCCAGGACGGCGGCGTTATCACGATTACCTACAAGAAGTTCGGCGTGGGTCTCTCATTCACACCGACGATCATTGGCCCGAACCGGATCAATCTGAAGGTCAATCCCGAGGTCAGCCAGCTCTCCAATGCCGGGGCGGTTCAGATCCAGGGTGTGGCCGTACCATCGCTGACCACGCGGCGGGCCTCGACCACCGTCGAGCTCGCCAGTGGGCAATCCTTTGCGATTGCCGGGCTGCTGCAGAACAACTTCACCAAGGATCTGAGCAAGGTGCCCGGTATTGGCGATATTCCAATCCTCGGCAAGTTGTTCACCTCGGAGAACTTCCGGCGCGATGAGAGCGAGCTGGTGATCATCGTGACGCCCTACCTCGTTCGCCCGTTCGATCCGAACAAGGCGCGTCTTGCGGCTGCCGCCCGTGCCGCTGGGCGCGGCAGGGAGAAGGACGTCAATAATTTGATCTTCGGCCGCCGTTCGACCGCACCCGGTAAGAAACAGGGCGGCCCTGCTGTTGCCGCTACCGGAAGCGGTATCGCAGGCGTGCCGCCGCGCCCGCCGGCCGGAGGAGCGCCGCGGCAATTGCGCGGTCCTTCCGGGTTCGAGCTTGAGTAGGAGGAGCGGAGAGATGCGTATCATGCAAACAATCCCGGGGCGTCAGGCGGCCCTTGCACTCGGCCTTACCGTACTTCTGGCCGGCTGTGAGACCGGTCAGAGTTTCGCGCCCGATTATGTCGAGAACACCAATCAGATCCGCTCGGTCTCGTTGAAGCACGCCGTCGTCTTTGCTCCCAAGGCCGGACGTATGAGCCAGGCCGCGCGCGGCGATCTGACGGGCTTTCTGCGGCGCGCCCGTGTGCGCCACGGCGACCGCGTCATCGTCTCGGCGGCGGCCGATGCCGGCAAGGAGCCGGCCACACTCGCGCGCACCCGGCTTGGCCGTGTCGGACGCTACATGCGGTTTCGCGGCCTCAAGGTGCGGTATGCCAGCCATCGCGCGGCCGGTGTCGGCGCCAACGTGGTGCGGGTCAGTATTGAGCGCTCAGTCGTGATCGCGCCCGATTGTCCCGATTGGAACACTGCCGTGGCGGGCGCCGTGCTCGACGGCCGGCCCGATCGCTTCGGCTGCATGAACGCTGCCGCGCTGGCGGCCATGATCGCCGATCCCAATGATCTCAAACGTGGCCGGCGTCTGGAAGCCGGCGACGGCGAATACCAGAGCCTCGGTGTCAGCCGCTACCGGTTGGGCAAGGCGAAAGCGCCTGTCTCGACCCAGACCAAATAGCCAGACTGAATAGCCAGACTGAATAGAAAGTAGAGGAAGTACCGATGCCGGAACCGAAAGCATTGGAGTCCTTCGATCCGCAGGACGAGTCCGAAGAGGCGGCGTCATTGGCTGATTCCGGCGTATCCGCGTCACAATCCGACGTGGAACCGGCCGACGCCCGCGCCGCGGAAGACACCTTCTCCGATCATATCGAGCCGCCCAAAGCCGATGGCGATGCTGGCGACGCGATCGATGGGGAAGCGTTCGCGGACATCCAGATCGACAATGGTGGCTCGATTGCCGCGATGGCTTTCGTCACCGACGTCGCATCCGGACAGGCGATTGCCACGCGGTTCCAGGAACGCTCGCTGTCGGCGGTTGTCAAGGCCGGCGGGGTGCGCAAGTCGGTCGAGCTATTCCAGCAGGGTCCCTCGCCAAGGCTGTTGATCATCGATTTGTCCGGCCTTGACCAGCCAATGAACGAGATCGACGCGCTTGCCGAGGTTTGTGAGCCCGGTACGACCGTGGTTGCGGTCGGCGACCAGAACGACGTCGGGCTGTATCGCAGGCTCACTTTGGCCGGTATCACGGACTACCTCGTTAAGCCGCTGACCGCCGAGGCCATCGACTTGGCGATCGAGACCGCGGCAGGAGTGCCGACGGCGGCCAGTGAGAGCGCCGCCACCGGTAAGGTCATTGCCTTTATCGGTGCGCATGGCGGCGTCGGCACGACGACACTGGCGGTCAACACCGCGTGGACGATCGCGACCGAAATGGGGAAACAGGTAGCGATTGTCGATCTTGATCTGAAGTTCGGCGCGGTTTCGCTGGCGCTCGATGTCGAGCCTGGCCGCGGCCTTCGCGAAGCGTTGCAGCATCCAGAACGCATCGACGGCCTGTTCGTTGCAGGGGCGGCGGTCGGGATTTCCGATCGGCTTTACGTCCTGGGCTCCGAGGAGCCGCTGGAGGACGGGGTCGAGTTCCATAGCGATGCACTTGAACTCCTGTTGACGGAATTGCGCCGCAGTTTCGATGTCGTGGTTCTCGACATTCCCCGGGCTTTGGCCGTTCAGCAACAGGCCGCCCTGGCCGACGCGACGGTCGCCGTGGTGTCCGACATGACGCTGCTGGGCGTGCGCGACACGTTGCGCCTGAACGGATTTGCGAAGCGCGCCTATGCCGACGGCAAAATCATCACGGTCATCAACCGGGTTGGCGGCGACCGCAAAGGCGAAGTGCCAAGGGGCGACTTCGAGAAAGGTATCGAAGGCAAGGTCGACGTCATCGTACCGGAGGACAAGAAGACGCTGGCCATCGCGAGCCATGCAGGCAAGGCTATTGCCACGATCGCCAAGCGCTCGAAGGTCGCCAATGCCATGCGGGAAATCGCCAAGGCTGCGCTCCCCCCCGAAGACGGTGGAGAAAAATCCGACAAGAAGAGCAAGAAGGACGGCAGGGCCGAAAAAGACACCGGCGACACCAAGGACAAAAAGGAGCGCCAGCCTCTTTGGCGGCGTAAGAAGGAAAAATGAGCCGGTCGTTCGGGCGCCGAGGCTCGGGAAAAGAAGCGGGCGAAAAGCCAGCGGTCGTCGAGCTGCAGCAGAAGCTCGAATCGACCGATTTCGATTCTCCGCCGCCGTCGCCAACCAAAGAACCGGCCAGTCCGCAACCGGCCGATGGCAAAGCAAAAACCGACACAGCCAGCCCCGCCGGAAAGTCCGGCGGCCGGCCCACTGGTGCCGATGGTGATCGCCAAGTGCGGAAGGGCAGCAAGGCCGACATCGCCGAGCAGAACGCCACTGCTGCCGAGTCTGCGAAGCTGATACCAAGCGACGGCGACACAAAAGTCACGATGAGCTCGGCGCTCGGTGCCGGCGCAAGCATGCAGAGCGTGGAAGCGGCCAAGCACAAGGTCCAGCCCGTGCTCATGGACCGCATCGACATCGGTGCGGCCTCGCAGCTCGCGCATGAAGAATTCACCCGTCAGATCTCGGAGATAGTCTCGGAGATCCTGTCCGAGAACCGGCTCCAGCTGAACAGCGTCGAGCAGCAGGCGCTGGTCGACATGCTGGTCAACGACATGCTCGGCCTTGGTCCGCTGGAACCGCTGCTTGCCGACGACGCCATCACCGACATCATGGTCAACGGTATCAACCAGGTTTACGTCGAGCGCGGCGGCAAGATTGAATTGACCGATGTCACTTTCCGCGACCACCGCCATCTGATGAATATCGCCACGCGGATCGTCACCCGCGTCGGCCGCCGCGTCGATGAAGCAAGCCCCATATGCGACGCGCGCCTGGAAGACGGCAGCCGCGTCAACATTATCATCCCGCCGCTGGCGATCGACGGCGCCTCGATCTCGATTCGTAAATTTGCCAAGCAGAAGATCACGCTCGACGTCATGATCCGACAGAACAACCTGTCGGAGGATATGGCCACGGTGCTACGCATCGCCTCTCGCGCGCGGCTTAATATTCTGATCTCCGGCGGTACCGGCTCGGGCAAGACCACCCTGCTCAACGCGCTCAGCCAAATGATCGATCCCGGCGAGCGTATCGTCACCATCGAGGACGCCGCCGAGCTGCAGATGCAGCAGCCTCACGTGGTGCGCCTGGAAACACGGCCGCCCAACCTCGAGGGTCAGGGCGAGGTCACCATGCGCGATCTGGTGAAGAACTCGCTGCGCATGCGCCCCGACCGGATCGTCCTTGGCGAGGTACGTTCATCGGAAGCCGTCGACATGCTCCAGGCCATGAACACGGGTCACGAAGGCTCGATGGGCACGGTCCACGCCAATCGCCCGCGTGAGGCGCTGACGCGGCTTGAGAACATGATCGGCATGTCCGGTATCAACCTGCCTGCGAAGGCGGTGCGAACCCAGATCGCCGCGGCCATCGACATGATCGTCCAGGTGTCGCGTATGCGCGACGGCCAGCGGCGCATCACCAGCATCGTTGAGATCGTCGGCATGGAAGGCGATGTCATCACGACCCAGGAACTCTTCACCTACGTGTTCGAGAGCGAAGACGCCGACGGCAATCTGATCGGCCACTACGAGTCTTCGGGACTGCGGCCGCACTTCGCGGCGAAGGCGGCCTATTTCGGGCTGGAACGCGCACTCATGGAAGTCATCTGACGGGGCTGGCTATGAAAATTGGATCCCAAATCGTCGATCCCGTGGTCCTTGCCCTGATGGGTGGGGGTATCGTCTTGTTCTTCGCCCTGATGGTCGTCTTCATCGTGTTCAGCCGCGGGCGAAACCGCGTCATGGCCCGGATGAACCGGATCACTCAGCGCTATACAGGCCGGATTTCCAAGGAAGCGCGAACTGTTAGTGTCAAGCGCAATACCTCCCACAGCTCGATTGCCGGTTTTGACAAGGCGTTGCAGAAGATCATTCCGCGCCCGGCAATTCTGCGCGAGCGGCTGGAAAAAACCGGAAAGCCGATCTCGATCGGCGAATTTGCGCTTGCCAATGTGCTGATCGGCGCGGTTGTAACCTACTTGGCTCATCGGCTGACCGGCTTGCCATGGGTTCCGGCGCTGCTCGCCGGGCTGGCTTGCGGCATCGGCATACCGCACATGGCGATCAGCCATCTCATCAGGCGCCGCCTGAAGAAATTCACGGGCCTGTTTCCCGAAGCGATCGAACTGATCGTGCGCGGGTTGAAATCAGGCCTGCCGGTCCAGGAATCGATCCAGGTCGTCGGCAAGGAAATCGGCGATCCGGTCGGTGTCGAGTTTCGCGAGATTTCCGATGCGCTCAAGATCGGTCAGACGATCGAGGAAGCATTGTGGGAGGCCGCCCGGCGCCTCGACACGCCGGAGTTCAAGTTCTTCGTCATCACCCTCGTCATTCAGCGTGAGACCGGCGGTAACCTGACCGAGACGCTTGGCAATCTCTCCGACATCCTGCGCAAGCGCCGTCAGATGAAGCTCAAGGTAAAGGCAATGTCTTCTGAAGCCCGGGCGAGCGCGTTGATCATCGGCGCGTTGCCCTTTGGCATGTTCGCCATTTTGTTCCTCTTAAACCCCGGCTATGTCAGCCAGCTCTTCCAAGAGACGCGCGGTCTCCTGCTTCTGGCTGCGGCAGGGGCCAGCATGTTGACGGGCTTTGCCGTCATGGCAAAGATGATCCGGTTCGAGGTCTAGTCGTGAACATCGCAAAATATCTTCCCGCCGGCGTATCGCCGGACATGCTCATCCTGGCCCTGGCCGCGATCGCGGCTGCGGTCACCGTGCTCGCCGTATGGCAGGCGCTCTTGGTCAGGGACCCGCTGGGCCCGCGTCTGAAGCAGCTTGCCGAGCGCCGCGCCGCCCTTAAGGCGGGTCTTACCGCACCGCCGCGCCGGCAGCGCAACGAGCGCCGGAAAGCCAAGAGCGTCGGCCTTATTCGCGGTTTTGTGAACCGCTTCGCCGTTCTGAAGAAGCGCCAGGGCAAGAGCAAGGTGGTGCGACTGGCCCAGGCTGGCTACCGCTCGAAAGACGCCCCGATCGTCTATGTTTTTGCCAAGGCGACGCTGCCCGTCGTCTTCGGCGCCACGGCGGCGTTTCTCATCTATATCGCCAAAGTCTACGAGATGAAGCCGCTCTACGAGGCGCTTGCCACCGGCGGCTCGATCGTGCTCGGCTTTTTCGGCCCGGATATCTGGATCCGCAACCAGGCCACCAAGCGCCAGCTCCAGCTGCGCCGCGGCCTGCCTGACGCGCTTGACCTGCTGGTGATCTGCGCCGAGGCGGGCCTGGGCATGGACGCGGCCTTCTCGCGCGTCTCGCGTGAGATGATCAAGGCCTCGCCCGAGGTCGCCGACGAGTTCGGCCTCTGCTCGATCGAGCTCAGCTTCCTGCCCGAGCGCCGTCAGGCCTTGCTCAACCTCTCAGATCGAACCGGCATGCCCGAGTTCCGGGCCATCGTGAACACGCTGGTGCAGACCGAAAAATACGGCACGCCGCTGGCCAATTCCCTGCGCGTGCTGTCGGCGGAGTTCCGCAACGACCGACTGATGAAAGCTGAAGAAAAGGCGGCGCGCCTGCCCGCCATCATGACGGTGCCGATGATCCTCTTCATCCTGCCCTGTCTCTTCGTCATCCTGCTTGGCCCGGCCATCTTCCGCATCGTCGACACCTTCACCAAGATGGGGCACTAGCGCCGGACCCACCGGAGCAAAAGCGGGCCCCGGCCCTCGCCAGGCTTCCGATAAGCTCCGCCCGTGGTCGCAGACCCCGGGACCCCTCTCTCCACTCTCCCTTGCGATCTGCGGAATGAGCCGGCGCCAGGTGCGCATGTAACGCGTGCCCCGGCCCGAAGGCTTGGGATGGTCCGATCCTGTTCTGGGTGCACACGCACGCCCGACCAAAGGTTCCGAAACTGTTCGTCTTGTAATAGTAATTCCGACCTGCTCCACTACCGATCGATCGAGCGGCGGCGCCGTCTGTTCGGGCCATCACCACGCTACAGCGATATGCATGATCTCGCCGCATTGCGGTGTTGCGATGGCGGGCGTCGCACCGGCAAGGGCCAGGAGCGAAAGATCGAATGATGGGGCAATCGAGGCGTTATCGGCGATGAGTGGCGAACATACACCCATCACGACTTCACCATCCGCGTGTGGCCGGAGGGGGGACCGATCGTCACCGTATGCCGATGGGCGACGAGCGAGGTGGAGCGTGGCCCGATGATCCTCGGCCGCCACCGCAAGCCGAGACAAAGCCAATTCAAACCGTGCGGTGATCGATCGACCCGGCAGCGGGCAAGTCATGGAGACGCAGATGCGCGATGAACGCCTTTGTCATCATGCGATCGGCAGAACCGCCGCTGGGATCATCGCGGCCGTGCTTCTCGGCGCCGCGATGACCGGTTGCACCATTTGGCCGGGACCCGGCAAATACCTCAAGGACAATCCGTTTGATCAGGCGCTTGCAACCTATTGGCGGCAGGCGGTGGACGTCGCAACTGAGCGGCTTCTCAAGCGCTTCCCGATCGGAAGTCCGACCACCGACCTGCGCCGGTATCTCGAATCCATTGGGTCGACGTGTGAACGCAAACTCGGTGGCCCGCTCGTATGCCGATACTCCCAATTCGTGCTCTTTCGACAGTTGGGTATCTTTGGCGATGAGTGGCGAGAGTACAACTACCACGATTTTACAACACGCGTGTGGCCGGGGCAGGGCCCGGTCGCCAGGGTCATCGTGTGCGAATTTGGCGTGAGGGAGGTTCAGCGCGGCCCAATGATCGTGGGCAAACGTAGCTATCGAAGGAAAAGCGAGTTCAAACCCTGCGGTGATGATCGAACAGCCAGGCAGGGGGCAATCGGTGGAGACGTGGATGCGCGTTGAACGCTCCCGTCATCATGCGATCGGCAGAACCGCCGCTGGGATCATCGCGGCCGTGCTTCTCGGTGCCGCGATGACCGCCTGCACCGGCTGGCCGGGGTTGTACGGGAATGCTTGGCACCTGAAGGACAACCCGTTCGACCGGGCTCTCATTTCCGACGATGGGTATCCGCCACACATTGTCCGCAGAGGGCTTTTACAGCGCTTTACAGTCGGAAGCCCAACCGCCGATCTGCGCCGATATCTGATATCCATCGGAGCGACTTGTGCAAGCAGGTCCGGTGCCTTGGTTGAATGTCGGTACTCCCAGTTCGGCTTCACAGCGAACCGGGGCATGATCGGCGACGAGTCGCGGACATATGCCTATCACGATTTTACAACCCGGGTGTGGCAGGACCGCGGGATCATCATCAAGGTCGCCATTTGCCAATCGGTGACGGGCGAAACACAACGTGGTCCGATGATCCTAGGCGGTCATAATTATGTGAGGAAAAGCAAGTTCAAACCCTGTGGCTAATCACTCAATGAAAGGAGACAACATTGGCCGAAGTGACATATCGGATAGAACTGCGGCAGATCGACGTGAAGGCCCTCAACGCCCGGCACTATTTCTGGGTCAAGACCCGCGTGACGAAAGACCCAACAAACCCAGACAAATCAAAACAGGAAACCGTAGCTGTTTTAGACGAGATCCATGGCTTTCCGTTTGACCGGGAAATGGGTCATTTCCGCAATTTCTCGATGGGCGGTGATCAATTGAAGATGTCGACTCGGAGTGATCAGATCAGTGCATTTGGGCCAAGCCAACGCCTGCCGCATGTGGTCGCCGTAGAGAAGAGTAGTAGAGAGGAGATCGACGCACGCTGGGACGTCGGCAAGGCGATGGGCAAGTTTGTGAACAAAACGGGAATTAATTACGATCCACTCGGCGACAACAGCAATGCCATGACCACCACGGTCGGTAAGGCCATGGGGCTGCGGCCGCGCAAGATCCTCGACCCGCGGGTCGGCGGCGAGGCGGTCCAGCCCTTTACCCCGAGCCTCGGCCGCGATCTCGCCGCCGGTCGTCCCGACGCGCCCCGCAGCACGTTCAGTGCGGCGCCGAAGGACGTCGGCGGCTTCGGCCAGCTCGACCGCCGGATCGATGGCACGGAGCAGACCCTCGACCCGTTCGCCGATCCGTTCAGGACCGATACGCCGTTCTAACTATCTGATATAAAGCAATAATATCAGAACCGCTTGCCGGCCGTCCGGCGCGGTTCCCCGCATACGCTGAGGCCGGTCTGCTGCCCTGTGGGGGGCGGCAGCCGGCCTTCTTATGCGCGCGGGCTTGGAGGAGGATGCGCCGGCTTGTGTCGCCGCCGGCGCGGGGCGGCAGGCTACTCTTTGATCTTGTCAGCGTCGCCCATCAGATGCTCAAGGCCGGAGCGCTGGAAATGCGCCTCGATCTTGCGCCGGGCGGCGGTCTCGACCGTGCGCCCCCCAATGGGACGCTCGGCGGGACGCTCGCTGCCGGCAAGCGCCAGCTGGGTGTGGATCACCCTCATCTTGGGCATCACCACAACGTCCTTGACCGCTTCCTTGGCGGCTTCCTTAGCCAGCGCGCCATCGGTTTTCGGCGTTGCCGTCACCACAGACTTGGTGCTGGGCTTGGCAGTGGCCGCTTCAGGGGTCTCGCCATTGCCTCGGATCACTACCGGCATTGGCGGCAGCGGCGTTTCGGCGGGCACCGCCGGCCGGACGACGGTCGGATAGCGGGGGGTCTCGATGCGGGCCACGGTGGTCACGCGGCGGAAGACTTCCTGCCGCTGGGCCGTTTCGGGCTTCTCGGCGTCCCGCACCGGGCGGAAGCCGAACTCCAGGCGCGCGAAGCGAACCGGCGGCTGGCCGTCGCCGGCCAGGCTCGCCTGATGGATCACACCCTCATGGTCGACCCGGCCCGGCGCGGCAACGCTCTCGCGTTTCGGCTCGGGGCGGGGCGTCGTGCGCGGTATTGCGTGAACCGGCTTGCGGGCCGCCGTGCGCGGGGCCTGGCGGGGCGCGGCCGATTCAATTCCGGATTCCACCGGGCCGGGAGCGGCTTTGACCGGCGGCACAGCACTGGCGGTTTGCGGCTTGATCGGCGCGCCGTTGCGCAGCAGCTTCTGGACCATCCAGCGCGGCTGGCGGCGCAGCCAGTTGTAATAGTCGAGGTTGCGCTTGACGCTGGGCCCGTCGAGGTCGACCCGGGCGATCCGGGCGGCTTGCGTTTCCTGCCCGGCCAGGCCGTAGACGAGGGCCAGGTTCTGGCGGTGGCGCGCGGTGGCACGCGGATGCGAGGTGACGTTCCGGAGCACCTTGGCCGCATTGGCGTACTGGCCGGCCAGCGCCATCGAAAGCGCAAGGTTGTTCTTCAGCGTGAGGCTCTTCGGCTGCTTGGCCAGACCCGCCCGATAGGCGGCGAGCGCGTCTTTATGCTTACCCGTCATGTCGAGCGCGACGCCCAGGCCGTTGAAGGCGCGGTAGTCGCCGTCCTCGGCGATGACCTCCTGGAAGAGCCGAATCGAGCCATGCGGGTCATTCATCGAAATCAACGTATTGGCGAGTTGCCGCTTTGCTTCGCCATCGCCCGGCTGCATTGCCAGAACTTTGCGGAATTGCTCGGCTGCCGCCGTGTGAGCCCCCATTACCTGAAGCGCCCGGCCAAGCCGGAAGAGCGGAACTGGGTCCTTCGGTGCCGATATCACGGCCTGCTGGTAGAAGCGAAGCGCCGAAGCGGCATCGCCGCCGCGCATGGTCGTATCACCCATGCTGATCAGCGCCCGGGTGGAGCGCATTTGTGATGTAATTCCGCCGTTTTTTGAGCTTTCTGCTTCGAATATGGAGCTCGAACAGGAGCCGGTAAGGAGCGCAATACTGGCGACGCCGGTAAGGAAAAAGTAACGATTTGGGGCGTTGGATGTCATATGCGGGTCCTCGGGCTAGCGCTCGGGATTGAGCCGCAGAGTACCGCCGATGAGATTACCGAGAGGTAAAAATGGTGCTGGCAATTCGCAGTTTCGAACGGGGTTTTCGGAGAGTTTTAGCTTTCTGGCGTGACCTCAGAGGTGTAGCAGCGGTTGAATTTGCGATCATGGCCCCGGTCCTGATTTTGACCGTCGCGGGCATCATGGAGGTATCCATGGTGCTGGCGGTTTCATCGCTGCTTGAAGGCGGGCTGCGCGACGCGGCGCGATACGGCATCACCGGCTACGTGCCGGCCGGCACCACGCGCGAGGATCAGATCAAGGCGATCATCGGCGACGCCACGATTGGCCTGGTGGATATGAACAACGCCAATATCCAGACCTTAATCTATCCAAGCTTCGGCGATATCGGACAGCCCGAACCCTATGACGATCAGAATGCCAACGGCGTCTACGATATCGGTGAGCCGTTTACCGACATCAATTCAAACGGCCAATGGGATCCGGACATGGGCGCGGCGGGCCTTGGCGGGCCCGGCGAAATCGTCCTCTACAAGATCACTTACGATCTTGGGATGATGACCCCGCTGCTCAGCCCCATCATGGGCGGATCCGATGGCAAAGTGACCTTGCGCGCCAGCATCGCCGTGCGTAACGAGCCCTACCCGACAACCGCCGGCACCGGAGGCGGCACATGATCATGCAAGGTCTTGCCAGACTGGTCGGACGACTGCGCCGCAACGAGCGCGGCGGCATCCTCGTCGAGACGGTATTCACGCTTCCGATCGCTATCATGCTGCTGCTCGCCGGCTTTGAAGTCGCGCGCCTTACGCTGATACACCAGAAGATGGACCGCGCCGCGACGGCGATGGCCGATCTCGTTTCCCAGTCGGAAGACATCACGGTCGCCCAGTTGAACGACATGTTCAACGCCATCCAGCACATCATGGAGCCGTTCGATCTGTCGACCAAAGGCGTCGTCGTCGTGTCTTCGATCGGCACGCCGGGCATCAATCCGACGACCATCTACTGGCAGCGCACTGGTGCCGGTGCGGTGGTCGTGACAAGCCAGATCGGCATTGAGGGAAATGCGCCGACACTGCCCACTGGCTTCGTTGTCCGCTCCGGCGAGGGACTAATCGTGGCCGAGATCTATTACGACTACGCGCCGCTTCTCTTGTGGGACATTGTCGGCCCCAACCAGCTCTACCACCGGGCCTTCTTTCGGCCGCGCTATGGCGGGCTGGATGCCTTGAACCCCTGAGTCCGGCCGGTCGGACGGTTGCGGATACCGGCAAGCCGCCGTGCTTTGGGCGAGGCTGTGCCGCGAGACGTATCTAGGCCGCCGGATAGAGCCCTGCATTGCGGGCGCGTTGCTGAACCAGCGTCAGGATCAAATCGATGGTTGGTGTCGGCAAGGCTGTGAGCCTGCCCATTTCCTGAACCGAGGTCAGCAACGCGTCGATCTCCATCGGCCGGCCCCGCTCCAGATCCTGCAGGGTCGAGGGCTTGTGCGGTCCCACCGCTTTCGACATGTCCATGCGCCGGTCGACGTCGACGGCAAAGCGCACCCCCAGCGCCTCGGCGATCGATTGGGCCTCGATCATCATTGCCCGCGCGATTGTGCGGGTTCCCGGCTCGCCCGCCATCTGTTCCAGATTTCCGAGGGTCAGCACGCTGATCAGGTTGAACGACAGATTGCCCCAGAGCTTGAGCCAGATCTCATCACGGATGTTGGTCTTTACCGGCGCTTTCAGCCCCGCCGCGCTCATAGCCCGGCCGAGCGCCAGCGCGCGGTCGGATTTGGCGCCGCCGGGCTCGCCCAGCGAATACCGGTCGCCGCTCTCATGGGCCACGATACCGGGCGCCATCACTTCCAACGCGGTATAGACCACGCAGCCGATCACCCGCTCGGGTCCGATTGTCTTCCAGATCACGCCGCCCGGATCGACGGCTTCGATCCGCGCATCGGCGTGCGGGCCATCCAGACCATAGAAGTACCAAAAGGGAATGCCGTTCATCGCCGTGACAACCGCCGTCTGCGGTCCCAGCAGCGGCTGCATGGCTGCCGCCGCATCGGCGAGCTGGTGCGCCTTCAGGGTCGCGATCACATAGTCCTGGCGGCCGAAACTGCCCGGATCGTCGCTTGCCGCGACCCTGGCCACAATCTCCTCGCCGCCGGCGCGCAGGCGCAGCCCGTCTCGTTTGATGGCCTCCAGATGGGCGCCGCGGGCGATCAGCGAGACCTCGACATCGGTCTGGGCCAGCAGCGCGCCGATATGCCCGCCGATCGCACCGGCGCCATAGATGCAGACCTTCATGGTGCCGCGCCGAGCACGTCGGCGAGCTTTTCGTGCAGGCCGATGCGCTGCAGCTTGCCGGTGGCGCCTTTGGGGATTTCCTCGACGAAGACTATTTTTCGCGGAACTTTGAAATCGGCCAGGCGCTCGCGCACGAAATCGCGCAACTCGGCTTCGGTGACGCTGGCGCCCTCGGCGGTCACGACCGCGGCCGCGACCTCTTCGCCAAGCTTGTCGTGCGGCAGTGCGAAGGTGACCGCCTGGGCGACGCCGGGATGGTCGAGCAGCACTTCGTCGACCTCGCGGGGGCTGATTTTCTCGCCGCCGCGATTGATGATTTCCTTGATCCGCCCGGCGATCGAAAGATAGCCGTCGGTGTCGAACACACCCAGATCGCCCGTGCGGAACCAGCCGTCGCTGAAGGATTCGCGATTGGCCTGGTCGTTGGCCTCATAACCGCTGGTGACGTTCTCGCCCCGGATCACGATCTCGCCGGTGGCACCGCTCTCCAGAATGGTGCCTGCCGGGTCCATGATCCGAACCTCCGGTCCCGCCGCGATGCCGACCGATCCAGGCTTGCGCATTGCCGGCGGCAGCGGATTGGAGGCCATCTGATGGGCCGCCTCGGTCATACCGTAGGATTCGATCACTGGCGCGCCGAATGTTTCTTCCAGCGCCGCCATCACCTGCGGCGGCAGCGAGGAGGAGGAAGACCGGATCAACCGCAGCTTCGCCGCCTTGACCGCCTCCGGATTGCGCGCCGCGCGGGCGAGGATCGCCTGGTGCATGGTTGGCACGGCGGTGTACCACGTTGGTTGGGCCTCCTCCAGCCAGGCAAAGACCTTGAGCGCGTTGAAGCCCGGCGAACAAAAGACCGATGCGCCGGCGCCGAGGCTCGCCAGCACCGCCGCCATCAGTCCGTGTATATGGAAAAGCGGCATCACGTTGAGACAGCGGTCCCGGGGAGCCAGCGCGAGCGTGCCAGCGATGTTGCGCGCCGAGGCCGTAACATTGGTCTGGCTGAGCGGCACGATCTTGGGCCGCGACGTTGTCCCCGAAGTGTGGAGCACCAGTGCCACGTCCTCGGCTTCCGCAAGGCCGGGCCGGGCCGCTGATCCGTTGCCGGCGCCCGCCAGGGCGAAGGCGCCCGCCGGCCCGCTTTCGTTGGGCACCAGTTCGATCACCGGCACGCCGAGCTCGCCCGCGACTGCGATTGCGGGCGAACCCGAGCCGCGCTCGACCACGAGGGCGCGGGCCGACAGATCATTCAGATAAAACCGGAACTCATCGGCGCGATAGCCGGGGTTCAGGGGGGCGGTGGTCGCGCCGGAGCCGATCGCAACGAAGGCCGCGGCCATCTCCGCTCCGTTTGGGAGCACGATCGCCACCCTGTCGTTACGGGCGATACCGAGCCCGTTGAGCGTCGCCACCGTTTCGTCGGCGAGGCGGCTCAGATCGTCAAAGCTGAGGGGCGCTCGCGCCGGCGCGAGCAGGGCGGGCGAGGCGCCGTCGCCGCCCGCTATCAGCGCGCGAATAGTGCGTGGATCGGCCATCGGTCTCGAGAGCTGACAAGGAGACAACGACCATACCAGCGGCTATGGCACGATGCCAGTCCGGGCTCCGACCGGGCGATCCGCGCACCACGGGGTCTGCAAGCTGTCGAACGCTCAGATACTGAGATCGAAAACCCCGCCGCGAGGCGCAACCTTGGCGTCGGATGCCTCGACGGCCTGGTACGTCCGATCGACGTTGCGTTGGCCGGCCGGTGCGCCCGGATTGGCAGATCGGCCGATCTCGGCGCCGTCGCCCTGCTGGATGGTCCCGCCGTCCGCCCGCCGGACGGACTCGGCGGCGCGCTCATAGTCCCGGCGTGCCGCGATATGCGCCGTGTCCTCCGCCGGATTGACCCGCAGATCGACAATGATGCCTATATCGGCGTCCCGCTTCTTGTCGTCCAGGCGGCTGGCTTCCGCCGCCGCGCTAAGCGGTGGCTCGCCCGGCGCCTTGAACGCCGTACCCCGCTGGAGTGCCTCCGTCGCGCAGTCCGAACAACCGCCTATCCCACCTATCGCCACTCAGCCCACTCCCGCTCTAATTTCCGGAAATATTGAACGAATAGAAAAGCAGGTGATCATTTAATATATTCTGTAATTACATTTGTTCCGGTCGTAATTCTGAATACTGGTTAACAGTAATTATCCTTATTTACTTATTAAAGCGCATATTTGCACTCGCGCGCCAACGCAGCCGGAGGGCAATGGGCAATTAGGGTCATTGGCGCGATCAAGGGCTTTGGGTGAGCGCCTTGAACGCGGGATCGCCTACCGGTGTGGCCAAGCCGGGCGCCTGGCCGGTGTGGCCGATGCCCGGCGGTAGGATCGCTCAGATCCGCCGGTCGTAAATCCCGCCGCGATGGGATACCGGCGCATCGACCGTCTCGACGGCCTGATAGGTTTGCTCCGAGGTGCGGCGGCGGAACGGTGTGTCGGGGTTTGCCCGATTGGTCCGTTCGGGCTCCTGATCGGCCGTGGAGGCATCGCGTCCACGCCGCCGGCTATTCTGCCCGGTGCGCTCGAAGGCGCGTCTCGTCTCCTCGTGGGCCGCATCCTCGGGGGGATCGGGCCGAAGATCGATGGTGATGCCGGTGTCGCGGTGCCGGGCTTCGGCGCCGGGGCGCCCTGCGGCGGCGGCCGGGCGGATCGTGTTGTCATCATGGACGGCGTAAGGCGAGTTTCGGCGGATCGCGTCCGCCGCGCCATTGAAGGTCGAGAATTTGCCGATCACGCTCGCCGACACCCGAAGCCTCACTGTTAGAAAATCGTTACAGAGATACCAACATTTGGTCCATGACTGAAAATATTATCATACAGTGTTGCTCGGATATCAAGCATTAATTAAGCAATGTTAACCAGTTTTATTAACCAATACTATCAGTAATACTTAAACCATAGCAGAATTTATTCGCAGACTGCATGGCATGCGGCTCCCCAGCACCGGCTTCGCGGCCGATCTGCGGCGTGCTATCGTTAATGCAATGCTGAAAAAAACATGAACGCCAATCGGAGTCGTCGCATGGCCGCCAAGCCCGTTGCCGTTCCCGGGCCCAATAATCTCGAGCCGTTCTGGATGCCGTTCACGGCCAACCGGCAGTTTAAAAAAGCACCGCGCATGTTCGCCGCTGCCAAGGACATGCACTACACCACGGTCGACGGCCGCGAGGTCCTCGATGCCACCGCCGGGCTATGGTGCGTGAATGCCGGCCATGGCCGCGCGCCGATCGTCGAGGCGGTCCAGGCGCAGGTTGCGCGTATGGATTATGCGCCGCCCTTCCAGATGGGTCATCCCGGCGCTTTCGAGCTGGCCGCGCGGCTCGCCGCGCTCCTTCCGGGCGATCTCAATCATGTGTTTTTCACCAATTCGGGCTCCGAGGCGGTTGATACCGCGCTCAAGATCGCGCTCGCTTATCATCGCATTCGCGGCGAGGGTGCGCGCCAACGGCTGATCGGCCGCGAACGCGGCTATCATGGCGTCGGCTTTGGCGGCATGTCGGTCGGCGGCATCGCGCCCAACCGGAAGTTCTTCGGCACTTTGTTGTCCGGTGTCGATCACCTGCCGCACACCCATGCCCCTGAGCACAATGCCTTCTGTCGGGGGCAGCCCGGATGGGGCGGGCATCTGGCTGACGATCTGGAGCGCCTGGTGGCGCTGCACGATGCCTCGACCATCGCCGCCGTCATCGTGGAGCCCTTGGCGGGCTCAACCGGCGTGCTCGTTCCGCCCGAGGGCTACCTGCGCCGACTTCGCGAGATCTGCGACAAGCACGGAATTCTTCTTATATTTGATGAGGTTATAACCGGTTTCGGCCGTCTGGGCGCAAGCTTTGCGGCGGAGTATTTCGGCGTTGTGCCCGACATTATGACCGTCGCCAAGGGTATCTCGAACGGCACCGTACCGATGGGCGCGGCCTTCGTAACCGCAGATATCTACGAGACCTTCATGACCGGGCCGGAGCAAGCGATCGAGCTCTTCCACGGCTACACATATTCAGCCCATCCGCTGGCCTGCGCCGCGGCGCTCGCCACCCTCGACGTTTATCGCGACGAAGGCTTGTTCGAGCGCGCCGCAGAGCTGGCGCCGTACTGGGAGGACGCTGTCCATTCCCTCAAGGACCTGCCGACAGTCGTCGATATCCGCAATCTCGGTCTCGTCGCCGGGATCGAGCTTGCCCCGCGCGAGGGCGCACCGGCCCAGCGCGGCTACGATGTCTTCCTGGGCTGCTTTGAAGACGGCGTGCTGGTTCGCAGCACGGCCGACACCGTGGCCATGTCGCCGCCGCTCATTGTCCAAAAGGCGCAAATCGACAGGATGGTCGAGACGCTGGCGAAAAACATCAAGGCGGCCGCCTGAGCGGCCGGTCGATCCGCCTAATACCCGGCGCGGGTCGACCGCTTGGGTGGGCCCCGATGTTAACGATATCAACACCAACTGATGGTTGCAGCCTGGCATGCGGTTCGGTGCCGGCTGTGGGCGTGCCGCCGAGGCCGGTTGGTCAAATCCGGGCCGGCCGAAAAGGGGCGGCACCGGGGCATTTCGCGCCCCTTGCCGGGGCCGCCCGGCGGGCCTGCCTGAGTGCCTTGAGAAGACTGTGCGTCTCTGCCGCCGGAAACATCTTGCCTTTTAACAGTTGTTAACAGATCGACCGCTAATCTTGCTTCCCAAGTTCCAGAGAGCGCCCGGGGGTTATCTGGTCTCAACGCCTTCAGGTAGGAGGTTGTCGGTAGTGCCCAACCGGCTCAAGAAACACGGAGTGCAGTCCGAACTGGAGTTGCTGCGCAATGCGCTCGCTGGCTCCGGGGACCTTGCGTATGACTGGGACCTGACGACTGACACGATCTCCTGGTCGGGCCGCGTTACCCATGTCTTCGGCATCAGCAGCGCAACGCAGATCAACGCCGGCCCCCATTTCCACCGCCTTATCAACCCCGAAGATCTGCTGATCCGCCGGCGTGCATTTTCCGAGCATGTCGCCTCGGGGATTCCGTTCGACTGCGAGTATCGCATTCGCGGGGATGGCGGCGAGATGGTCTGGGTCCACGAGCGCGGCGCCGCATCGCTGTCGACGGTTGGAGAGCCCGAGCGGCTGGCCGGAACATTGCGCGTGATCACCGAGCGCAAGACCAACGAAACCCGCCTTGAGTACCAAGCCAACTACGACGAGATGACCGGGCATTTCAACGAGTCCCGGCTGCGCGAGGCGTTGGAACAGTCGATGGCCTATGGCCGGCGCTATGGCGTGCAGGGTGCTTATCTCCAGGTGGCGATCGACACGCTTGCCATGATCCACGACGCCTATGAGGGCCCGACCGCCGACACGGCCGTGCTGACGCTTGGGCAGCGGATCGAGCGGAATATCCGTGCCAGCGATATCGTCGGGCGGGTTGCCGTCGACAGCTTCGGGATCGTGACCAGCAATTGTCCCGGTGATACGATTTCGACGATTGCCAACAAACTTCTTGCCGTCTGCCATGACACTCCGGTCGTAACGGCTAGTGGTCCGATCCACGTCAAGGTTTCGATCGGCGGTGTTATCTTCCCCGAGATCGGACAAACCGCCCATGACGTGATGACCCAGGCCGAAGTCGCGCGGCGTGAAGCGCGTGAGCGCCAGGGCCTTCCCTTCGTTCACTACAAATGCAGCGAAGAGCAGCGGCGCGATAGCCACGAGCATGTCGAGATCGGCGAACGGGTCATGCGCGCGCTCCGGTCGAACCGTCTCGTCTTCGCCTATCAGCCCATCGTCGAGGCGCGCGGGTATGCCGTGAAGCATCACGAATGCCTGATCCGGATGATCGAGCGCGACGGCAGCATCACCCCGGCGGCGAAATTCATGCCGGTGATCGAACAGCTCGGCCTGATCCGCGACGTCGACCGCTATGTGCTGGAGACCGCTGTTCGCGAACTGCACGAGCACACGGATGCCTCCTACGCGATCAACGTATCGGCCCTGACGGCGAATGACCGGTCATGGCTGCGGCTGTTGTTCGCGCTATTGCGCAATGCCGGCTCGGTCGCCGAGCGGATGATCATTGAGATCACGGAAACCGTGGCGCTCCAGGATATCGAGGAGACCGCGAACTTCGTCGCCCAGGTTCGCGATTTGGGCTGCCAGGTCGCGCTCGACGATTTCGGCGCCGGTTACACCTCCTTCCGGCACCTGAAGTCGCTGGCCGTGGATACCGTGAAGATCGACGGCAGCTTCGTGCGCGGCATCGCCCAGAATGTCGACAATCAGCTCTTCGTGCGCACCTTGCTGGGCCTTGCGAACGGGTTCGGTCTCGGCACCATCGCTGAATGCGTGGAAGATCAGGCCGACGCCGATGCGCTGGCCGAGGAAGGCGTCGACTTGCTGCAGGGTTATTTCTTCGGCGTTCCGACTATCGAACCGCCCTGGGAGAAAAAGGCGCCGGCCGATAAGACAAAGGTCGAGCCCTTCGAGCCGCGCAGCGCGGCAGGCTAGCGCATTTTCTATTCAGTTGGCATCACCGGCCCGCTGCCCCGCCAATTTGAAGAAGCCCAGTTAACCAGCGCTATTTCGGCGGATTGTCGGAGAGGCTCGCAACCTGCTGCTGCAGCGCCTCGATCTGGCGCTTGAGCTCATCCAACATACTGTCTTCTGCCGTCGCCGCTTTGTCAGCTTTCGCTGCAGCCGACGCGGCCGGGTCTTTGGGCGTGCTGCCCGCCGCCGGCGCTTCGCCCTTGGTCTCGCCGAAAGGGGAGAACATGCGCATGGCTTGCTCGACCATCGCCATGTTTTGCTTGCTCATGTCTTCCAGCGACCCGAAGGGGAATATCCCGTCGAAGGCGTTCTGCATATGTGAACGCATCTGATCCTGATTGCTGGCGAAGCTGGTCATCGAATGATCGAGATACCGCGGCACCAGGCTCTGCAGGCTGTCGCCATAAAATCCGATCAGTTGGCGCAGGAAGCCGATCGGCAGCAAATTCTGACCCTTCGATTCCTCCTCGACGATGATCTGGGTCAGCACAGAGCGTGTGATGTCCTCGCCCGATTTGGCGTCGAACACGACGAAGTCCTTGTTCTCCTTAACCATCTGACAAAGATCGTCGAGGGTCACATAGCTGCTGGTCGCCGTGTTGTAGAGGCGGCGATTGGCATACTTTTTTATGGTGATCGGCTCGCCGCCGCTTTGTCCGTCCGCTGCCATTGCCGGTCCGGTCATGGATTTACCCGTGCGCAGTCCCCGCCGCGCGTAGCCAGATTGACCCGAAAATGCTGCGCTGCGCAAGAGAATGTTTTTGCGCTGTGTATTGAACGGGCAGCAGTTTGTCGTGGCCGGCTGGCGTTTCTTTCGCAACCGCGCAAGGCCTGGCGCCGCGATGGCGTGCGCCGTGCGGGTGGCAAGGCGCGCAGAGTGAACCTATAATCCTTGCCCATGTCCAAGGCGTCCGATCTGGAGACCCTCGCCAAGTCCTACCTCGATCTGTGGCAGGACCAGTTTGCCGCGGTCGCCGCCGATCCGGCGAACGCCGAGGCGATGGCACGGCTATTCGGCGCCATGGCGGCGGGCCAGCCCGCGCAGGTCCGCCCAGTGGAAGGCAGCGATGAGCAAACCCGCGACAACGGCCCAGTCACGACCGGAGGCGCACCCGGCGGCGCGGCAGGGCCCGCGCCCGCTGGCGCTTCATCTGGGGATCGCCGCGATGGCGTGTCTGAGCTCGCCGAGCGGGTTGGCGCGCTTGAGGAACGGATCCGAAAGCTGGAACGAAAGCTTGAGCGAGCGGGCGGCGGCGCTCGCGCAAAGCCTAAAAAGCACAAGTCCTGAAGCGCTCCACGAGGCCGTCGAGGCGGCCGCCCACCAGCGTCTCAAGCGCTTCCTGCGCGCCGTAGACGGCTACCGCCAGCATCCCTATCGCCGGCCTTTCGCCGACCCGCCCGTGGCCTGGGCGGAGGGCGCAACGCAGCTGCTCGACTATTCCCGCGCGCCCGAGGCCAGGGCAGGGGATGGACCCGCGCTTCTGATCGCGCCGTCGCTGGTCAACCGCGGCTATGTTCTAGACCTGATGCCCGAGCGCAGTTTGATGCGGGCGCTGGCGGCAGACGGGTTTCGGCCATTCCTTGTCGAATGGGGCGCGCCCGGCGAGGCCGAGGACGGGCTAGATCTCGACGATTGCATCCTGGGCCGGCTTAGCCGCTGCCTCGACGTCGTCCAAGCGGCGACCGGGACCAAACCCGTACTCGTCGGCTACTGCATGGGCGGCCTGCTGGCCTTGGCGCTGGCGCTGCGCCGGCAGGACGACTTGAGCGGGCTCGCCCTGCTCGCCACTCCATGGGATTTTCACGCCGATGGCGGGGCGCAGTCGCGCCTGGCGGCGGGGCTGTTGGCGCCGTGGTTTCCGGTCATCGATCGGCTTGGCGGCCTGCCGGTCGATGTCCTGCAGTCGTTTTTCGCTAGCCTCGATCCGCTCTTTGCGTTGAAGAAGTTTCTTGCTTTCTCCTTCTTTGAACCCGATAGCGAGCGCGCCGAAGTGTTTGTGGCGCTTGAGGATTGGCTGAATGACGGCGTGGCCCTTCCGGCCGCGATCGCCCGCGCCTGTGTGCTTGGATGGTACGGCGAGAACGCGCCGGCGAAAGGCACCTGGAATGTTGGCAGCGCGCCGGTGCGTCCGAACGACCTCGAACTCCCGACACTTGTGGTCGTGCCGCAGAACGATCGCATCGTGCCGCCCGCATCGGCGCGGGCCCTGGCGGCTGCGATCGAGCACGCGGATGTCCTCACCCCGGCGGCCGGGCATATCGGCATGGTCGTCGGCAGCAAGCGGCGCGCCAATCTTTGGAATCCGCTCGCTGATTGGATCTCGGGTCTCCGGGCGTAAGAAGCGCGATATGCGCGGCGAGAAATGCTAGGCTGGGCCAAAGTGTCGCGCTTGCGGCGTGGTTCGCCGCCGACCATATCGACGCGAATACCAACAGGGATCACCCCACCAGAGGTTATCCGGGCAGGGGCCAACATCGGATCACCCAACATCGGGAGAGCAGGGAGATGACGGAAGTCGTAATCGCCGGTGCCGTGCGCACGCCTATCGGCGCCTTTAACGGCAGTTTGAGCGCCGTGTCGGCCGCCTATCTGGGCGAGGTCGCGATCCGGGAGGTGTTGAAGCGCGCCAAGGTGGAAGCAGGCGACGTCAGTGAAGTGGTGATGGGCCAGATCCTTACCGCGGGCGCCGGTATGAACCCGGCGCGCCAGGCCGCGATCAACGCCGGCATCCCCGAGGACAAGACCGCCTATCTCGTCAACCAGGTCTGCGGCTCGGGCATCCGCTCGGTCGCCAACGGTTACATGGCGATCAAGTCCGGCGACAGCAGCATTGTCGTCGCCGGCGGCCAGGAGAGCATGAGCCAGGCGCCGCATTGCGCGCATCTGCGCAACGGCACCAAGATGGGCGACACCGCCTTCATCGACACCATGATCAAGGACGGGCTGTGGGACGTTTTCAACGGCTACCACATGGGCAATACCGCCGAGAACGTCGCCGGGAAATGGCAGATCACGCGCGATCAGCAGGACGCATTCGCCGCCAGCTCGCAGGCACGGGCCGAAGCGGCGCAGAAGAGCGGACGCTTCAGGGACGAGATCGTCCCGGTCACCATTTCTGGCCGCAAGGGCGATGTCGTTGTCGACACGGACGAGTATCCCCGGCACGGCACTACCGCGGAGACGCTTGGCAAGCTGCGTCCGGCCTTCTCCAAGGACGGCACGGTCACCGCCGGCAATGCCTCGGGCATCAATGACGGCGCCGCGGCGGTCGTGCTGATGAGCGCGGACGAGGCCAAGGCGCGCGGCATCACGCCGCTGGCGCGCATCGCCTCGTGGGCGACCGCCGGCGTCGATCCCGCCCTGATGGGTTCGGGGCCGATCCCTGCCTCCAAGCTGGCGCTGGAGAAAGCGGGCTGGAGCATCGATGATCTCGATCTGGTGGAGTCGAACGAAGCCTTCGCCGCCCAGGCCTGCGCGGTGCTGAAGGATCTCGGCCTCGATCCGGAAAAGGTGAATGTGAATGGCGGCGCCATCGCGCTCGGCCATCCGATCGGCGCCTCGGGCACGCGCATCCTGGTGACGCTGTTGCACGAGATGGAAAAGCGCGACGCCAAGAAGGGCCTTGCCACGCTTTGCATCGGCGGCGGTATGGGCATCGCCATGTGCGTGGAGCGCAGCTGACTGGCGTTCGCCAGACTGACTACGGCGGACTTCAGTGGGTAGCAACTTTTCGAAACCCGGTTTGCCGTGAGGCATGCCGGGTTGAGATGCCCGCGACTGCGGGCGGACGCCTTATGCGGTGCCAGCCAAGCGCGCCGGCGCGTGAGGTAAATTGAGCCAAGCGGGCGGACGCCCGCGCCGGCACGCGAGGTAAATTGAGCCAAGCGGGCGGATGCCCGCGCCAACGCGTAAGGTAAATTGAGCCAAGCGGGCGCCCTTTACTGCAGACATGGGCGAGCACCCAGTGCTTGAGGGAACAAAAAACAGGAGGAGGGGATTATGGCGCGCGTAGCATTGGTGACGGGCGGAACGCGAGGGATCGGCGAGGCGATCTCGGTTGAGCTGAACGAGGCGGGCTTCACGGTCGCGGCCAACTATGGCGGCAATGACGAGCGCGCCAAGGCGTTCTCCGACCAGCACGGCATTCCGGCTTACAAGTTCGACGTCGGCGATTTCGACGCCGTGCAGGGCGGCGTCCAGAAGATCCACGAGGAGGTCGGCAAGATCGAGGTGCTGGTCAACAATGCCGGCATTACGCGCGACGGCACGCTTCACCGCATGTCGCCCGAGCAGTGGAACGACGTGATCCGGACCAACCTCACCTCGTGCTTCAATATGTGCCGCACGGTGATCGAGGACATGCGCGACGCCAAGTGGGGCCGCATCGTCAATATCGGCTCGATCAACGGCCAGGCCGGCCAGTACGGCCAGGTCAACTACGCGGCCGCCAAGTCGGGCATCCACGGTTTCACCAAGGCGTTGGCCATGGAGTGCGCGGCGCACGGCATCACCGTCAACGCAATCGCGCCGGGCTATGTCGATACCGACATGGTGCGCGCGGTGCCGGCGAATATTTTGGAGAAGATCATCTCCCGCATCCCAATGGGCCGCCTCGGGCGCGCCCACGACATCGCGCGTACGGTCTGCTTCCTGTGCTCCGAGGACGGCGACTTCATCACCGGCTCGACCATGTCGGTCAATGGCGGCCAGCATATGTACTAGGTGGATGGGTCTGATCGCTCCATGACCGATGGTCCCCCGCTTGCTGGCCGTACCGCGCTTGTCACGGGCGCAGGCGCGGGTATGGGGCGGGCGTATTCGCAAGCGCTCGCGGCGCGCGGCGCGCATGTCGTTGTGCTTGATCTTCGCGCCGATAAGGCCGACGAAACGGTTGCCGCGATCGAGGCGGCGGGCCATACAGCCGAGCCGCTCGCCGCCGATGTCAGCGACATCAAGGCTTTGCACCCGCAGCTTCAGGCGATTCTCCAGGCGCAGGGCGCCGTCGACATCCTGGTCAACAACGCCGGGATATCCGGGTTGCAGGCGCCTTTCGAGACGATCGACGAGGATTTCTACGACCGCATGATGGCGGTTCACGTCAAGGGCGCGTTTTTTGTGACCCAGGCGCTGGTGCCGGCGATGAAGGCGCGAAATTACGGCAAGATCGTCAACGTCTCCTCGGTCTTTGCGATGAAAGGCAGCCCCAACGCGCCGCATTACACGGCCGCCAAGGGCGCGCTCCTGGGGCTCACCAAGGCGCTCGCGGTGGAGCTCGCGCCCTGGAATATCTGCGTGAACGCGATCGCGCCGCCGCTCATCCGCACTGAAATGACCATGCAGAGCCTGGGTCCGCAGAGCGAGGAATGGGCAAAGCGGGCGGCCGCGGTGCCGCTTGGCGGACGGCTCGCCGAACCGGCGGACATGGCCAGAACCGTGGCCTATCTCGCCAGTCCGGAGTCCGATTTTATGACCGGCCAAACGCTCAGCCCGAATGGCGGCGAGGCCATCGTCGGGATTTAGCGCGAGCGTTTGCAGTCGGTCCGATCACGATCGATCCGGTTGAAGAAAATCCACTCTCCCCATTCGAGCACGAGAGGGTAGGGTGAGGGGGTGCTGCTTCAGCAACCCCACCCATAACCCGCATCCAGCCGAATGCCCAAAACGCCCCGCGAATATCCCGACTATCCGATCGCCGGTGTGGGCGTCGTCGTCTGGAAGGACGGCAATGTCCTGCTGATCCGGCGCGGCCGGCCGCCGCGCGAAGGCGAGTGGAGCCTGCCCGGCGGGCGCCAGAAGCTCGGCGAGACAACGCGGCAGACCGCGATCCGCGAGGTCCGCGAGGAGGCCGGCATCGAGATCGTCGTGGGCCACCTGCTCGACGTGATCGATTCGATCATCCCCGACAGCGACGGCCGCATTCACTACCACTACACGCTCGCCGATTTCGATGCCGAGTGGCAGGCGGGCGAGGCCCAGTCCGGCGGCGACGCGGCGGCCATCGAATGGACCGATCCGGCCGACCTCGCGCGCTACGACCTTTGGGATGAGACGGTTCGCATCATCGCGCTCTCGGCCGAGTTGCGCGAGACGCTGGCGTGACCGCGCGGTTATGAGCGTATCTGTCGCCGCAGGCGCGGAAGATAAGGCCGCCGCGCATCGTCTGCGTGCGACACTGATCGGCTTCACCGCGGTGCTCATGTGGGCGGTGCTGGCGCTGCTGACCGCGCTCTCGGGCACCGTGCCGCCCTTCCAGCTCGTGGCGTTGGTCTTCGCCATCGCCTTCTCGCTCGCCGTCTGCAAATGGGCCCTGGCGCGCGAGAACCCGCTCCGCCATCTCCGCCAGCCGCTATCGGTCTGGCTGGTCGGCGTCTACGGCCTGTTCGGCTATCACGCGATTTATTTTACGGCGCTGCGGTCGGCGCCTGCCGTCGAGGCAAGCCTGATTGCCTATCTGGCGCCGCTCTTGATCATTCTCTTCTCCGCGCTCCTGCCGGGCGAGCGGCTGCGCTGGTTCCATCTCCTCGGCGCGCTGGCCGGGCTTGCCGGGGCCGCGGTTCTGGTGATGGGCGGCAAGGCGCAGATCGGCTTTCGCGCTGAGTTTCTAACGGGCTATCTGGCGGCGCTCGCCTGCGCGCTCATCTGGTCGAGCTATTCGGTGCTGAGCCGGCGCATTGCCCATGTGCCGACCGACATCGTCGGCGGCTATTGCGGCGCGGCGGCGCTGCTGGGACTTGCCGGGCACCTCATCTTCGAGAATACAATTTGGCCGCAAGGTCTTGAATGGCTGGCGATACTCGGGCTCGGGCTCGGTCCGGTGGGGGCGGCCTTCTTCACCTGGGACCACGGCTGTAAGCGCGGCGACATCAAGGCGCTTGGCGCCTCGATGTACGCCGCCCCGCTGCTCTCCACGATCGTGCTTATACTCTCCGGCAAGGCGGCGCTGACTTGGGCCGTCGGTGTCGCCTGCCTGCTGATCACCGGCGGGGCGGCCATCGCAGCTGCCGGAATTTTCCGCCGCTCGGCGTCACCAGGACCCATACGAGGCAAATGCCCATGACCACCGATAGCAACGACAGAGAGCTCATCCTGCATCAGCCGCGACGGAACCTCGGCGTGCCAAATCCAAGCCCCTTCTGCGTCAAGCTCGAGGCCTGGCTGCGCATGGCCGAGATCCCCTATCGCACGGTTCCGGTTTTCAATCCGAGCAAGGGCCCAAAGGGCAAGATCCCGTTCGTGGAATTCGAAGGCGAGACCATCGGCGACAGCGAATTCATCATTCAGACGCTCTCGGCCCGTAAGGGCATCGATCTCGATGCGGGCCTGACTGCCGAAGACCGGGCGGTGGCCACCGCTTTCACGCGGATGATCGACGAACACCTCTATTGGGCGGCGATCCACGCACGCTGGCTTGAACCGGAGCCGTTTGAGGTTTTGAAGAAAGCCTTCTTCGGCCGCCTGCCGTTTGGCGTGCGTCAGATCGTGCCGGGGATCTATCAGCGACGGTTGCGGCGCACCTTGCGGGGGCAAGGCCTCGGCCGGCACGAACCGGCGGAGATTTACCGAAAAGGCGCGCGCGATCTTCAGGCGCTCTCCGATTTTCTCGGTGCGAAGCCGTATCTCATGGGCGACACGCCGCGCACTGTGGACGCGTCAGCTTACGGCCTTCTCACCAATGTCATTGATATCAAGCTCGACACGCCGATGAAGCCGATCGCAAGCGGCTTCCAGAACTTGGTCGATTACACCGCCCGCATGCGCGAGAAGTACTTCGCCGATCTTGAAACCAAATCAGCCTAGCCCGGCGTCCAGCCCTCCGGCGCCATCGCGAAGGCATCGAAGGTGAATGCCGGCGCCACGGTGCAGCCGACCAGAGCATTTTCCGTTCGGTTGGCATGACCGGCCCTCATGAGCTTGTCGAATGGCCCCCGCCCAGCCACCCAACGCCAGTATCCCTAGGGTGGCCGGGCGGGGGAGCGGGCGGGCGCCGATTCCATGCAAGTAGAAAATGCTCTAGCCGGGGCCGGGATGCTGCGTTGCGCGCATTGAGGGGCGCTCGGCAAAGCGGTCGAACCATGCCTCCAGGTCCGGTTGTTCCGGGCGCCAAAAATACCGCCCCAGGCGGAAGTCGAGATATCCCAGCGCGCAAGCCACAGCGATCGGCCCGATCGTCAGCGCTTCATCGAGGGACGCGGCGTCGTCTTCCAAGGCCGAAAGACAGCGCTTGAGGCGAGTGCGCCGGCGGTCCAGCAATGCCTCGTCGCGCCGCTCGGCCGGCCGGCCTTCATCCATGTAAACCGCGATTGCCTGATCGAGCATTGCATCGCCCACAGCTTGCAGTTTCAGCGCTTGCCAGCGCGCCGGTCCGTCCCGTGGGATCAACGGCGCACGGTCATGCAACGTGTCGAGATAGTCGCACACCACCGGGGAATCGTAGATCGCGGTTCCGTCGCCGAGCACTAGCGTCGGGATCTGGCCCAGCGGATTGTCCGGGCTCACCAGTTCGATAACATTCTTTGGCGTCGCCTCGACAAGCGTGAGGCGTTCGGACAAGCCCAATTCATGTGCCGCCACCCGCACCTTGCGGACGTAGGGTGAGCGGGGGCTGGCGTAGAGCTTCATCTCCGCTGGACGCGTCGTGTCGATCAGCCCGCCGGGACCGTCTCGGTCATCGACGGGCGCTTGGCCCAATCCTCGTACCAGGCCGCGAGCTTCGGGCGGCTGTCGCGCCAATTCTCGTGGCCGAAACGAAAGTCGAGATAGCCAAGCGCGCAGGCAACCGCAATCGCGCCCAATGTAGCGCCGCCGCCCAACTGATCGACTTCGCGCTCCAACTCGTCGAGGGCCCGGACCACTTTCAGGCGCTGGCCCTCGCTCCAACCCTCCCATTGTTTTTCTGCCGGCCGCATCGCCGCCTCATAGCGGCGAAGCACCGCGGCATCGAGGATGCCGTTGGCCAGTGCCAGGCGCCGCAGCGCCGACCAGTGCTCCCAGCCCTTGGCCGGCAGCATCGTGTCGTTGCCTGCCTCGACGATCAGATACTCGCAGATCACCCGCGAATCGTAGAGCGCTTCGCCGTCGTCGGTCACCAGCGTCGGCAGCTTGGCGACGGGATTGGCCTCGGCCAGCGCGGGATTGGCGTCCATCGGTGTGGTGCCGCCGTCGATGCGTTCGATCCGATCGGCGATCCCCAACTCCAACGCCGTTACCCAAACCATACGCACGAAGGGGGAGGCGGCGGCATAGAAGAGCTTCATCGGTTGATCCTTTGCCTGGAGGTCGCGGCACGTAGCAGCCGCGAAGCGCGGCACCCTATCACCGGCCTCGGCCCCCGCCAATCTTGCGCAACCCTGCTGCCCCGCCATCGCGGCCCGTGCTAGGTTGTCGCCATCATGTGGACCGACGTCGTCGACTTGCGCGATTTCTACGAAACCCATCTGGGCCAGGTTGCCCGGCGGATGATCCGGCGGCGCTTGCGCGAGATCTGGCCCGATGTGCGCGGCGAGCGTCTGCTCGGCCTCGGTTACGCCATCCCTTATATGCGTCCTTATATCGACCAGTCCGAGCGCACGCTCGCGGCGATGCCGGCCCAGCAGGGCGTGCTGCAATGGCCGCTCGATGGCCCCTGCAAAGTGGCCCTGGTCGAGGAGACACGGTTGCCATTTCCCGATCTGGCCTTCGACCGGGTACTGATCGTTCACGGACTGGAATACAGCGAGGCGCTGCGACCGATGTTGCGGGAGGTCTGGCGGGTGCTTACCGAATCGGGCCGCCTGCTTGTCGTGGTGCCGAACCGCCGGGGTTTGTGGGCGCGCTTCGAGCGCACGCCTTTCGGTCACGGCCGGCCGTACAGCGCCAGCCAGGTCTCGCGGCTTTTGCGCGATACCATGTTCACGCCGCTGCGGAGCGAGCCTGCGCTCTACGTGCCGCCAAGCCGTTGGCGCGTGCTGCGGCGCGGCGCCGCCGCCTGGGAGCGCATCGGCGCGCGCTGGATGCCGCCGATCGCCGGCGTGGTCGTGGTCGAGGCCAAAAAGGAAATCTATGCCGCCAACGCCGTGGCGGCTCCCAAGCGTCGGCGCGTTACCATGCCGGTGCCCCAATCAGGCAGTTCAAGCCGGTCCAATCGCGGCGGCAACGGCCGCGCCGAAACCACCTAAACTTCCGCCTTCGATCCTTTCGCGCCTTTTGCCTTGCCCATCTTCTTCCGCTCCTTGCCGAGCGAGTCGAGCTCGAAGGGCGTCGACTGGTAGACCAGGTTGATCCAGTTCGAGAACAACAGATGTCCGTGCGCGCGCCAGGTGTTGTGCGGCGTCAGCGCGGGATTGTCGTCGGGAAAATAGTGGTGCGGGACGAACACCGTGTCGGGCCGCGCCTTGACGTCGCGGTTGTATTCGTCGGACAGCGTCCAGGTGTCGTATTCCAGATGATTGAAGATGTGGACGTCGTGCCGCACGCGGTCGTGGATCAGACATATCCCCGACTTGTCGGATTCGATCAGCACCTCCAGTTCGGAATGCTTGTCGATGTCCGTGCCGCGCACTTCGGTATAGCGCGAGACCGGAACGAAGAACTGGTCATTGAACCCGCGCACCAGCCCGGCGTTGCGCCGGTTGATCCGGTGCGGGAAGACGCCCGCGATTTTCTGCGGCAGGCTGTATTTGGGGATCTTGTAGTGGTGATAGAGCGAGGCCTGCGCGCCCCAGCAGATGTTGAAGGTACTGTGGACGTTGGTCTCGGCCCAATCGAAGACCTGGGTCAGCTCGTCCCAATACTGCACTTCTTCGAAAGGCATTTCCTCCACCGGCGCGCCGGTCACGATGAGCCCGTCGAAGCTCTGGTCCTCGATCTCGTGGAAGGGCTCATAGAAGGCGAGCATGTGCTCGCGCGGTGTGTTGGTGGGTGTGTAAGAGGCGGTGGTAATCAGCGTCACCTCGATCTGCAGCGGCGAGGCGCCGAGCAGGCGGGTGATCTGCGTCTCCGTCTTGATCTTTTCCGGCATCAGGTTGAGCAGCGCAAAACGCAAGGGCCGAATATCCTGGCGGATCGCATCCTGCTCGCTGATGACGTCGACGCCCTCTTCTTGGAGTGTCTTGCGGGCCGGTAGGTTGTCGGGGATCTTGATCGGCATTTCTCGCTCCCTTGACCTGGCGCCAGCCTCTTAAGTCCATCCAAATCTGGCTTGAGGGTGTTTGGAGGAGCTATGGCCGCGACCGGAAACTGTCAATGTTTTCTTTGCTTTCGCGGCGGGCCACGCAGTAAGACTAGGCTTCTTTGACCGGGGGCCCCAGGCCGATGCTGCCAATCGACGAACCCCTCGCGCGCCTGCGCGGCGAGATCGACACGCTCGACGATGCCATTCACGATCTGATCGTGCAGCGCGGTGCAGTGGTCGAAGAAATCGGCCGTCTGAAAGCCGACACGGACGCGCCGGTTTTCCGGCCGGGGCGCGAGGCCAAGGTGCTGCGCCACATCGTAGCGCGGCACAAGGGATCGTTCCCGGCGGCCGCGCTGGTGCGTATCTGGCGCGAGCTGATGGCGGGCTCGGTGAGCATGCAGGGTCCGCTCTCGATGGCGGTCTGCGTGCCGGCGGGCGAGACCGGCTATTGCCAGCTTGCGCGCGCCCATTTCGGCACGGTCGGCCAACTTGCGACCTATAATTCCCCCGGTGAGGTGATCAGCGCCGTGGCGAGCCACCGCTTCACCGTCGGGATCGTTCCGGCGCCGTCGCTGGAGGACAGCGACCCCTGGTGGCGCATGCTGGTTGGCGATGACGACCGTTTGCCTCGGGTGGTCGCGCGCCTGCCGGTGACCGGCGTTGCCGGTGGCCCGTCGACGGAGCTTGCCGGCATGGCGCTGGCCTTTGCCGAGCCCGAGGCGACCGGAGACGACCGTAGCCTCGCGGTGGTCGAGGTCGATGACGAGGTTAGCCGAGCCGCGGTGACGAGCGCCTTTGGCGATGCCGGACTGGAGCTCGTTTTCATGGATTCGCGCGCCGATGCTGGCGGCCGGCTGATCCTGGTCGAGATCGCTGACTTTGTGGGTCCCGGCGACCAGCGCCTTCAGAAAATCGCCGCCGGGGGCCGGCTCCCGGTCGTTGCCATCCATCATCTCGGCGCATATCCCGCGCCCTTCGAGCCCTCCGTTCTGGGGATATTGCCATGAGCGCTGACAAATTGCTGACGCCTCGGCCGGGGATCATGGAGCTAAATCCCTACCTTGCTGGCAAGCATCACCTCGAAGGCTTCGACAAGGTCGTGGTGCTGTCGGCGAATGAAAGCCCGTTGGGCCCGAGCCCGCGCGCCCTGGCGGCCTACAGGCAAGCGGCGGAAAGCCTCAACCGCTATCCCGATGGCGGCTCGAACGATCTGCGTGAGGCGCTGGCCAGGCATCATGGGCTCGAGGCCGAGAATATCGTTTGCGCCAACGGCTCCGACGAGCTGATTGCGCTGCTCACCCGGGCCTATGCCGGGCCCGGCGACGAGGTGCTGTTCAGCCGTCATGGCTTCGCGATGTATCCGATCGCCACGCTCGCCGTCGGCGCAACGCCGGTGATGGCGCCGGAGACCGATCTCACCGCCGATGTCGATGCGTTTCTGGACTGCGTCACCGAGCGCACCCGGATCGTCTTCCTGGCCAACCCCAACAATCCAACGGGCAGCTTTCTGCCCGCCGACGAGGTTGCCCGGCTGCGCGAGAAGCTGCGCGACGACGTGCTGCTGGTCCTCGATGCGGCGTACGCCGAGTACGTCACGCGCAACGACTATTCGCCCGGCGCCGAGCTGGTGAAGGCCGGCGGCAATGTCGTGATGTTGCGCACCTTCTCCAAGGCGTTTGCGCTGGCGGGGGTGCGGCTCGGCTGGTCCTATAGCCCGCCCGCGGTGACCGATGTGCTGAACCGCGTCCGCAATCCCTTCAACGTCACCGTGCCGGCGCAGGCCGCGGGGCTGGCCGCGCTCGACGACATCGCCCATCTCGACGCCGCACGGACCCATAACGACATCTGGCGGCCCAAGATGACGGCCATGCTGGAAGCGCTCGGCCTCGAAGTGGCGCCCAGCGAGGCCAATTTCCTGCTTGTCCGTTTCCCAAGCGAGCCGGCGAAGAACGCCGACGCCGCCAATGGCTACCTCACCAGCCGCGGCATCATTCCGCGGACGGTCGGCAACTATGGTTTGCCGGAATATCTTCGCATCACTGTGGGACTGGGGGAGGAGGTCGCCGCGGTTGTCGGAGCGCTGAAGGACTTCCTGGGCTGAGTATGTCGGGCCAACCTCATTTCAAGCGGATCGCCATCCTTGGCGTTGGCCTGATCGGCTCCTCGCTGGCGCGCGTCATCCGCCGCGAAGGTCTGGCGGATGAGGTCGTCGGTCTGACGCGATCGGAGGCCAGCCGCAAGCGCATCCTGGAGCTCGGCCTCGTGGACCGCGTCGAAGACGATCCGGCCGCCGCCGTAGAACGCGCCGATCTGGTCGTGCTGGCGCTTCATCTTGGCGGCTACGAGGCGGTTGGGGCGGCAATCGCGCCCAATCTGGCACAAGGTGCCATTGTCACCGATGTCGGTTCGGCCAAGCGCGCGGTGATCGACCGTCTGGGCCAATTGCTGCCCGAGCATGCTCATCTGGTTCCCGGCCACCCGGTTGCCGGCACCGAGCATTCGGGCCCCGATGCGGGCTTTGCCGAGCTCTTCCAGGACCGCTGGTGCATTCTCACCCCCGATGAAGGCACCGACGCGGCCGCGGTCGAAAAGGTTGCCGCAATGTGGCGGGCCGGCGGCATGATGGTGGAGATCATGGACGCCGAGCATCACGATCTGGTGCTGGCGCTCACCTCGCATCTGCCGCATGCCATCGCCTACACCATCGTCGGCACCGCGACCGATCTGGAGAGCGATCTGCAGTCCGAGGTTATCAAGTTCTCGGCCGGCGGGTTTCGTGATTTTACGCGCATCGCCGCGACCAATCCTGAGTTCTGGCGCGACACGTTTCTTGCCAACCGCGATGCGATCCTGGAGGTGCTGGCGCGCTTTACCGAGGATCTGACGGCGCTGCGCAAGGCGCTTCGTCAAGGTGACGGCGAGGCGCTCCACGAGATGTTCCTGCGGACGCATGCAATCCGCCGCGGTATTATCGAGGCAGGCCAGGATCAGGCCGAGGAAGACAAGCGCAAAGACGGCTGACCCGCCCGCCCAACCGGGCGTTCGGCAGGTGACGCGGCCAATCCATTGTGATATTGTTCGCACTACAAACTATTTGTATTGCGAACTAACTGATCGGTTCAGGCGAAACGAAAAGGAGCGACCCGATGGCAACCGGTGTTTCCCGGCGCGTGATGCACGGCGAGCTTAAGGGCATGAACAAGATCGAAGCGGTCGAGCAGATGCCCGAGGACTACCGCAGGACCCTCTTCAAGATCATCGCCGCGCTCGCCTCGACAGAGTTCGCCAGCGTCGAGCAGCACCAGCCCTGGATCAACAAGGGTCCGACGCCGGAGGACCGCTTCGCCCAGGCCCAGATCTGCGCCGACGAGGCACATCAGGGCTTTATCGATTCGCGCCTGCTGCGCCAGTTCGGCCCCGAGGGCGAAGAGACGGCCGAGAAGCTCATGAATCTCAAACTCGGCGAGCATCCGCTCAAGGCGTTCAACGTGCCCTTCGAAAGCTGGGTCGACACCTGCGGCTTCTGTTTCCTGCTCGACAATGTCGCCTGGTATCACCTGCGCGCGCTCGAGGGCTGCTCGTATGCGCCGCTTGCCCGCGAGATGACCTCGATGGTTCACGAGGAGCGCTTCCACGCCTCCTTCGGCGCCCGGCGCATCAAGGATGTCGTGCAGAACCCGAAATACGCCGCGCTTTGCAAGGCGACCCCCGAAGACGCGCAGGCCACCGTCGACAAATGGTATCCGCACGCGCTCGATACCTTCGGCGCCAAGGACTCGAAAATCTCCGAGCTCGCGGTAAAATACGGCATCCGCAAATGGGGCAACGAGGAGCTGCGCGGCATGTGGAAGACCGACCTCGACGCCCAGATCGAGAAGATCGGCCTCAAGGTCCCGGAAGCCGAGGCCGGCCGCAGCATTCACTGACAAAGCGCAAGCGGAGCTCCGGCAAGCCATGTCCGAAACCGACGGTCTTGGACGCATCGACGGCGGCTGCCATTGCGGCAATATCCGTTTCGCGTTCTTTCGCCCGCCCTGGGGCGATACGATCCCGACACGCGCCTGCGGCTGTTCGTTCTGCGTCAAACATGGCGGCGCCTACACATCGCATCCGGGCGGCCGGATCGAGATTGAGATCGCCGATCAGGGCCGTGTTGAGCGGTACCGGTTCGGCACCGGCACGGCCGACTTCCTGATCTGCCGGACCTGCGGCGTTGTCCCCGTCGTGACCAGCGCCATCGACGGAACGCTCTACGCCGTGGTCAGCGTGCGCGCGTTCGAGGGCATCGACCCGTCGGTGTTCGACACCTCGGCGGCCGATTTCGACGGGGAGGGGACCGATGACCGCCTGGAACGCCGCAAGCGGAGCTGGATCGGGACCGTGACGGGAAACCTTGGCAGCACATGAGCCGGACGGCAGGCCCGGCGAGGCATCGCTAGATCAAGATCGTCTCAGATCGCAGCGATCTGAGACGTGAATCTTGATCTATCTCATATATTTAGAGCACGATTCACGCGTCACGTTAGATCACTGTGACGCGATCGTGCTCTAGGCGTCTGAGGGACATCCTCCCGCCTCGCGACAGCACACGAGACATATGGGTCTTCGAGAATGTGGGTCTTCGGCTACGGCTCGCTGATGTGGAATCCGGGCTTCGAGTACGAGCTGCGCGCGGCAGCTCTGTTGCGCGGCTATCACCGGGCGTTTTGTATCGTCTCGCACCGTCACCGCGGCACCAAGGAGATCCCCGGTCTGGTCCTCGGCCTGGCGCCGGGCGGGTCCTGCCTCGGCCGCGCCTATCGGGTGGCCGACGAAAAGGTCGATGACGTCATGGCCTATCTCGATGACCGAGAGATGCCCGACTACGTCTACCTGCCCCGCCGCGTGCCGGTGCGGCTCTATGATGAGGCGGGCCGGTTGGGCGGCCGTGTGTCGGCTCACACCTATGTCGCCGATGTGCGCCAGACCGACCGCTGCCTGACCAGGCTCACCTTGGAAGAAACCGCCGTTTTCATCCGCCGCGCCCACGGCCAGCGCGGGCCCAACACGGAGTACCTCGCCAACACCATCGCGCATTTGGACGAGCTGGGTATCAAGGAAGGGCGGCTCCACGCGCTGCAAGCGATCGTGCAGCGGGGCGGATAACGGCGCTGCGTTGATCTCGTTCGGCCACGAAAAAGGGCCCGTCCTTAAAGGACGGGCCCTCTATCTGCCTTAGGACGGCGGGTGTTAGCCCACGATCTGAAGGTTCTCAGCTGCTTCCTTGCCATTCTTGCCAGGCTGCAACTCGTATTCCACCTTCTGGCCTTCGGCTAGGCCCTGCAGGCCTGCACGCTCCACAGCGGAGATATGGACAAAGGCGTCCTTGTCTCCCTGCTCAGGGGTGATGAAGCCGAAGCCTCGGATCGGGTCGAACCACTTTACGGTTCCTGTCTGCATGTTCTGTATTCTCCAAACGGTTAAAAGCCGCCGGGCGGACATCGCCCGAACGGTTGATCAGTTTCTGAAATTTCCAGGTGCAAAAAGACGTGTCTCAAAACAACGCAACACAAGACGCCTAGGACTTCGGTCACTGACAGTCACTATATGGACCGTGAATGTGGCGGATGCAAGACGGACAGGCGATCGGGCGGCGATTGGCCTACCCCCTCACGAGCACTTGGAATACCCGCAGCTTGTGCAAACGTCGCAGTTTTCCTGGCGGATCAGCCCGTAAGTGCCGCATTTCGGGCAGCCGCGCATGGCCACATGGCCGCCGCCCCGCGCGCCGCTCTCGCCCGCGCCCATCACCGCCTTTTCCTCGACGATCGCCTGCGCCGCCTCATGCGGGACGGGCAGGAAGCCGATATCGATCAAATGGGTCTCGATCACCCCGCCGATCGCGGCCAACAGCGAGGGCACATACTTCTTGCCCATCCACTGTCCGCCGCGCGGATCGAAGACGGCCTTGAGCTCGTCGACCACGAAGGAGACGTCGCCGCCGCGCCGGAAGACCGCCGAGATCATCCGCGTCAGGGCCACCGTCCAGGCGTAGTGCTCCATGTTCTTGGAGTTGATGAAGACCTCGAAGGGCCGTCGGCGTCCGTCCTGGACCACGTCGTTGATGGTGATGTAGATGGCGTGGTCGCTCTCCGGCCAGTGGATCTTGTAGGTCTTGCCGGGCAGCTCCTCGGGGCGCGAGAGCGGCTGGGTCATATAGACGACGCCGGTCTCGTACTCGTCGCGCGCTTTCGGTATGGGCGCCGTGAGCGGCAGCTCGGCCTGTTTTGCCGCCTCGTTGTTGCCATCGCTCGTACGGCCCCGCTCGAGCACTGCGCCGGTTACCGCGTTGGGCCGGTAGGTCGTGCAGCCCTTGCAGCCGAGCTCGTAGGCCTGAAGGTAGATGTCCTTGAAATCCTCGAATGAGATGTCCTCGGGCAGGTTGATGGTCTTCGAGATCGAGGCGTCGACATATTTCTGCACCGCCGCCTGCATGACGACATGGTCGGCGGGCGCAAGGCTCTGCGCGTCGACGAAGGCATCGGGCAGCGGTGCGTTTGCCCCCTTCAGCCGCCGGTAGAGGCGGAAAGCATGGTCGCTCACCTCCTCCTCGCGGCGGGCGCCGTCCGGCATCAACACATTGCGCGTGTAGTTGAAGCTGAAGATCGGCTCGAGCCCGGAGGAGACATTATCGGCGAAGATCGAGATGGTGCCGGTGGGCGCTACCGAGGTCAGCAGCGCGTTCCTGATCCCGTGCTCGGCGATCGCCGCGCGCACGTCGTCGTCGAGCGCCGAGATGGTCGGCCCCGCGAGGTACTTGTTCTTATCGAAGAGCGGGAAGGCGCCTTTCTCGGCCGCGAGTTCGGCCGAGGCAAGGTAGGCGGCGCGCTGGATCGCGCTCATCCATTGCTCGGTCAGTGCCACCGCGTCCTTGCCGCCATAGCGCGCGCCGCACATGATCAGCGCATTCGCCAGCCCCGTCACCCCGAGCCCGATGCGCCGCTTGGCTTCCGCCTCGCGCCTCTGGGCTTCGAGCGGGAAGCGCGAGATGTCGATCGCATTGTCGAGCATCCGCACCGCCAGCGGCACGATCGCCTCAAGCGCCTCCATGTCGAGGGCCGCGTTGGGCTCGAACGGATCGGTGACCAGCCGCGCCAGGTTGACCGAGCCGAGCAGGCACGCTCCATATGGCGGCAGCGGTTGCTCGCCGCACGGATTGGTGGCGCGGATATCCTCTGCGTAATAAAGCGGGTTGCGCTGGTTGATGCGGTCGATGAAGATCACGCCGGGCTCGGCGTAGGCGTAGGTCGAGCGCATGATCCCGTCCCACAGCTCGCGCGCCTGCACGGTGCGGTAAGTCGTGCCGTTGAAGGTGAGCGCCCAGGGTGCGTCTTCCTTGACCGCCTGCATGAAGGCGTCGCTCACCAGCACCGAGAGGTTGAACATGCGTAGCCGCCCGGGCTCGCGCTTGGCCTCGATGAAGGCTTCGATGTCAGGATGGTCGCAGGCCAGCGTCGCCATCATGGCGCCGCGCCGGTAGCCCGCGCTCATGATGGTGCGGCACATCGCGTCCCACACATCCATGAAGGAGAGCGGGCCCGAAGCGTCGGCGCCGACGCCCTTCACCGGCGCGCCGCCCGGTCTGAGCGTGGAAAAATCGTAACCGATGCCGCCGCCCTGCTGCATGGTCAGCGCGGCTTCCTTCAGATGCTCGAAGATGCCGGCCATGTCGTCCGGAACGGTGCCCATGACGAAGCAGTTGAAGAGCGTGACATTGCGCCCGCTGCCCGCGCCCGCGACGATGCGGCCGGCCGGCAGGAAGCGGAAATCCTCCATCGCGCCATAGAAGCGCTCGGCCCAGACGTCCGCCTCGTCCTCTGGCTCGGCCAGTGCGCGCGCAACCCGCCGCCAGGTATCTTCAACCGTTTTGTCCACAGGGGCGCCATCGGCCCCTTTGAGGCGGTATTTCATGTCCCAGATCTGTTGGGAGATGGTGGCAAGCGGGGTCATCGGCGGCCTCAGTCGATGGGTGCGGCCCGTCGCACCTGGAGGATTTTTAGTCTGCGTTGGGGAATTCTTCTTAAGCCCATGATGTACATGGAAAATCCCTACTAAATATAGCTTGTAATCTAGCCCCGGTCAAGGAAAGTTCTCAGTTTGTTTCCCACAGGGTGGGGCACAGTGAAACGGCCTCCAAGTCCTTGCCCTCATTGCCGAAGTCTCCTTGTGCCCGCCATTCACATGAGCGCGCGTACACTATCCACAACTTTGCGCACATGCAGTTTATGGGCCGCTTTTGCCGAGCTGCGCCCGCGCCTCCTGCGCCAGCGCCTCGGCGGCATCCTCGATCCGCTGTTTGAGCAAGACCATGAATTCCTTGCGGTCGAGCCCCGGGGCGATCGGCTCTAGCAGCGCGAAGACGATCGTGCCGGGCTGCTTGATGAAGGCGCGTCGGCCCCAGAAATACCCCGAATTGAGCGCAACCGGCACGACCGGAAGGCCAAGATCGAGATAGAGGGCGGCGATCCCCGAGTGATAGTACCGGCGCCCGCCCGGTGCGACGCGGGTACCCTCGGGCATCACCACGATCGACCGGCCTTCCGCGGCGGTCGCCCGTGCCTTGCGCAGCATCTTGCGCAGCGCACCGGCGCCGGCACCGCGATCGATCGGGATCATCGCGGCCCGCCACAGGTACCAGCCATAGATCGGAATGCGCAGCAGCTCGCGCTTGAAAACTCCGGCGAAGCGGGGGATCAGCAGCGCAAAGGCAATCGTCTCCCACGCCGATTGGTGTTTGACCGCATAGATGACCGGGCCGTTGGGCAGCCGATCCGCGCCGCGCACCTCGTGGCGCAATCCGACCAGCACGGCCAAAAGCCCGAGCACACCACGTGCCCAGAACCGGCTGACAGCGAAGGTCGCCCCGCGCGGCAGCAGCAACGCCGGCAGGCAGCCGATCGTAACGATCGCGGTCCAGGCGATGAAGGCGACATTGAAGGCGAGCGAACGCAGGAACAGCATTGGCGTGTGGGCGCTTTCAGCTCAGCGCGAGCCCGCGCTCGCGCCTGTGCCGGTGAGCGCGACGAGGTATTTGTTGTACTCGCCAATCACGACCGTGATCGCGCGGCGGCTGTGCCACCAGCGGCCGGGATTGACCGGTCGCGGAAAGACCGGGTTCGCGATGATCGTCACGGCGGGCAGCGCGCGGCGGAATTCCACCAGGCTGCGCCGCATGTGATAGTTGGCGGTCACCAGACGCAGCGAGCGAAATTTGCGCGCCCGCATCCAGGCGGCGCTCTCGGTGGCGTTGCCGCGGGTATCGGCGGCGCGCTTGCCGAGCACCACGAAGCGTGCGATCCGCGCATCCTCCACGCCGGCGACCCGCATCAATTCCTTCTTGCGCACGCCGGGATTGACGCCTGAGACGAACAGCCATTTGGCATAGCCGTTCGACAGCAGACGCACGCCCTCGGCCAGCCGGTCCTCGCCGCCGGTCAGCACCACGATCACCTGGGTCGGGCGCCGATCGGATGTAGGTGTGTCTGCCATCGTGACGGCGAACCAGACAAGGCCGCCCAGCCAGACGCAGCCGACCAGAAATACGGTCAGCAGCAACGCCCCGACGATCCGCCCGATCCGCCTCATACCCCGATCCCGGCTCGCGCCGACAAGAGCGCATCGACCGCTGCCCACAAATCCTCGTAGACGGCCACCGGCAGCAGCTCGGCAGACAGACCCACGGCCTGCGTCGCCGCGCCTTTTCCAGTGCGAACCAGCACGCGCGGGCACCCTGCCGCCGCGGCGGCTTTGAGATCGGACATCCCGTCGCCGATCATCGGCGTGTCGCACGGAGCGGCGCCGAACCGGCTCAGTGCCTCGCGCAGCATGCCGGGGCCGGGCTTGCGCCGGTCGCTTGCTCCGGTTGGTGCATCGGGCGCAACGAAGACCGCATCGAGCCGCGCGCCGGCGCGTGCGAGCTCGCCGTGGAGCTTGGCATGAATGTGTTCCAGCATCGCCTGCTCGATGATACCGCGGCCGACGACCGACTGGTTTGTCGTCAGCGCCACATGGATGCGGGCGGCGTTCAGACGCGCAACCGCTTCCGCGGCACGCGGGATCATCCTCAGCTCGTCAGGGGTTTTGACGGCGTCCGGGCGGTCCTCGTTCAACACGCCGTCCCTGTCGATCAAAACCAATGCCATGGCCGTCAGAGCCTTCGTGCCAGCGAACGGAGCACGGTGAACCGCGCGGCCGCCATGGCGATGAGCGCGGCGCCGGGCGCCAATGCCGCCAGCGCCGTCCAATGCAATGGGCCAAAACGGACCTGGTTCAGCCCAAACAGCTCGACCCCGCCGAACAGCTTGCCCATCGCCAGCAGACTGGCGATCGCCGCCCCCAGCCCGACAACGCCGCCCATCAGCGCCTGCATGAAGGCGCGGCGTTGGAATTGCACGGCGATATAGGTGTCGCGGGCGCCAATGAGGTGCAGGATCTCGATCGCGCGTTTGTGGACGGCAAGGCCGGCGCGGGCGGCGAAGACGACGGCGAGGGCGGCCGCGGCGGCCGCCAGCATCAGCACAAGGAGAGCCACCGTCTCCAGCGATCCGGCCAGCCCGAGCAGTCGGCTGAGCCAGCGGCGATGATCGTCGAGCTCGGCGCCCGGAACGGCCTTGCGCAGGCGCGCCGCGAGCGCATTCGGATCGAGTTTGGCGCCGCGCCGCAGGCTCACATCTATCAGCCGCGGCACTGGAATTTCTGCTGCCGCCGCGCCCGCGCCGAGCCAGGGTTTCAACAGGGCGCGCGATGCCGTCTCGTCAAGCGCGCGGGCGGCGGCAATGTGCGGGTCGGCGCGGAGCAGCGTGAGCGCTTTCTCCAGATCCTTCGCGGTCGCGGCGGCTCCGGCCGGATTGGGCATGATGTGGACAGTCATCGTGCCGCGCAGCCCTTCGGTCCAGCCGCCGACCGCGCTTGCGACCAGCATCGCGCCCGCCAGCGCCAGCGCGGCCATATATACCATCACCGCGATCACGTACGGCACGAAGCGGCTTGCGGCGTCGTGCCGGAGCGGTAGATCGGCAGTCTCCTTCGCCATCGCTCGGAACCCTTAGGCGGGCGGCAACAGGGACGTCTCGCCAGCCTGCAGATCGAGCCGCGGATGGGCGAAGCTGGACACAAGCTTATCGTTGTGCGTGGCGACGAGTACGGTGGTTCCCATCTTGTTCAACTCCTCGAACAAATACAAGATTCGCATTGCCACCGCGTCGTCGACGCTGCCGGTCGGCTCATCGGCCAGCAGCAAATTCGGCTTGCCGATCACCGCGCGCGCGATGGCCACGCGTTGCTGCTCGCCGCCGGACAGCGTCGCCGGCTTGGCGTGGATCTGCTCGCCGAGACCGACCCAACGCAGCATCTCCGCGACGTGCTCGCGCACCTGCTCTAACCGCGCACCCGCCACGATCAGCGCAAGGGCGACGTTTTCCAGCGCACTTAGATGGTCTATCAGTCGGAAGTCCTGAAACACCACGCCGATGCGTCGCCGGATCGCCGGCAATTCGCCGCGCGGCGTCGACGCGATGTCGCGGCCGAAGATCTCGATCCGCCCATGCGAGGGCAGGTGGTCGAGATAGAGCAACTTCAAAAGCGAGGATTTCCCGGCGCCGCTCGGCCCGGTCAGGAAATGAAACGAGCGCGGCGGCAGCGCGAACGACACGTCGCGAAGGATCTCTGGCCCGGCTCCGTAACGCATGCCGACATGCTCGAACCGGACGATGGCAGCTCCCGCCTGGTCTGCCGGCGCGGCCGGTCCGGGCGGCTCGGTCGTTGCTGGGCTCTCCATAACAGTTACCACTTGGGATTTGCATTCGGGCGCAGCGACCGCGCTCATGTGTTCGTCTAAGCTTGTACTGTGAGTCTCAAGACTTTATAAGGTGACACCCCCGCAAGCTTATAAGTATTTTTATGATTATTACTTGCCCGAGCTGTGACAGCCGTTTCGAGGTGCCGACCGCTGCGTTGGGCACGGAAGGGCGGCAGGTCCGCTGCAGCAGTTGCCAGAACGCCTGGCACCAGATACCGATGGACGAAGCGCCGCCTGCGCCCGATGAGGTTGCTTTCGAGGACGCCGCACCGGAGCCGGACAGGGCCGAGACACCTGAGCTTGCCGCGGCGCCCGAGCCGAAGATGGAACGCGAAAAAAAGCCGCGTCGCGCGGCGAGCCGGTTGTCGCGTGCCGCGGTTTGGTTCGCTTTTGTATTCCTGGTGGGGGCAATCCTTGGCGGCGCCTACCAGTTCCGCCAGGTTGTCGTCGATGAATGGCCTGCGGCGACCGGCGTCTACGAAGCGGTCGGCATACCGGTTGTCCCACCGCCAGGTTACAGTTTCAATATTGCGCGTGAAAAACTTCAGCTTGAGTTCCAGGGCGATGGCGTCGGCCGCCGGCTGGTGGTGCGGGGCGAGATCAGAAATATTTCCAGCCGGCCACGCCCGACACCTCGGATCATGGTGTTTCTGCAGAACGACGCCAACAAGGAACTGAAGCGGCACGATTTCCCTGTCGGCCAGGATACCGTTGCACCTGGCGAGAGCGCCAAGTTCACGACGCGCATCGACAATCCGCCCGTCGCTGCCACCAAGATCCGCCTCAGCATGCGATATCCGGTGGCGCGCGGATCTGGCGCCGACCGGCGGGCCCGGCCTTTCAAGGTCAAGAAGTAGCGTTAACGGACATTAACGATTTGTTTAGTGGGCCCGCCATAGGGTCTGCGAGTGCCTGACCGCAGCGGAGCGCGATGCGGGCGCTCCGATGGACGGTGCTGATCGCCATGATCGACCCTGTCCATGATTGTATTGGGACTTGCTGCCTGGATTGGGCCTTCGGGCCAGATTATGGGACTGGGCAGCGGTGCAGGCGTCGGGACTGGGCAATGGCAAGAATTCTAATTGCAGAGGACGAACTGGCGGTCCGCGAGTTCGTGACCCGCGCACTCGTGCATCATGGCCACGAGGTGACGGCGGTCGATGATGGACTAAAGGCCTTGGAGGCCATCAGCGCCGACGCGTTCGATCTCCTGGTCACGGATATCGTGATGCCGGGGCTCGACGGGATCGCGCTTGCGCTCAAGCTGGCTAAGGACCGCCCGGAGCTCTCAATCCTGATGATGTCGGGCTATGCCGCCGAACGCCAGCGCGCGCACAATCTGGAGGCCTTGATACACAAGATCGTCGCCAAGCCCTTCACGCTGGCGCAGATCTGCACCGCGGTCGACGAGGTGCTCGCGGCCTAGATTGGCTCTGTGTGGCCAAGCCCGATTGCGTTCGAACAAAGTCTCCGATCAACTCGATGCGTCATTTCGACCGCGGGAGCGTAGGCGACTAAGCGGAGAAATCCGGCCTGGGGCTGTACCCACATAGCGGCCTGATTTCCCCTCGCTGAAACGCGCTCGAAATGACAAGCGCAACGGAACGGCGCGCGTCCCTAAAACTGCCGCAGCAGGCGGTCGATGTACTCGCGCTCGATCTTCGGGCGCTCGCGTTCGCCGGCACGCCGGCGCAGTTCCTCGATGATTTCGCGGGCGCGCTGAACTTCCGTCTCCTTGGGGATCTTGACCGTGCTGGTGTCAGCTCCGCCCGAGCCGTCGCGCGGCCGGCCGAAGGGATCACGCCGGTCGCCGCGTCGCCAGGCCGGCCGGCTGCGCATGATGCCCATCCGGTTGCCAAAGCGCCGCATGAGACGCTGCATCGCCTGACGGCCGCCCTGGCGGAGATGATCCAGCGCGCGGCCTTGGCGTGGCACCGCACCGCGCGGATCGCCCTGACGCAAGGCATTGCCGGCGCCCCGCATCTCCCGTTCGGCGCGGCCGAACTGGCCGGGAATGCGTCCCAGCATTTCGTCGAGCCGGCGCATGATCGAGCCCAGACCCCGGCGCAACGCCTCCTGCTCGCGGGCGAATTGCTGGCCCTGTCCGCGCTGGCCTTGTTTTCCCTGCTGACCCTGTTGCCCCTGCCGGCCTTGCTGTCCGCGCCGCTGGCCTTGTCGGAAGGTTTGGTCCATCAGCCCCTGCTGGCGCTGGATCAACCCTTGCAGGTCACGCATGATCTTCGCCGCGGGATGCTGGCCTTGGCGGCTTTGCGGATTGCGGGCCATGTTGCGCAGGTTCTGCAACATGCGCTGCAGCGCCTGGAGCATCTGCTGCGCGGCCTGTTTGTTGCCGGACCGCGCCAGGTCGCGCAGCCGCTTCAGCATCTGCTGCAGGTCGCGGCGCTCGAGGAGCATGGCATTGCGGTCGAGCGGCATCTCATTGTTACGGTACTTTTCTGGATTCTTGCGCATGTCCTCGGCGAGCTGGCGCAACATCTTGTCGATGGCTTTTTGCAGCTCGTCGATCCGCTTCTGCAGCTCCTTGTCTCCTAGGCGATCCTTGTTCAGCGTCTCCTGGAGCGCCCGCTCGGCGGCTCGCAGGTCGCGCTCGGCGAGCGACATCCGCCCGTCCTCGATGCGCAGCGCCGTGTCCCAGAGCAGGCGCGCGACCTCGTCGATCGCCTTCTTCGATTTGTCGAGGAAAAGGCGCCCGCGGGCCATGCGCATCGCCATGAAGGCCGCGATATCGTTGTTGTAGCGACCGGGCCGGGCCGAAAGATCGCCGACGATTTCCGCGACGGCCTGCCGGCTCGACGGATCGCGCAGCAGGTCTTTACGGGCTTCAGCAAGGGCGCGGGCCACGGGATGCTTGAACGTGCGTTCCGGCAAGATCATGGTGATCAGCGCGCTTTTGCCCTTTTGGCCGATCGCATCGACGGCCTCCAGCTCAATGGTGACTTTCAATCCCGACCACTGATGGGCGGTCAGGTCGTGGAAGCTTGTTCCCTTGATCGCCTTGCGCACGCCGCCGGCGGGAAGCTTCAGGACCATCGGCTTGGCGTCCTTGGGCGCGTCCTTGTCGGCACGCTTTATGGTGGCGCGTAGGGTCTGAATGCCATGGTCGTCGCGGGCATCGTAGTCGATACGCAAGGCGCCGCGCGGCGTCGGCCCGGGCCGCTTGCCAAAATCGATGCGGGGCGGCGTGTCGCGCACAACGTTGATAGCCCAGCGGCCGAGTTCGCGGCCGCGCTGGCTGACGATCAGGCGGGTCGTCGCCTCAAGCTTTCCTTCGGCCTGATAGCTCGTGCCCGCCATCGATTTGAAGGCCAGCTTGCCGCGTCCCAGCCGCAGGCTCGGCTCGCCGCGCCCGCCCTGGACCCGCACCAGCAGCTTGGTACCGGAGGGTACGGTGATCGGCTCGACGAGGGTTCTCTTGACCGTCAGGAAGCGCGGCGCCTGGCGGGTGTAGCGCGGCGGGGTGAGCCAGACCTCGAGCGTCGATGGCCCCGCGGCGGCGGCCGCCGTCAGATCGGGTGTGCCGGCGCGCAGCAATCGGTTCCAGCCATCGCCCCAGGAGGACACGACCGCTGCGACCAGCAACACCGCGAGCGCGCCGCGCAAGGCCAACGGGTCGCGCCGGGCGAGGCCCGGCGAGGGAAAGCCCGCGCGCAGGCTGCCGAGCTTTTCCAGCAATCGCTGGCGGTGCGCTTCCCACAAGGCGCGCGCGCCTGGATCGTCGGCCCCCGTCGCCTGGCTGTCCTGAAGCTGCTCCAGCGGGCGATGCCGCAACTCGGACGCGAGCTCGATGCGGCGGCGCGCCTCGTCTTTGGAAGGCAGGCGGAACTCGCGGAAGCCGCGCCATGCGGCATAGGCAAAGCCGAATACAAACCCCATTAGCGCGATTATGTGCAGCCAGCCGGGCAGGGCGGGCAATACATCGGACAAGGCCACGGCAATGAACAAACCTGCGACCAGAACGCCGGGCCAGGCCGATCGCCATATTTGCTCCCAGCCCAGCGCGGCCCAGGCGCTGGCGAGACGCCCGCGCAATTTCGGTGTGCGGGATTCGGCGGAACGTGAACGTCCGGCCTTGTCTGCCATCAACCAGTTCCTCTCGATACGCCGACCGCGAGAGCAGCAGCCTTGGAAACAGGTGCGCTGCCGTGCCGCGCGGGCTTGTCGATCCAGTCTGGAATAATATCCTGGCCCAGCATTTCGTCATAAGTTTGACGCGGTCGCACGACGGCGAAGCAGGCACCATCGACCAACACTTCAGGCACCAGCAACCGTGCATTGTAAGTCGAAGCCATAACCGCACCGTACGCGCCTGCTGAACAGATCGCAAGCAAATCGCCTGCTTCCACGGGCGTCAGCGGGCGTTCGGCGGCGAAAATATCGCCCGATTCGCAGACCGGCCCGACGATGTCGACCGGCTGCGTCTTGGCGTCGCGCGCAGGTTCGGCAACCGGCACGATGATGTGCGAGGCGCCATAGAGCGCCGGCCGCTTAAGGTCGTTCATGGCGGCGTCGGCAATGATGAAGCGGCGGCTTGCGCCCTCCTTGACCAGAATGATCCGGGTCAACAGCACGCCGGCATTGCCGACCAGCGAGCGGCCCGGCTCAAATGTGAGCGCGCAATCGAGCTTGCCGACGGTTTCGCGGACCACGGCGGCGTAGTCGGCAAGGCTCGGGGCCGGCCCGTCGTCATAGGCAATGCCGAGGCCGCCGCCGAGATCGAGGCGGTCGACCTTGTGGCCCGCCGCGCGGAGCGTACCGACCAGATAGGCGACTGTCTTGAAGGCGCGTTCGAACGGCTCGACCTCGGTGAGCTGCGAGCCGATATGGACCGCCAGCCCGTCGGGCACCAGGCCGTCCAGCGCCTCGGCGCGGGCATAGGCGGCGATGACGCGCCCCAGATCGATGCCGAATTTGTTTTCCTTGCGCCCGGTGGAAATCTTCTCATGGGTGCGTGCATCGACGTCGGGATTGATGCGCAGCGAGACGCGGGCTGTGATGCCGACACGGCTCGCCGCCGCGCTCAGCATTTCCAGCTCGGGCTCCGATTCCACGTTGATCTGCGTAACCCCGGCGGACAGCGCCGCCTCCAGCTCGCCCGCCGTCTTGCCAACGCCGGAAAAGATGATCTTCTCCGCCGGCACGCCGGCTTTCAACGCCTTGCGGAACTCGCCCTCGGAGACCACGTCGGCGCCGGCGCCCAATGCCGCGAAGGTCCCTATCACGGCGAGGTTGCCGTTCGCCTTGACCGCGTAGCAGATCTGCGCGTCGAGGCCGTCGAAGGCTTGTGCGTATGCGGTATACGAGCGCCGCATGCTGGCGCTCGAATAGCAATAGACCGGCGTGCCGACGGCTTCCGCGATGGCGTCGAGCGCCACCGACTCGGCATGCAGCCGGCCCTTGTGGTAGTGGAAATCCGGGCTATTCGCGAAAGTGGACATATGCTGTGTGGGGCTGCCTGGTGTTGTCCGGCTTCGAACTATTGGCGCGGATAATCATGCGGATAGCTGTCGCCCTGGCCTTTTGGCAAGGTCGGCGGTCCCGACTTGCCGCAGGCGGCGAGCGGGCCCAGCAGCGCCAGCGCGGCGAGTGCAATGCGCAGAAAGCTGATCATAGAAAGTGCTCCTTTGCCGCCACCACGGCGGCTTTCACGTTCTCCGGAGCCGTACCGCCGAAGCTGGTGCGGCTGGCAACCGATTTCTCCACCGACAATACCTCGAAAACCTCGTCGGTGATGCGCGGATCGACGTCCTGCATCGCTTTAAGGTCGAGCGCTTCCAAACCGCAGCCGCGCGCCTCGGCAAGCTTGACGATGCGGCCGGTCACGTGATGCGCCTCGCGGAAGGGCAGGCCCGGGCCGCGCACCAGCCAATCGGCGAGATCGGTCGCGGTGGAATAGCCGCCGGCCGCGGCGGCGCGCATGGCCTCGGCGTTGACGCGCAGATCACCGACCATGCCCGCCATCGCCGCCAGCATCAGCTCCAGCGTGTCGGCGGCGTCGAAGATGGGCTCCTTGTCCTCCTGCATGTCCTTCGAGTATGCGAGCGGCAGGCCCTTGAGGACCACGAGCAGGCCGGAGAGCGCGCCGATGAGGCGTCCGGACTTGGCGCGTACGAGTTCGGCCGCGTCGGGGTTGCGCTTCTGCGGCATGATCGAGCTGCCGGTGGAAAACGCGTCCGACAGCGAGACGAAGGCGAAGGGCGCCGTCGACCAGATCACGATCTCCTCGGCGAAGCGCGAAAGATGCACCGCGGCGATCGCGGCAAGGCCAAGATACTCCAGCGCGAAATCACGGTCGGCGACGGCGTCGAGCGAGTTTGCGGTGGGCCGGTCGAAGCCGAGCGCATCTGCCGTCGTCGCCCGGTCGATCGGAAATGACGTGCCGGCCAGCGCGGCCGCGCCGAGCGGGCTTTCGTTCATGCGCGCCCGGGCGTCGCGCACCCGGCCGCGATCGCGCCCGAACATCTCGACGTAAGCCAGCATGTGATGGCCGAAGGTCACGGGCTGGGCGGTTTGCAAATGGGTGAAGCCCGGCATGATCGTGCCCGCATGGGCTTCGGCCTTGGCGATCAGCGCTGCTTGCAGCGCCTTCATGGCGTGATCGAGCCGGTCGAGCGCGTCGCGCACCCATAATTTCAGGTCGGTCGCGACCTGGTCGTTGCGCGAGCGGGCGGTATGCAGGCGTCCGGCGGGCTCGCCGATCAGCTCGGCAAGCCGTGCCTCGACATTCATGTGAATGTCTTCCAGCGCCGTCTTGAACGTGAACTTTCCTGACTCGATTTCGCCCAGGATCGTGTCTAGACCTTGGGCGATTGCATCGCCATCTTCTGTCGAGATGATGCCGCACGCCGCCAGCATCGCCGCATGGGCCTTCGAGCCGGCGATATCCTGGGCGTATAGGCGCTGGTCGAAGCCGATGGAGGCGTTGATGCGCTCCATCAAATCGTCGGGAGCGGCCTCGAACCGGCCTCCCCACAGCGCATTTGCTGGCGCGCGCGATTGTTTGTTCGTCATGACCAGTTCGCCTTCACAGCCAGATCGCCTCTTAAGCAGGACCGGATCGAGAAATGCCAGGAAAACCTTCTAAACGGCTGAAGCAAATCGCAATTGCCGGCTTGCTAGCGATATGGGGAGGCATGGGGTTCGCGTCAAACCTCGCCGCCGACGACGGGCCGCCACGCTTCGACGGCACGATCGGGCAATTTACTCTGATCAAGCCGCTCCGGCCAGCACCGCAAATCCCGCTGACCGACGAAAAAGGCCGGACCGTCACCCTCGCCGATTTCAAGGGCAAGGTGGTGCTGGTCAATTTCTGGGCGACCTGGTGCGGGCCTTGCGTTCGCGAAATGCCCGCGCTCGACGCGCTGCAGGCAAAATTCGGCCGCGAAAAGTTTGTCATCGTCGCGGTCTCGCTCGACCGGCTCGGTTTTGCCAAGGTTACGCCCTTCCTGGAGCGCATCCGGGTCGAGCGGCTAACCGTGTTGCTTGACCGGAACCGCGCGCTCTACCGGAAGGTGGGCGGCCAGGGCCTGCCGACCACGCTGCTGCTCGACCACGAAGGCAAGGTTCGCGGCTATCTGGAGGGCCCGGCCGAATGGGACAGCAAGGCGGCCGAGGCGCTGGTACGTTACTACCTCGATGCGGCCAATCCGGTGAAGAAGGCCGAGGCGGGCGGGGCAAAGCGCTGAGCGCGGCTGTTCGCTTTCTCCGCGATCCGCTAGTTTGTGGGCATGCCAGCCGCCGCCGACGCTCATAAACGCCTCTACCACCTGTGCCCGCGTTCTGCCTGGCAGGCGGCGCAAGCCAGGGGCGCATATAATGGCGGCCGCGGTGCCGGCCCAGATGCCTTCATCCATCTGTCCACCGGCGATCAGGTCGCCGGCAGCGCGGCGCTTCATTTCGCCGGCGCGGACGATCTTCTCCTGCTGACGGTGGATCCCGACAGGCTCGGCCCGGGTCTGCGCTGGGAGGCCTCGCGCGGCGGTGCGTTGTTCCCGCATCTCTACGGCGATCTGCCGCTTAAGGCCGTGCTCGCGGTCGATCTGCTGCCGCTCGGCGCCGACGGCCGGCACGTCTTTCCGGATCTGAGCGACGGGGCCGCAGGCGCATGAACTTCTATCCCATCGCCAAGCCGTTCATCGGCCTCATCGGCCCCGAGACCGCGCATCGGCTCACCGTCCGCGCGCTCGCCGCCGGCCTCGGTCCCAAGGTTTCGCCGTCGGCTGATCCGATCCTGAAATCGACCCTCTGGGGCAGAGACTTCGCAAATCCGCTGGGGCTAGCCGCGGGCTTCGACAAGCATGGCGAGGTCATCGCCGAAAGCCTGGCGCTTGGCTTTGGTTTCGTGGAGATCGGCAGCATCACGCCGCGGCCCCAACCCGGCAACCCACGCCCGCGCCTCTTCCGGCTGACGCAGGACCGCGCCGTCATCAACCGCTACGGCTTCAACAGCGAAGGCATCGAGGCCGCGGCGCGGCGCTTGCGGGCCTATCGGGAGCGCAGCGATGGCGTGGGCATCGTCGGCGTCAATCTCGGCAAGAACAAGGGCGCCGCCGACGCCGCGGCGGACTACGCGCAAGGTGCGGCGGCGCTCGGCGGTCTGGCGGATTACATCGTCGTCAACGTTTCTTCGCCCAACACGCCGGGTTTGCGCGCGCTGCAGGGGCGGGACGAGCTTTCCGCGATCGTCGAGCGCGTCCGCGCGGCGCTGCCCGATCCGGCCCCGCCGCTTCTGGTCAAGCTTGCCCCCGACCTGACCGACCAGGACAAGCGCGAAATCGCGCAGGTCGCGCTCGAGGCGCCGGTAGATGGGCTCATCGTCGGCAACACGACGACAGCACGGCCGGCCGATCTTCGGAGCCGATATGCGGCGGAGGCCGGTGGCCTTTCCGGCCGTCCGCTGATGGCGCCGTCTACCGCATTGCTCGCCGAGATCCACACCCTGACCGGCGGCACGCTGCCCATCATCGGCGTTGGCGGCGTCGTCTCGGCAGAGGACGCCTACGCAAAGATCCGCGCCGGCGCCTCGCTGGTACAGCTCTACACGGCGTTGGTCTTCGAGGGGCCGGGCCTTGTCCCCGCCATTGTGCAGGGGCTTGCCGATCTGCTGCGCGGTGACGGGTTCGGATCGGTGGTTGAAGCGGTTGGAGCCGGCGAACCGGTGCGGTGATCAGCCGGTCTGGCGCCCGTTCGGGCCATCTTTGCCTTTGGTTAACTCTATCTCAAGACTGCCGCGCCAGACTGGCCCGCTAACACCCCGTGGGAACAGAATTCGGGCCGGATTTCGTTGACCCTTCACAGCGTCCTGATCGTCTTTTATCTGGCGGCGGCGGCAGCCGCGGCGCATTACCTGCCGGCCACGCTCCCCAAGCTGGCCGCTCCGGCGGGCCTTGTCTGGGCGTCCGTCGCCCTGGCGCTTTTCGCCATTGGGCACGCCACTTTCGCGGTGCTGCGCCACCGGCGCGCCATGGGCCGCGAGGTCAAGGCGCTTCAGGCATCCCACGGCAAGGTCATGAAAGAGCTCGGCTATGCGCGGGCCGAGGTTGTGCAGATCCACGATGCGCTCATTGCCGCGAGTGACGCCAAGGGCGGCGCGCCCCAACTCCGCGACGTCGCCAACGAGGTGCAAACACTGCGCCGCGAAATCGAACGCCTGCACGAGCCTGAGCCGAGGTCAGAGGAGGACAGCGCCGACCGCACCGTCACACCGATGGCGCCCGACGATCTGGCCATGCTCGACGATGCGGCGATCCTCGATATCGTGCGCGAGGCGATCGATACCGACCGGGTCGACCTCTACCTTCAGCCGATCGTCAGCCTGCCTCAGCGCAAGCATCGGTTTTACGAATGCTTCTCGCGGATCCGCGACCGCGACGACAATATGATCGGCCCGGAGGCCTATCTGGCGATCGCCGAGCGCGAGGGTCTGATCGCCGCCATCGACAACATCCTCCTCATTCGCTGCGTTCAACTCGTGCGCAAAGTGCAGAAGCGCCGACGCAATGTCGGTTTCTTCGTCAATATCTCGCCGCACACGCTGGCAGACGGGAAGTTCTTCGCCGAGTTCGTTCTCTTCATGCAGGAAAACAAGGAGCTGGCACCGAACCTCATCTTTGAGTTTGCGCAAGCCGACATCATCGACCTTCCCGCGGAGACGGCCGGGCGATTGCATCAGCTGGGCGAACTGGGCTTCCGCTTTTCGCTCGACCGGGTCAGGCGCCTGGACCTCAACTACGCTGAGCTCTCGCGGCGCTATATCCGTTATCTCAAGGTCGAAAGCGCCGCCCTGATCGCCTGGCAGAAAGAGGCGTATAGCGACGAAGGCCCCACGGGCTTCAAGTCTTCGCTCGATCGCTACGCCATCGACATCGTCGTGGAGCGCCTGGAGGAAGAAGAGCAGCTCCGCGAGCTGCTCGACTACGGCATCGACTACGGCCAGGGCTATCTGTTCGGCGAGCCACGCCCGGCGCGTTAAACGCGCTTACACTCGATCTTTCGGGCCAAACTGTCGCCTTTGGGCAGACGAGCCTTCCCATCGCGCCGCTCGCGTGGCAAGAAGCCGCGGCCATGGCGAGCGACCCCGAATCCACACCGGATACCCCGGCGATATCAGAATCGGCTGATGCGCTGCCGATCGTTGACGGGCTTGCGAGCCTTGCCGGCGAGTATGACGGCTTCATCGTCGATCTTTGGGGCACGGTCCATAATGGCGTTGAGCCCTTGCCCGGAGCGGTCGACTGCCTGGAACGGCTGAAGGCGCTGGGCAAACCGGTGCTCATTCTTTCCAACGCCCCGCGCCGCGCGGGCGAGGTTGCCGAGCGCATGCGCGCGATGGGCATTTCCGACGCATGCTACGACGCGGTCTGCTCCTCGGGTGAGGCGGCGCATATGGCGCTGCGCGACCGCTCCGACCGGTTTCATGCCGGGCTCGGCCGCGCCTGCTTTTTGCTCGGACCGCCCGAAGATGACAGCGTCATTGCCGGGCTTGATTTTGAGCGTGTGGATTCGATCAAGACCGCGCATTTCATCCTCGCCATCGGCGCCTACCGGTCCCGCGATACGGCGCGCGATTATGACGGGTTGCTGGAAGGCGCCACCCAGCGCCGCCTGGCGATGGTCTGCGCCAATCCCGATCTGGAGGTGCTACGTGGCGGCGCGCGTGAGATCTGCGCCGGCGCCATCGCCGCCCGCTTTGAGATTTTCGGCGGCGAGGTTCGCTATCACGGCAAGCCGCATCCGCCGATTTACGCCGCGAGTCTGGCGCTCATGGGCTTGCGGAAGGACGCCCGCATCCTCAGCATCGGTGACGCGCTGCCGACCGACATCAAGGGCGCTAATGCTGCCGGCCTCGACGCACTGCTGATCACCGGCGGCATCCATGCCGAGACGCTGGGCATCGAAGCGGGCGAGACCCCCGACCCCGCCGCGCTCGACCGTCTCATGGCCGAACACGGCGCCCGCCCACGCGCGGCCGCTGCCGCGTTCCGCTGGTAGGGCGATCTGGCGCCGACCGGCCGGCGATCAGAGCACGCCGCGCGCGTCGATGCGCCAGATATCTCCGATAACGCCGTCGCGCACGACGTGGATGAAATCGTGCAGATTGACGGTGGGATCGCAATGCGGCGTCACCAACTCGACCTGCGCACCCAACGCCAGCGTCTCGCCGTCGCGCGCGAAGGCAACGCGGCCATGCTCGTCGCCGAAATAGGTATAGGTTGCGCCGGCGGGCGCGCCGCTGTGGAGCTCGGGCAGCGGGCCGTCGGTGGCGAAGCACTTGAAACCGCCATCGATGGTGACGAAGCCGGCAGCGTTGTTGCTGACCACGCTGTTGCGCATCGTCAGCGCGGTGGCGAAGGGCGCGGCGTTCTGGCCCTCGACGATCTCGACGAGGTTGTACTCCACGTCCATGAAAACGAAGCTGCCCGCCTGGTGCTGATTGATGACGCGCCGCTGGGCATCAATGCCGATCGTTCCGGTGCCGCCGCCGGTGACAATTTCTGGCGCGATGCCCGCATCGGTCAGGGCCGCGGCCATTGCCGCCAGCCGGTCGAGATGGGCGCCGTAAGCGGCGTTTCTGCCGGCGTAATCCGCGATGTGCTGGACTTGTCCGGAATAACCCTGCACGCCGCGAAACTCGAGCCCGTCGGCGGCGGCGATCGTGGCGGCGAGTTCGACCACTGCCTCGCCGCTCGCCGCCCCGGTCCGCTGCATGCCGATGTCGATATCGACCAGAACCGTGAGGGTCTTGCCGGCGGCCCGTGCGGCGTTCGCCAAAGCCTCGGCATTGTCCCGGTTGTCGACGACCGCCATCAGCCCGTCCACCTCGCCGTTCAGCCGTGCGAGACGTTCGATCTTGGAGGCGCCGACCACCGGCGAGGTGATCAGGACACCGGCGATGCCGCCAGCGACCATCGCTTCGGCCTCGCGCAATGTGGCGGTCGAAACACCAAGCGCGCCGGCCTCGATCTGCCGCTGGGCGATCGCCGAGCATTTATGGGTCTTCGCATGGGGCCGGATCGAGAGCCCGCTCGAGGTCAGGAATGCCGCCATGCGCGCGAGGTTGCGCTCGAACAGGTCCAGCCGCAGGATGAGTGCCGGCGTGGTAATCCGTGTGAGCCCATCGTGCTGGCCGATCAGCTCGGCATTCGGCCCAAGGCCGCGGTCGCGCATCATGGTCGCCGCTCCGTCCCGGCGCTGGCTTATTCGCGCATCTTGCGGCGGAGGTAATTCAGCAGATCGATCGGCGTCACCAGGCCGCGATAGGTGCCGTCATCGACGACCAGCGGCACGTAGCCCTCGTTCATGATCGGCAGCAAATCTTCCGGCCTGGCGGAGGAGGGGACCGTCTTGAGGTTGGTCGCCATTGCTTCGCGCACCGGATGGGCGAAATTCTCCTCCCGGTCCAGCACCGCAAACAAGATGTCGGTCTCGTTGATCACGCCGACGATCTTGCCGTCCTCTATCACCGGAAGTTGCGAGATATCGTGGAGGCGCATTCGGGTGTAAGCCGTCATCAGAGCGTCTTCGGGTCCGGCGGTGATGTCGGCCTGGTCGGCATGGCGGCGCACGATGAGGTCGCGCAGATTGCCGTAGGTCTGACGCTCCAGGAAACCCTGATCGATCATCCAATAGTCGTTGTACATCTTGGAGAGATACTTCATGCCGCTGTCGCAAACGAAGGTAACGACGCGTTTTTCCTCCGTCTGCTCATGGCAATATTTGAGCGCGCCGGCAATCAGCGTGCCCGTCGACGAGCCGCCCATGATGCCTTCCTTTTTCAGCAGCGCGCGGGCGGCGTGCAGGCTGTCCTCGTCGGAGATCATGTAGGTTTTGCCGATCAGCGACAGGTCGCCCACCGGCGGCAGCTCATCCTCGCCGATGCCCTCGACCAGCCATTGGCCGGCTTCCTGGAGCTCGCCGGTCTGGACGTAAGGGCCGACCATCGAGCCGATCGGATCGGCGAGGATCATCTCGATGTGCGGGGCGACCGTCTTGAAGTAGCGCCCCACGCCCGTGATCGTGCCCGCCGTGCCGATACCGCAGACGATGGCGTCGAGGTCATGGTCCATCTGCTCCCAGATCTCGGGGGCCGTGGTCTCCTCATGGGCGTCGGGATTGTGGCGATTGCCGTGCTGATAGATGTAATAGGCGCCGGGGATTTCGCTGGCGATACGGCGTGCCATGTTCTGGTAGTTGTCGGGATGGCCGGGCGGCGCATCGGAGCGGGTCACCGTCACTTCCGCGCCCAGCGCCCGTAGGTGATAAATTTTCTCCGCGCTCATCTTGTCGGGGATCAGGATGATGACGCGGTAGCCCTTCTGGCGGCCGATCAGCGCCAGGCCGATGCCGGTATTGCCGCTGGTCGCCTCGACGATGGTGCCGCCGGGTTTGAGGTGCCCTTCCTTTTCGGCCATGTCGATCATCTTGAGCGCGATGCGGTCCTTGATCGAGCCGCCGGGATTAAGGTTTTCCAGCTTGGCGAAGAGGCGGCATTTGCCAGTATCGAGATGGCTAAGCTCGACCATCGGCGTGTTGCCGATCATCGCCAGCACGTCGTGATAGGTGCCTGCCGTCACCGCACTCTCACTCACTGTGGTCTCCCTCTCCGGGCCTTGCCTTGTTGGGTGATCGTCCATCGCCGCAGCATAGCAGGGTCTATCGCGCACCGTAGCGGGCGAGGGCGTCGCGCGGCATCCAGCCGGCCTCGCCGCGCCAGCTGCGCACCCGCGCCCAGCCGCCGGCGCGGCCCAGCGCCGTCACGACATTGCCCTTGCGGACGAGACCCGTCGCGGGCGTGCGGTCATTCGGCAGGCGATGCAGCGTCTCCGCACGCAGGACCGTCAGCCATTGCCGCCGCGCCGTAGGGCGCGGACAGCGCTGCCCCCGTCCTGCCGTCGCCGCGAGCGCTTTGCGCAGGCGCGCATAACCGCGCTCGAACTCCGCCGCCGGCAGGCAGCGATAGGTGTAGAAGATCCTGGCAGCGAGGCGGACCCGCTTGCCCTTGGCGACGACGTCGCGCAGCACCGACAGCAATTGCTTGTCGCTGGCCGCGCCGCGATAGGTCAGCATGACGATGTCGGGCTTTCCGCATTTGCCGCCGGCGAGCCATTCGAGCGCGCGCGCCTTGCTCATCGGGTTGCCATAGAGATACATCCGCGTCAGCAGCTCGACCGAGCCGCAAGCCGCCGCGGGTCGTCCGCCGAGCAGCGTCGCCAGCGCCGCCAGCATCATCACGGCAGGGAGCACCCGTTTCGCCATTGCATGGTCCCCATTTGCGCGGCTGCCAATCAGGCTGGATTAGAGCGCCGAGCTGGGCCGCGCCTTCACCGCCTCGTACCAGCGTTTGGCGTTCGTTTGCTCGTCGGTCAGGCCGAGCTTCAGCCATCCGGCGAACTCCACGGTCACGAAGGCGGTGATGTCGGCGACCGTGTAAACCTCGCCCGCGACATACGCGCTCTCGCCCAGAATACGGTCGAGATCCTCGAAGAAGCGCGGCACCCGCGCGCGGCCGCGCTCGGCAAGCTCGGGGATCTGGGCGTAGTTGTGCTTTCCGGTCAGCGCCCGGTCGGCCATTGGCTTGGCATAGTTGCGCAAGGCCTCGCCGACCGCCATGAAGCCCTCGACCTCCATGCGCCATTCGCGGTCGGCGACGAGCGCCTTCTCGCGCGCATTGCGGCCCATCAACGGTGGATCGGGATGGGTTTCCTCCAGGTATCGCCAGACCCCGTGCGTGGAGTTGAGCCGGGTGCCGTCGTCGAGCTCGAGCACCGGTACAGTGAGATACGGGTTGATCGCGGCGAATTCGGGCGTCATCTGCTCCTTCTCGCGCAGATTGACCTCGACGGTGGGAATGTCGACGCCCTTTTCGGCTATGAAAATGCGCGCGCGGCGCGGCGAGGGAGCGGTGCTGCAATCATAGAACTTCATGGGCGGTCGGGTCCGTTTCTGCCTGGGCATATGATGTATACGCCGATGGTTGCAGGATTAGCCGCGAACGTCCAGCCGCCCGGACTGCCTGTCCCATTGAATAGCAACGAGAAAAAGTCGCGTTCGACCTGATGCGGAGCGTGCTACTCCGTCAGCCCGACTTGGCGCATTTCTGGGCGGCTGAAATCGCGCCGCCGATCAGCTTGATCGCAACCTCGCTCGGCGGTTTCTTGCCGTCACGGCGGGCTGCGACAATACGGCGGGCCTCTTCCTCGGTCAGGTTGCCGGCGATGGCCTTACCCATGCATTCGCACTGGCTGGTGTTCTGCTTGCCGCGGTTCTGGCAGCTTGCCGTGAACATGCGCGCCAGCTCGGCCTTGGCGCCAGACCTGCCAATGCCGCTGCCCGCGCTGCTCGTACCGCCGCCGCCGCCATCGACCAGCGCGACGACCACTACCAGTACAACGATCAGCGCCAGCACGCCGCCGCCGCCAAAGAGCAAAATCTTCGTGTTCTTGGTCATGCCGCTTGAGCTGCTTCCCGAACCGCCGCCCGAGCCACCGGCACTGCCACCTGAGCCTGCTGAACCGCCGACCTGTCTCATTTCCTTCGATATCTCCATTGCGCCCTCTTCCGCGCGCTGGCCGAGGCCGCTTGCGGTGTTGGGTCTGATTGTTGCGGGATCGACGGAAATGATATCAGCGAGGTTGAACTCAGCCTCACCGAACCGGACTTCGGTTTCGGTTTCGATATCGGCGCTGGAGATCTGCGTCCACAGGCCGCCTTCTTTCACGAAGGTGCCGGCCGAGCTGCCGATATCGGTGAGGCGCCAAGCACCGCCGCCGAGATCTTCAAGCTCCGCATGCTTTCGCGAGATCGAAGTCTCGTCGAGAACGATGTCGTTGGTGTCGCTGCGCCCGATGCGAAGCTTCGCCATGATGCCCTCTTTGATAAAGCCCTGTCGGAGGTGCCCCAATTAAGCGCCGGCTTCTTGTGCCGCCCATGTCCCGAGCGCGGCAAGACCGGCCAATCCTCATTGCCGTCGGGCGCCATCGTGGCATGAAAGACGATGCGGCGCCATTGGCTTTGGCGGTGTTTGGGGATCAATACATGGGATTGATGCGGGGGTTCAGCGCGCCGCGTAACCGCCATCCATGGTCAGCGTCGTTCCGGTGGTGAAGGACGAGCGCGCCGAGGCCAGAAACACGATCGCCTCAGCCACCTCCTCGGGGCGGCCCATGCGTTTCATCGGCGCCTGCTTGGCCATGGCGTCGCGCACGTCGTAGCCGGCGGCCGCGGCGGTCTCCTCGGTCATGCCGGTATCGATATAGCCGGGGCAGACCGCGTTCACCCGGATCGCATAGCCGAGCTGGCTGCACTCCATCGCCGCCGAGCGCGTCAGGGAGACCACCGCGCCCTTGGCGGCGCCATAGCCGCCGATATTGGCCGCGCCGACGAGCGCATAGACCGAGGCCAGGTTGACGATCGACCCGCCGGCGTCGCGCATCGTCCTGATGCCGTGCTTGATGCCGAGAAAGACACCATCGAGATTGACCGCGGTCACCCGCCGCCACGAGCTTAGCGTGGTGTCCTCCAGCGGGATCGGCTCGGGCAGGACGCCGGCGTTGTTCACCAGCACACCGACCGTGCCGAAAGCGTCGGCTGCGGCCGCGAACGCCCATTCCCAGGCGGCCTCGTCGGTGACGTCGAGCGCCACGAAACGGGCTTGCCCGCCGCTCGCCTCGATCGCCGCCACGGTTTCTTGGCCGCGTGCCGCATCGATCTCGCTCACCATCACCCGCGCGCCCTCGCGGGCCAGCGCCAGCGCCGTCGCCCGCCCGATCCCCGAGCCCGCTCCGGTCACCAGCGCGCAGGCGCCGTTGAAAATTCCGCCTGCGAAGTCACCGCCTTGATCCGTCATCATTGCCTCTCCTTCACACTCTGCTGACCCGATAGCCCAGGCGCGGGAAATGCACCACCACCTCGCCCGCGCGCGGATCGCGCCGCCGAACCGCCACCTGGCCGTGCGTCAGCAGCGCCAGCCCGCCCGTCACCGGCGGCGATGCGCGGTCGACCGGCTGAACCGTCACGGCCTGTCCGGCAACAAAGTTCGGATCCGCGACCGCGCCATCGGGCGGTGCCGTGTTTGCGCCCGCGGCGACGTCGATTGCGGCGTGTGCGCTCATCTCGGCGCGGCGCCCATGCCCGGTGCCCGCGATCGCCTCCATCCAGCGGTGCACGGCGGGCGCCTCGACAAGCATGCCTTGCAGCTTGTTCGGCAGGGCATCGAGGAACCACAGGCAATGATAAAGCGCCAGATCGGCGATCCCGGGGGCATCGCCCAAGAGGTATTTGTTTCCGCCGTCCAGCATTCGCGCGATCCAGTCGAGCTGCGGGCGAAGCTGTTCGATGCCGCGTTGGCCTGTCGCGACGATCTGTTCGGGTTCAGGCGGCGGGCGGCCCCGCATCGCCGCGCGGTCGGCATGGAAATCCGCGGGAAGGGCGTCGGGATTGGCGCCGACTGCGGCCCAGGCCGCCGGCCAGAACACATTCGTCTCTGCCCAGAATGCCAGCGCCTTGTGGTGCCCGGCGCGGCCATCGGGATAGAGGCTCGGCTGAGGCCAGCGCCGTTCGATCTCATCGGCAATCAGCATTGTGTCGCAGAAAATCTCCGCGCCCATCTGCAGCGCCGGCGTGCGCCGGTAGCCCCCGGTGAGCGCCACATAGTCGGGCTTGGGCAGGATCATCGGGATATTGACGGCGCGCCAGGCAATGTCCTTCAGCCCGAAAATTAAGCGAATCTTCTCCGAGAAGGGCGACAAGTCGTATTGATGGAGGATTGGCTGATCGAGACTGTCCTCGGCCATGGCGCCCAAAGACCCTTCTTCCTGTTCCATTCTTTTCGGGCCACTCTTTTCGCGCCACTCTTTTCGCAAGTGCAATATAATCGGGGCGCCGAGCGAGGAGGCGCAAAAGCGATGAGCGATTTCCCCAAGAAGACCCGCGATGACTGGCATGGGCAAGCGCAAAAGGAGCTGAAGGGCGCCTCGCCCGACGGCCTCACCTGGGCGACGCCGGAGGGGATCGCCGTCAAGCCGCTCTATGACGCGGCCGATCTCGAAGCCATCGAGCATCTGAACACGATGCCCGGCTTCCCGCCTTACCCGCGCGGGCCTCGGGCGACGATGTATACGAACCGCCCCTGGACGATCCGCCAATATGCCGGCTTTTCCACGGCCGAGGCCTCGAACGCCTTCTACCGCCAGGCGCTGGCGGGCGGGCAAATGGGCTTGTCCGTGGCGTTCGACCTGGCCACGCACCGGGGCTATGACAGCGACCATCCGCGCGTCGAGGGCGATGTCGGCAAGGCCGGCGTCGCCATCGACAGCGTCGAGGACATGAAGATCCTCTTCGATGGCATTCCGCTCGACAAGATGTCAGTCTCGATGACCATGAACGGCGCCGTGCTGCCGGTGCTGGCGGGCTTCATCGTCGCCGGCGAGGAGCAGGGGGCCAAGCGTGCGGATTTGAGCGGCACCATTCAGAACGACATCCTGAAGGAGTTCATGGTCCGCAACACCTACATCTACCCGCCCGCGCCCTCGATGCGGATCGTCGCCGACATCATCGAATACACGGCAAAGGAAATGCCGCGCTTCAACTCGGTCTCGATCTCGGGCTACCACATGCAGGAGGCCGGGGCGACCTGCGTGCAGGAGCTCGCCTTCACCCTGGCCGACGGCATGGAATACGTTCGCGCCGCGCAATCCAAGGGCCTCGGCGTCGACGAATTCGCGCCGCGGCTTTCGTTCTTCTTCTGCCTCGGCATGAACTTCTTCATGGAGATCGCCAAGCTGCGCGCCGCGCGGCTCCTGTGGGCGCGCATCATGAAAGACTTCGGCGCCAAGGACCCGCGCTCGCTGGCGCTGCGCACCCATTGTCAAACGTCTGGGGTCTCGCTCACAGAACAGGACCCTTACAACAACATTATGCGCACCACCATCGAGGCGATGGCGGGCGTGCTTGGCGGGACGCAGTCGCTGCACACCAACTCCTTCGACGAAGCGCTGGCGCTGCCGTCGGAATTCGCCGCGCGCATCGCCCGCAACACGCAGCTCGTCATTGCCGAGGAGAGCGGCATCACCCGCACCGTCGACCCGCTCGGCGGCAGCTACTATGTCGAGAGCCTCACGGACTCGGTCGCCAAGGCCGCCTGGGAGCTCATCGAAGAGGTTGAGGCGCTGGGCGGTATGACCAAGGCGGTCGAGACCGGCCTGCCCAAGCTGCGCATCGAGGAATCGGCGGCCAAGAAACAGGCGCGCATCGACCGCGGCGAAGAGGTCATCGTCGGCGTCAACAAGCACCGGCCCGCCGCGCCCGACCATGTCGACATCCGCGACATCGACAACGCGCAAGTCCGCAAATCCCAGATCGCGCGCCTCAAGCAAATCAAGGGCAGCCGCGATCCCAAGGCCTTGGAGGCGACCCTTAAAGCGCTGACGCTGATCGCCGAGACGGGGGAAGGCAACCTGCTCGCCGGCGCCATCGAGGCCGCCCGCGCCCGCGCCACTGTGGGCGAGATCTCAACCGCGCTGGAAGCGGCCTGGGGCCGGCACCGCGCCGAGATCCGCGCCATATCAGGCGTCTACGGCGCCGCTTACGACGGAGACGCCATGTTCGAGAAGATCCGCGCCGAGATCGACGCCTTCGCGGCCGATGAGGGCCGCCGCCCGCGCCTGCTGGTGGCCAAGATGGGCCAGGACGGGCACGACCGCGGCTCCAAGGTGATCGCCACCGCCTTCGCCGATATGGGCTACGACGTCGATGTCGGACCCCTGTTCGCCACCCCCGCCGAGGCCGCCCGCCAGGCGATCGAGAACGACGTCCATGTGATCGGCATCTCCAGCCTGGCCGCCGGCCACAAGACGCTGGTGCCCCAGCTCGTCGACGAGCTGCGCAAGGCCGGCGGCGGCGACATCGTGGTGGTCTGCGGCGGCGTCATCCCGCCCCAGGACTACGACATGCTGAAGCAAGCCGGCGTCGCCGCGATCTACGGGCCGGGCACGAATATCGTCGAGGCGGCGGGGGAAGTAATCGGGATTATTCGCAGACAGCGGAAGGCGGCTTAGGTTGGAACACGCATTGAATTATCTTCGTCGCATTGTTGACGCAAATCTGCGACCCGATCATAGGATGCTAAATATTCGTGGATTTGCATCTGATTCACATTGGAAACCATTTGCTTTTGCTCAGGAACCTGCGGACGAAGGGCATACCAGTATATTAGTGGAGCACGGTACCGATTCAGCTGCCCTTCTGTCCTTCACGCATTCTCCGATCCAGCCGTCAGCACTTACCGAATTTCAAATTCGAAGCATGCTCGAGGTGTCTTACAACTCACTGGTCGATTGGCACTTATTTGCATCCGACACTGAAGTTCGTCTGTTGCATAATCGTACGATCCCACGTTTCGATAAAATCGAAAGGATTACGGCTTCAAACATTGGGTATTTGGATGGTGATGTTTTTCGCGATTTTGCTATTAATCATCCACTAGAAACAACAATATCCGCTTGTGATGACGAAATTATTGAAGTCGTAAGTAAGTGGAAGCGCGCGTTGTTCGCTGATTTCGGTCAAGAAATAAAAAATAAAAATATCTCTGCCTTATTCAATGCTCTCTTTCTTTTGCGCGCAATTGAGGATGAAGGAGCAGGAAGGCTTATCCCGTTGTCCCAGGTAGTTAGGTTTCATCGGCCTCGGCGGGTTCGGCGCCGTCCTGACGCATGCCGCT
>Ga0307380_10000394_pt1 | contig 70933 bp, 115 predicted proteins | sample UN3MG_FD_202239 | JGI IMG/M metagenome (GOLD analysis project Ga0307380, IMG submission 202239) | Soil microbial communities from Risofladan, Vaasa, Finland - UN-3 | ecosystem: Environmental > Terrestrial > Soil > Coastal area > Acid sulfate soil | place: Finland: Risofladan, Vaasa | collected... | reverse complement strand
AACATTTTTTTTCCTTCCATTCAGTTTTATTAAATAATAATATATCATCGGATATCAGTTATTCTAAATTTAACTTTAGAAGCCACTCATTTTCCCAAATTGACACAATTTTATATCCGAATTTCTTTAATAAATTTTCTCTTTTAAGCGTTTCTTTATATAAGAAACCAAAGGTCTTTTTATTTACCAGATTGATGTCATTTGAGTTATATACTTTGGGATTACCATGCCAGAAATCTCCATAAAATTCATATATAGTATTTGATTTCTTATCAAATCCGTCGACCTTAAATATTTTTTTATCTATATAAATAGCTTCTTGATGTTTTATATCAATTTCAAAAGAATCAATCCAATCTTTTTCTAGTTGTGAAACATTGGATGAACATTTATGGCAACCATGGCCTAGATGATTGCTGGGGGTTTGCTCAAATTCTCCATGTTTATGGCAAATAATGGTTGATTTTTCTTTACATCCTAAAAACTTAAATTTGCTATAATTATATCTATAATTATGAAATTTATTAAATCTACTAATCCATTCCTTGGCTGTTAGATTTCTGCCGCAGCATTTGGGGCACCCGGAGCCTCTCATATGGTTACTTGGAAATTGCTCAAATATTCCGTGGGATTTGCAAATAATTTTTAGTTTAGAAAAACATGTCTTATATTTTGCCAAAGAGTAATTATACTTATCTCCATGAATTTTGGTTGACTCTTTAATAAAGATCTCGGTTGTTTTTTGCTCAGTGCCTCCGCACTTAATGCATCCGAAGCCATTTAAATGATTTGATGGTGTTTGTTCAAAGTCCCCATGATTTAGACATATGAAAATAGATTTTTCTTTATTTCCATTATATCTAAATTTAGAGTAATCATATGTATTTCCATGAATTTTCTTAAATTTAAGGATTCTTTCTTGTATGGTTAGTTTTTTGCCGACACATTTGGGGCACCCTCTTCCTTGAAGATGCTTATTGGCCGTTTGCTCAAATTCTTCATGCTCTTGGCAAATTATTATAGACTTATGTTTTGCTGATGTATAATTGAATTTGGAATAATCATATTTATGATAATGAATTTTGTTAAATCTTTCTATCAACTCTAGATTAGAAAGATTAAATCCAGCACATTTTAGGCATCCGGCTCCTCTTAAATGGGAATTGGGATTTTGAAGAAATTCTCCATGCTCTTTGCAAATAATAATTAATTTTGTATAATTATTAAAATAACTAGATTTTGCATAATCATATTTGTAATTATGAATTAAATTAGATTTAGCAATAAATTCTTTTAATGTTTTTCTTTTTGCCATGTTTGCTAAATGTATGCTTCTGATCCGTCCTCTATTAATTCTCCCTCGATGATACCCATTAGTTCTTCTCGATCTTTTACTATTCTCGGGGGGACTTTTTTAATCCGCATGCTCACCTTTCTTCCTTGCAAATCATTCGGAAGAGGAGGCGAAGGAGCACATCTTTTCAAATCATCATAAACAATAGATATATCTCCCTCATACCAATTAATGCCGCCAGCGACACAAATAGCTGTCCCAGGCTCTAATTTTACCTTCCCTCCAGATAATACACGAATGCGATTATTAATTTCATTATATTTCTTAGGGAATACTGTTAAACCTATTTCTCCGCCATATGGATCTTGTAATAATATTTTTGCCATAGGTTGACCGAAGCTGGCGCTTGTTTCTTTTTTAACCTTGAATTCAAAAATATTTCTAATTATTCCTTCTATTGGCCCATCATATCGATCATTAATATGAATCATAGAGAATCCATTAGTCTCAGCGGGTTCCGGATACTTTTCCGCTAGCTCAGATGTTCGACAGCTATTTCTAGAAAAGAACCCAGGATATGCTTGATAATCCTTGCATGACAGGCCTTCTCCCAAAGATAATACCTCCATGGCATACTTCTCTACCATTGTCCAGTCAGACATATCCTCTGACCAAGGATATTTAAAGTCCGAAACATCTCTGTTTTTACCTAATGCATTCCTCAGCTTAGCCTTATAATCCTGAATGTGCAAAAACATTTGTTTCCTAGGAATATTAAATTCATCCATACACCCGCTGGCTATCATTGCTTGAATAGCCGAGGCTCTGACAATAGTTCCACTAACCTTTGCCAAAAACTCATTGAGAGTTTTATATGGCCGATGTTTAATAATTTCTGGTATATCGTTATCTCCCATATTCTTTAATGCATCAAGGCCTGTTCTTAATGTATTTTCGTCTATAATTTTATAAGCAATATCTGATGTATTAATATTTGGAGGAATGATATTCACACCAAGTGCTCTGATTTCTCTCTTTAATTTGATAATATTTTCTTTTGCTTTTTGAGCCTTAGACGTTACTTCTTGCATCAAGTTGGCCGTTAAAAACTCTAATGGATAATAGGCCTTTAGATAGGCCGTTTGGTATGCCAAAAAAGAGTATCCGATAGCATGGCTCTTATTAAATGCATATCCCCCGAATGACCCTACAATTTCATCCCAGATTCTATTTGCCAATTTGGTTTCGATACCATTATTGATGGTATCATTAATAAAATCTTCTCTAAGTTGCTTATCTCTTTCTGGATATTTACCTTTTTCTTTGGTAAACTTTCGAAGTCTATCGGCTTCTTCCATATTCCATCCGGCAACATCCTTGGCTAAGTACATTAGACACTCTTCATAGACTGCGAATCCCAGGGTGCTTGAAAATGCTCTCTCCAAATATGAATGAATAAGTTCTACTTTATTGCCGCTGTCTCTGGCTTCAATGAAGGGCTTTCTAATATCCTTAGCAGAAGGTCTTGCCAGAGCATTGATTAACGCTAAATCTTCTATGTTTTTTGGCTTAATTCTCCTGCAAAGTTCGACAGTGCCTGCACTTGTTCCAAGCTGGAATACACAATATGTATCTCCTTTAGATATCAAATCATAAACTTTAGGATCTTCTATATCATATTTTTCTATATCTTTGGAGGGATCTCTTTTGCCATTTTGTTTAATTAGTTTTAATGTATTATAAATTACATCTAGTGTTGAAACAGCTAGAATATCAATTTTTACCAGACCATTAGCCTCGGCACGTTCTTTTTCATATTCTAATGCTACGTTTCCATCTTTATCTTTTCTGATTGGAACAATTTCGGCAAGTGGTCGTTTTCCAATAACAATTCCGCCAGCGTGTGTTGCCCATGCTGTTGCTTTGTTTCCAACATCTTCGGCAAAGGATCTAAGCTCTGGATATTGTTTAGCATATTCGGCAAATAGGGGGAATTTCTCCATGGCCTGTAGGACAGTATTGCGCTCGCCAGGTTTTTCTCCTATGGAATCAGAAATAGATATTCCTACTTGAACGGCGGCCTTTCTATCTCCTCCATATAGAAAGGCTCTTGCGATACCTTTGGCATATGGTTTTGGTGTCAATGTCAGCACGTTGGAGACATGTGCTACCTTATCTTCTCCATACTTCTTTACGAGATATTCTTGTACTCTTTCCTTTCCGAAAGAGGCAAAATCGACATCGTAGTCTGGATATGCTTTCTTAGCTCTATTTAAGAATCGTTCGAAGATTAGTCCATATTTAATAGGATCTGTCTGATGAATATCAGTAAAATACCCAACGATGGACGCTCCACCACTGCCTCGGCTAGGACCGACAGGGATGTTGTTTTTTCTGGCAAAATTAATAAAGTCTGCTACAATTAGATAGTAAGAAGAGAACCCCAAATCTTCTATGACTTGAAGTTCATAATTTGATCTTTTTAAATATTCGACTTGTTTATCTGGATCGGTTACCTTATTGGTAAATCCTTTCATTGTCCAATATCTGAGATATGCCTGGTCTATATTAAGCTTGCTGATTATTTTATCAGACTCACGTTCTTTCCACCAGGTCTTAAATTCTAAATAATCTTCTTGGTCTTTCACGGGGAATTCGGGCAATTCCTTGCCTGAGGGATTAGAAAACTTTGGATCGATCCATTCTGGATCTTCGCACATATTGGCAAAAAACATTGTGTTATCACAAAATGTTTCCGCTAGATCCTTATAATTTCTAGAGAAAAACTCGATAACTTCTTCTCTTGATTGAAGATAGAAGTCTCCGCTATATTTTAATCTTGCCTGAGATACTACTGGCTGGCCCGCGCCAATAGCCAGCATAACATCATGAGCCTTCTGTTTGTCTTTTGTAGGATAATGAGCATTGGTTGCGGCTATAATGCGGACATCTAATTCTTGCCCAAACTTTATTAGTTGCCTATTAACCAATGTTTGGTCTTCATAACCATGGTATATATTTGATAATCTTCGTAAACTATTCGGCTCTATTTCAAATGCTAAATTTTCTCCAAATATCTTTTTTAATCTTTTTGCCTGAGATCTTGCTCCTTCTATATCTCTATTATTTATTAGAGAACCAAGAATACCATTTCCGCATGCAGTAGTACAAATCACACCATCAGAGCATTGTTCTAAGACGCTCCAATCAATAAGAGGGGTAACCTTTTTAAATTTAATTATTCCATTGTCATTGGCTATTTTATTTGCTTTAAGCAAATTTTTATATCCTTGATGATTTTTGGCTAATAAAATTACGTGGCGATATGTTTTGTCATCGGAAGACAAGTCATCGACAAAATTAAATTCGCAGCCCATTATTAGCTTAACGCCGGCCTCCTTTGAATATTTCAAAGAGTCCCAAGCTCCTGCTAATGAGGCATGGTCGGTCACAGCCACTGCTGACTGACCTAGCTCTTTAACTTTTTTGAATAGTTCTGATGGTTTTATCAGGCTATCCATCAAAGAATAGGTTGTATGGACATGCAAATTGCAATAATCTTTCACGCAGTTGCCTCCTCTAGTAATTTCACAAAATTATTTAATTGCTCTTCACAATCATCTCCAGAGCATCGAACAGAAATCTTCTTTGTTCCATAGGCGCCGTTCGCCACAATTTTGCCTATTTGTACATAGAATATTCCGCATTTAAAATAATGATCTGGCAAAGTCCCTCCTGCACGCTTGAAGACTTCAACATGATCTTTTCTTATTGGATTATCTAATTGATAATAAACAACTTTGTGGCCACAGCAAGATTTTTGCTCATGCCTTGTGATCATATAGCTCCGCGATCCTTTAGTGTCCAAACAATTACTTCAACCATTGCCTTTCCTCCGGAAATGGAATCTTTATATGTTCCAGACGCATCAGAGAGCTCTTTCTTTAAAGAGATTACTTTTGCATCATTTGCTAGGTCATTTTTAGAATCTATGATGGCTGATTCAACTTGAGCCAATGTTTTTTTAAGTTCATCAGTTGTTTTTCCCTGAGCTTCTGTCTCATAGTTATCAGGCAACAGCTCCCGCATTTTCTTACTTAATTTAAGTCCCATTTATACCTCTACTATTGTACAATGATTTTGTACCCATTCCAATGTGGCCTCTTCTCTTAATCCTGCTACAGCACCGAAAAGACGACCTGACTTTTGAAGAGCTTCAATAGATTTTTCAGGGTCTTGACCCGTTATTTCTAATCTTTTGCGTAATGCTCCAATAAGCTCTACTTCAGTAAAGAGAGCTTCTGGCTCTTCCTCTCGAATGGAATCAAGTATTAAAGATAATTTAACATTTTTGGTGCCAGCTTCGATGTATCGCTCACGTTCCTCATCTGTTAGCTCATCCCAGTTTGTTCTATTTTGTCTAGCAAGCTGTTGAGCTTCCATAAGAGATAGCCACTCTGGCACTTTAATGTCATGATTGGCTAATAGCCTTGCAGTTATTTGCTTATGAATTTCTAGTTTTTCTTTAGTTTCTATCTGTGTCTGAGCCATTCCGGCTATAGCGACAACTAACTCCTCAATGGTCTCGTATGCCGCTTTCTTAGCTAGCTCATTATCTAATGCATGTGGAATCTTCCTCATTCCCATGTGGACCTTAGCCTTAAAGGATCCCTCTTTATTTTTTAGTCCTTCTCTGGCCCATTCCCCAAAAGTTATTTTGAATTCTCTTTCTTCTCCAGCAGACATACCAATGATGTTTTCATCAAAATCAGGGAAGTAGGTATTTTCTAGTTTATATAGGACACCTTCGTCAGAAGCATCAGGAACAGTTTCTCCGTCAACTTTACAAAGAATATCCATAGTAATAGAGTCTCCTTTTTGAACAAAGTCATTCTCCTGGTAGGGAACCGATAGGCTATGACTTTCTCTAAATTGCTGTAAGATTCTCTCCTGCAATTCATCTTTTGTCTCATCTAAATGAGGTTTAGGTATTTCAAAACCTTTATATTCTTTTATTTCAAAGTCTGGCTTTTTAAGATAAGCCAGCTCACAGCTAAATTTGTCGGCCCCTATGGAGCTTTTATTAACATTTGGATGGCCTATAGGCTTAATTTTTGTTTCAAATATTACCTCATCATGAGCTACGGAAATAAGCTCGCGAGAAACCCAATGGTCTATTTCTTTCTTAAGATGCTGAGAGATAGCCCAGTCAGGGGCTTTTCCCTTTCGAAAACCTTTTATTTTTTGTGTTCTCATAGATGAGACAGCCTCTTGTCGTTTGGCCTTAACGATATCTGGATCCGCAGTATAGACTGCTTCTATTTTACAATATTCTTTTTCTGTATACTGAACTGTCATAACATTTTCCTTTTACCACGGAGATTTCCCATAAGTGGTGTCTCCAAAAACCTCGATTTTACCAGCCTCACAGCTGCTTATATAGTCACAATAAGAGCATAACCTGCTTGTCTTGGGACGATAAAGTTTCTCTTCAGAGATATCTTTAGCATATTGAATAAATTTGCTACCAATTTTCTCCATTACATCTTCTCGTTTAAAATCCCAAATGTAAGACTCGAAATCATGACGTAATAAAATATAAGATCCACGTACAACTTCAACCTCTGGATTCTCCAGAAACATAACGTAAGCGTATGTTAATAGCTGAAATTCGTCTTTCTTTAAGAAAGACTTTCCTGCCGCCGATGATGTCTTATAATCAGCGACGTGAAGAATTCCATCGGGGTCTCTTTGAACTACGTCAATAAATCCATTTAGTAGAACCTGACCCTCTATATCAATAAAGAAATTCTTTTCTACACTTAATATAGTGGGAGCCTTGTTTTCTTTTTCTAATTCGGTCCAATATTGGATATATTTTTGAAGGATATCTATACATTCATTTTTTTGAGAATTAGTAACGGTCCATGATCCTATCTCATCGTTGTAGGTGCTAGACATAAGCTCATGCGCTTCCCGCGCATCGCCATTTAATCTTTGCTTATGATATTCTTCTAGAACAGCATGTAATAATTTACCAAAAGTAAGATGTTCCCAGTCTTTCCTTGGGAGCTTTTCTATATAGGAGTATTTAAACTTTGCTTTGCAGGAATCAAAAGTTTTTACTTTTGACACGCTTAGTCTTTGTGGAAATTCTTTTTCTGGTTTTTTCAGAAGGTAGCTTGCTTTAATTACCATTATTTTTATTTTGCCTCTTGCTATGAGAAATTATTTAGTCCCATGTATTGGGGATTTTCGGACATCCTCATCATCCCAATCAGGGCGATCCTTATTCATATTATTCCTTTTGTGCTTTATTTTATCTGCCTCTACCAAAATACAGCCATCGCAAATATATGTCCCGCAGCAGACATATACCATATTATCTATGGTGAAATTATCACCACATAAATCACACCAACGACCGTCAGCCATATCAGCCATACTATTCTTCTTTCTGCCAGAAAGACATTCCCAAACAATCTTGGTGTTTGATTATATTAGTCTTGAGCGCTTAAAAGGCATCCACTTAAATACTTTATTAGAGTGAGTCCCTCTCGAAGAAAAGACGATTTTTCCAAAGTTATTAATTGCAGGTTTCTTCGGTGTGAACGGCTCTTTAGAGATAATCCATCTCAGGGTAGCGCTATCAAAATAATAATAAGTCATAGTATTTTCTTTAGGATTATAATAAGACTTAAGAAAGGTGCCTGTCGCCCCAAGGCTATCCTCTCCTGAAGTATTCAATAAAGCTCCAGCTTTTACATTTTCCGTATCTGCTAAAGAAAAGTGTTGTCTATTTATATGAATAATATCATCATTCTCAGATGATTTCGTGGCATCTTGCAGAATAACCATTGCTCTCGGATTGAATAATCTTTCGCTTAATGAGGATTGCAATTGTTGATCTGGATGATTTGGGGGTCTAATATAGATTTGGGCAGGCAATGTTCCTATCCCATGCCCTCGCTCTCCTTTAAAGTTGGTCTCTGAAAATACAATTTCATAGGAACTTAATTCTCTATCAGTTTCATTAGAATGCGTTCCTGTCCCTGTCCCATCATATCCATCCGGAATACCAACTATCTCAAGAGAATCGACCGGGGGAACAGCAACATTTCCGTATGTAAAGTTTGGGCCAGATGTTGGGCTTCCAAATGGGAAAATGTCCTTTGATGTCCCCCCGGTATTCGTTACTTTATCCCAAAAGTTTCTAATTGAAGTAATGTCCGGAGAATATATTTGAGTAATAATTCCAGAGGAATCCACCCCATCGGTGGCTAATATCTTTAATATGGCAGAAGATTTATTCGTTGGTATAGCTATGGGCCCCACGGCAATTTCAGAATTCATGTCGGGATCGGATCCGTCCAAAGTAAAGAATATCGTAGCAGGCACGCTCGACTCTAGTGTTACGTTTTGTGGAATTCCTGAGACAATTTGTCTGCTAGACTCTACTATTGTTATTGTAATTACTGGCATATCAGACGGCGTTTAAAAATCTTTCAAAATTTGGATTTCTTTTATTTTGGTTTAAGAGCAGCCTGTATAAGGTATGCCCGGCACGTCTACATGCCTTACCAAGTATAAAAAAGTCATCATCATTTGTTTTTCTATAAATATCAAAAAACATTTCCGCCCGGTCCAATAATACTACATCTATATTATCTTCAGATGAAGAAATAGATTGCTGAAGATGAAGCATCCCAGCACCAATGAAAGTCTTATAGATCCCTTCTTCACCCTCATTCTGAAGCATCTTTCTATATTTTTCTTTTAATGCATTTGATATTGGAGGAGCCATAGTCGTATGTCATTTTATCCACACATCACAATATACTGTCTAATATACCCTCTATTTTGAGGGTAAGGGCATCTAAATCTTCATCATTGTAAATAATATGGTCGAACGCTGAGTTTGGCACATTATCAAGGTCTGTTTCACTAATATCATCAATGATCTTTTGATTATTCGGACGGTGTATTCTGATTAAAGTATACCCCATGGTCCTACATTTATCAAATTCATTTCTAAATCTAAGATCATCTATCAGGGCTACTATGGTTTTGTCTTTAGATATTGCCCCCTCTAGTGGCTTTAGGGTGGCATTCACCCAGACATCCATGCTTTTTTCTCTACCGAATTTGCCAAGATCTAACAATAGCTGTCGGGCGGCCAATGGACATCCCTTTTCCATATTCATGGCTCCAACTACCATTCGTTCTCTATTTTCTGATGGTCCCCATAGGGTTTCCAATAAAATATCAGGAAACATAAGCTTAGCAATGTGCTTCATTGGATCTGCAAAGCTCGCAAGTTTTGTATTATATTTTTGAGAATCTTTTGATTCTAAATAAGATTTAGCATGTTTTGCTATCGTTGTCTTGCCCGTGTTGGCTTTTCCACTTATTGCTATTCTATTTACCATGTTGTCCTTAATTCAGCATTTGAGCCTGACTCCATATCATAGTTTACAACAATTGCATGGGAAAACTTTCCCTTTAGCCAATCATTATGAGTAATTATGAATATTTTAAACTTATTGTGCCATTTTTTAATGATCTCTGCTAACATTTCTGTCCCAGCTCTGTCCAATGATTGGTCCACTTCATCTAATTCCAAGAACTGTATATTAATCCCAAGTTTATTTTGGATGATCTTAGATAGAGCCATTTTAAGGCAAAGTGCCACCAAAAGTTTCTGACCACCAGAGAGCTGCTTATATTCTTTTTCTTTTCCATGAAAGAAATAGATAATATTTAATGTATTATCTAATTCTCCATCCGATCTCTCCTTTACAAGAGAGAATCTGATTTCAATGCCTGGCCTAAGATCATTTAATAATGAGTTAGCTTCAAGCTGGAGATCATCTAAAACCGTTTGAATAATCATGCTGGGAATTCCTGAGGGGCCGAATGCACGCTTCACCATTTGAGATATCTCTAGCTTATACTCTATTTTTTTAATTTTTAGAACAAGCTCCTCAAATAGATTTATCTTTAACTTTTCCTGACTTATCTTTTCAAGATACGCTCCCTTTTTTGTATTTAAAAAATCTATATCCCTCGAATATTGAGTGAGCTTTTCGCCTGAAGAGGCAACCTTGCTTTCCAATTGAAGCATTTCCTCTTGGGAAAAGTCATACTCTGTCACTTTTTTAAGAAGGTTATTATACTCCTTAGTTAAGGAGTCATGCTCTTTAGTATCCTCATTAAGGTATATCAGGACTTCTTTTTTCCTATCTTTCACATGACTAAGATCTGTAGTATAATTATATATTAGATTGCTATACTTATTAATCTTACGCTCTAAGGCTTCTTTAGAAAAGATATCTTGCTCTGCCTGAAGTCTTATGGCTTCTAACTTTTGTTTTTCGGAGCCGATCTTAGATATCTCAACATTATATTTTGCTAGCTCCTCGCTTAGTTCATGTTGAGCACATAATCTTTCCCGTTGTTTTTCAAGCTTATAATCTTTAGTTAAAGATGTAAAACATACTGGACATTCGTCATCGGTAGGAAGAGGTGAATCTAATCTTTTTATTTCTTGAGAAAGATTATTTCTATTCCATAGAATCTTATTCTCCTGCTCAGAGAGAACCTTTACCTGATTTTGAATATCAACAATGTTAATATTTGACTGGGAAGTTATTTGTGACTTGGCCTCGGCTAAATATTCTTCGAAGGAACCTATTTCCTTCTGAATATTAATCATCTTCTTATCAAGTTCTTCTATATTATATTTCTGAATCTTTTCTTCTAATAAGAGAAGATCGTTCTCTAATTTTATTTTAGAACATATCAGGGCTTTAAGATTTTTGGATTGAAAAAGTCGTGCTTTGGCATCTTCAATATCATTGAATAATTGCTCTTTTTTAAGCTCTGTCTCACGCAGAATATCTTCATTTTTCAGAAGTTCGCATTCATCCTCTTCAATATTCTTATTTGGATCTCCTAGTGACTCTTTCTTTTGTAATAGTTCATTTAATTCATGAACTATTTCTTTTTCATCATCTTTTGCAATTTTATACAATTTATCATAAAATTCAATATTTAATGCATGCTTAAGTATATTGATTCTTCCTGTGGCTGACGCTGAGGCCAGGCCTTTGGTCCCATCTAAATCTACTTGCTCAAAAAGAACAGAGTTATGAAATGTGTCATAATCTATCTTAATTATATCTGCCAAGATCTGGGTTGTGGCCTTCGCTGTTCTTTCAGCTATTGAGACCCATTTCGATCCATGCTTTTCCCAAAGTTTAATTTCAGTTCCAGTCTTTAATGTCCGGGATCTTAATACTTTATATATCTTATTATCTATTTTAAATTCCAATGTAACTTCACATTTTATTTGTCCATCTCTTATAGTGTTATCTAAATTAGTATATGGTGATTTGCCAAACAAAGCAAAGTCTATACCATAGAAAATGTTTGTTTTTCCTACACCATTAGATAGCCATGGATTATTGTCTTGTTGTCCAACGATAATTGCACTTTTAAATTGAGTACAATCAATATCGGTTAGAGCATGGCTAGCGAAATCTTTTAATACTATTCGTAATATATCCATTTATTTTATTTCCAGAAGCAAATCTGTAAATTGCTTATAACTCTGTTTATTCCATTTTTTTACAATAAATGATTTAGATGAATCCACTATAAGCCCGTCAATAGTATTGAGTTGTATGGCCTCGATACTATTGATGTAATTTTTTTGTAGACCTTCTGGAAGAAGCATAAAATACTTACTATGAATGTGTTTCATTATACCAATCTATTTTTTCTTTAAATTATATTTTGCCAATATCTGGAATGCATATTCATTAAAGTCTTTTTCTTTTTTCTTAGAAATACCTAACGTTTTGGCGATGGCCGGGATAGCATCCTTTGGAAGGATATCATCTTTTAATACAGCCTGATTGACTATCAGCTTAGCTGGGGCACGAGTCTCTGCGAATCCAGAGATATGAAATACTTTAAGCTTTTTTAGATATTCAGCTATTCTTTTCCTATCTACACCTGGTATGTCTGGAGATAGATATTTAATCTCTAATTTTGTGTAGGATGATTTCAGATTAGTATTTTTATGCTCTTCATCTATTTTTTCAATTAAAAAAGATGTTGCATCAACGTTGTCTGGTATATCTACACGCAGACGTCTTAGTGGGCGAGAAGGAACTTCAATCTCCTTAAATTTTTCATCCCATGTTGGGTTAAATAGAACCACTATTTTTTTATGATCTGTTTCTCCAAAATCAGAAATATCCAAACTTCCTATATGAGCAATTCTTGGAGTCTTATTTAAGACTTGAGGTTTATGAACATGGCCCATCCACACATAATCATACTCTTCGAATAAGCTCATAGGGCACATGATTTCATTTATTTCATCGCCCAGCTCGTCACCCACGGGCATAGAACCCTTTAATGCCAAATGACCTATTAGGACTTTAACATTTTCCTCCGGAATGAAAATAGTCTCATACCCTAACACTTTTTGTACTTTATTTATAGCCTCACCGAGTGTGCCAACCTCTAAGGACAGCCTATCTCTGAATGGAGCAAAGGTATACGAAACTCCTTTATAATTAAGAGTTTCTATATTTTTATAGAAATGCACCAATGGTATTTCGGAAGAGCTGATAAAATCTAAGACAGAAGAATAATAAGAGCCCATTCTGCTCAGATCATGATTTCCCATAATTACATGGGTTTCAATATTAAGTGCTCTCAATTTGTTAAGAAATTCTAAAAATATATTAACCAGAACGTAATCTGGCTTTACGTCTTCAAAGATGTCTCCTGTTAAAATAACATCATGGACATAATTTTCCTCAGCCACGGAGGTTATCCACTCCAATAGATTGACTTGATCGGACACCCGGCTATTATATCTTGAGCCTATTCCTGGCCTTCCAAGATTGAGGCCTGCTCCTAGGTGTATGTCACCTATTATAAGACTAGTTGTCATATATCTCCAAATAGGCTAAAAGCCTATCTATTCTTATTGATAATTCATTTAAATGAAGTTGATTGGCCGGGACGGCTCTATATAGATAGAGGTCTAATACCCAAGAAATAGTCTCACTATATTCTGTAGCATCTTTTGCAAATTCATATTTTTTATTAAAGTTACGGATAGCGTCCGAAAATGAGTAAAGCTTCTTTACTATAGCTTCTTCATTATCATCCTCTAATCGTGTTATAATTTCTTGAGTATCAAAGTTTGAGCCTAATATTTTTCTAGCCGTACTAATTTGACTATCATTATCCATTACGGCCAAGAATTGGACGGCTTGGCCGCCCCTTTGGCATCCAAAACAATTAAATACCCCATTCCTAGGATTATAATTAAAGGATGGAGTATTTTCTGTATGATCAGGAAAGGGGCACTTCGCTATGTGACTCCACCCTGTCGTTGAATATCTTTTCTGAAAAGAGATAGAATATCTCTGCATCACATCAGAAAGATGAACTTTTCTATTAGCTAATTTAATTAGCTTCGCTTGAAATCTTCTAGATTTCCCTTCATCTTCACCAGAGAACTCGTCCCATATAAAATCTCTTCCAGCAGCTCTATTTTTCCCGTCGAACGAGACTTTGCTATCGGATCCGGATTTATTTGATATTGCGCACATGCTTGTGTATAAGCTTGATACTGTTCTTTCTCTCGAACCAATAATTGCATTAAATATGCTTTAGAGATATCTTTAATTGGTTTAGACATAAGGATTATTCGGTCCTCTCCAGCGCTTTTAATCTTAGCTCCAGGGACTTTACCTTGTCTTCTAATTGATTTGTCGTATAAGATAAAATGTTATTTTTATCTCTAATGACCAGAACAATCTTTAGAAGCAATGTGATGATTCCCATGGAACCGGCTCCCTCAAGCTCATCTGAATCATTATTGGCATCAAGCCCCCACTGGACCAATTTTGAAAGAACCTCTATTTCAATTTCTTTCTCCATTGGTCCTTTATTTTCAGGCAGGACTTTTTTTCTAAATATCTCTAAAAACTGTTTGGTTAGCTCAAAAGCTTCCATTTTCTTTTCTTGAGATTTATTAAAAGTTTTTTGTGCTTGCTCTTGAAATTCTTCTTTTTTTTGTATTTCTTGAGTAAATCTAGATTTTTTGGAATCTAATTTTACCCCCCTGATATTCGGGGCAATCTCTTTATCTGCCAGGTGGCCTGGATCTGAATTACTCATCGTCTTCTGATACCTCTAATGTGGTATATTCTCTATTTTCTCCAACCAGAATTTGCTCATAAGCTCCAACATCTGCTTTTATTCTGGCCACTGCTCTGAGATCTCTAACAAAGTCTTCAGCATACTTCTCCACAACCTCTTGAGCAGACTCAGCATCAATGGGTGCATCATAATAGTCCGCGCAACGGACTACAGCCTGCCATAGCGCGCTTTCCATGTCCTGCTTGAACTCTGAGGCAGGATAGACGTAAGAGGCCTCAGTGTCTCTTTTTGAGCTTCCAGCGAGCTGCCGCTCAAGGTTATGAGCAATCTTGGTTAACCCCTGCTTGCTGGCCTCATCGGCTTGTAGCTGAAATCTCTCGTAAATTCTTTCTGTAATTGTTTTCATTAAAAAATCCCTTCATTTTCCGGGCCAATCTTCCCTGTACTAACATCACCTATGGTAGTATATCCATAATTATGAGTGCTTCTATCTAATGGGCTTTGATATTCTTGTCTGGTGCTTTTATGCATAGGATACATATTCTCTATATCCGGAACTAAAGTGTTAAATTCGCCAGCCTCTATCTGGTTTACCAGTTTTTTCAAGATCATTCTGCGAAGAGCTGATTTAAAAGAATCCATTGTTTAATATGGCAAATTATTATCATATTGAAAATATCTTACCAAAAGAGCCGTTTTGATACTTTAATACTCGCTTCCATTCAAGCTTGCCTGCAAAATCTACCAAAAATCGCTCAGATAAATCCTGAGCCCAAGAGACCTCTTTCCATACAATCCTATGGCTATTCTTCCTCATAAATTCCTCAGAAAGCTTCTGATTGCGGCAGATCCAAGACCAATTCAGCTTGTCAGCATTTTCCTCAATAAAACTCTCAGATAAGACCTGGCTCCAAGACATAGTTTCCCAATTTAATTTATGTTCAAACCTTTTGAGAAACCAATCAGGAATATTAGGAATTAAAGAAACAATTTCCCACTTAAGAAGAGGAAGGCTTTCGTTAAAATAGACCGGATGATTTCTTATCATTGTAAGAACGATATTAAATATTGATTGCTGAGATAAACAGTCTTTTCCGAAATTGCCCTTAATCATTTCTTCAATATAATTGTTTACAACCTTTTCTCTTGATAAAAGCATCATTTCATTAAATTTGTCGGGACACTCTTCCCTAAATTCAGCCGAAATTAGATTCTTCTTTTCAAGCTCAATCCAATCTAATTTATCAATATGTTTTTTTACAAATCCATTCGACATATTAAATTTCGATATATTATCCCAACCAATATTAGATATATCTTTATCAGATAACATCTCTAAATATTTAGAATTAATACTAATCATCTTCTTCCTCTTATAAGCCTTAGACTGCTTTTCTGCTCCTCTGGCCTTTCAATTTCTTTATTGACTGTTTTACTAATACTAATTGTTTTTGGTTCATCTTCCGGAAGAATATCATTCTCTGTTGCTAGGACTAACTTTAAAAAAGTTCCACAGTGTCGATGGCTTATAATAAATTTCTGAAATAAATCAAATTCTTGATTAGACCAAAGAGGTTTGGCTGGCTGCTCAAATTTATCCCTCAAATTGAATAGCAAATGGCGAACACCATTATAATCAAACATTGGTTTGTCAAAGAATCGATGAGAGTCTAGGTAACTCATCATATCATTATAGTTAAATAATGCAGTTGAATTTATATTCAGAATGGGATTATCCACTCCAGGACAGCTTATAAATTTACCATCCCTACGTCCAAAGCATCCTAATACTAAGTATAAATTTTCTATATTCTCCACATCACTGCTCTAATGGCTCCGGTTTTGGCATACTAGTGGTCTCTTTTCTAGTAATAGATAAGAGGTCATTATGTTGTTCAATATTATACTTATCAAGTAATACATTTTCCAAAGCCGGTAGGACAGCCGGGAATGCTATCTTAATGTGACAAACATCGGGTAAAACCTTAACTCTCTGAGCATGCTTCTTTACTCTCTGATTAGGCAGGGCAAACATTTGCAACTGAAGATCTTTAATCTCGAACCAAATATCATCAGATACTGTACTTTTTTCTACTTTCTTAGTTTCCGTCATAAATACCTCTATATCACTGCTTTGACGTAACACCCTTGAATAATGTTCGTAAAGGCTCCATCATTGCCATTCCGGTGACTCTTTCTACCTCTTCTCCATCATTGAGGAATAATACAGTTGGCAGAGTCCTAACCTTATACTTCTGTGCCAATGAAGACGTTTCATCCGTATCAACAGATATGAAATTAACGCTAGGAAATTCTGTTTCTAATTGAGTTAAAAGAGGACTTATCTTTTTGCAAGGCCCACACCAGTCAGCCCAAAATTTAATTGCATAAATACCAGAACTAACATCTAAACTCATATCCTCTGTAATGTGAAGCATATTTCTCCTAATTATTTGATTTCTTTGATTCCGCGGCCAATAGCAAAACTCTTTCAGTTAATTGCTGAACAGACGTCTGAAAACCTTCATTAAGTTCCTCTCGCGTCAAAACATTGTTTTTAATCAACAATTCTTCCAAATTTTTAACTCTTAATAAAAGTTCACTAATAAATTCTACTTTTTTTGATTCATGCATATTTCTTCCTAAATAAAAAAAATACCAGAGTTTCTGGTATTTTATTGTGTGTGTATATTTACTATACTTTAATATTTGGCGCCAGACATCCGCGAGGTTGGCGCGCTTTTAAGATTGCTTTCTTGGCTGCATCTGTGGGAATTCCAATATCTGTTAGAAGAATACCTCTAAGATGATCTATCTCATGCTGACAACAAATAGCCGCCATCCCTGTTGCAATAAAAGAGAATGGTTCTACTCCATTATTTGTTACATATATTTCCTGATATCTCAAACTGTCTACATAATAATTTGGAAATGATAAGCATCCTTCATTATTAAATAATACCTTGTCATATCCTTTGTACTCCTTGATGTTAACCAAGTCAATATTAAAATTTCCCATCGATGCTGGGAGCCTGACTATGGCCATTTTCTTAAAAATACCTATCTGTGGAGCTGCCAATCCAACTCCTATGCGTCCAAGTCGAGCTGAGTCCTGAAGCTCCTTCTCTAAGAGGTCTCGCAGTGGAGCAATCTCTTCTGGAGAAACTTCAGAGCACTCAGCTCTCAGTAGATTTTCATCTGTTATTATCATGACAGATCAGCATTTGATTTCACCAATAATACAGATAAAACCTTTCCTTCAGATTTTATTTCACTATTCAGTGACGCATTTGGAATGAGATTTATAAGCATATTTAATGTTTCTAACCCTACTTCTTTATGAGACATCTCTCTTCCACGAAACATTAAGACAATCTTAACATTGTAGTTCTTATCCAAAAAGGTCTCGACCTTCTTGGCCTTTACCTTTAAGTCATGAATATCCGTAGTTGGGCGCAACTTTATTTCTTTATTTTTTACAATAGACTCTTTCTGCTTTTTTTGAGCCACTTTCAGCTTCTTGCTAACTTCATATCGATGTTTGCCATAGTCCATAATTTTGCACGTTGGCAATCTGGATTGCTGATTAAAGCCAACCTGTACCAAATCAAGCCCCTGCTTCTCAGCTATTTCTAATGCTTGATTTGTTGGTATCTTCCCTAAGTTATTATTTTCAATATCAATACATAAAACTTCTGGTAGTTTTATTTGTCTATTTACATAACTTCTCTCGGTCTTCTGTCTCAATGCTCGTTCCTTTTGTTTTGGGTAAATGTATCCTGTCCTCTCCAATATGGAGAGGCATAGATATGGCTTTCGAGGATCTACTCACCTAGATCAATAACAATAACTCCTCTATCTTTATCGTCTTGATTCGAACCATCTGGTTCTGATTTATTATACCAAATATAATCCTCTATATAGAGATGCTGTGGTATAAAAGTTTCTGTCTGAGCGTTGGCATTTTTTTTAGATTTTTTAACAGATTTCATATATAATGTCCTCTTTATATAATTCCAAATTATGCTTATAACCCAGTTCGAATTCCTCCCCCAACAAAAATATTCCCAGAGGTTGATAATCCAATTGTTGGGCCAACATGAAGATCAGATACCAATGGTAAAATATTACCAATGTTGTAATTTAATGGAGACAAAACCAAGTTAGCCTCTTCTGCTTGTGCAGCATAACCAATACCAAGGTCTAAGAATGTCCAATCAGACTCGGCCTTAGTTCTTCCATAAGCTAAGAAAGATAAAGATAAGTTGGGCATAATTTCTGGTCCAGGATTGCTGATCTGAGATCCAACATCGACGCCCAAATATAATTGCGGATTAAATCGCAGCTTTGACTCTGGATATTTTTCTATAAATTCAGCTTGCTCTATTGGAATGTTATAGCTCTTGCCTTGTGCATCAATAGAAAGTTTACTATACACATAATGTCGTCCATCATCATCCTGTCCTATAACTGTGGTCACGTTATAATCGCGCTGATACATATCAACACTCCAGGGGTTTTCTTCCCATGCACGAAATTCTATTTGCCCAAGTGGCACCTGTAAATTAGCAAACTTCTCATGAATATCTTTGATTTGTGCATTTGTGAGATATCCATATGGATCCGGGCATGGTTTTATTCCATCAGAACATTCTATTTCATATGGTCCAGCTCCACCTGGAGTAGTATTATCGCTCGGAACATTGTGATGCGTATACCCTGTAGATGATGCTGTTGCTAATGACATGCCTTTTATTTCAGCCTTTAGGTCTGCTAAATCTTCTATAATTGGAGTTAAATCCACCTTGGCTTTTTTTGCCAAATCTTCTATATCTTCTTTTGTTCCAAACTTAGCTTGATTTCTTACGACCTCATCTTGCAGCTCTTTCATTTCTATAACAGATTTTTGAATATCTGTTAAACTTTGATCTGAGCTGCATTGCATTTTAATCAATGCAAATACCATTATAACAAGAGCTATAACAACAATAACAGGCATTGCCTTCCAAACAATGCCTAGCGCGTTCCAGACATAACCTAATACTTTCCAAAGAAAACTCAGGGCCACTTTCATTGCATTTAAAAACTTACTCATTTAATTTCCTTTTTTTGTAATTTTGTAATCTTTTGAAACTTCAACCCAACCATATCCTGGCTGATACACCAAAAGTACCGAATTCTCCAATTTCACGAAAAATGCCGTCCCCAACCTCTGTTATTTCTCCTGTTTTTTCGCGAGAAACAAAGTTACTTTTTAGAATAAAGCAATCTTTTTAGGCCTGCGTGGAAGCGAAGTGTCTCCAAACAAAATATCTAAAATTATAGGTTAATAACAATCTCATTTGCACGGTCCTCTTTTGTAATCAAATTTTGTTAAAATTTGAAGAGCGATTCTCCTACTATCTGATCTTCGACAAGCTTCACCAACAATTCTACTATATCATTGAGCTGATCTACCACATATCTATTTTCAGACCCTCCTCTGAGAGTCTTCTTAGCTTGGAAATCTTTTAAGGAAATCCAACCAGCCAAGGCTACTGGCAGAGAAGATGTATTGACATCAGATATAGCTAAATTGCCAAGCTTTGTGCTTGTAGCGTTCGTTACCAAAACTAACGTCGTATCCGGATGTGCCTTATCCAAGTATGCAGAATCTAAAATAAGACCCGCACCCGGTCCATCATCTCTATATTTAATATCTATTAGAGAACTTCCTAACCTAAAATCTGCTCCGCCATCTCCCCCATAAGCAAATACCTCTCTGCTGACCTCTAGCCGCTTCTTCAGCCTAAAGAAATTAAATAGATGATTAACGCATAATCTAAATACAGCCTCGGCATTTTTTCCCTGATGTGTATAAAAATACTTCAGATTCCCAGAATTCTTCACAAGATGTCTTGAAACATTCAAGATGTATTTTCTATGAACAGGAGAAAGTTCACCTCTAATATTTAGATTATTGTTATTTGTAAAATAACCCAAATTATATTCATTACAAAATGTTTTTAGATTATCCTCCAAATTATGCCTGAATAGCAAATACGCTTCCGACTTGTTCATATTCGAAGGGATCTTCGGCCGGGTCTCATAATACTTATATTCAAATGAAGATATATTATCTTCCAATATACCCCAATCAATTTCAACATTTGTTGGAGGAATATTTTCAGGGATGCTTATTTGCGGTTTTACTATTTTAGGTTGCATTTAGTACTTTCCAGATGAGCCAAGCCCACCAATTCTAGAAGAATTCCTACCATTATATAATTTTTCTAATTCGTTATTAGAGGTTGAACGAACGATCATGACCTCTCTCCTTACTGGTATGAGCTGAGCTATTCTTTCTCCAAATTCAATATGCTTAAACTCTCCAGATTCAAATGAATCGGATGGAGGAATATATTGGCAAACGAATAATATTTCGTGCTCAAATGTTTCATCTATTTTCCCATATAAAGGATGGATATGTTTTTTCATAAACGTGCTAGATCTTGGAGCCAAATCTAGCCACCAGCCAGTGGGCGCATATACCCTGATACCCAAAGGGATTTTCATATATCCACCAGCTTTATAATAAACGCCTTCTTTTGCAGCACATCTAACATCGTACCCCGTTGCCTCAGGGTCTGCCTGACAGGGCAGAAAATCATCAGGCAAGATTTTATTATCTTTCGGCAAAGATAAACATATGTCTTCTATGTCAGAACGTAGCGCAAATTGAAACGTAGGTGTATAACTCATATTGTGAGTATATTATTCACCCACGCTGCTCGAATTAAGAGTCATTAAGCTTTAATGCAATATTCTTAATCAGCTTTAGCATTTTAGTAAACTCATTAAATTGAAAGAACGTATTACCACCACTACCATAAATGGAATGAAATAAAAAATGGCAATGTTTGCACAGAGTCAATCCATTATTTAATTCATATCTTTGAGATATAAAAATATCATACGAATTAAGATGATGAGAATGCAAATATCCTACCTGCGTCTCGCAGACCTGACAGGCAAAGCCGTCTCTTTCTTTAATTGCCTTGGCCCATTTCTTATGGTGAGGATCTTTAAATCTATCATTCATTCTATTAAATTAGACATTCTTTTTTCCTCAGCTTCGGCTGGAGCCTCTCCTCCTTGAAAGCCTAGCTCGGAATCAAAAGATTTAACGTGTCCGGCCTCATGAGCAATTGTCTTAGCTATGCTGTTAACAATCTCGTCCTCCGAAACATTATTATCTTGATATCGATTTATTTCATCCTGAATTTTAAATAAATTCACATGAATAACCGCTGGATCTTTGCCCGGACCGGATTCTACATGCCCAAATTGAGAAGATGATGATACAACTATCTTACGAACACCAGAAAAATAGTTTGGCTCCTTTTGCCTTAAAAGAGCTACAGCCTTCTGAACCAAAGAATATGCGGGCTCTACGATAACATCCGGGCTGGCCAATTGAGAATCTTCCGGTGAGATTATTTGAGCCACTCTATAATAATCACTTGTAATATTGTGTTCTCTTCGGCAATTAAGACAAATTTTTACATTAGAAAGAAACGTCTTTCCTAATTTGACTGCCACAAGTTCTTGTGCCGGCTTCTCTTGTCCACAAGCACCACAATTATCCGCGATCATAAAATCTCCTATAGTAATATGACACTATATCACTAGTATCGCATTATTCTAGGAGATTTTATGAGCATTATTAAGGTAGCTGAGAAAATAGAGAAATTAATTGTAAAAGAAGCTGTGAATAACTATAGTCTTCTGCAAGACATTAGATCATATGCAGTAAATTTAGGAGATCTTATGGATGATCATCCCGAATATTATAGAGATCTTCGAGTCCTTGGCCAAAATTTGAGAAATAAGGCTAATTATATTCTTAGCAAGGCCTATCATTCAGGAGCGTCATTACAAGAACTTTCCACATTTAGAAACGATGCGTTAGCTGATGTTAATGTTATGCTTACCAAAATGGAAGGCAAAATTTCTGATACCCATTCCGATGAGGAAGATATCTATGAGAATAAGGTTCCTCAAGACCTGCGCTTTCTAAAGATTGCTTTAACAACATTTGCTCCAAAGTGGGATATGCCTAAGATAAAACAAGATCAGCCCGGGGCAACTAGAGGAGATGGGGCATGAGGTTGATGATATAAAAAAAATCAGCAATCTCTACCTATAATTTCAGAAGAAGAATATAGAGATGTAGTTGGAAAAGGGCTTGCCCACTAAACTATATATTCTTTCCACGCCTCGTGGACAGGTTGAATTCTGTGAATTTCATGAGCTGCCGTTAGAATAGGAGAGCAGGGCTTCTGCCTTAGGGTCATGCCGGCCTGAGCAGGAGTCCTTGCCTGCTTCAAATTGTTACATTGGAAGCAAGATGTTACGCAATTCTTAAAAGAATTCTTACCACCTTGAGACTTTGGATAAATATGATCTAATGTTGCATTTTCATTATTTAACTTAATCCCACAATAACCACAAATAAACTGATCTCTTTTGAAGACAGCGTACTTACTATATCTCATTTTTTTGGGGATCCAGCGAACTCTATATTTCATACGAATAACAGCAGGATGAGGCCAGGCTTTTTTTCCACTTCTAATATATTGATCTTTCCAAGAAGATAAAACCTCAACCTTATCCTTGGCCAAAAGTTTTGCGGCTTTCTTCCAACCTATAAATCCAATACATTCATAAGTAGAATTTAATAATAATGTATGTAATTTCATGATGACGCTAGAACTTTAATACTATCTCTAATATCCTGGCCCATTGTCGTTGGGCATTCATTTCCTACGCAGCTCCAGCCAGCCCTGGCTCTCCTGGCAAATAATTCTGCTTTCTTATATTTAATAGAAGGATACATCTTTTCTAATCTATCCTGCAATCCTTCTGGCTTTTGTGAATGTCTTGGATTAACAGCAAAAAGTACGGAGGTTTCCCCTTTGCTTTCTCTTAAACTAGACATTTTGCCCTTAATGCCTATTAAAACAATCTCGTGAGACTGACGGAAGTACTGCCCCATGTACATGGAAGTCATCTCATTAAGATCAAAATTTTCAATTACTTGAGATACGTTAGGTTTTGTGAACTTGTCTTTTGATAAAGCTTTTGCTTCCTTACTAAGTTTTTCTAAACCATGTTTCTGAATCTTAACCCAGACCCATGTTTGTTTTTGTTTAAATCCCCAAGCCTTCATGGTCCTCATTCCTTCTTCTAATTTTGCAGAAGGAACCCATAGGGCCAATAAAGCATTTGTATCTGTAATAGAAGATACATCAAGATTAATAATATCTTGGTCATTCATTTCAGTATAATTCGCGGCTGCTCCCCTCTTGGTGCTGCTCATGGTCAGCTTATCAGACATTTTCCAGGGAGGATCTATCACCAGGATATTAAATTTAGCCATCGGAATCTTTCCCATCTAATAGATTATTAATCTTATTTAATACAGCGTCAACTTTATATCCATGAAGTTCTTCTTCTATTAGAAGAAGTTCATCAATATATTGACTTCTTTTTTTTCTTAGATCTGATTGTTCAGTCATATCTTTCATTCTAAGAGAAAGATTGCCTTCTTTAAAGTTATGAAAATCACTCAATGATTCTATTGGAAGCTTCTCGATATTAAAGTTGCTGGACTTATACTTGCCATCAAATATGAGACATATGTCAGCTATTTTTTCCTCAAGCTCAGCTTTTTTTTGCTCTAGAGCAGAAATATTAAAATTTAGATCGGCCATTTCAATTCGCGACTACTTCGTAACCCATTTTCTCTAAGTAAGGGGCTAACAAGTTACGGTAATGTGTAAATTCTGTTCTTTCCCACGAAGCAAGAGTATCGCCATCTTTAAATGGCAGGAGATCTGGGATTGTCTTTTTCTCTTCTTTGGCCTTGGTGGCTAATTCACTCAATACCATTTCAAGTTGTTCTTTATATTTAGTTATAAACATCTCTCCGGCGTTTTTTGGTTCCTCATATTGCATGCGATGATATTCAGATATAATTTCACCGCTTGGTGTGAATTGCTGAAAGCACTGAGCCACATCAATATCCAGTGGTTTCTTTCCCTTTGGATCTACTATTCCAATAACTCTACCCGGCCCAAAATTTTGGGATTGCAAAAATGATGCTAAATATAATTTCATCTTATCTCCTAGTATATTTTTGTTGATAATTCTAGTGGTTCTAGAGACTCTACTGCTTCAAAGGTAAACTCATCTTGAATTCTTGGATCAAATTCTGTTTGACCTTTTTCTATCTTAACTGTGTAATTTCCAGCAGGAAGTCTAACTGACCATTTCCCAGCAGAATTTGTTCTTGTTTTTTTTAATTGTTTATTTGATTCATCTAATATTATGATGTTAGCTAATACTATATTTCTTCCACTTTTGTGCTGTAATTTTTGATAAATAGATCTTTTATTATCATTTGCTGGTGTTTTAGCTGCCTCCTGCTTGGGAGAAGCTTTAGCTTCCATTGGTATTGACTGGCTAATATCTGAAAATGTTTCAACCATTAGGGCCCTCTTGGGCAAGACATCAAGTTCTTGCGTTGGTGTGGCCTTATGCTTTCTAAGCATATTAAGAATTAACTTTTGATTGAAGTCAATATTTGTTAGTAAGCCCTCAATTTTTGAGACCTTTGCATCTAATTCTAATATTATTTCTGTTGTTGTTTTACTCATGAACAATTGCGCCAAGTTTGAGTATTAGCCTTTTCATCACCATTAGTTGGCTAGCATCCAATTGAGGGTAGGGAGATTCCTCACTTAAACAAATATATTCAATATATTCTTCTAATTCACTAAGGTAAGATGTTGTCTTAATAATCTTCCCTTTAAATATTAAACAATAATTGCCGGGCTCTAGTGGGCCCGGATTCGCAACCGGTGGTGGCTGAATAAATTGAGCCTGCTGCTCTTGATATGTTTCTTGATATGGTTCTTGATATGGTTCTTGATATGGTTCTTGATATTGCTGCGGCTGATATGATTGCTGCGGCTGATAATGTTGATCTCCATAATATGGAGCAGGATCTGGAGCAACGAGAGGAACCTCATCATATGTAATTACTTGATTTGGATTTTGGTGAGGAATTCTGGGGACACCAGTTCTTGTATTATTATACCAATTGGGAGCTAATGACTCCCCTGGATTTCTTGGAATAGGTTTAATGCCCATTTTAACATGCTCTGGCATGTATTGAGCAGAAGATTGCCGATGCTGTATCTGTTCTTTAAATGCCTGGGCCTGCTCTAATATTTTATTATTCATGATATCCTGAATTTTTTTTATTTTCTATTTTCGAAACCTTTTTGGCTTCTTTTTGTTGCTTACGCTTTTCCCATTCACCAGATTGAATCTGCTTTTCTAGTGCTTCCATCATCATCCTGCGCTGGGCAGCCTGCTTACGTTTCCTACGCTTCTTATCCGAAGGCTTTTCATAAAACTGTTTTTCTTTATAAAGAGTAAGAATTTTTTCTTTTTGAATTAGGGCTTTAAAATTTCGGAAGGCTTCTTCGAATCTTCCATCGACTACAACAACCTCTAGTGGGCTTAGATTCAATTCTTCATTTATACTTTTCATTTTATGTTCTTTCAGTTTATGTTCTTTCAGTTTAGTCGAAGATCTCGACCCTCTTCTTCTTTAGAGTTATTCATTATTTCTATCGAAATTTCTTTGGCATTTATAAGTAAATCCATCACCTTAATTTCAATTTCTTCTTTGGGAAGATCAGGGCTAGAAAGATCTTTAAGATGGTGAATAGTTAAATTACTAAATATTATTATTGACATAACCAAATCATAATATTCTTCTATAGAATTACATTCCTCCATTGAATTCTGGAAATGATCCAAATATTCCTTGGTTGTTTTCTTTATCGCTTCATTATAATTCACTTATTTCTCCTTGTTAATATTTTTTTCATCTTTTTGCTCAGGCCCTTGGTCCGATCTAATTTATCTGGAGAAATCCAGTCTACTTTAGCTCCTTCTGGCAGAGCTTCCACATTTCTACAATTAGGATAGGCCATGCATGCTAATTTTAATTCTCCATCAAATTTTGTAGCATATAGATCTTCTCCACATTTGTTGCAAGGCTTGCCAAACGGTATTTTTCTTGATCCAAAACATTTGGGGTAATTGACGCAGGAAAAGAAGGGGCCAAATTCTCCTCCCTTTCTTCTCATGGCGTCATTGCATTTTGGGCAATGAACTCCATGAACCGTCTCTTGAGAGGCTGGGAGAACCGGCTTGCCGTCAAGAAGTTCAACGCTGAATGTGGTTTTGCAGGCAGGATAATTGACACAAGCCATATAGTAACCAAATTTACCATGTTGAAGATACATATTGCTTTGGCAACTTTTACATCTATGCCCATAATCTACTTGATTTGATGCATAGGCTTCTTTGAGCTGTTTTTCAAAAGGCTTATAAAAGTCATCCAGCATGTCTGCATATTTCAGATTCCCAGCAGCGATCTCATCTAATTTATTTTCCATTTCTGCTGTATAAGAGTAATCCATGAAATCAAAGAAATCTCCAAGCTTATCAATTACAGATATACCAAGATCAGATGGGATAAGCATGTCAGACTTTCTGGTAGCATAATTCCTATCGGTAATTTTGCTCATAATACTTGCATACGTGCTAGGTCTTCCTATATCTTTATTTTTTAATTCTTTTATAAGTGTTTTCTCACTAAATCTAGGAGGTGGCTGGGTCTTCTTTTTATCAGCTTTTACTCCTGGTGGAGTAAAGAGAAGATTATCATTAATCTTAAGAACCGGCAACTGAGTATCATCATCATCATTTTTATCTAGATCTTGTGATATCTCAAGCCATCCTTTATATTTTAAGACTCTACCATTGGCTTTTAATATGTGTTTGTCTGTGCTTGTTATCGTAACCCCTACTGTATCATATAACGCTGGATTCATCTGCGATGCCACAAATCTTTCCCAGATAAGTTTGTATAATCTTTGCTCATCTGGTGTTGAGTACATCTCGCTTGGCAGTTTATTTATGTCTGTCGGACGAATAGCTTCATGAGCATCTTGTCCCTTGCCTGAAGGGTAGATATTAGGCTTGTCTGGCATATCATGCTTATTGGTAGCTAACCACGCACGGCAGCTTACGATGGCCTCATTGGAGGTTCTCAAGCTGTCTGTTCTCATATATGTTATGAGACCAGATTCATATAAGCTCTGTGCTGCTTTCATTGTTCTAGCGGCAGTAAACTTGTATCTTCCCGCTGCTGTAGCTGCAAGACTATATGTTATAAAAGGAGGATAAGGATTCTTCTTTTTTTCTACCTCAACAAGATCAGTTATAATCAACTTGCCAGACTCAAGCTCTTTCTTTATCTTGAAGGCCTCTTCCTGATTATTTATTCTTTTTGGATACTTAACTATAAATTTATTCTTTGGGATATCCTTGGTAACATTTGCTAATATATTCCAATATTCTTCTGGTTTAAATTTTAAAACATCCTTTTCTCTATCTACTACCATCTTGAGTGCTACCGATTGGACTCGGCCAGCAGAAAGATTGGGGCCTAGAAATTTAATTACAAAAGGCGATACTAGAAATCCTACGATTCTATCTAAAACCCTCCGGGCTTGCTGGGCATCGAATATGTCCTTATTCAAGTCACCGGCCTCAGCCATCCCTTTTTCAATGCCAGATTTGGTAATCTCTTTAAAAAAGACTCGTCTAATTGGCTTATTAAATTTCTTTAGACGTTCATAAAGATGCCAGGCTATGGCCTCTCCCTCTCTATCCTCATCAGTTGCTAAATATATTTCGGCAACCTCCGTGGCTGCATCAAGAATAGACTGAAGCTTATCTTTCTTATCAGATAAAATAACGTATTTTGGTTTATATTCTTGATCAAGGTCTACGCCCAAACCATATTTTCCATCAGTAGATAAATCTGCTATATGTCCTACACTTGCACGTATAACATAGTCCTGACCCAGATATTTTTGGATCGTTTTAATTTTTGCAGGCGATTCTACTATGATCAGCGCTTTTTTCATACGTGTCTATGTATAGACACGCGCGTGGACTCGAACAAGCATGCCATAAATATCAATAAATCGGCAAGTTAATATGATAAACAATTCTGAGTCTTTAGAATACTATCTATATGAACGAATAATATTTCCAAAATGTAAGGAGGAAACAAAAAGCTATATATTGAACGTCTTTGCTACTCCAGTAAAACATGACTTATCTAAAGATTCTTTGACATTAAAATATTATCAAGCATTATCTGATCATAAATTCCAAAGTTTTCAACATTTGGCCGATTGGATCCTATTTGTTCGTAGTATTTTCCCAGCAACATTGAATGGAGCATCTCCTGAGTATTACGATGCTTTGGCTCAAAGCAGCTACTACCAATGTTACAAATTGATGCAGCGGCGATGGATCCTATTTGAAGAACTAGCTGATATATTTCCTGTGATTATCGAGTCTCTTCAGGATTCATTAAAGTCTCGCGAGTCGTCTCATTTAACGGATACTTTACCAACCGATCTTTATCTGGGTAAGCCATAAAGGCCTCCATAGAATTAAGCTCAGCGACGAGCAATCGTTTTGGAGCCCCAGCATCGAGCATCATATACCTATCAGCTATGATAGGCTTGCCTCCAGTTACCCCACCGTTATGACCTGTAATAATTGTTTTCTCCCAATCAATAACAAATTCAGGTTCTTTCTGTTCTTCAATTCCATGTCTCCGAATCAATCCTGGGGACTTAGCGTACCCGATATGCTTTAATATATTTCGCACCAAAGACCGATCCCAATGAAGCGTATCTATGCTGTGAGCTTCTAGCGCAATGTTTGGATTCATTCCACCATGGACAAAAATAAAGTCTTTATAACAATAATAATCTATTAAATCATTTTCTAAGAATTCAATATGTTCTTTTGGAACATAGTCCTTTACCCGATTTCTGGGCAAAAGAAAAGGGTTGGAAGCCTTTCCAACCCTGTCCATATATCCAATGAGGGTTAATGACCCTCCGTTGTTTAACCAGACTCTAAAAATATCATTTAAAACCGGATCATTTCCTGATTTACAGTTCTCCTGCATCATGCTTTCGTGATTTCCACGAATGCATTGAACCTGAGTTGGATATTTTTTCTTAAGTTCTATTATTTTATCAAGAACAAGATGGCTATCTGCATGCCGATCAACATAATCACCTAGAAAAATAAGCTGGTCTTGACCTCCATCGCTTTTTCTTAATGGAAGTATTCTTTTCAAAACCTTATTTAATAAGGATACTTGTCCATGTATATCAGGTATTACATATAAACAATTTAATTCCGCTGGTCTCCATTTTGACATTCATCTCCTAAAATCTAGAATTACTACTTAATTGAATTAATATATCCTTCGCTATCAGCGATTTTTAATAAATTTTCATATTCATCGTCTCTAAGAGACCATATACAACAAAATTTGTCCGATAAAATAACGGTGGAGTTGCTAAATCTAACAAAATTAAGATTACTTCCCAAAATATCATTAGATAATATGACTCTTCCTTCTGCTTCTTCTAAAGCTTTTATCATACTTTCTAATTTAATGCCATCACCATGACAACTATAATAGTGTAATTTTCTATTTAGGCTACTCGCGGCCTTTCTAAAACCAACACTTACATCAATAAACATTGACTTATAAGTATTTTTTGCAAAGAAGTCAGAAAGCGTCGGATGATCTAAATTTATCAGCATTATTTTTCAAGTTCCTTACATAACTTTTCGCTAAGCTCTTTATCTAAAGACCATATTGTGTAGTTTGCTTGATTGTAACTATCAATTATTCCGACGACTGCGCTGTCATTATTCCCCGCAAAAATACATTTACTAGAAGACATATAAGTCGTCAGATTTTTCACGGTATCATTGTTATCCCAATCTAATGTGGAGGCTAATGTTTTGTAGACCACTGATGTATACAGTCTTATATTTGTCTTGACTGCCATATTTAAAAATGCTAGTTTTACTTCATTGAAGAGATCTTCTGGACGTGAGAATTCCTTTAGAAGGAAATAATTTCTCCAATTCATCTTATCAGCCTCCATATGCTTCTTAGCTCCCGCTGCTGCGGTTTCTAATTTCTTGCTAAAATCACTGATATCAAAACTACTTTTTGTTTTCATATAATTCCTTTAATGCTGTTACATATTTTTTATTTAATTGTATTCCATATACATAGTGTGCTTTTCTCATATCTTCTTCAGATTCGCATTTTGCATCTAACCTTCTGGCTGGACCATTGAGATTATGCCGCCTGCCATTTAGGAAGTATTCTTCGCATAAACAATCAGAGTAAAATATTGCCGGTCCATCGACTCGATGATACTGTGATTTTTCATTTTTAAATGCGTAGGCTTTTTTTTCGATACCGTTTTCATGCCAAATATCTTCCGTTATCATTTTCTTTTGCTTTTATTAAGCTTAAAATATACTTTATCTACTATAGATCTTCTTATTCTTTGCAAGAAGACCATAGAATTCATTTGATAATGAGATAAAATTCTGTAATGTGTTACAGTTACTTCTTCTCCAGGAGTAACTGTGGGATCCATCGTTATTGAATTGAAGTCATATTCTATAACATAAGGCATTAAAGACTGCTCTTTGCTATTTTTTACATCTATTAGCTTACCTATAAAGCATGCTCCATACTTTTTATACTTTCTTTTACCTATATATTGCTCTTTTGTATTGTTCGGAATAATGTTATTTTTATTTACCGTTGCTTCATATGAACTAAGACCCTCGAACAGTGCTAAATTAGGGTCTGTAAGATCTACTATATCAATAGATCTATCTCCTCGTTTCATTGTGAATGGAAGATAGTTCTCCATTATCTTTACATATTCTTGGAATATTCTTGCCTGAATGGAGGTTCTTTGCGGAGGAGATTCTGTATGAGCTAAATATGATATCATTCCTTCCGGATCGTTAGCTATTGCTTGCTTAAAAGCTTCGTACATTATAAGCTTTTGAATCATTGTTGATGTATGCCCAGAACGATTCACAGCAGCAACTTGCTCATTGATGACATCATTTATCGCCCCAATCTCTAATTGGAGAACTTCTTTTATAGAGAAAAAATCCTCAGGGCTATCTGTCGAAAAGCTTATGTTATTTAGCTTTACATCCAACAAGGAGCCTTCGTTTCCCTCATCTCCAGACTTTTTGAATGGTTCGTCCAAAGATAAATTAGATGAAGACATTAAAGATGAGGGATGACTCATCGTTTCTAGATCATTTTGATTATCAAAAAAGATACAGTCAGGATAAGGACAACAAATTATGTGCTCTTTTTTTACGGACTCTGGTATAAATTTAGAGCAGTCCGGACATTTATGTCCTTTTTTAGAATGTCTTGCAAATTTGCTTCTTAATTCTAATTCTGTCTCTATTCTCGAACGAATAATTGGTTTAAGAGAATCATCCTTAATTACATTTGTAAGAATTTCTACCTTTTGCACGCAATAATTACAACGTAGAGTATCTCCTTCAGAGAATAACACCTCTTTTAATCCGAAGTGTTTACACGCAGTGCAAATTAATCTTGGTTGAAATGAAATTCCTTGTAATTCTAAGGAGGTTTTTGTTTGTAATCTATTGATTACGGACATCATGTAGGGCGCTACGTCCCTGTTGTCCCTCCAGTGCTGATACGTAAACAGAAAGGTATCTAAAGCTCTTGAGAAGCTCTGGTAAGCCATCTCTCGGAACGCCCGATGAGCCAGGTCTCGGCTTGTTCCCTCCGAATTAAATGCCTTCTGTGACAAATAACGCAAACGATCGTCAAAGTGAGATACTAAGTCGACCGCTAATTCAGGAATATGTTCCGGCGAAAATTTATCCGGATATGTATTTATTCTTTCTATTATATTCATACTTTTCTTTTATTCTCTTTTTTTCTTTTTTTTTTCTAATAATTTATTGCTATTTTTGATAATATCAGAAATATAACCATAATCCCTTGGCCACTGATACTTCCTAGTGGGTCCTCCGTCTAAGCAGCAGCTTACCATTTTAACTTTTCCATAAAAAATATAAATCAACTTAATTTGTTTTTGGCAGGCATCTTCTTTTTTCCAACTTGAAAAGCAAAAATGCTGGGGCATAAAATAAAAATCTGTTTTATTAACAAGAATATCTATATACTTCTTATGAAGATTGTATAGTTTCATTTCTTTTTAGGCCCTTAGATTCCCCGCCTCTATGGGATAGTTTTATTTGCTCTATGAATTCTGTTCACAAAATCCATATGATGATGGTATTGGAACGTACCCGCGTCGAAGTACCAATCATTATCAGAAATATAACAGCTTGAGTTTACATAGATTCTTCCTAGCAATTTTTCTATAAAGGCTCTGTCATACATTTCACAATGGCAACCTTTTGTCCGTATTTTATCTGAAGTTTTGTCTATTATTACTAATAAATACTTCTTATGAAAATTGTAAATTTTCATAAGAAATCACACACGGGCCAGGTAGTCCTTTACGGTGTCTTCTGGATTTGTGAACGCCACCTGGAGCCGCACGAGATCCTGCTCAGGAGACAGAAAGAGAGCGTCTCCCTTCCCTATCAGGTTCTGAGCCCCGGTTTGATCAAGGATTACCTTGGAGTCTATCCCTGTTGCGACACGACAGGCCATACGAGCAGGGAAATTAGCTTTGATTAATCCGGTCAAGACATTGACACTGGGCCTCTGAGTGGCTAATACTAGGTATATGCCGCATGCGCGTCCCTTCTGAGCCAACCGAACCACGTAATTCTCGAATACCTTTTGCTTGTCATTGACCATGAGATCGGCTACTTCGTCCATAACAACAAGAGTTCTGTTGAAAAGAGTAGAACATTGTTCTATATTAACGTAGTTAAGTTGAGCCATCGTCTCATATCGCTGCTCCATCATGTCACACAAAAATGAAAGAGTTGCAATAGCAGACGTTTGGCTATTAGCCACCTTGTGAATTCTATTCCTAATTTTAGGATTAGTATAAACTTGAAATTCAACCTTCTTAGTATCCACTAAATATATATCCACATTAGACTTATCTAGCGCATTTTTAATTATAGTATGCAAAGTAACGCTTTTGCCTGAATTGGTGGCTCCTGCAACCAACAGATGTGGATTATCTACCATATTAACCCAAAGAGAGGACGCTTCCTCCGTCATTCCAAAAAGAAATGGTAAGCCAGCCTTGGTTGGTGGTGTTTCCATAATCTCTGACAACGGAATTGTCTCTGGCTCGTCATGGATCATTTGCAATCGTACAATTCCCTTTTCTGGGATGGTCTTAATAATTGGCTCCGTTCTAGATTTAACGGCCAATGCAATCTCTGAGGATAGATTATGAATCTTCTTTACCCTACAACCGGGCTTTAATTCAAGATCATAATAACTAAAATGCCTATTATTGTTGTATGCAACACAATCCGCTGGAATCTTGAGGCTGGCCAGAACCTCATTAAGATGTGCTATGCGGCTCTCTGAGGACATTTTGATCTTATCCATTATATCTCCACACTTATGTGCATTTTACTTAAAGCATCGATGAAAGAAGACGACCTCAGATGAAAGGTTTTATTAACCAAATCTAAGGCTTGCTTATAATCCTTGTAAGTGTTTACATACTTTTCATCTTTTTCTGATTCTGGAGAATCCACTGTCATATCCAATATGGATAATAGGAATCTTGTCTTAAACTCCTGTAATTGTTTACAAGTTTCTTCTTCTGCTCCAGAATAAACCGCATAATTAGCAATGCACTCAATTCTCGGTATTTGAAATACCCAAAATCTTACATTTTCTATGGCCTGATTGACAGGCACCTTTTTCGATTTATTAAAGAATAGATGGGCTGCTGTTTTAGCAGCAGACCGCGTTATTCCTTTTGGAATCAACGTATTGATCCATTCGTTCGCGATTTGTTTACTCATGACGCTCCTGTTGCTATGATAGCTGATATGATGCTAAAAGTCAAGCACCAAATTGATTTAAATCACATGGTTTTACTTTAACGCACACATACATTTAAATAATAAGAAAAGACTGTCCTGTAATTTTTTATTAGTGTTTTCCGTGTGGGCTTTCATAAGACATGATGGTATACCATCAATAGCTTTGGCTACTAGGGCCTCCCCGGTTCTATGTATGCCATAGAGTTCGTCGAAAATAAATGCAATATTTGGACAAGACCCTTTAGATGAAGAGTATATTCTATCTAAACTATCTCTTAGTTCACCCGTATAAATTAGACGCTTATATTCAGCACAATAAGATTGTAATTTTGACTTTAATTCTAAGGCATCCTCTAATGAGGTAATTTCAGAATTGTATTTTAAATAGTTAGCATCTAGTCCTGCGAGAGTAGCCCAAGCAAATAAATGCTTTCTGATATACCAATCTGTTATCATCCATTTTCTAATTTCTGTCAGATTTTGATTAGTATTTGCTTTAATTATCAGAGGTATTAAGTCTGCAAAATTATGCTGCGTATTTCTAAGATTAACACTGCATAAAGATAACGCACCAGCTAACATTGGACATAATGCGCTAGCATTAAGCGCATCAAATCCAATTTGAATTTGTTCAAAATCTGAAATTAATTTCAGATATTTTAGAGCAAGTATCATTCTTCTAAAACTTTAGAGAAACTCTCTTTATTAAATCCAGTGGTAATAAAAACCTGCCCCTGGCTATCTTCATTAAATCCCCACATGCCCTTCTCACGATATGGAGTTCCCTTGGCCCACTTAGCCAATTCGGGCTCTATCATTATAGCAGCCGCCACCGTATCATGCAAGGCCTTTCCGTCCTTGTGCCGCGCTAGATATAACTCCATAGCATCTATTAGCAAATCTAATCCAGCATGCTTTCCGCGAGATAAAGATGCATGAAATTCCTTGTCATAAAAGACTCCATGGCAAATGTTTTTGGACACCATTTGCTTAAGAGTTATTCTTTTGTCCTCAAGAAGCTGAAGCGCAGCTTTCGGATCCCCATTTAGGTTATATGTCGGGCAAATTATCTTTCCATTAAACTTAGGAAGCCGTCTTTCCTCTGGGACTACATTGTCTCCAGCGAACCCTCCCTGACATGTCCAATGAGTAAATATTTTATCTAGACCATTTGCTGCTTTTTTAATATTTCTTAATGCAGCTCCTGTAAGCAAACGACAATCAGGATATTTATTTAATGTATCCTTAATTACATTAACCGCTCCATCATCGGGATCGGCCTTGGGAACTTTTCCGAGCCATTTATAATGAAATCCGCTAACTCTTGGTTTATCCGGATCTGGAACCTCTTCCGCGCCAACCTTGACATCAGAGCGGTCAAGCCTATTTAGGACATTTCGAACAATGCCTATCTGGTCTTTTCCTCCAGGGAAGACAGAGACAGATCTTAGATTAACTCTTGGATGTGTTGCCAATACACATAGAGTCAGGACATCATCTGGATCTTGTGTTTCTAAATCAAAGTGTACATTCATTCTTTCATCACTTTATTGTTTTGGAAAATATACAGACTTATAGCATTTATAACAGTAATAGCCAATATTGCCTACCCATTCATTGCAGGACGAGCAAAGATAAAATCTTTTTCTCATCATTGGATAATGAACGTGCTTTGGCACATCTTGAATATGAATATTTGTTAATCTAACATACTTTAGATTAAGTAATCTTTTGCTCATACCTCAGAATCTTCGTCCTTGCCGACTTGTTCGTTTGGTTGAAAGCTTTCTTTATCAATAATTGTAACAATTGATGGATCAAATACACTGATCTCATAATGGTCGCCTATCTTTTCATAGGCTCCCTTTATTCCTGCCTTCACTAATATTTGTCTTGCCTTATGTGGACCAAAGGCCGCATTTAGCTTTCCAATATATTCTTTTCCATGCGTTAAAGACATTACTGTGGTTTTAGGAAGATTTAAATCTTGTACTATTGTTTTTAGAGTATTATGAAGATCTCTTGGAATGCCCTGAGCTGGTTCATACAATCCATCTGACTTGATGTTTACAGTATATAGGGCAGATCTGTCTACATATTTACAATATTTTTTTGCAATGTTTTTACTTGTTATAAAATATACGCCTGGACCAAGAATACCCATTCCTTCGCCTGAACCAACAAAGTCCAAAGAAAATCCATCATCAAACTCTCGTCCACCGTGATAGGCCGTTATCCCTTTACCAGACAGATTTTTGTATGACTTGAGATCTTTTTTTCGATATTTTATAAAGTCTTTAGTGTGTTTTTCAACAGAGTCCGGCCCCCAAGTTGGATAATCCTTCGCAAAATCAGGTATAGGTATATCTAATTCAATATCTTCTTCAGGATCTTCCTTCTCGTCGCTTGCTAACTTTAAGTAATCTTCCCAACGTTTTGCTAACGTTTTTGTCTGATATTCTATCCTTAGAATAGAACCTACAGATATTCCAAGCTCTTTGGTCATGCCGCGTGGGAACTCTACTACAAGATCGCTCGGATCATTGGGCCCAATAAGTTTTTTTGATAAGGGGATTCCATGACAAATATCAATAACTTCAGAATTCTTGCAAAATACAATGTCTAATGGGCAATATGTATTTTTCATCCAGAACTTCCTGGGTTCTGCTTTATTATAAGGAAATACCATTACTGGAGGATTGGCTTTTACATACATCAATCCTCTAATCTGCTCTGCCTCAGACAAGGCCACAACAACGGGAAGCCTTATCTGATTAAGAACCAAGAAGTTTTGTTTTCTCTTCAAAATAACCCTGCAATTTAAGCAAAGCCTTCATTGAGCTTTCTCTTATTCTTGGCTTTAATTTAATGTCCATGTAACCCACTTCGGTTACTTCTGATAACTGACGAATTATCTGTAATATTTTTTCTAATAATATTTTATAGCTTTCTACAACATATTCGACCGTGGAAGACGGATCTTCTACAACATCCATCGTTTTATTTAATGCCGACTCGGCCTCCAAAAAGGTTTCAGATAATTGAATAAACATCTTGTCTATATTGGATGAATTAATATTCAATTTCCTTCTGGACCACCAGCGCTTAAATTTGCTTTGACTAAATTTTGATAAAACAAATAGATCTCCTGCTTTTTTGAGATCCACGAGCGTCATTATATCATCAAATGATGAAGCATTTAAAGCATTGTAATAACTTTGCAATGCTTTAAATAAAGTTAAGGCTATAGCTTTTGCATTTTCTTCATTACTCTGATACTCTGGATCTTTTTGTTCACCCTCATCTCGTTCCGCAATTTCTATGCGGGCAATCAGGGAAGCAAGTGATTCGTATAATTTCTTAATATCTGCATTATTTGTATTTTTAGACAACGCTCCTATATTTTGAATATTAGCCCTTACCTCTTCAAGTATTGGCTCAGAATTTAATTCTGGAGCAGCTTGGGCAGGCCGGTCTGGCCCCTGCTGTGGTTTTATATCTTTTGCTGAGGTGGATTCTCCTAATTCCTTGGTCTTTACTCCACCCATATTAAGAATTAAAGTTTCTAACGTTTCAAATAACGGTTTTTGAGAAGCCTTTAAATGCATGAAGGTTTCGCTCAATATATCATTAATCCCTTCTAGACCTTTTGAGGTTGATATGTATTCTAATTTTCTAAATTCTTTTTCTAATTTTTTTGCTGAGCTAAGGACACTAAGACGAAGTTTTCTTTCGGCTTGGGATCTTGTAAAGAGATGAACCTTTGCCCATTGTTGGCTTCCCCACCAGGAGGCTACAGAAACAATCTCTGGCGCTGAAGCAGACTTTCTACGAGAATTACTATACCTCTCTTGCTCTTTGATTATACTCTCAGCCCCATTCACCACGCTCACATAGTCCTGCGCCAGATCTGCCAAGTACTGGCCTAATTCTGGCGGTAGAGGCTCTTTGATACTAGAGGGAGGGATTCCCGCCTTGGGTTCGCCTCGGCCGTTCAAGCCACGTTTGAAAGCAATTAACTTAGCGATCAAAGTAGTAGTAGCGCTGTTCCAACTATCTTTATTAGCACGCAAGGCCTCTTGCGTTGGATCTTCAGACGATTTTCGCGCAATCTTATCGGTCATGCCAATATATGATATTATTGCTCATTTTTGGAGTTGTTTACCAATAAACTATTAGGAACGGTCTGTATTATGTTGCTTTTTTTAATAGCTCTTGATATTTTGCTAAGATTGGGGATTTTCTTGATCGGAGATGCTATTTCATCAGCCAATCCATATTTAATAGCCTCCTCAGCATTTAAATAATAATCCTCTTTGCAATCTCTTTTAACCTTGTTTAATGGTTGGCCGGTGTGCCTAGCTATTATTTCCATTAATGCTTTGTTCTCTATCTTTATCCTCTTCATTTCTCTTTCAAGTTCAGAAGAACTTCCAGAGACATCAGATAATTGAATAGCATGGATCATTACTTTAGAATTAGGAAATAAAAATCTTCTCCCCGGAGTGCCTGAGGCCATTATGATGGCAGCACTACTATAAGCCTCCCCAATACAGAATGTTCTAATTGGAGCTTGGATAGCCTGCATTGTATCATAAATAGTCAGGAGGCCACCGAAGATAGTACCTCCTATACTGTTTATATAAATAGTTATTTCCTTTGAAGGATCCTTTTGAGATAAATAAATCATGCTTGCTGCTATATGAGTAGCATTCTCGGAATCTATCTCATCCTTAATGAATAAGGAATGAGATTCCACCGATTTTGAATAAATATCTCCGATAGTCGAAGCTGTTTGCTCCATCTCTAGGAGTCCACATCCAAGCATTTTTGTTGTTTCTACCATCCTATTAAATGGCAAGATATCCTAAAATGATAAGATATTTATTATAATAGCAAAAACCTCAATTATTTCAATAACTTAGGGTATCTGTCTATATTGTTTTGAATCAAATTCGATTTGCTCAGCGCATTGAATACAGAATGAGCAGTCTGGAATAGCTTCCAATCGTTTCTCTGGAATTGGTTCCTCGCATTCTTCACAAATACCAAATGAGCCATCGGCTATACGCTTAATTGCGTAATCAATCTTATGTAGACCATCTCTATCTCTACTAGAGAGACGATCTGTAATTTCCTTTAATTGTCGAATTTGAACAAGGTCAATTTCGTCACCAAAGGCTTGAAACCCCATTGTAATGGAGTCATTTACTTTTTGCATATAAGAGATAAGTAGACGCTCTCTTTTGTTCACAAAGAACGTTTTGAACTTTTTTAATTTAGTTTTCGTTAGTTTCTTCATATGTTGTCCTAATATGAAGGATCCAGGATTTTATTCTTCCTAGATCCTTCAATCACCTTTAGATGTTTAGGAAATAGTATTTTCTAAAACTTTTTCCACTTTCTTTACATCAGAAATATTTAAAAGCTTCATTGGAGGGGAGCCCTTCTCATTTTTATCTATTGGAAATTGGCCAATAAAGAAAACACACTGGTTATCTTCCTTTGTTAGATGAGCAACACCTTTCCAATTTTGATATATTGCTTGATATTTTTCGTCCGAGATGCTTAGCTCTGCAAGATTCACAGAGATTGTTTTCTTTTTAGAGGATTCTGCCTTCTGCCCTCCCTTTTTATCATGAAAAGGGCCTATGATTTCTGGCTTAACACCATGCTGATCCATAAATATCTTTTCAGCATCAGCTATTGTAAAACTGGCTCTTAAATCCGCTGGTGTATTATCGGGAGGAGTTATCCTTTCTAGTATAATTTTCCCTTCTTTTATAGCCGCACAGCCCCATACTGTAGATCTTTTGCCTGGACTATATCCCGCTGGCCGTCCTCTTCCACGTTTCTCTGCTACTTCTTCTGCCATTCTTTCCTCTTTACTTGCTTTCTTAGCTGTTGAAAGTTAAAATGAGGTATGAACTTGATCGTTTCCTTAGCAGGAACCGATTCTCGCTCTCTCGAATTCGGGTTATACCTTACCCATTCAGAACGACTCTGCAATGCAAAGGTTCCAAAATTATGAATAGATACCGATTGCTCTTCGGTGATCTTTGTGGATAACCGAATGCAAAATGAATCTATCACATCGGATATCAAACATTTTGATACAGTACCCTCATATTTTTCATAGATTTTATCTATGATTTGAGTTTTAGTCATCGTACGAAATAAACTCAACGTCCTGCTGCTTACGACGAAGCAGCTCTTCCTTTATTCCTATAATCAAAGATGTCAATCTATCTGATTCACTTGATAGCTTGCTTTTCTGCGAGCTAAGCAGAGATAAGTTATATTCCAACTCTTCTTTCGTTAATTTTACTAAGTAATCAGCTTTTTCCATCTTTATTGGTACTAATAGGTCTTTCATCCCATTTACTACCTGGGGCTAGAGTTCTATATACACCTTCTCCATGCCTACATATAATCTCATGCTCTAATAACCACTTGATACCAGTGTAGCACGCCGATTGCTCCTCATTTATGAATATATTTAAAATCTCTCTTGGTGTCACCGAATCTGGTATACGCTTCTCTATAAATTCACAAATATTAGTATGTGTTTTCTTTTGAAAAGAAGAAAGATGTTCTTCTGAAATTGAAGTATCTATAATCTTATCTTGTTTTTGCTGTTGAGGTTTAAATTTAGCAATTAGCTGTTTAAGATCTTTCTGTTTCTCTCGTAGAGATTCTATTACTTTAATCTCATCTTCTAAGGATGAGATTTCATCCTGAGCTAATTCTGCTATCTTAGCAGCTTTAAGCTGTCCATCTATTATACATTTAGACACAAATGTCGATATGTACTCACCCGATATGTACTCACTGTAATCATCCGCCATCTTCTTTTTCTCCCTCTTGCAGAAATGATAGAGCAGCATTGTATAATGCTTCTGTCTCATCTAACGGATTCCAAAATGAACCAGAAGATGTTATCATCTCAAATCCCGCAAGGCTCATGCATTTTTGATAGTTATTTACTTTGATCCATATTTTAGGATCTGGATGGAGAATTTCAAATCTTCCATTATCATCATCATTCATAATGAGCTGAATACCAAAAGTAGGCATTTCTTGGTTTCTAAAGACCACCAAAAATTCCCAAGGCTCATTTTCTAATGTCAGGTCTACGACCAAGGCCTTAAAACATCCCCCCTCCGGGGGGTTCACCTGACCGGCATAAACCGGGTGTCTGGTTCTAACATTATTAGATTCCAACTCGACGCTTAGATTATTTATCTTTAATGCTGGAATTGTTAAACCAACTGAGCCAAATTGTTTGGTTTTGGCTATACCAAGATGTTGAAAGATATGTAAGATTATCTCTCTATTTAATCTATCCAACATTGCCTTTTCCTAATTTGGCTAAGCCGATTAGGCTTGATTCAATCATTCTAGATGATTTGAGAATATCTTCTGTTGTATTCTTTATATTTGGAAATTTGGCCAATTCCGTCTTAATATAAGATTCATAATCAAATGTTTCTCCATTTTTCTTTCGCCTTGCTAATTCTTCCATAGAAGCTATTGCACGATCTTTATTTAATTGCAAAGCTCTATAGATAACCACTTGAGCTGCAAGTACATCAGACTTAAGAGAAGGGGCTATTTCTTTAAAATCAATATTTTCTACCATCATTTATCCTATGAGCTAACATATCGCTTGGCCTAAAGTGAGTACCATGCGAAGATGAAAATGTCCCCAAGTTGGGAATATTTATTTTTTGATTTTTTATTATTGAGGTTCTTATTTCTTGCAAGAAAAGCGTTAATATTGCCTTAATAGCATCTGGATGTGCTCCTGTATCTGCGCGTACCTTTGCCAAAAGGTCTTCCAATCTAATCAGCGATATTGGGGTCTGGTGCCCTGTTTCTTCTAAATATTGAAAGATGTCTGGATAAAAAATCTCATTCATTTTACATAGCTTGGTCCCGAAACCTCTAAGAGATTTTCTCTACCTTTGGAGCCGAAGACCTGTGCCACAAGCTTTCCAGTACGAAAAACACCAGAATCCAAATTACAAGAGTAATTATAAAACTTTGGCATGCCATCTGATTGCGCTAGATGGCCACTGGCTATATAGCCGAACCTTCCATCATATACCTTATGCCAAAGCTTACACCCCGCAGGAAGGACATATTCCCCATCTTGCTTTTTTAAGTTTATCATCCTGTTATTTTTATTTAAATATCTAATATAGGATGTTTCTACTGTATATCCCAAATCATTTAGCTTATGATATGGAGCCACGCCGGCGTGTACTACCAATAACGTTGTTTTGTTATTAAATTGAAAGCTTAAGGCAAGCGGCTGACTTGCGAAGTACTTTAATCCTGATGATAATGCCAGCCCATCTCGACGAGAAGTATAAATATGCTTTAATTCATGATTACCTTTAACGGTATAGGCAAAACCATTATCAATTAATTTCTTAATCTTAAAAGTAATTGATTCAGCTACACCAAACCCATATCCTTTGTCATATATATCACCAACAAATACTATTAATCTTTGAGATCCTGGTTTCCAAAGATCCACTAGTTTATCAAATTGTTCCTCATGTTCATGAATATCTCCAACAACTGCTATTTTTGTTGAATCCATGATTGATATTTTTCTAAACATTTAGATACCCAGCCCAAGAAATTGAGTGAACTGCTCAGCTCTTTTTTCTTCTGCCATGCCAAGCGAAAGTTTTGGAAAAAATCTATTATGCTGGCTCCTTATACCGTGACGATAAGACATCGCATGGAATAGCTCATGAGCCCATATAGTTACAAATCTATCATTAACTTTGTTATCTTCATTTAAAACATCATTTCTTATGAAGATATGATTGTTATTAAAATGATAATAACCCCAGATAGGAATTATTTGTCCTTCCGGAGTAAAATACTTTGTTCGATTAGCAAACCTTTTATTTATATCATTTAAATTGCGATATTCCGAGCCACCATTATTTGGGTGGGCCGGAATTAAAGACACCGTAAGTGAAAAATCAGCCTCGCTATAGTTATATCCCTTATAAGAAACAAATCTTCTAAACTTGTTGAAGGCTTCATTGCAAATCTTATCCAGGATATCACTAGACTCCTTATTTGGATCGGTTCCCCTCCATTCAATTATAGATATTTTACTGCAAGACTTGGTTAATTTTATTGGCTCCGGCAATACCTCAGAAGGTTTGGGCATTATACCCTCTCTTTCCTCGGCATGACCCATGAGAGCCAGAGACATTGATGCAAGAAAGGCCAGCAACCCCACAATATTGCTCATGTAATTATGATACGAAGAAAGCCCTCAAAAGTCAAGCATATTCTTACATATTATTCAAGTATGATGAATGATTATTATCTTAATCTTGCAACCTTATATTTAAAGGCCAGCACTAAGGATAGAACTGATATGGGCGCTGGTGTTCTTTTTCATTGCCCAGAGGATGGTACTGTCCTGCTCCTTAAACGCTCCGAGAATGGCCGTGAGGGGGGCTCATGGAACCTCCCTGGTGGGGCGCTGAAGGAGGACGAAAAGCCTCGTGATGGGGCCTTACGAGAGGCTGAGGAGGAGCTGGGAGTGTTACCTCCGCTAGAGATATCTCCTGGGCCAGTGACACAGGGAAGTAGGTTCACATATCACATATTTTTAAGCCCAATGAGTCTAAAAGACAAAAAAGACTTCACAGAGAAAATAGACCTAGATACGTATGAAAATACGGAATTTGAATGGTTTCCAATCGAAAACATTCCATCAAATCTTCATTCAAGTATCTGCTGGGAAGATTCCTGAGCCTTTATCAGCATCTTTTTCTATATTTTCGCTCTCGAAGTCTTCCATGGATTGCTTCAGCGCCTGATAGGCATTTATGTTCTTTTGTTGAGATATTCTGCTTAAGTTTAGCAGAAAGTCTCCCATCAAATTAGCATCCGTCCAGTCTTCCTCTGAGGACATCACCAGTTTTGACGCTAATCTTTGCTGACGAATATCTTGTTCTTCCGGAGAGATTTTATACTTAAGAGTTAATCTTTCCGCAAGTTCCCATAGCTGCTCAAAATGAATCATATAAATATCTATATAACGACGGATTCTTTTATAGGTCTGTCAGATTTGCTGGAAAATCCCCAACGAAGATAATGCCAAGATCTATCGACCGAGCTTCGGTATGGGGGACGGTAAGGAGTTTTATAGAGCATCCATTGGTCGCAGTTCTTCACCCAAGAGATTTTGGTAAAATTTTTAATTATTACCCCCTCTTTTTTTACCATCGGGAAAACGGTTTTTATATATTTATGATGAATATACATTTAAAATAACAAAATGTCCCTAATAGCTGTCAGCTATTAGGGACATCCCAGGTTTGCACACCAAGATTACGCAGTCTTCTTTTCTTCGATTTCTTTCTTTTCCTTGCTTATTCTGGTAGGCTCGAAGATTTTGCTCTCTCCTAAAGCAACCTGCAACCACTTAGGAGAATAAAGCATCTTTCTTTGACGGTCACCCTTGGTGATAATCAAGTCAGTACTTGAGGCATGCCTAAGAGCATCCTGCATAACTCCAACGATTGTTTCAGCCTTGCAAGTGAAGGTAAAGTTTCGGTTTTCTCGATCAGAAAACAGCCTACCGAAAGCAATTTTTCTTGCCTTATTTCGATTCATAACATCCAAAGGAGACCCAAACGCTACAGCAGCCTTGTATTCAGCGCTATGGGAACCTTTCTCAGGGCGAAGAAGAGCAACGCAAGCGTGACCTACTCCTGTTGTGGTCTCCATTTTGAAGTAACCAAAAATTACATTCCTAGTTCCTCCTGGATTGCTTAAATGAAGTTTCCACAACTTTTTAAGCTCTTCTTTTTGATTCCTCTTTGCTTCTACACGATTCAGTTTTTTCTCATCCATTTTAATACTCCATCGATGCATGAGGCAAATCTAATTCCACCTCGTCTGGTGTTTGCTCAATTTCTTGAACGTCTGTTTCGGCACTGCTCTGATGGTATTTCCAATCAGGAGCGGGACCATATTTGCCTACGAGTTGAACTTCTTCCACACCCTTTTTAGATAGATAAACCATAAAGGTTATCCCATCGTGAGCATACATTACCTTGTCGAGCTTAAGCTTGCCAATGTAATACACTTTCTTTTCTTTATCCTCACGAGAATCTAGGCTCAAATGGATTCTATCCGATGAGGTTCTATACCTACCATATGTAGGACGCCTAGAGTCCAGCGGAGCAAGCTGCAATTCCTCTTCTTCCTCCTCGGAAGTAAATACCAACACAGCCATACCAGCAGAAAAATCCAAGACAGTTGAATTTTTCATTCTTCCAATAAAGAAAGTTTTTCCATCTTTATCTTTACGGGAATTCAAAGGAATCTTTTGATTTGGGAAAAAAGGCTTATTTTCAGAATCCATGATAACATCATCTCCTATGACAAAGTGCGATTTAACTTCATGAGTAGTATAGGCGATTCGCTCGCCCAGGTCAAGTCTTTCCGACCTTGCCTAGCTCATATCCCGTAATGCAAATTTGATTTGTCACCATAAATTTCATAAAAAGATCTTGTTTTAATAAGATTCTTATGGATTGTAGTTAGCCCGCCATTTAATGGCCTTCTAGCAGGCCTTGAAATAGCTGAGGAATATGTCGGAAATATTAAAGAAGCATCCTGCTTATGCAATCTGGCAAGTTCTAGCCCAAATTTATATCTGCATAAATTATCCGGCCCGGCGACATGATATACTCCTGGGGAGCATGAGTCAATACCATTGACAGCAAAATTTACCAGATCCTCATTATATGTAGGAGTTCCATACTCATCAGACGGTAACTTTATTACAATGTTAGCTAGCAAATTAGACACAAGCCTCATCGGAAAATTTTTTCCTTGAATATCATGCCCAAAAACACCGTGAGTTCTTAATATATAGGCCTGCTTACCTTGCGAAAGGATATAATGTTCTGCTATTAATTTTTGTTCACCATATTGACAAATAGGATTCGGGGCTGCTTTTTCATTGTATAGCCCCTCAGCCCCATCAAAAATATAATCGGTGGAAAAAAATACTAAAGTAGCATTATCTGGTAAAAGGTCTACAACGTTCTTTGTACCGATAACATTTATGTTATATGATTCTTTTGAATTAGATTCGCACCAATCCACATTGGTTGCCGCCCCAGCAAGATATACTATTTCTGGAGCAACCTCTTCAAAAAGCCTTTTTACGTCATTATATTTAGAAACATCCAATTTATGACAGTATTTTTTACTTCCTTCTTGCTTAGAAAGATAAGTGCCATGTACTGTTTTGTTCGTCTTATATAATTGATGGAATATCAGGCGTCCTACCTGACCAGATGCTCCAATAATAAGAGTCCTCATTGGGGTTTATAGTCCTTTTTTCTTTTTACCACCAGGAACATCTCCTCCCTTCATTCTTATTCCAAGAGCTAATGCTCTCATTTCAGACCAGAAGAACTTGACAAGAAGGACTATTCGCTCGGGTTTACCCCGCTGAGAGCCTCAACAGCAGCATACCAGGAGGGCTCAAACGAGGGACTCTTGACAAACTTCCACATCAAGTCAAAGGCGTGTCCGCGCAGGTCGCGGTCGAACAACTCAGCAAGCGCAAATTCAACATAGCCCTCGACCATGGACAAGTTGGTAGAATCCCACTCTTCAGACTTACCGTTCTCAGAGAAGCTGGAGCGAGCATCTTCCAACACCCAGGTCATCCACTTGGGCCTCCCCCGAACGAACTGATAGATTTTGAGGTCAAGTTCATCGATGTGGAGGGGGCCACGGAGAACCTTGACAACTTCTTGGTCTCGCTTGACCTGGGCGTACCACTGACGTTCAAAAGAGCGGTTCCTTAGAAAAGCCTGAAACAGGTTCAGAGCATGATGGGCCTCCTCTCTAGCCTCCCGGCCCAGCCAATCCTCAAGGATAACATCAACGAGATCCTCAAGTGACCAGCTCTCGTTACCTGGTTTTTTGGCCAGTTGCTGGGCCTCTGCCAAGGCTTCGGTCATCCAGGCTCTCTTGTGCCCGTTCTTCTCCAAGATCACCATAAGGGAAAGGTTGTCTTCACTGACGCGCGCGACGCTATCCGGCTTTTTTACAGCCTTTTTGAGCCACTTATCTGCGGCCTCGCTCCTAATCCCACTATAATCTTCTAGCTTAACCTTCTTCAATGAATGAACAGACTTTCTAACATCTTTCAATGTATCATTCGCCTCGAAATCATTTAAATCTGTCTGCTTATGTCTCTTCTCTTTTGAATCCCACATAAACCAGCCATAATGCTGATCATGAAATGATAAATCAACATCTTCTTCTTTATGATCATTCAATGCTTTTGCGGCCAGATCCTCCACCTCGGCGCTATCCGCCTTTTCCCTATATGGCTTTAGATCGGGATCTTTAGATAATTTCTCAAATGTCGAGGCATATCGTAAAATATTGGTAAATTTGCTCATAATATTCCTATAATTATATGAGAGTATTAATCTATTTCATAGATATCATCTAAATATACTTTTCCAAAGGATGCCTGGCCTACCCTCAATATTACATTCGGGGCTATTTGTTCATCTCTTTTCTTATGAGTATGCCCTGCTAGAATAATTAGCTTCTTTTCGGGATAGTTTTTCATTACCTTTTCAAGCATCTCGGCCATAACCTTGGAAGAATTGTATGGCATCCAAAAATCTTTAGTTATTTTTCTCCAGAGAGTTGAACTTTTATCTGGCCAGGGAGGGAAGTGGGTCAAAAGATATACTGTATCAAATTTAGATAATGCTTCTAATAATCTTTTTTCTATGATCTTTGCAGACTTATCTGCTCTTTCCCTTGCTAAAGCAAGACAGTCTCCAAAAGTATATAATATGCGAAAGTCTTTTATGTAATACCAATCTATTATAAATACCATCGAAGTCCATGGGTCTCTCCAGCGAGCATCATACCATCCGGCATGACCAATTAAGGCTGTTTTTGGAGAAATTGGTGTTACTTTTTCCTTTGTTAAATACCTTAAATTAGAATATTTCTCCGTAAGACGGGCAATATTTTTTTCAGTTTCTTTAAACGATGAATGATAATAATCATGGTTACCTAGTACAAAATAGATATTCTTCCTTACTTCCTGTGCTAGACGTTCTATATGATAGATTAACTGGGATCCCGTTGATGTATCTCCTGTTATGAACAAGCCTTCACCATCAAAGGTATTCAATTGCTTATAAAAATCTGAAAGATTCTCTTCTGATAAGTAATTAAGATGAAGATCTGTCAACTGAAGATATATTAGCTTTTTCTGCATTAGTTATCCCTGTTCTAAACACGTCTCTACCATTTATCAGAATATTATATATATAATCACGATCTTCTGAAAATATAGGTATTTCAGAATTAATTATCCATTTATTACGAGTCACCTCGCCTTCCTTTGTAGGATAAGCTATTGGCACCTTGCACGCTAAGACCCCCCTTCTAAATGGAGAAGGGTAATGCTTATTATATTCAATTTTGCAATTTGTTCGAAGCAGATCTACTTTTTCAGATATACTTTTGTTGTGAACAAGTTTCCTTGCCGTCTTTTTTCCAATCTTTTTTGTCAGTTCTGTCGAGGCAGCCGCTGAAACTGCATTATGAATGCAATCCTGTTGCCTCCAAATAAGATGATTTAGGACCTCATTATAGTATGGAAGAGTAAATACCTTAGCATCAAATAAAGCGTCTCCTACCGTGCTAAGCTTTGGATCACATTGCATTAAGGCTTTATTAAAGCCAAATGTTACTAATGCAGCAGATGCAGAGGCAAGTTTTTGCACCTTATTTTGATGCCATGGCTCTGTATCAAACGTTTGGTCATTCCTTAATACAAAGGTAATTTCATCTGATTGCTGATATGCAAATATGGCTCCTGGCATCTCCTGAACGGCATATGTCATGGCCTGAACCATAACATCTAACAATAAGGGACTAAAAGGTCTTGACAGCTTGCTGGTAAATTTGTGGAACCCTCGCCCATCACATCTAATGATGACCGGAAGTCTTCGAGTAAGCTCTATATTAGACACCTCTTCGTATTGTTGCTGTCTTGCAGCCAGAGAATCTGCCATATAAATCTATATATCAAGTTAATTTTTTCCATAAATCTTTATGGATGTTAAATGTGTAATGTTCGGACTCGCCAACATTACGGTACTTCTTGTTGGTTTCCAAACAGATTCCCACTTGACCACAAGCTCTAATTATTAGATGCTCGGATGCTGAGATAAATTTATAAACATCTTCCTGTTGTATTTTATCTAATAGAAGCATTACACTATCCTTACTGCATGAATTTGATTAAGAGTTTTATATCCACTATCACGACAGCTTTTTCCAGTTCTCAGGATGACCGCTTAAACCAATCACTTCTGATAGCCCACGGCTGCCGGGTAACGTTTTTATGATGGCGCCTGTGTGTTTTGATTGAAAAATCTCAGCGTTACCATAACTTTTAATAAGAAGCATGACTAATATTACCTTTTCTTAGTTCGGTTTGATTTTCTCTTCCGCTATTTCTGTTAACTCTGCTGATTCGCCCAACAGCTCTCGCAAGACATCTATTCCAGCAAATGTTACCCCTTGCAATAAAGAAGATGATTCGTCGGCAAAGTTAAACATTGTTGAAACAAGTTCTTCTTTTGAAGAGTCACGAAAAGCTCTGAGCGATTCTAGAAATATCTCTTGTTCAAATTTATCTGAAAATTGTATTATATACGCCCTATCCTCATGCATAATCTCATCAATTTGCTTTAATACAATATCGTCCATAAAAATATAAGACATTTTGCATTTTTTGCAGTACAATTCATCTGTGCAATACTTGGCAAGCTCCCATGATTCTGGTATAGCCTCAAGCTTTTGCTTTTTACAATATTTACATTGCATATTGTTGGTTTATTTTATGAAGAATAATTCCTGTTGAGGTTCCTGCATTTAATGAGCGCACCGAACCACACATTGTTATTTCAATAAGAAGATCGCACATGGCTATTGTCTCATCTGTCAGGCCGAGGCCCTCTTCTCCAAATATAAGAAGACAATTGCTTGGAAAAGTATAGGACTCCACCGGGATAGCACCAGGAATATTATCTATACCAATTAAATAAGGATATGTCTTCCTTACATTATTTAAATCATCCCTGTCATTAAGAAATTTAACATCAGTATAATTATGCGTACCTACCGCAGATCTCCTATCCCATTTCTTCTTGCCTCCTAAATAGAAGACCTCCTTAGCCCCGAAAGCATTGGCATTACGAATGGCCGTTCCAAGATTAAAATCTCCATCCCAATGCTCCAGACAGATAGCATAAGGATGCTTAACCAAATCTTCTTTAATTAGGTCTTTTGTCCAAGCTCTATATTTGTTTATGACATTTAAGGAGGTCATATATTTGCCCCAGATAATTATTTAAAAGTCTTTAAGATAAGATCAAAAACCGGCAGTACTACATTAAAATTATATTTATTCATATTACTGGGGTTATGGTGGGTCTTATGGAATTGCATCAAATATCTTATTGCTTTATAGTTTTGAGCCCAGGATTGATGATATATCCAATGCATCCATTCATATGTCAAAAAGGAAAGCATCCCTGTAATTAAAAGAATGCAAGCAATATTAGTTCCAAATAAAACACCGAATCCTAAAACGACAGGAGACATAAAACATAACATAAGAATTATAGCATATGGAGGCATCATTACATAATAATTCTCCCAGCTTTCTTTCATTATCATTTCCTTGTGAGAAAAAAGAACATGATGAGCCCTTTCATGCAGATCAAATAATTCTCTAAAGATTTGAGTCTTTCTATGTAAGAAATATTTATTTGCAATCCACTCAAAACCAAATAATGCAAATAGCATAATAGGTGCTACCACTAGCTGGTAGCACCTAAGGTTCTCTATTTGCATCAGAGAGACAGTAGATATTCCTAATCCTATAATAGATGGAACAAACATATGGACCCACTTGTTATGATGGATCGGAACTTGAACCTCAAATGAGGCTTTAAGAAAGCTTTTCATTATAAGTGAATATCAGATATAGTCCAGGACATATTAGACAAAGCATAGTGCTTTATCTTCGCCATCGTATCAGCCGTCAAGACTAGGCTTGAGCCTTCTGTCATTTCTCCCCTATAGAGGAAATCTAGCTTATCCAAATCTAAATCTATTGATCCTTTGTCCTTAAAGGACACAGACACAATATGATGAAGTTTTTGCGTCAGCTTTTGCTCTAGCGGAGCAAATTCTACAACAATTCTCCCCCATATACAGGTTATAGTATTGTCTTCATCTGGGCTCCAAGAGACGTCTAGACGTCTAGGAATATCCATACTTGCAAGCATATCAATAACTAAAGTAGAAGTGCTCCACCACCTGTGCATAAGGCACATCATTTTTTAATGCAATTTCTTTGCATTTCTCTAAGAATTTAGAGATTAGATCCAATTTATTTTTCTTAATATCTAAGAGATCTTTTGGCATATCTATATCTGGAACCTTATGAAAGCCTAGAGCATTTTCTGTAGTAATAGGATCTACGTCATGCACATCGATCTCAACTTTAGGATCGTTATTCTCATCTAAATGCCAGGAAAGATAGTAATGAAGGTTTACAAGCATTTGTGTTTTTAGCTCACCATACTCCTGAGTAGTATCAAAAATGTCACCAAATTCATCCCTTATGAGTTCATCATCCTGATCAGATACTGCCGGTTTTGGCTCCTCAGGCGGCGGAGGAGGGACCTCCTCAGGCAAAAGTTCCACAGCCTCTCTTACAACATTTCGTAATTCATCGGCACTCAAGCTTTTCAAAGACTCTAAAAGTTCTTGCATTTTTTTTTCTTTCTTAGTGATGAACCCTTGATAGAATTCTTTTGACATGCTTTTCAATGATATGATCCGGCTCAATTGAGTCTAATAAAGACTGCTCCTTCTTCTGTGGATCCTTTCCTTTTTTCTTATTATCATACGCTATGACTTTATCAGCCAAATCGTGAAAGGCTTCCTTGGCAACCTCGGGAACTTTTCTGGCATCAGAAAAAATCTCTTGGAGTCTTTTCTTATATTGCGTCTTACCGTTCTCATCTACAAGTCCTAAATCTTGCAGCTTTTCCAGTGAGGTCTTATTCTTAACTTGTGTTTCATCAAAGCGCTGAACAACAGCTTTCTTTACCTTGTAATAAGTATCAGTAACGGCATCAGTGCCAGCCTTCACCTTGCGCTCGATACCACTTTTTTTATTGCTCATTAATACTCCTCCTTTATGTGTTCTAATAGAACTATTATATGACATTTTATTAGCGCTTGGATAAACTTACTAGTTCGCTCACTGTATTGTGAGGATCTATCATTCACCATCAACCTTAAAGGCCTCCCAGTCCCACTCCATATCTAGACAAGAATTCTTAAAAGAAATTATGGCCACAATGTTTCTACCATCAACCAGGTTGGTTTCAACCTTTTCGCTCATAAGACTATGATAGCAGCCTGGCGGCAGATGTCAAGCGGAACCTTTGCTCTTCTTTTTAATCTCTTTGAGATATATTTCATAATGTTTTAATACATCCTGCATAGCTGGGCCATATTGAAAAAGCTTATACATTTCAGATGAGAGAATCTCTCTAGTATTAAGCCAAGGAGATTCCTTTTTTTTCTTTTTACTCATGGCTCAATCTTTATTATTCCTGATTGTTTAGTTGCTCCAATGACTGGAAATTGACACTGGCCAATTGTCAGGTGGAATCTATGCCATGGTGTAGCAGATAGGCCTAGCGACTTTCTTATTTCCTCCATTTGCTTTGATTGAACCTCAACCCAGGCATGTAGGCCATTGTACTTAATAAGACTTGAGTATTTAAACTCAACTTTTGCTCCAATAAGCGCCCCCCAGCAAACTTTATCTTTTGGAGTTTCCCCTTGTACAATAGAAATATGTGAGCCATGCCTATTTCCAGGATTCATCGCAATACCATAACGAGACATAAGCCAGCAATAGTAATGAGAAATGGAAGAATCGGCTCTGATGAATAGCCACCATTTTTTGTGGCTATGATCCTCAAATACCCTCCCATATGATTCGTATTTCATTATTTAAGTAGTCGAAGTTTAGCCAGAAGCTCTGGCACTTGAGATTTTTGCATAGGCAAATATGCTATTACCGTTTCAGATCCAGGAGATACTTCTGTGAATCCGGCATCTCTAACAATAAAATGTTTGCAATCTAGGCTTTTTAATCTATTCCAGGTCTTATTAGACCCCTCAAGAACTATCTTCCGAAATGAGTCTTTTCTCCAAGAAGAAACTCTATCGAAATGAGCCATCTCCTGCTTCGATAACTTTTTGCCTTGAAGACTCTTCGTCAAGATACTCTCATGATAAATATCGAGCTGCCCAACGCCATGTCCACATTGTGCAGCAACTTTTCCCAATCCCATATTTAGGTCCTTATTGACCACCAAATACAGCACCCACGGATCATCTTGAGCCTTCTTCATCTTAATTTTTAAGATGAAAGACATCTTATCTCGACGAATCAATAAAAGATACATGCTATTTGATCTTTTCTTTTAATCTAAGCTCCAATTGCTTGCTCATATTGCTAATAAGAAATATTTCTTGCGTAGCAGAGTTCGCAAACCAGAGGCACTTTACTCCTGTTGGAGTAATATACTGAATTTGTAAAACACCATCGTATTTACCTTTTATTGGATTGATTCTACCAGGAATTGAGCCTGTGATTTCCTCCCAATCTGATATTTCCTCCAAAAAAGAAAACAGCCCCATTATGGTGCTGTGTTGTTTCTTTATACCTTTTTTTCGATGTCTCATGACGAATGCTTAATTAGAATTACCAACCCATGAATTATATTTTTTGAGAATGTTCCTAATGATCTTCCTCTTAAGCTTCTGAATTCAAAAAAATCATCTTTCTTATCATCAATCTGATAGAGATATGATTTTTCATTTAATGTTGCAAAAACAATATCTTGCACCTGAAGACAACTTGTTTTTGCAATTGGCCCCAAGATAACTTCCGAATTGCAGGGTACTATGGGATCTAAATCATGTGATGTTATTTTGAATATTGCAACTTGGCCAGCGCTCAATCTTGAAATAATCTTGTTTTTCCAATCCATATTATCCAATTTGCAGAAAGGATAGGATTCGAACCTACGGATCGCTATTTACGATCAACTGCTTTCCAAGCAGCCCCCTTCAACCAGACTCGGGCACCTTTCTATTTTAATTTAATTAGCTTCCCAAACAATCAAGCATTGACTATTATATTTGGGTTTTACTATTGTTTCTGCTTCTAAATAATCTCCCACACCAAGAACAAATTCTCCGCTTGTTACCGTAATGGGAGGATATAATTCAATAGCTATCCCGTCATGGTAATGATTAATTACCACCTGATCTTTGCATCCAAGGCTTGCATAGAACCTTGTTAAAGCAACCGGGCCGTAAATGATTGGAACACATTCTTTTGCACCATCGAGACAAACATCCTTAGATTTCCAGTCCTTGGAGCCCATAACGAGGGCTCCCTGATTTAATGAGGATGTACCATGAAAAACCGGATAGCACGCTGTCAAAACAAGACACGCAAGGCCTATTGCTTTAATCATTTTTCTTTTTCTTTCTTGGAGCAATAAATGAATATTGAGTGCTACTTCTTTTCTTTAGAAAAGAAACTACAGTTACTTCCTCCTCCTCCTCGATATGAGTTATCTTCTCCATCGGAGGAGGGGTCTTTATTTTTACCAACTTAACAGTTGCTACTGGCGTATTTTTACTTTTTTGCCCAGGCATAGCTGACATGTTTTAGTCTCTATACCGCTTTAAAGCTTCCTTAAGATCGCTTTGCAGCCTCGAATCCTTCGAGGAGGACCCATATTGACTAAGAAAACTGATTACACCATCAATTACCTTTTCAACACCCCAAGCTTTAATAATATCCGAGATGGTATCTTGCACGCCAATGTTCTTAGAAATTAATCGCATTACATTTCTCCTTTTGTTATTATTGCCATCTTTCCATTTTCGATAAAATCGATATAACGCCTATAGTGTAATGATTTTCGAGGCCAATGTCAAGCCCTACATGAATCTATATAGCGTCATTTTTATTCTTTCAGAGAAGAAAATTCTTTCTCTGTCAAAATAATGCCTCTCTTTAATCCTGTTCTATTTTGCATACATCCTATTTCCACCAAATTTTCTGCTGGTCGGCGGACGGCAATGATATGCCAGGAAAGGCCTCCATCCTCAAAGAGCCCGCATGCCTGCTTCCCAATTCTTTGGTCCATCCAGAGATTATTCTTTGATCTTTGGCTCTCTTTTATTTTTTGAAAGCTATCATTGATATAACTATTGGCCTTAGTTATAGGACCAAATGCCAGTTTGGAATAAACTATGAACGATAATCCAATCATTATGCCTAGAATGCTAAGCATTGATATTATCTTTTGTATTGCTGTCATTTGGCTATCCTAGGAAAATCTCCAGAAGCAATGCGTGTTTCATAATATTTAATGATACCAGCAGCATTATAAGATTCAATACCTATCCCCTGAGATCTAGTCATGCTTATCCACGAATTCGTAAGATATGATGATCTTATCATCAATTTTTTCCATTCTGAGAATGGAATATATTTGAGCAGTTCCGAGACAAAACAATAGGTATTATCTCTGTCAGAGTATTGAACTTTAATACTAAATGAACTTTCAAAATTATGAATTCTTTTTTTGCTCATAAATTTAAGTTTATCTGGGGCTTCTTTCAAAAGCTCGGTAAAAGCTGAATAAGATAATTTGGTGTCCTCTGTTATCAAATGCTTGTATTTTTTCGGAACCTTATTCCAAAACATAAGATTTACATTTGCTTTAATTATCTTAGCAGCAATTTCATCTGAAAATAGTCCAAGTTTCATCTTTTGAAGAGTTGTTCGTTTCATTTTTTTACAAGCAACTAAGCTTTTTTGAAATTCGGTTTCTCTATTGAATCTAAAAATGTCAGATATATATTGGTCGTCATCAACCAAATCCCAGAGTTTTCTGAAATCATTACTCAAAATCATAAACTTATCATAGTTTGATCCGACCGGATTCTTATTTATGAATAAGAAATAATTCAATCCATTTTTTGAGCCTAGACTCTCATCAAATAAGTAATCATAAAATGTTGCCTCATCAGATATACACCATTTTGTACCTTTTAGGTACGGGCTTGCTGCCGTGTATTCATCTAACCGCAGAACCTTAAATGCCTTTGAGTCAACCACGGTTGTTACTCCACCGCTAACCTTTATTTCGGAATTTGTTGTGACCTTAATTGCAGATTCAAGATCCTTAAATTCTTTATATTTATGAATATCTTTTTCGGTGAGTGATGGCTTTATCTTATGGAATCTCTCGACGGCCTCTTGGATCCTTTTGATTGTTATTTTGCATTTTCTCTGCTTAAGCATCCAGTCTAGATAAGAATTCTTTCCAGACGGATCAATCTTAGACATTCTAGCAACATCATACTCAGGAAATCTTTTCTTTAACTCACTTATTTTAGACATTTTTTTCTTTTCTTTGACTTTAAGTTCTGTCTCTCTGGCGCTTTATAACAATTGAAGAATAAGATTCTTTTCATATCGCCAGCATCATGTCAATTTTATCCATTTGTCAGGCTGGGTTATACAATTAAAGACTCCTTTTGATCCTTTTTCGCGATTGAAAAACGCCCTTGTATCATTTACTACCTCGAATTCTCCTGTTTCCAATCTTCTAACAATAAAATTGTCTCTAACAAGATCTGTCGTAAAAATCCACTTGTAGACAGCTCCTGCATCTATCTTATTAAGCAATAACATTTTTGTTCCTATTATTTGTTAATCTAGAAGTATACAATTGTATACATTGTGTCCCAGCATGAGATACCCTACTGAAAAAGAATGATTTTCTTTTCGAGCATACTGTCTCATAACATTCTTTTGACGTCATCCAATGTTGACAATATTTGCAATATGCACAACAGGTTGCATAATATGTCTCTTTCGAAATGTCAGGATCAAGTAATATTGCATATTTTCTGTGCAGAAAAGTTTTAATTATCATTCGCCTTAAACCAAAGATGCTGGGAATACCGTTCCGGTGGCTGTTATGTGTTCTCCTTTATGATATTCTAGCTTGCAACAATACTGTCCAATCGATTTGGCGCCAATCCATAATTGCTTATGGCAAGTATCATATATTTTGTTGCAATTCGGGCATTGCCAATATGAATGCTCAAGACTTTGGCAATGAGCGTCCCATAAATGCTGCTTTAACTCTACTTTACATTTTTTGCAATAATTCATATACGGACCGGGTAAGAGGGTAAGAAGGAAAAGAATTAATTATACATGAGCTACAAAAACACATCTGAAGGCTATTGTTTTTTACATTGTGGGCCATAATTGATTTTAACACCTCTTCTGAATATCTTTCAATAAAGAAGTTGCACACAGCCAAGACATATTTAATGTGCATCCTTCTCATAATATATTTTCTGATTTCATCTCGCTCATAATTGTTTTGATTCTTTTTAAGATAGAATAAGATATATTAACTCTCTCATCAGAAAGATTATCAATACTTGCTTCTTTTTTATCCTTTAGATAGACCGCTTCAAGCTGAGTGCTAAACTTATCTAGCTTCAAATATGTATCGTTAAATGCAGAATAAATGTCTTTAAGCTCATCGTTAAAAACGATAGAGGTTTCTTTATCCGATTTTAACGCTTGTTTTATTGACGGGCCAACATTGTCAAATTCATTCCATTCATCACATGATCTAACGTCTGGGGCAAATGTTTTACAATGGCTGCAAGGCTTGCCTTGTGTATAAATTCCCTTGTAGGAAACTCCATCAAAACAATTCGGGTAGCCACAATTAGGACAGTTCATAATTTCTCTATTAATGATAACATTCCCTTGCGGGAATTGATAACCTTATAATAACCTTTTCGTAACATCCTAAAGTAGGTTTCCCCTTGCGAATAGAATAAAATTTCTATTGAAGTGGAAGATCCAATCCGACAGAACCTATACACACCAGATTGTGTTGGTGGATCTTGTCTCTCTGAGTCCCAATAAGGGACTCCTTGGCTTAGCTTTATTAGAGCCCATCCTTCAGTATTCATTTCGTTCTCTTGCGCGCTCTTTTATTTTTATGATGCATTTATTTCATCGATGTGGGGCTTTTCCCGCGCCACCGGCCCGGAGTCGACCGGCTAACTCGAAACACCTATCCGCGTCCTGTCTGGGTCCTTGCCCAAGGTCCCGCATCATCGTTGGGCACAGCCCCATATCACGCGCCTCGTTGTCGCGGACCCGCGCGTTTCCCTCTCTGGTCGCCAAAGAGGCTAGTAGTTCGAGTTCTTCTTTGGTATAATTCATTGTTGGTTTTATATTAAAAGTGGTGGGCACGTCGTTAGGAGATTAGATTCAAATGCCCTGGATACCGTGGGACTTCCTCATAAAATTCTTTAGGTATATACCATTGGTTGCCTCCAACTATTATATAAATAACATCCTTAGTCTTATAGGAACCTAATTCGTTATCATATATTTCATGAGTATCATATCTTACGATGCTGAATACTCCTAATTTGCCAGAAGATTGATGCGCCTTAGCATAACATGGTTTATTGGTTAGCTTATTTAGCTTAACTAAGGCTACCGGCAAGAAATTCATTTTATTCTCCTATTTTCAAAAACAGTTTGCAAATTTCCCAGGTATCAGCCATATATGGTTGACCGATTGTAGAAATATTCTCTTTGCCAAGGTAAGATATCTTCCATCTTGTGCTAGCTAATCTCTTTGGCAAAGCATACTGCATCTCATGCAGTACGTCCTCCAATGTGCGCTCGTGATCCTTTGCTATCTTTTCTAGCGCCTCAGCGTCTATTATCTCATAGGACGCCACCCACTCCCCATCCTTTACTTTTTCAATTATATTCCATATTGATTGATCAATCAATAATGTTTTCCCATACTCTTTAAGAGAAATGGTTTTAGCTTTTCCTTTTTCTATAAGATCATACCAACTACCAGGTGGAGGCTCCGGATAAATTTTATCTCCATTTAATATTCTGGGAAGAAGAGCAGAGTGCTCAATATCAGCCAGAAGCTGGTCGACATTTGTCGGATATTCTTGCCCATTTTTCAACCTGATCGATAGCCACTCTCGCAAAGCTCTGCTATAATCCATAGCCTTTGTTAAATAAACATGTTTATCTAAAATATAATTAAGATCTTGAATGTGATTATTATTCCAGCGATCATCATTCCAAAGCCTAAGATATTTTAGTATATCATCGTCTAAATATTTGATGCAAAAACTAAGAAAGCTGGGATCTTTCCCAGCTTTCTTCATTTCAGATGTAATCTCTACCGCTTCTAGATAATTATCATATTCCATTTCATGTCTTTTTTTTTTTTTTTGTTTTGTGGTGAGCAGTCCAGGACTTGAACCTGGACGACCTTGCGGCCAACAGAATACCGAAGTACCCTGTCGCGTCTGCCAATTCCGCCAACTGCTCTAAAAGAGAGCACTAGATACTCATCTACATCTTATCATAAAATTAATTTTTTTGTAGACTTTTTCATTAGTGCTCCCGAGATTTGGAGATGTCTCGGGAAGACCCTGGGTCAAACCAAGGTTTGAGACTTATCAGATCTTGCTAAAAGGATCTGAAAGGGACTCTCTCCATCCCTTATTGAGAGAGCTAGCTACTCCCGTATCTTTGGTCGATTGTTTCATCGGCATCTGGTCAATCTAACATCCGTATTATAGCCAACCGGAGCCAAGCGTCAAGCCCTTTGGCTCTTTAAGGATTGGTTTTTATGTGATCCTTAAAGAGGCCGAAAGGACCTGCTATTGTTCTTTAATAGCCATTATCTCCGAACCATGAAGAAGAACACAATCGGTGTCATTAACCTTTATGGGTGAACCAGAAAAGTTAGCAAACAGAACAACCTGTCCTACCTGGCAAGGTGGGGTTCTTATATACTGACCATCTATGGTTTCCCCAGGGCCTACGGCCAGAACCTCCCCATCAAGAAGGTCTTTCTTCTCATCTATGTTGCCTGGAATGAAGAGTCCACCTTCTGTTTTTTCCTTCTTCTCAGGAAGTTGAACTAGGACTCTATTTTCTACTGGAATTATCTTCATATTTTCTTCTCCTCTACTTTAGTTTTAGCAAGTGCTTTCTTAATAGCGCTATCTATCATTTGTTCTATTTCCAACGGACTAAACATTTTTACATATGATTTTGCCTTGATAGCTTCTTTTTTCTTTTTCGATGCGGCGATTTTCTTTTTAATTTCAAGGTTTTTTAGATAAATTTCTCTAGCCTTATCATTTACTGCCTCATCCTCATCTACCCTAAGAACGACTAAAAGCTTATCTGGAACGGTTTTTTGATTTAAAATATCAAGCTTTATCTCGGCTGAGAACCTCTCCATGTACTTTTTAGTTAACTGAGCTATATAGATTCTGCTAATAGTCTGAGACAAATATTCTGGATGATCTACGGAAAACTCCGCCAGATTCTTACCAGTGAGACATGTCGCCATAAGATCCAAGAAAGCCTTGTCAGTTATTTTGATTGTAGATTTCTTAAAAGCATCATAACCCATATGTTTTATGATCTCTTTTTTATCGTTTAACTCTTGCTCATTAATTATATTGATAATCTCTTGATCTAATACCACAGAACATTTCCTAAATACAGTTGATAGCATCCATGTATTAAGCATTCCAAATCTAACAGCGACTTGCTGATCAGCAGTTCCTGCTCTGAGTTGCTGATATGATGGAAAGCTTGGAAGATCTTTCTTTATATTCTCATAAATTGTTTTATAATCATCATACATTCTTTCAAAATAATGTATTGGAGTATTCGCATCATTCTCGTACCACAATGAATACTCCGGATCCGAATTTGTTCCTTTAACCTGAAGGCACATTTTAATCTCTGGACGCTTTTTATCCAAAAGAAAATACATTCTACTTCCACCAGTATAGTACTGACGGTAGTATGTACCATTGCCCATGCAAATGCACCATCTTGTGCCTTTTCCATAAAGCATGCAAGCTTTTAAGGAATCTATTCTATAAACAGTACAAGTATCATCCTCATATACGATATGAGTGCTCTGCTTAATTACACTCTTTTGCTGCCGCTTAGAATCACCAAGATCTTTAAGCTTATTTTCTAAAATAGAGACGCTTTCATATTGATAAATATCTCTCTTATCGGACGGAAGCCTGTCCTTCATCTTATGAAAGGACAAGATTGTACCCCAAAGATCTTCCTTTGAAGAAATACCAGCGTCAAGCTGCTTGGCCATCCAATAAATGTAAGCATTATTCTCTGTCGGATCTTTATTTATAAGCTCCGATACTTTTATCTTTGGAAAATCCTTCTCAATTTGTTCTGTTCTTGAAAGTTTTTTAACTTTTATTTCTTTGGCTTGTTTAGTTGGCTTAACTTTTGCTTGCTGCATTGATTACCTTTAATTATTCTTTAGAGCACTTTCTACCTTGGAGGCAACAAGCTTCCTCAGTTTAGCTGCACTGATAGTTATTACCTTATTGCGCTCCTCTCGTTTTTTTCGAGCGGCATTTATTTTTAATATTTCCTTAATGGAAGCTTCGACCTTTGCTTTATCAATTTTATTGATTGTTTTAGCCTTTAAAAGGGCCTTAAGCAGAACTAAATTTGTGGGAATGGGTTTAAATATAACTTCTTTTTGAATTGCGGAAAGCTTTCCGATATGCTCTGGAGCGCTCTGAAGAAGACGTCTTACATCAGCATTCGGCACCTTAGGAAAAAAGTCTGGATGAACTTTAATAAAGGTCTTTAGATTTATCTTTGATTTGGGAGTTAAAGAATAAGAAAATAATTTTTCTTTAAGAGATTCACTATTATTTTTATGCAGTAAGAACTTTTTCCTATGAAAAGGAACGTGAGTATAACAATTATCTCCTAACAGGACGGAGGCTTTTCCTACGAGCCCATCAGTAAAATGTTCAGTCTTGCTGAGCAAACTTAGATTTTTTTCTATCCACTCCCTAAGGACATTATCACTATATGATTCATAATCAGTATATGACGGATAGTTTTTCTTAGAATCTTCTCTACATTTTTGTAGCAATTCTTTAGGAATAATAGCTGCTCCTATTCCTTTATTTATGGTAAAGCTTGATATATGTACGTTGTACAACTTATTAGTTGTAACATCAAAAAACATATTAATCGCTGAATGTTTTTTGTTTAGCAAAACATAAATTTTATTCTTTACAGAGTGAGTTTTCTTCCATTGTAATTTACTATGGGAGGGTTTGTAACGGTGCCAGAAACTCTCCACGCTCATACCCCTTCCTAGATATTTTCTAGCATCTTGTTCGCAAATGGCTCTACAAATTTTCCAATCACCATCCTCATGAATAACAGGATTCATTTCCTTATATTCTATGATATCTTTAACTTTTTCGATTGTTTTTTTTGGTGCGATCTTTTTTGCTGCCGGGAGGCGTCTGGGCGCGGGCCTTCGGCGGGCGCCAAATACACTGGGTGCTGCACGACATACTGCTGTTCTTCTCATTTTCATTTAAGGCCTTTTATTTTTTTAAATATTGAGGAAGTGTGAACATCATTGGGACGTTATACTCCAATAACGAAGAAAGACTATTTCGGCTGAACTTTGCAATACCCCTCTTGTCCACGCAAGATTGTTGGGTAAGAACAAATCCACTTACGTTCCAGACATCTCCGGTAATAGATGTTTGCAATAATAGTCGAATTGTCGCAGCAGGATTAACCATATGCTTCAGTAAATCCAAGGCCTGTGATTATTTCTTTAATATTCTCATTCAAAATAGCATTTTGGTTTTTTAGATCGGAGATCTTAGTATAATCATACTTTATGATATCTAATAGTTGAATTACATTACATCTTGCAATGATTGCTTTTTTCAATTTATCCTGCAAAAGCAGCTCGGCTGCTTCTGCATCCGAGCCGCATGCCATTTCTATTGCTTTTGTAATCATATTTCCCAACGCACGAAACGCTTTATTACCACGTTCTCTCGAAGTTTTCCGATAAGTTCATCTCTTAATTGCTTAACGGTTTTATCATTATCTTGAACCAGCTTTTGCTCCAAGAGGCAGACATCACCGAACCATTTATTAAATTTACCTTCTATAATTTTCTCTTGAATCTTTTCTGGTTTATCCTTGACCTGAGCTGTAAAGATTTCTCTTTGATCTTTATACTTATCATCATCAACCTGATCTCTTGATAGATAAATAGGGCTCATCCCTGCAATTTGAAGGTATACGCTTTCACAAAATTGGTTAAAATCCTCGGATCTTGCCGCAAAATCTGTCTCGCATTGGACTTCAAGCAAAACAGCAAGCTTATTTCCAGGATGGATATAAGAACAAATCTTACCTTCTGATGTAGATTTTTCCGATACATCTCCAGCAACCATAAGACTTTTGGTCTTTAAGATCTTAATAGCCTTATCCATATCGCCGGAAGATTCCTCTAGAGCTTTCCGGCAAGCATTCATAGAAACATTCGTTTTCTCTCGAAGTTCTTTCAGTTTTTCTATATTCACTTATTTATCCTTTTCACTATATGTCGGTCCCAAATATGTTCCATAATTTTGTATGGTCTTTAAGTAATCCCACCCTTTAATTATTGGGGTCAACAGTAGTTTCATTTGATTTCCCATCTTTCAGCAAAAGATGTAATCACCATGCTGCTTATAGCCATTTGAAATGGTATATCTTTTTTTGCCGAAAGCTCTTTGGCCTCAGAAAACATCTTATTTACCGCACGCTTCAATGCTCTCAATGTCGGAACATCTTTCTGTGGAAGATTAAGACCTAGAATTGACTTACGAATCCGGTTCGCATATCCAGTCAAATGATTAAGATCCGTCGCTTTTTTATTTTCTGGTCTCATTATTTTTTATCTTTCTCTATGCCAAGATATTTTCCATCTCTAACAAAGCCCCCTAGCGAGCACCAACTACCGTCATTACCGTCATCATCATCAATTATTTGGAATAACCCCGGGCCAATATCATTGGAACTCTTTGGACTTCTTAGTAGCCTGGCTATGAATGGGGGCGCATAGCCATGCTGTATTTTCCAACATTCTCCTCTAATAAGAGGAGTAAGCAACAGCTTTATCTTATAATTCATACTTCTGCCCACTATACTTATAGTTTTTAAGTAAAAGGTTAGAACTTGCCCCGCCTATTCTTCCTATAGTATCAGCACTATCTGTTAGATCACTAATAGTCTCGAATACAAAACCATCGCCACAGGATACTCCGAAGGTACCCATAATAGGATTATCATGTGTAGATAATCCTATATATTTTCTAAAAGAATTAAGCGGTTTGCATTCCCATATTTCTCCAGGAATAAATACATTAAGAAGAAGGTTCATTTTGGAAGCTCCTTTCCTAGGTAATCATAAACTTCGGCCACTCTATGAATGGGTATTCCTTGATCGCAGAACCGCCGTTGGTTCACATCTTCAAAAAGTGGAACGCCGTCACTATCCAGGCGTAGGTATCTTCTATACTCTTTAAAGCTAGCCTTGAGCATATAGTATTCGCCAGGAATAAGAACACATAACAATAAATTCATTTGCCTTAGCCTTTAAGAAAAAAGAGCAAGCCTGCTCGCCATATTTTAGTAGACCCGGGTGGATTCGAACCACCGACACACATTGTATCAGAATGTTGCTCTAAGCCGACTGAGCTACGAGTCTAAATTTATATACGTTTACCAATTCCTTTGTGTGTGTGCGGCCCCAACCAGATGATGGGGCCAAAAGTTGCCACCATAGCAAAAACAGCAGCATCCCAACGAATCAAGAACAAGATGAGAATATTTCTGGTGGCCCAAAATACTCTGTTAGACCATCAAGAAATCAATCCTGATGATCTAATTGCCATGAGCAGCGAATCGCACAAGCTTTTGGCCCGTGCAAAAGTTAGACTACTAGAAACTCAATCCTAATAGTCTAATGTCTGAGCAGACGAGATCTTCAGCCTAGCAATCGTGTCCCCAATCAGATTCGAACTGATGCTGGACTAGACCATGGGGACATATCTTGCTCATTGCAAGCAAGATTATATTTCTGCTGATTATTACTTACGCTTGAAGATCATCTTCTTAACAGCCATAATGCCGCGGGACATGCCCATAATGCGCAGAGTATTGGCTACTCGCTTAAACTTCTCATCATTGAGAGGAACCTGATCCATAGCACGGCCCATGGTGGCACAAACAATAGAGTCTCCAAGAGGACCTACAAGAACCTTCTTGATTCTATTGTCGTCAGAGACTCGCTTTAGAATCTTATCGACAATAAACTTCTTGGTTTGCCCGCTAATCTCATCGGCTGCCATGCCGACCATGGCAGAGTTTACCTCAGCCTTGAGATTATCAATCATGCCAGGCGTAGGCTTATCTTCCTCTTGATCCTGCTTAGGGGCCACAGCATAATCAAAATTATCAGTCGTATCTTGCGTATCGTCCATTTCTTTCTCCTTTTCTTCTTTCTTGAAGGGGTTTTTCACATTCTTAAGGGGATTTTTCATATTCTTAACCTTAAAGGCCATATATTGTGCCGGAAAACTGTTCTTTACTCTATCAAACATATTTGTCTCCTTTAGTAATGTGGTATTATTAGATTAAGAAAATTGGCAGAAAGACCCCATCATGTGTCTATATATCACACTGAGAAGGCCAACATTAAATCAGCTTGTCTGCTCCTCTATAATTCAGCTATAACGAAATATCCAAATGCAACGCATGCTACATATATAATAATTCGACTTATTATAAAGTATCGGTTTTCATTATAGAGTTTATAAATCTTGCTCATTTTTTTGCATCCTTTATTCTTTGACGCGATAGTCGCTTCCGGATAGCATTATCCGATACTTCTAATTTAATAGCCAATTGATCATAACTTAGCGTTTTAAGTGATTCGATCAATTTTTCATTTGATGGCCAGTCTTTTTTATATCTTCCTAATCCCTCTGGTCTTCGAATAGGAATCTTAATCCATATCTTTTTTTTACCAGCAGCAGCACACTTTAGTGTGCAATACTTTTTATGAGTGGTAATTTTTCGACAATTTTCACATTCTTTTCCATTAAGAAAGCTCCAAGAGAATGGAAATAATTTCTTAGATTTAATTTTGTCTAAATTAGAATAAGAAGAATATGCTTCATTAAATCTTATTGCGTCCGATGGTAAAATCCCCATTCCATGATGGATCTCACTATGACAATTATGACAAACTAATACACACTTCCTTAGCTCTTCTACTATTTTAGTCCAAGACTTGGGATTAGATCTCATATTACTTATAGTAAAATCTTTTTCGTCTGGATTTATATGATGAAATGCCATAGCAGAATAACATTCTGCATAACCACAGCAGACACACTTTCCTCCCATAGCCTCAATAATTCTCCACCTGGTCCTTTTTCTCCAGGCCTTTACATTCTCACTCATTTATCCCTTCATATACTTTAGCTCCGTGAGCAAGACTTGAACTTGCGACTTGCGACTTAACAGGACGCCACTCTCCCATCTGAGTTATCACGGAATGTCTTACAGCTTCAGTATAGCCGCATGCTCTACCGAGGTCAAGGCCTTTCTACCGTGTTGGGTCTAGAGAGATATTTTCTCTGCATTTTAATCTATATTAAAATCAGAAAGCTTCAGGCATGTTCTACGCCCAACCTTCTTAGAGGGTTGCGGCGAGGCTGGGAGCATAGGCCACGCCTCGACCAGCTCGGTGTAGGTTCCTTTTTCAATCATCATGTATATCAAGCCGTTACTCCTATGAAAAACTCTTTTTCCAATAAGCCTGGAATATTTTATATGCATCTTCACGGTTGACTATAAGTCAAAATCTGATAGGAAAGTTTCTTTATTCCAATAAATGAATCGGCCATCCCTAAGGATATCACTAATAACCGGGATTCCGCATATTATGCTGTCTTGTTTCAATCCTATCAGCCTGCCTTTTTCATATTTTGGTTCAGCATATCCTATTTTATGGTATATAAATGAATCATCGAAGCCAATTTTCACAATATCAAATCCTGTCAGAAGGCCTCCGTACCAATCATCATTGGTTTCATATTCATACCTCGCCTGTACGCCCATTCTAATACAATTAGAACCTGCACAAAACCAACCATAAAATCCATCACAGGGCAAATTTGCCTCTGCTTCATCAGAGTATGTTTTATGCTCACAAAACATCTCATCATCTTTTCCAATAGGTCCCATTCTTTCAAGAATGATTTTTCTATCAGTATTTGGGTCAATATACGAAAACTTATACAAATCCTTATACGAAGCAATTGTGTTGCTAATCTTGGTTTCTATATTGGATATGTTTTTTAACATTTATTCACTTCTTTCTTTCTTTCTTACGAAACGATTTTAATCGTTAATCAATTTTCCAAGGGGGGCCGGCTCTATTGCCAGCTTTATTAAATGGTAGCCAATATTTTAATCCAAACCATCCTGTTAAAGGGAAAACTCCTTTCCATAAGTAAAAGTTACTTATTATCCCATCATCATGGAACGCGGCTACTAATCTTACAAAGAACCACTGTAATAGAATAAAATTACATGGGCCAAGCCACCAGGGACATTTAAATTCTGTCATTTCTGTCATTTCTATTAGTCTAACTGATAAGATTTAAACTTCGTAAGGGAGACAGGATTCGAACCTGCGTATACCTACTGGCTTCCGATCCCCAAAATCGGCACTCTGACCTGGCTGAGTTACTCCCTTATATTAATTCTAATTATTAAAGAATTATCTCGAAAGATTTCTCTCAATATCTTTGATGTGGTCTATTGAGTAGTTCAAGGCGTCTCTTTTCGAGATTTGTTTCATATTAAAATATGCAGTAGATTCTTTCGCCAGAAAAATCCAGCGTGTTTTGTTGAATGAATATGATGACGCTATCACCTTTTTGTCCCCTCCAGAAATTGGAGGGGAACTTGAAACAAAAACATTCCAATACTCATTGGATCTATCAACAAAATAGATCTCTCGCTCATATTCAAAAAGTAATTTCATAATGAATATCCTCATAAGAGAGCTTGATCCTGCGCATCGCTTCTTCTGAAGACAGATTCTCTAGAAGATATTCTTTGGCTTGCTGCAAAGATATTTTTGTCCAAATTTTTGTATTTCTGACATCTAGTTGATGTATGGTTAGTTTTCCCGCGTCCCGAAATATAATAATTTGTTTATCATTTCCATGAACTTCTTTTAAAAGAATGGAGCCGCCATTTAATCTATAGTAGGAAATACGGTCATATTTTGCTAATAATTTCATTATTCATACCTCTCTTCTTTTATGAAGGAAGAGTATCCTTTTCTTCCAAACCCTTAAGAATAAGGAATTCTATGGCTTGTTTTTTAGAAACTTGAGTCCATGATTTTGAGTTAAATGAGACAAATGTACTACATTTTCTTCGCTCGTGGCCCTTTTGATATAAAACGTATCCCTTCTTTGGATCACGCAGATTTGTCACCGCAAGACATTCTTTATCAGAGAAAAGAAAAAACACTTCCCTCTCGTATTCCATTAGGAATTTCATTCTAGCCCCACACTAATTCTTCTTGATGCCTCATAATAAGCCAGGACTGAGGATAGATAATCCATCGCATCCCGCCTAGAAACTTGCCTCCAAGATCCATTTGGAAGATTAAACCTATAATCACATTCGTGTAATTCAGGACAAAGTCCCTCATATAACATATATGCTTTATATGTTAGAGATGCGTCATAGCCGGGGCTGGGACTGTTGCTTTTTGCAAGCATAGTTCCTCCATTTCTGAAGAACATTTCCCGCTTATATTTAAGCAGTAGATTCATGATCTTAGAAGCCGGCTCGCGGCACGGCGCGCGGCTCTAATAATTTCAATATCCTCTCGATGATCTATCATATAGTTTTCCGCGACTTCTTTAGAAACCTGAACCATATCGGAACTAATTTTAGAGTACTTTAACCACAGATGTGGTGCAATAAATGATGACCCAATCATATATCCGTAGGAAGACCCCTCCTGCTTTATGACATTCCAATATTCTCCCGAGGCTTGGAGAAAATACCGCTCTCTCTCATGTTCCATCAATAGTTTCATTGCGTCTCCTCCAGCGAGGGCTCTCGCTCTCATAAGAGATTCCCCATCTCTCATTAAGATTAATCGTCATCCTCATCATCCTCATCATCAAATTCTAGCTCATCATCAAAAGGATAATAGATGATGCTTTCCTCGCCATTTTCAGAATTCTCTTTATGAATTCCATACCTGGCTATACCAAATTCAATCAGCTCCTCGTCACAATTCATCTCATTATAATCAAAATCATAATCACTCATAAGGTCATGAATATCATTAATCAATTCCGCCCGCCTATCATCTGGCGGATCTTTACCAATACGCTCGAAGATTAATCCAAAAACCTGGGCCGCTGTTCCATCAGACATATTACCTCCTACGATTTGTTATCCTTTATTTATTAATATTTATTAGACGCAAGGCTTAGATTCCAATATCTCTATTGCTTGTTTTTTAGCAAGCTGTTTCCAACCAGAGTGACTCTTGGTACTTGAACAAGGCCCCCAGCCTTTCGAATGGCCCTCAGTACTAAATAATATTCGGCCCATCCAGTTATGTCGATTGGTATTAACTCGATCCGTCTTTACTAAAGTAAAGAGGCCATTAAAACTGTATAAAAAATACTTTTCTCTTTTATATTTTAGGATAAGATTCATTTACAGTACCCTTCAGCCTCTTTCTTTGAAATTTGAGACCAGCAATCTTCTGTCGTCGAGGAAAAACTACTAAATAATCCTTTATTAAAACCTGTCTCAGAATACATTATATTTCCAGACCAATCAGTAATCTTAGTATTCTCCACGCTTGTCACAACAATTGTGACAAGGGGAACGGCTGTTCGTCTATCTGTTATTTTGAAATATTTTTCTCTTGTATATTCTATAAGAAGATTCATATTACATGTGTCCTTTACTGTATTTTTTAGCACAATCATAGTATGAAACATAAGTGGTGGAGTGTGAGGGTAACGCTCCCCCCGGGCACGAATGCGATGGGTTTACAGCCCATCTCGTCTCTTTATCGGTCTACCACTCCTAAACAATCGTAACTCTTTATTGATTGGCTGAACCGCCTGGCAACAAACCAGGATCTACAATGCAGTTGCCAAAACAGG